>WNGR01001870.1_pt1 | contig 37417 bp, 32 predicted proteins | sample 5407581 | NCBI WGS metagenome assembly WNGR01 (sample SAMN13153383, study PRJNA577476) | soil metagenome | isolation source: 80 cm soil or saprolite under Garry oak tree replicate 2 | place: USA:California | collected 2016-06-15 | reverse complement strand
AATCCGGCACCGATGGGGTCGCTTGATTTCGTAACGCCTAACGCCGCGATAGCGGTGGCGGTACTCTCGAAAGATCCGAGAGAGATCGCCGATGACCTTATGGCCATGGCAGAGCAGGATGGTGGCGCGCCGAACAAGGACTGGAGCGAGGCAGAATCGAAGCTCCAGATCAATCTTCGTGACGACCTTGCGGCGAATCTTGGCGGTGACTTCCTCTTATCGCTCGATGGGCCTGTGCTTCCAACGCCATCGTGGAAGGCGGTCATTGAGGTGCATGATTCTCAGCGTCTCGAGCAGGCCCTTGAGCGATTGGCTGAAGCCATCCGCAACCAGGCGCATGGCGAAGGCGCGCATACGATTGCCATTGAGTCGAGTGAGATCGGCTCGCAGCATTTCTATGCGATTCATGACACGACCACTGGCACCACTGTGGCGCAGTACACGTTCGCTGAAGGTTTCATGATTGTTGCGCCTGACCGCGCTCTGTTGATGGAGGCGTTGCGCACACAGGCGAGCGGAAATTCTCTATCTCATTCGGCAACCTTCAAGGCAATGCTGCCGAAGGATAATAATGAGAATTACTCTGCCATTGCTTACCAGAACCTCAGCCCGGTGTTGACGCCGCTGCTATCTCAGTTCAGCGGACAATCGGCAGATGCGATTCGCAAGCTCGCCGCAGACTCAAGGCCTACCGCCATCTGCGCATGGGGTAGAGACAGCCGCATCGAGGCTGCCAGCGATAGCCGCCTGTTTGGATTTGATTTTCTGACCCTCGGCGCCGTGTTGAACTCGCGGAACAAGTTAGCCGCCCAAAGCGTAAGTGAGTGACATGGGCATTATTGATCTCAACGGATTGGAGGTCCGGCTCGGTGGCCGCACCGTGCTGGACGGACTCACGGGTGAGCTGCGGGGCCGCGCCATCGGGCTGCTCGGTCCAAATGGCGCGGGGAAATCCACTCTGATCAATACGTTGCTGGGGTTTCATCGGCCATCGAAGGGCTCGGCGCATGTGTTTGGGCTGGATGCGTATCGCGATAAAGCGAGGATCTGCCAGGCGATCGGCTACATGCCTGAGAACGATTCCTTTATCGGAAACATGAGCGGGGTTCGGTTCGTGCGGTATATGGCCGAACTCGCAGGTTTGCCTTCGGGCGAGGCTCTCGAACGCGCGCATGAGTCCCTGTTTTACGTGGGGCTCGGCGAAGTGCGATATCGCAAGGTGAACTCGTACTCCCTGGGGATGAAGCAACTCATCAAACTGGCCCAGGCACTGGCGCACGGACCGAAACTGCTGATTCTGGATGAGCCGACGAACGGGCTCGATCCGATGGCTCGCCAGCGCATGATCCAGGTAGTAAAGGAGATTCGCAAGGAGGGAAGCATCCAGTTGCTCATCTCGTCGCACCTGCTGCGCGATATCGATGAGACCTGCGACGAGGTGCTGATTCTTAAAAAGGGTCGCATCGCCGCGCTCTGCAACATTGAAGAAGAGCGCCGCTCCAACCGGAACTTCATCGAACTGGAGACGGTGGGTGCGACCGAGCAGTTCTCTGTGAGTGCCAGGGAACTGGGCTGCGAATGCGCGTGCTTCCCGGGCGGCCGCGTCAAGCTGGTGATGCCTGACCACATTGAAGCGCGCGATCTCTATGTCATTGCCTCGCAGCGTGGAGTTCAGATCCGGCGCTTGAATCAGCGGCGCGACTCTCTCGAGGATATTTTTTTGCGGGCGATGGACAGCGAAGGGGGGCAGCCAGCCCATGTCAGTCTATAAGCACAGTTACCGCGCCTATAGCGGCAAACTAACTCCCCTGTGGACGCGAGTTCTCGTGCTCGCGCGCTACGGATTTGCCGAAGCGTGGTCATCGAGGATCACGATCGGACTCTTTACGTTTTCTCTGCTTCCCGTCATTGTGTTCATGGTCGGTATCTACCTTGCGAATAACCCTCTCGCGAGGCAATTGATGAGAGTGAATCCGCAGAACTTCAACGTCGATGCCGCATTTTTCCTGAAGATTCTTGAGATGCAATCATGGCTCGCACTGGTGCTGACCGCATGGATCGCGCCGCGGCTGATCACGTTTGATCTCGCCGATAATGCGCTGCCGATTCTGCTCAGTCACCCCATCTCGCGTTTTGACTACGTTCTGGGAAAGTTCATTGCGCTGTTCGCGTCTCTGTCGGTAGTGACGTGGATCCCGTGCATGATGCTGTTTGCCTACCAGGGATACTCTTCGCCTCAGCCGTGGATCGTCGCAAACCTGTCTATCGCCGCGGGCCTTGTGGCGGGGTCACTTATCTGGATTATCTTTCTTTCGATTCTCGGATTAGCGCTTTCATCATGGGTCAAGTGGAGGGTCGTTGCCACCGGCATTATCTTCGCAGCTGTTTTTGTTCCCGCGGGTGTCGGAGGGATTGTAAGTGCGATACTGCGCACGAAGTGGGGCTTGCTGTTGAACGTCCCCGTCGTTATGACGGTGTTATGGCGGCGGTTACTTGGAGCGCCGGATTTCATGCCGTTCGGCGAGTCGCTTCCGACATCTGCGATGGCATTGATGCTCGTGGCGGCGTGCGTCGTTTGCGTAGCGATGTTGAACGCTCGTGTCCGCGCTCGTGAAGTGGTCAGAGGATGAATGCGATGAATGACCAGATCATCTTCGAGGATGTGTCGAAGTTTTACGGCGAGGTTCTGGGCGTAAACAGAATCTCGCTTTCGATTCCTCCGGGCGTCACGACGCTTGTCGGTCCCAATGGATCTGGAAAGACCACGCTCATGAATTTGATGACGGGCCTGGTTCAACCATCGAGCGGGCGCCTCTCGGTGTTGGGAATGTCTCCGCAGAGCGCGACGGAATTCTTCGGCGCGGTGGGCTACTGCACGCAATTTGATTCGTTCCCGCGCGGCATCGCCGGATGGCAGTTTGTTTATGACGGCCTGATGCTGCACGGAATGAGTGAGACGGATGCCATCAGGCTGACAGCAGAGGCTCTCGAACGAGTGCAACTGTCTGATGCGGCTGGCCGTCAGATCGCGAGTTACAGCAAGGGCATGCGCCAGAAGATCCGACTGGCCCAGGCGATCGCGCACCATCCGAGGGTGTTGGTTCTCGATGAACCTCTGAACGGGCTGGACCCCATGGCACGCGCCGAGTCGCTCGCGCTCTTTCAAGAGCTTGGCCGGCAGGGCATGCACCTTGTGATCTCAAGCCACATTCTCGATGAGGTTGACAGGATTTCAGATCGGGTTGTTCTCATTACGGGCGGGTACCTGATTGCCGAGGGGAACATTCACCAGGTGCGCAAAGAAGTCCGTGACAAGCCGATGCAGGTTCTCATTCGCTGCGATCATCCTGAACTGCTGGCCTCAAAGATGTTTGCCTTGAATCATTGCGCTGAAGCGCGACTGCATGCCGATGGACGGGGGGTATTTGTGCGCACTGCCAATACCTGATCGGATCGGAGGGGAGCGCCTCATGAAGGTAGACAGCATAGCGTCGATCAAGAATTTCCTGGCGAGACAGCCTTGGGGGTTGTGGTGGATACAGGGCCAGCGTCTGACGCGCATTGAAGTGAGAAGGAACCTGCTCACATGGAGAGCCGGCTGGATCTACTTTCTCGCATTCATTCCGACATTCATTATTCTGATTCATCTGGTGATCGATAGACGCTCTGCATTTTCGATGAGCGATGACACCAACATACTCGCGGGGATCGTCCAGTTCTACTACGTTCGCCTTGGCGTCTTCTTCGGCTGCCTGGGAATTTTTTCGCGGCTCATTCGTGGAGAGATGATTGAGCGCAGCCTGCACTTTTATCTTCTATCTCCCGTAAGAAGGGAGATACTTCTGCTGGCAAAGTTTGCGGCAGGATCCCTCAGCGCTTTGGCTTTGTTTGTATCGGCAATGGTCGCTAACTTTGCCCTGATGTATGCGGCATACGGCGCGGCGGGTCAAGAGTATGTTTTCAACGGGCCTGGCCTCGGGCAGTTGGAGGCATATGTTTCGATCATTGTTCTCGCTTGTCTCGGATATGGCGCAGTGTTTCTCTTGTTGAGCATGATCTTTAGAAATCCGACTCCTGCCGCGATGCTGGTGCTCGGATGGGAGACGATCAATCCGATTTTGCCATCGTTGTTGCAGAAGATCAGCGTCGCATCGTATCTGCGCCACCTGATGCCGGTCAGTGTGGCGGGAGAGGGCATCTTCGCTTTGTTGACGGTTCAGACCGAGCCGGTATCTGGTTGGGCCGCGACAGCGGGGCTGCTGGTGTTGATCGCCGTTGTGCTGTTCTACTCCTGCTATCGAATGCGCACGCTCGAGATACGATATACGACCGAGTAACGAGTGTTCTTACTCCACCGTGACTGATTTTGCCAAATTTCTCGGCTGATCGACGTCGCAGCCCCTGCGCACCGCGATGTAGTAGGCGAGCAGTTGCAGCGGAACGACCTCGATGATTGGCGATAGCAACTCGATGGCCGGGGGAATATGGATGACCTGCTCCACAAGGCTGCCGATGGTCGAATCGCCCTCGGTCGCGATAGCGATGACGCGGCCCGAACGCGCGGTCACTTCCTGGATGTTGGAGAGCGTCTTTTCATAGCGCAGCTTTGAGGCGGGATCGCTCTCGTCGCGAGTGGCGATGACAACCACGGGCAGGGTTTCATCGATCAACGCGTTGGGCCCGTGTTTCATTTCCCCGGCGGGATAACCCTCAGCGTGAATATAGGAGATCTCCTTCAGCTTGAGTGCGCCTTCGAGTGCGATAGGGAAGTGAATGCCGCGGCCGAGATAGAGAAAGTCGCGTGCATTGCTGAAGTCCTTGGCAAGCTTTTCGCATTGGCTGGCGCCGGTGCGGAGCACTTCTTCTATTTTGCCGGGAATGCGGCTCAACTCCTCGATCAGTGCGACCGATTGCGCCGTGTCGAGTTCGCCTCTCAGTTGGCCGAGTTTGAGCGCGAGCAGGAACAATGCAGTCAATTGCGAAGTGAAGGCCTTGGTGGAAGCGACGCCGATCTCAGGCCCGGCGTGCGTGTAGATGGTTCCGTGCGCCTCGCGCGCCACCATGGCGCCTACGACGTTGCAGATCGCCACGGTCTTCGATCCGAGCATCACCATTTCGCGTTGCGCGGCCAGTGTGTCGGCGGTTTCGCCCGATTGTGTGATCAGCAGGCCGAGCGCGTTGGCATCGGGAATGGGATTGCGATAGCGGTATTCGCTGGCGTAGTCCACATCCACGGGCAAACGCGCGAGCCGCTCGATCATATATTTGCCGGCAAGCGCGGCGTGCCAACTACTGCCGCAGGCGGCGATGGCTGCTCCCAGATTTCCTTGAGCATGAAATGCTTGTAGCCGCCCTTTTCCGCCTGGATCGGATCCCAGGAGATGCGAGTCAGCTCGCGCTCTATCGGATTGCCTTCAAAATCAGTCAGCTTGACGCCGTCTTTCGTCAGGATGGCCATGTCGCCGTCAGCCAGAAAGTAGATATTGCGAGTGTGGTGAAGAATTCCCGGCACGTCTGAGGCCACGAAGCATTCGCCTTCGCCCACTCCGATCACGACGGGCGGACCAGACCGCGCGGCCACGATCTTGTCAGGCTCCGCAGACGACAGAATGCCCAACGCGAAAGCTCCGGTGAGGCGATTCACGGCAACCCGCACCGCCTCCTCCAGCAAGAGCGGCTTGCCGCCGATCTCCGCTTCCTTCTGCACCTGTTCGATAAGATGGGCGATGATCTCGGTGTCGGTTTCGGTTACGAATTTATGACCCTTCGCAGTGAGTTCACGTTTGAGCTCGAGGTAGTTTTCAACGATGCCATTATGCACCACGACGATGCGGCCGGTGCAATCGCGGTGAGGATGGGCGTTCTCTTCGGTGGGGCGGCCGTGAGTGGCCCAGCGGGTATGCCCGATGCCAAAGGTACCCTGGAGCGGGTGTTCGCGGAGCACTTCTTCGAGATTGTGGAGCTTGCCGGGAGCGCGGCTGACCTGAAGCTTCTCGCTGCCAAGGCTGCCGACGGCGATTCCCGCCGAATCGTACCCGCGATATTCGAGGCGCCTTAGCCCCTCGATGATGACTGGAACGACCTTCTTTGTTCCGACATACCCGACAATTCCGCACATGCAACGATTCTATGCGACAGTTTGCCCAATCGGTTGTGATTTGGGCATTCGGCGGCTGGTTCGTTGCATGCCAAAAAAGGGGCAGTGAGCGCCTGTCATTCCTCTATCTGGTATGTGTACTCTTCGATGACCGGATTGGTGAGCACTTCGCTGGCGATGCGCTCCACCTGGCCCCGGGCCGTTTCGGCGGTGAGCCCGTCGGCCATTGACACCGCGAAGTATTTTCCCTGCCGCACACCGGCGATATCGGTAAATCCGATTTTTCTCAGGGCGTTCTGGATGGTCTGGCCCTGCGGATCCAGGACCGATGCCTTTAACGTGACGTAGACATGCGCCTTCATTATCCGTGATTATAGTAGTTCCGGCAGACGGCCGGCGGCGCCTGGCGCAACTCACCCCTGGAAGAAGCCTGCAACCAGAGGTCTACCAATCATTTTTCGGCGTCATTCCCTGTAATCCGACCCCATCCGCCGACACAGATTCGTTTTGAGGACCCGGACGAATTAAACCTAAAACGCAGTGCCTATTACGCGAGGAGAGCAAGAGAATGATTAATTATCTGGAGTTGCCCATTGGCGACCGGGCCCCGGAAGTGTTTCGAGCGGTCATCGAGATCCCCAAAGATGGCACGAACAAGTTTGAATACGATAAGGAGCTTCACGTGTTCAAGCTCGATCGGAACCTCCACTCCCCGGTCCACTATCCGGGCGATTACGGCTTCATACCTTCCACGCTGAGTGATGACGGCGACCCGCTCGATGTGCTGGTGCTTGTTCCGGGACCAAGTTTTCCTGGCTGCGTGCAGGAGGTACGGCCGATCGGCCTGCTCGAGATGCTCGACCAGGGCGTGCTCGACGAGAAGGTGCTTGCGGTAGGCAAAAACAATCCGCGCTACGCGAATGTGTGGAATTACACCGATATTTATCCGCACATGCTGAAGGAAATCACTCACTTTTTCTCGATCTACAAGGATCTCGAAGGTAAGCGAGTCGAGATCAAGGGATGGCATGACGCAGCCTATGCGCGCGATCACGTGGCGCAATCCGTCAAGCAGTTCCAGGAGAGCAAGGCGAAGAAGTCTGAAACGCGGCAACTGGAAGCCAAGGTAAAGGCGGCGAAGTAACTCGCAGTTGCAAACGAGCGTTTGTGAATCCTCAGGCCGGTCTCAATTGTGGCCGGCCTTTGGTCATGCGGCATTGATTTCGATGCACATCCGGCTATCGTTCGAACATCCCTAGACGCCTTCTCAACTCTGATGAATTAACCTCGTACTGCGGGTTTACGGCTCGCGCGGACCCCTTTTGTGCGCATTGTCCTCTCGAACATCGGCACCTTCGGCGACATCAACCCTTTGATCGCCATCGCATTGGAACTGAAGCGGCGCGGACATGTCCCGGTGATGGCCGTACCGGGCGTCTACAGGCCGAAGATCGATCCGCTTGGCATTGAGTTTCACGCCATCCGCCCTGACATCGACCCGACCAACACCATCATGGCGGAGATGATCTACGATGTGCGCAAAGGCACTGAGCGGGGGTTGAGGGATTTTCTGTTTCCCGTGCTGCGCCAGACGTACGACGACCTGCTGGAGGCGGCGACAAAGCCGCAGCGGGCCGACCTGATGCTGCTGGGGGAACTTAACTACGCCGGACCTTTGGTGGCTGAGGTAACGGGTATTCCCTGGGCCAGTTACGTGTTGGCGCCGCTCTCATTTTTTTCGGCGTTCGATCCGCCGGTGTTGCCGATGTATCCGCGTCTGGCGCGAGCAGACAAGACGGTGCCGGGGATGGGCAGGGTCATCAAGCGGCTGGCGCGATTTGCAAGCCGCAAGTGGCCGCAGCCGATATACGACCTGCGCCGCGAACTGGGATTGCTGCCGGGATCGAATCCCTTGTTTGATGCCAAGCATTCGCCCTGCCTGGTACTGGCGCTGTTCTCGCGGGTTCTAGGGCAGGAGCAGAAGGATTGGCCGCCAAACATGCGCATCACCGGGTTTTGCTTTTACGACGCAGACGGTGGGAACGCCGCGCTGCCGGAAGCTCTCGAGAAGTTTTTGGGAGCGGGTCCCGCACCCGTTGTGTTCACCCTCGGTTCGGCCGCTGTGCTGGCTGCCGGAAGATTCTATGAATACTCGGCGAAGGCCGCAATCAAGCTGGGGATTCGGGCTGTGCTGCTGATCGGCGGCGACAAGCGCAACCGGCCGCCGCAGGAACTGCCCGATTCAATCTGCGTAGCGGAATATGCGCCTTACTCGGCGCTGTTTCCGCGCGCGGCTCTGGTGGTTCATCAGGGCGGCGTGGGCACAATCGCGCAATGTTTGCGTGCGGGAAAGCCGATGCTCATCATGCCCTACTCTCACGATCAGCCCGACAATGCGCGGCGTATGCGGCGGCTGAAGGTGGCGCGAGTAATCCGCCGGGGCAACTACCGGCCAGTGCGGGTGGCGCGCAAACTTTTGGAGATGCTCGAAGAGCCGATGTTTGCCAAGCGCGCCCAAAGCGTGGGCAAGAGGCTCGCCCTGGAAAATGGCGTGACTTCGGCGTGCGACGCGCTGGAAGAACTGTATGTGCGGACGCATAGAGCGGATTGAATCGAGACACCGGGCGCCCGTTCGCCTGTGGAAGAGAAGGCGCAAAAATTCGTCCGTGCCAGGGTCGAGAGAGGTTTGGCCTCCTCCCGCTTCCACCGCTGCGAACACCACAAAGAACCCAGGGGTAAAGGACGCAGGCTGACCCGGAGATAAAAGAGGCGGGTTGGCCGCGCCTCAGAGGTTTGCGCTGCGATTACCGGTGATGAGACGGAGTAGCCAGGTGAGAATCACCGCGCCGATCACGGCGATCACAATGCTGATGATGAGGCCATGCTGGCCGACTCCCCCAAAGCCAAGGCTGCTTGAGATGAAGCCGCCAATGAGGGCGCCGATCAGGCCGACCACCATATCCATGATGAAGCCGAAGCCTGAGCCCTTCATCAGTTTTCCAGTGATCCAGCCGGCAAGCGCACCGATGACGATCCACGCAATAACTCCATGCCCCATAGTCTTCCTGTTCCTCCTAAGTTGCTTGGATGCGGAGAGAACGCGGGACATGAACCAATTTTTTTGCTTCGAATCAGGCAGTTAGCCGTCGACGCGGGGTTTTGCGCATGCTTTCGCAATGACCCGCTATTTGCCCGGGTACTCCTTCGTCTTCCCGGTGCGCGAGTTGGTGACCGAGAAACTTCCATCGGCTGACGCGACGACTTTGAAGTAGGCTCCATCAGCACCGCTGCCTCTGGGATTGGCGATCAGGCTTTCGGGACTGTTGTGGGCGGCGTCGGAGCCCTCGGCGGTATGCAACATGTAAAGGTCTTCGAGGCTGGGGCTGTCATGGATGGTCTGCCACGCCTCGGGACTGCCGGCCTTGTGCGCCCCGTTGTTCATGATGGCGACACGAGGATGGATCGCGTCGACGATGGCGCGTGAGTTGGACAGATTGAAGCCATGATGAGTGGCGAGGTAGAGATCGATGTGGCCGATGGGGTCGTTGGGGCAGACCAGCGCGATCTCTTTCTCCTTGGTCAGATCGCCAAGATCGAGAAAGCGAAACTTGCCGAAGGAGACCAGGATGCCGACAGAGCGCGCGTTTTCAGTGGGGTCTGCCTCGGGCTTGGGCTCATCCGCACAGGAGCGATTGGGAGACGGCTTGATGCCGGGCACCCGCTCGATGTGCTCTCCGTCCGCGGTGAGGACGATGGTACTGATACCGGGGACAGTGATTGCATCTCCGGGATGAACGATGCGTCGCCTCTTGCCCTCGACAACCTTCAGGTAGGCGGCATAGTCGTGTCGTGTGATGTCGGAGTCTTCTCGGTTCTCGCCGTGATCGATAAACTCGCCGATTCGCACGCGCTTGGCCAGTTCTGCTACGCCCCCGACATGATCGACGTGAAAGTGGGTGATGAGCAGGTGGTCGATCCTGCTGATGCCCGCATCGCGCATGGCAGCCTGAATGCGATCGGCGTCGCGCCCATTGTTGCCGGGCCAACCGGTATCCACGAGCATCGACGCACCGTACGGAGAAACCAGCAGCGTCGCCTGCCCCCCTTCCACATCGATGGAGTAGATCCGCAGTTGGGCCCGCTTGGCCTGCGCCTGGGCGAATTGCTGAGCGCCAACCCACAGCGCAAGACCACACGCTGAGAGCAGCAATGCGGAGAACAGGCGGACGAGCCGTGCGGCGTGCGGACGGCTGGAAGAGGGCGGAGGAAAGTGGGCGGCGATTCGCATTTGCGGAGAAGTCTATCTGACCAGACGCGCCCCGGGAAACCGCCGCCGCGCCTCAAAAACCGTCTGCTGGTAGAATAAAAACTGCCGCATTGTGCGGTTAATTGCTGTTTTCTACTACCCTAACGAGACCTTACGGCTGCAAATGGCCGAACCCAAGAGAAGGAAATACTGCCCCTGTGAGCCAGACGATACGCAATATCGCCATCATCGCCCATGTTGACCACGGCAAGACAACCCTCGTAGATGCCATGCTGCGGCAGTCGGGAACGTTTCGCGCCAATGAGCAGGTAGCCGAGCGGGTGATGGACTCAAACGAACTGGAACGCGAACGCGGCATCACCATTCTCGCCAAAAATACGGCCATCAACTTCGCCGGCGGCAAGATCAATATTGTCGATACTCCGGGCCACGCCGACTTTGGCGGTGAGGTAGAGCGCGCGCTCAAGATGGTGGATGGCGTGATGCTGCTGGTGGATGCGGCCGAGGGCCCGCTGCCGCAGACCCGCTATGTGCTGGCCAAGGCTCTCGAAGCCAAGCTGCCGCCGATCGTGGTGATCAACAAGATCGACCGTCCCGACGCCCGCCCGCAAGAAGTGCTGAACGAAATTTACGATCTCTTCATCGATCTCGATGCGGACGAGTCGCAACTCGATTTCCCGGTGCTCTACACCGTAGCGAAGCTGGGCACCGCGACCACCGATCCGGCCAACCCCGGAGTCGATTTACAGCCCCTATTCGAGAGTATCGTGAGCACCATTCCTGCGGCTTCCGGCGATCCCGAGGGTGCACTGCAGATCCTGGTGACCAACCTCGACTACTCCGACTACTTTGGCCGCATTGCCATCTGCCGTGTGTTTCAGGGAACCCTGCATGCCGGCGATGACGTGATTATTTCGAAGCGCGACGGATCGCTGATGAAGACGCGCATCACCAAGCTCTTCACCTTCAGTGGCCTCAAGCGGACCGAGACCACCGAGACGACCCTGGGCGACATTGTTGCCGTGGCGGGTATTGAGGGTATCACCATCGGCGAGACCATCACCAGCGTAGACAATCCGTCGCCGCTGCCATTGATCGTTATCGACGAGCCAACGATTGCCATTCAGTTCAGCGTAAACAACTCGCCGTTCGCAGGCCGCGAAGGCCAGTACGTCACCAGCCGCAACCTGCGTGAGCGCCTTGAAAAAGAGCTGCTGACCAACGTGAGCATCCGTGTGGAAGACACCGGCTCGCCGGACAGCTTCAAGGTGCTGGGTCGCGGCGAATTGCAACTCGCGATCTTGATCGAAATGATGCGCCGGGAAAGTTACGAGCTGATGGCGGGCCGTCCTGAGATCGTGACCAAGATGGTCGACGGCGTGCGTATGGAGCCGGTTGAACACCTTACCATCGACGTTCCTGAAGAGCACACGGGCGTGGTGATCGAAAAGCTTGGGCCCCGCAAGGGCGAGATGACCAAGATGCACAATCACGGCTCGGGTCGCGTGCGTATGGAGTTTCGCGTGCCCAGCCGCGGCATCATCGGCCTGCGCAGCGAGATGCTGACCGAGACGCGCGGCACCATCGTAATGAATGCGCTGTTTGACGGCTACATCCCCTACCAGGGCGAGATTCCGCAGCGGCCCACAGGCGCATTGATCGCCGATCGCCAGGGACAGACCACGACTTATTCGCTGAACAGCCTGCAGGAGCGCGGCATTTTGTTCGTTGGCGCCGGCGTTGAGGTCTATGAAGGCATGGTTGTCGGCGAGCACTCCCGGGACAACGATCTCGACGTGAACGTGGTCCGCGAAAAGAAGATGACCAACATGCGCGCATCGAGCGCGGATGATGCCATTCGACTTGTGCCCTACAGAGCGCTGAATCTCGAGCAGGCAATTGAATTCATTGCTGAGGATGAACTGGTCGAAGTCACGCCCAAGTCGCTGCGGCTGCGCAAGAAGATTTTGCAGGCCAATCGCCGGCCGAAAAAGTATGCGATGGTGGCCGAGTAACAACCCTCCGCAGAACATTCTGCAGGCCGGAGCGGTGGGATAAGGTGGAGGCCGCCGGCTGAACTCCTGCAGCGTCTACTTTGACTCACCGTTGTTGCGTAGCGCTGCGTGCGGCCATCCATCTTCCCACGTGATCGTCGAAATCTGCAGCGCAGGCTTGCCAGTAACAGCGTCGTAGGCGTGGTACACCAGGTAGTCGCCGTTCGGCTGCTGAAGGACCGACTCCCCTCCCGGCCCTAGCCAGCGACTGTTGCCGGTCAATAACTGCGTCCCGCTTCCGTTCAACAGGGGTTTTCCGTCTGCATCGAGATAGGGGCCGGTGACCTGCCGTGAGCGCCCTACCATGGTGCGGTAAGTGCTGCGCGTGCCGCGGCAACAGAAATCGAACGATACGAACAGGTAGTAATAATCTCCGTGTCTGGCGATGAAGGGCGCTTCGATGGCCTGCCAGTCAGCAGGGAATCCCGCCTTTGCTGGCGCCGCATTTTCGGGCTTCACTCGCGATGCAAGAGCATAGAGCTGGCTATCGTTTACGGACAGCTTGCCTGTGACTGCATTGATTTTGCGCATCTTGATGCCGCTCCAGAAACTGCCAAAGCTCAACCATGGCTGGCCCTTAGCATCCATAACGATGTTCGGATCGATGGCGTTGAAGTCGTCGGTCACAACAGACTTGAGCACTAGCCCCTCGTCTTTCCAATGGTACTTGGGGCTTGTGGGATCGAGAGTCGCGTTGGTTGCAAGAGCGATCCCAGACGTATTCACGCCGAAGGCTGAGTAGGCGTAATACAGGTGATACTTGCCTTCGAAGTACGAGACATCCGGTGCCCAAAGGACCTCCGTCTTGGGGCTTGCCGCATGAATCCATGCGGGAATCTGGTCGAAGATATGGCCACAACGTTTCCAGGTGATCAGATCGCCTGAACAGCGAATGGGGAATTGCCCTTCTTCGGACGAGAGCGACGTCGTGAACACGTAGTAGGTGCGACCATCTTTGGCGATCGAGGGATCGTGTGCCCTGGGGTAATCGCCATTGAGCTCGAGGGCGGTCGGCCCCTGGCAGTGGATCGCCGGGGTAAGGATGAATGCGACTAGAAATGTTGTGAGGCAGACATTACGCAAACGAACCTCCCTGCGGGCATGGGCTACAGCCCGCGCCTGGCTTCAAGCACACGCTCCAGAGCTTCTTCTGCAGTTACACCTGTTGCCGAAAGGTGCCCCATCTTTCGTCCTGTCCGCGGAGTGTGCTTCTCATAAAGATGCAGGCGCACGCCGGGAACCTTGAGTGCAGCAGGGAAGTCGGGTTCGCCGTTCAGCCAAAGATCTCCGAGCAGATTCACGACAGCCGCAGGTGTAATCAGGGTGGTATCGCCGAGCGGTAAATTGCAGGCGGCGCGCACGGCCTGCTCAAACTGGCTGGTCACGCAACCGCGCTCGCTCTGGTGATAGCTGTTGTGGGGCCGTGGCGCAAGTTCATTCACAAAAAGTTCGCCTTGCCGGGTGATAAACATCTCCACGCACAACAGCCCTTCAATGCCCAGTTGCGCGATAATCGCGGCTGCCAGCGCTTCGGCGCGCGCTTCAAGCTCTGGGGAAATACCGGCCGGCAGCACGCTCCAGGCAAGGATCTGATTCTCGTGATGATTGCGGGCGGCGGGATAAGTGCGCACTTCGCCGGAGGGATTTCGTGCGGCCATGACGCTGATTTCGAAGTCCAGGTCGAGGGCTTGTTCAGCCACCGCAGGTCGCTCGCCGAGGCTTTGCCATGCGCCATCGTAGCCTCCGCGACCAATCTTCAGGAACACGCGACCGCCTAGCGCAGGCACTGCTTCGCTCAATTCCGACGCGGTTCGCACTACACGGAAAGCCCCAACAGGAAAGCCCCCTTCGGCGAGCCACACTTTTTGGAGTGTCTTGTCCTGGATGATGCGGATCGGCTCTACTCCTGGCCGCAACGGGGCAAGCTGCGCAACCTCAGCGAGTGCATCTACGCCAATCTGCTCGATCTCCAGGGTCACGGCGTCTGCGCCAGCCGCCAAACGCCGCGCGGCATCCACGTTGTCCCACAGGCCCACGATTGTTTCGTCCACGACAAAGCTCGCTGGGCAGGCCAGTTCCGGGTCCATCACGCGCACGCGATAACCCATGGTGCGCGCAGCCATCGCCATCATCCGACCGAGTTGTCCCCCGCCCAGAATTGCAAGCAGCCCGCCTGGCCGCACGATGGAGGGATTTTCTTGTTGTGATTCGTGAACGACGCTCACCCCGGTAACTCCTGCCCTAGCACTTCCTGCGTGCGTGCAGCGCGCCACGCGGCCAGCCGTTCATAGAGCGCCGCATCGGTGGTCGCTATAATTTCAGCTGCCAGTAATGCGGCATTGGCCGCTCCCGGCTTGCCGATGGCGAGCGTGCCTACGGGAACTCCCTTGGGCATTTGCACAATCGAAAGCAGCGAGTCAATTCCGTTTAGTTGCGTGGCCGCGATGGGAACGCCCAACACCGGAACCAGCGTCTTGGAGGCCAGCATTCCCGGCAGGTGTGCCGCTCCGCCGGCTCCGGCGATAATCACCCGCAATCCGCGCTCACGCGCCGTCTCGGCATATTTGAAAAGCAAGTCAGGCGTGCGATGCGCGCTCACCACCCGCGCTTCATGCGGTATCTCCAGCGCCTTCAAAATCTCCACCGCAGCAGACAGCACCTCGTAATCGCTCTTGCTGCCCATCACCACGCCGACCAACGGCTGTTCGTTCATGGGCTGATTATACGAGTCTTCAGCTGCCTGAAAGACGGTCGAGTCGCAACTTCCAATCTGGTCGCGGCATGGCATGGAGCCTGAAGATCAACGCCGATGCCACGCACCCACGGCCACTTCTATTACTGCAAACAGCACACTCACAGCAGCCAGAAAACCCTTGGCGCGCTGCCAGTTCTGTTCGTGCCGCTCCATGCGCCGCTCCAATTCGGCAATGCGCCCGCCGTTTCCATCGCCCATCAATCCATTCATTTGCGTCTTCAGCACGCTCAAATCGCTCAATACCTGGGCTTCGAATTCATTCATCATTCGCATCCAACGAACTCCATCTGTCCACCTTTGCTGTGGAAACCGTCAATCACGTTCCAGCGGCAGGTTGATGAACAGGGCCGTTGAAAACTCCGAGTAGTTTGGCGGCGTTGCGCCGTCGTACATCCGAATGTAGAATCGGTCATTCGCCGACTCGCGCGATAAAGTCATGTTCGGCTGAGTGCCCCGCATCACCAGGTCTGCGTCCTCTCCTGGCATAAAAGCAAAGTCACGCCGTCGTACCTCAAACCCGCCCCCGCTTGGTGGCGTCACGCCCGTAGTGATCGTTACCGTGTCCCCATCGAGCGCAGTTACCTGCAATCCAGCCAAGTTTTCCAAATAGATTGGACTCACCGGCACGGGTAGCCACGCATCGACAGGAACGTTAGGGCTGGCTTTGATCGCAAGATCTTCTGCCCAGTCATTTGCAAACGAGATAACATAGCCCACAACATCTGGATAACTTGCCCTGTAACTCAGCTTCACCGTTCGCACGATCAGCTGAGCGTCTATCTCCGCAGAAGGCGCACTCAGCTGCAAAGCATCGCCTGGCCAAACATCGGAAGTGAAGCTCAGACTTGTGCTTTTATAAGTGCCGCTCCAAAGTGCACTCTCACTCGCTGATGCCTGCACCATTGCGCTAGCCGCGTTGCGGCAATCAGCGGAACTGCGTGCGGGCGGCTGAAGAACCGAGCCGATCCACGATGCCACGGCCGGCAATCCGGCTTGCGCCAGCATTCCCTGGCTCTCTGCATCCACAGCGCGACCGACGGCTCTGCCCGCCGTACGATAACTTACCGCAATCTTTTCGCCTGCCGCGGGCACAAATCCGGTATTGAAGACCAGCCTTCCGGGGCTTCCCAGGTAGCACTCTGCCGCCTCGGTCAAGCTACCAATGCGGCGAGAGTACGGGTTGCCATTGGGCGGCGTGCTCACCACCCATCCCGATCCGAGATTCGTAAGGTTCAACGCTCGCATCGTGCCTTTCAAATTTATGCCGCTTGCGGCAACCACAGAGCAGGTCGGGAGTAGGCTCGTGACTGCGCCGTCGTACAGCGTCACAGGCATCGACGCAACGCCGTTGACATATTCCTGTATTTCGAAGTGTAACTTCCCGTTCGTGAGAGTATCCTGACCGCCCAGAGCAATTGATCCACTGTCGCCCTGGGATCGATAGATCGCTCGAACTCTTTCGATTTCAGGGCTGCTCACCCTGAGGCGGAGTGTATATTGGTGACCCGAAGTTATGGCATAACATGCTCCGGTAGGCGTTCCCTGGATGATTGGTTGCAAAGTAACTGCGCCACTACCTTGTTGCGCATTCACTTGAAAGCCGGCCTCGCATTCCCGGAGCGTCTCGAAACCCCCGTAGAATGCGGCGACAATGCCCGTACTGCCAGGCTCGAGAGTTACTCCCGCTGCCTCAAGAAGCAACGTGCCGCCCATCTCCACGGTATCGGCCCATGTTAGAAGCGTATTTCCATCGATCCCGTTTCCGCCATTCATCACCAGGCCACCCGCTCCGAGAGCGAGATAACCCTCACCGCCGGAATTGCTCCATGCAGTAACATCAATGTCTGGCTCGTTGAATAGTTCCGCGATGATCTTCGCCTTGGATGGGGAAGATAAGAACGGCTCAGCGGCAAGATTGAACTGCGTCGTCAATCCATCACCAACAAAGTACTCTGTAACATAGGCGACCGGCTCATGCTCACCGCACACGGTCACGTCGTTGGCTAACATCCGCTTCATGCGTGCCGTGATCGCCAGGCTCGCGAGGTCGAGGCTACCATCTGCTTCGTTCAGGGCATGCACTGCCGATGGCACCGGCTCGAGTGTGAGTGCTCCGTTTATTGCTTGATAGGCCGCTCGTGCCTGATTTGCCACTTGTCCTGCGCTCATGCTCCAAGTTGCACCCGCAGGAGGCACAAAGTTGCTGATCATGCTGTCGAGCGACAGTCCCGACGTCGAGAGCTTAGCGCACCCCGTGCGTTCTACCAGTCGCGCCATCAGGGCCCCGGCTGATCTGTGGGCAGCTCCCGTGCTCGGCATCATTTGAAGCTGATCGAGGAGCATTTCGTCGCTCACGGCCTCAATTGCGATTCGATAATGCGGCCCCTCCATCGCTATTCCTGCATATTCGCGGAGTGGCCTCACAGCGATGTAGCCAGTGAAGTAAGGAATCCCATCGTCGCCCGTGACCGCCAGGGCCTGGTTGCGCGACGGTATAGTCAGGCTGCCATCACTCGGCAGACTCAACCATAACTGGCATACGGAAGGCTCATTCAACTTACGCTCAACGGTCAACGGAGATCCCGCGTCGAGCGCGCTTGTGTAGTCCTGACCCTGGATCGTGATTTTCATCGTAACTCTCTGTCCTGCGATGCAGTACAAGCCTGAGGCAGCTGTTATGCGGGACTTCGGCGTTAATTAGCCGTGCGAGACCAGCGCTTTGTTGATTCGTCGTGTCCCTGGAGCGGAAGACACCTGGGATGAGCACCAATCACACCACTGCATGGGCGGCCGGCAAAAAGCTGCGGTAGCAAAGAATCCGCTCTTCGTCGAGCGGGTCAATGACTGGAAGCGCAATGAACCTGCCCTCGAGCAGCACGCGCTCCAGTCCACCTTGATCTTTGCCTGCCAGTGGGATCGCTGTCTCTTCGGCGATTCCTATAGGTTGCAGTCGCGGGTAATGAAAAAAGATGCGTTCGCCCTGGCTGCCTTCAATGACAAAGAGCGCCGACCACTCCTGAAAAAATGTTCCGCCTTCTCGATCCACGAACCCTGTTACCGCCTGAAGCTTGGCGCCGGCCACGGGTGCTCCACCCGGTAGCGGCTCCGCTAGGATAAGTCCCGTGGAGGTAGCTTGTGAAACAAGAGCAAGGTTGAATGTAACTCTCCGTAAATAGTCGACATCTTTAACGGGACGCCGAAGATATGCGCCGGATATAGGTGAACCTACGAACCCCGTCTGACCGGTATAGTCGTCATCGACCGCGATGATGGAGCCCGCGGCAAACGTTGCGGCATCTTCCGCGGCAATTGAAATTGAACTTGCGGTTGACCCGGCCAGAATGGAGACAGCCGCAGCGACCGATGTTTGCTCTGCGGAATCGGTTCCGCATGTCGCATGGGCCAGAATGTTCATGTGCTGAGAGCCAGTTGCTAGCGCCATGTTCAACTTGGTCCAGCTTACGAATTGAAATCTCACCTGCGCATCAAGACTCTCGCGAACTTGGCCCAGCACTGCGGCTGGGATTCCTGTCATGACAGGCACGGTCTTGCTCGTCGCTTTGCGTGTGAATCCCTGGATCCAGCCAAGCCCCATCCATGGACTTGGTGGATCATCAAGATTGAATCCACCCTGATCGGCCGGATTGAACAGAACCGGCGCCTGGGCCACTCGATCGATTGGAGCAAAGTATGCTCGAACGCGCCGCGCCACCGGCGCTGCGGCTGAAAACCAATTTGCAGCCATTTACTCACCCTGTTCCTGATAGCTGTAAACCATCACTCTTGCTGAACGACTGAGCCGGTCCCGTTGACTCACGACAGGACTGAACCGCGCATCGTCCCAGAACACCTGGGTCAACATTGCTGCCGGCGGGGTTGCAGTGAAACTCAGCTTCGGCGTCGACGAAGGGTGAAGCATCGAAGCCAACTCTTCATCCATCGCACACAGAGATCGTCCCCGGTCTAAGCCTCCGAAACTTTGGCAACCACAAGTCTGGTACACAATCTCGCACTCCTCGGCAATCATTGTGGATTCGAGGTTCGCATCAATGGCCAAGCCAAGCCAGCGCAAGATAAAGACATCGGTCGGGAACTGCGCGTAGGGCGCCTCAGCTTCCTCCGTCAGAATTCCAGGCCGCACCGCGCCACGCAGCATGACAGTCCGTTCCGGATTGATCGTTGCCAGGCGCGATCGCAGCGCCATATAGAAAGAATCTTTTGCATTCTGCATGGATAACTACTCCTGAAATCTTTGCGAAGTTGCGCTGATCAGTCAGACCGGGTAGGAAGGGTTAATTGCCAGGTTGTGAATCTCAATCGGCGGCAGCATTGCCTCATCAAACGGCCTGTTGGCGGGTCTCCCGTAACAGAAGCCGGTAAAGGTATACCTGGCCAAATGCTTCATTCGAGGCGATAGACTCGATCAGATAATCCTGCCCCGCAACAGTCACCGTCAAAGTCATTGCAAACAGTGACTGAACCGAGGGCAGGTCCAGAGCCGTGACCTGCTGCTCAACTCCTGTGGCCGAGATCAAAAGTTCCCACTGGGCCTCGCCGCTTTTGCGCCACGATGGCCGCAGCTTCCGCATGACTACCGGGCTGACAACTACATTGGAAAAGGTTGTCGCTACGAGGCCGAGTTCAAACATGTTTGTGTCTGGATTGCTTCCCGTTACACGGAGTTGGGCGCTGGTTCCAGCCACGCTGCGCAGCAATGCGTCTGCCAGCATCTTGGGCGCTCCCCGGGGCGTGCGCGGTGCAGTATCGCTCATCGCTTACCCCAGCCTGTTCGCGACATAAGGACGCAGCCAGGCCTGCACCGTCTCGTCCACCAGCGAACTTGAGAAGTACTCAATTTGCATCGTGTCGATCTTTGTTCGGCTCGCATTGAGCGCGGGAGTAGACTGCGCGTTGCGCACAATTTGCGCGCAGGCGCACTTCACGTCGTCGCCGATCGTTGACAATCCCGCGGTATAAGTGACCATAACTTCGTTGTAAGGAAGTCCGAGCACATTCCAGGGGAGAATCAGTCCGCCAGTAGCGGGGTCACAATCAACCGATGAAGCGTCGATTGCGGTCCACTGCCCAGGAAGCGAGAACGCCCACACCACATCAAACAGAGGCTCATTTGCCATCTCGCCGCGACGTGGCTTTGCAAACCTTCCTTCGATGTTCACAAACGGAGTGGTTGCCGTTCCCAGGGGCGCCAACGGCAGATAACTCAACCTCGCCGTCTGCGAGCCGCTTGTAAGTCGTAAGCGCTCCGTATACTGAATCACATTCAGGTCCGGCCGCCTGCAGTGGATATTGATTAAGGCCGTGGCTGCCGTAATCCAGTCCGCCGTCGTCTCCGCCGGCAATCCATAGTTCGGGTAATCCGCTGGCTGCAGATATGCCATACTTCACCCTCTTCTCTTTCTGTCGCGTTCAGGCGGCTGGAAAGTACTCTCAGTCATGTCGCCGATATCGCACCCGCTCAGGTACAGGGTCCATTCTGATCACCAACAACTCAAACCCTGATTGGCCGGCTCACAACACAAGGGCTCCTCGAAAGAAGCCCCTTTGTTGACTTGCAGCTCGGTAACTTGCAGACTCGTGTCTATCGATCCACAAGTACCTGGTAATGAGCGTAGTTCGCGCCCTTCACCACCGGCGCACCGAACTTCACAGCGACATACTGTTGCGTGAGCGATCCGGGCAATCCAAGCTGGAAGATGCGAGGTGTAGGATCGCCCAGCCAGTGATACTCGATCAGATCTTCAGTTACGATGTAGGCCGGCAGAACCGCGGAGCCCGATCCCGGCGTCCCTGTATAGCTCAGGCTCCAATCGGGAATGAGCGGCAGATCGCCCGCCTGCGTCGACAGCATCTTCACCCTGACGCCGCCGGTAATCTGGTCGATGTTCAACACCACGTTGAACTCCGCCTTCATCTCACGGTCGATCAGGTCGAGCAATACCGGATTTGCATAGATTGCTGTGGGCCGCACGTGATAGCCGTTGCTTGCCACCATCTGCGCCACTGCCGATTTAAGGCCATCAACAATCGATGCCGACGTACCGATGGTCAACGTATTGCCGCCTGCAACGATCTGCCCGATCACGCCCATGTATTGAGTCGTCGTCGGCGTGCTCAGACTCGTATCGTTGCCGTTCCACAAGGCCACGTCGTGGGTCACCATCACGCCGCTGACCGTATCCACCAGGTCCTTGGCCTGCAGATAGGCGAACTGCTGCTGCTGATTGCCCAGTTCGATGTCAAACAGGTTGTAGTTGATCTGTGAAACGATCGCCTTCAGCGGCACGCTCCGCTCCACGCGCGTGGGGCTCACGACCGGCGCCACGATGCTGCGCGGATTCACAAAACCCGCGGTGCCGGGGTTCGGAAGTGCGGTCTCTTCAAAGAACCGCGACGGATGACCGGTCGCTGGAACCTGCTTGATGCGCTGCCCAAACGGGCTTGAACGCCGGCAGATGTCGAAGATCTCGGTCTGGTACAAAGGCACTTCAACGGCGCCCGGTCCGATAAAGTCGGCTGCGGCATGAATGTCTGCAAAGGTTGCGTTCATAGGCTCTTTCCGCCTCCCCTTGAGGAGGCCGTTCGTTACTGCGTTGTGAGCTACTAGCTTTTTGTTTCTAACTACCAGCTTGAATTGGACAACTACGCGGACCCTGCGCGGTAACTCGCCTGCCCATGGATTACCGCGTGCCGCTTTCATGGTTAGCAAATAGCTTGAGCTAATAGCTAAGAACTGCCGTCATGCGATCGCACCTGCGCGTAGCAACTGGCTTTTCACCGCAATGCGCTGTTCCAGGCTGAGCCCGGCTAGGGCCGCATCGAGAGTGCGCACATCTACAGGCCCATCGCCGATGCCATGCTTGGCCAGCATCTCTGAAGTCGCCGCCGGCACCGTCTTGCGTAGCGGATTCAAAAGAGAATGAGCGGCACTCGCCTTCAGCGTGGCCAATTCCTGCTGTGCGGCCGCGAGCTTCTCCGCCAGATCTTCTTCCCGGCGACCCTGCTCCACGGTTGCCGAAATCTTCTCCACCTCGCCGGAAAGCGCACTTGCCGCGGCGAGCCGTTCTTCCAGCCATGTCAGCGTTTTTTCCAGCAGCGTTGTCGCAGCTTCCAATCGACCCGCAACCTCTCGCTCTTCGTTTTCCATTCTGTCCCTTCCTTCCTTGCTGTGAACCTGACGCGAACACCGCCAGCACGCCAACAAAAAAGGGCTCCGCAATGCGGAACCTCCTCGTGACGTACTAACTTGCTTACTTACTCAAAATACAAAAGTCACAGGTATCTAACCGGCCATCCTGAAGCTTGTCGCCCGGTAAGCTGCTTTTTCTCTCAGCAGAATCGCCGCGCCTGTAAAAGTCACGCGGGTTAGCTTCCATATCTCCGCCCGCATATCTTCCACCCGGGCGTCAGCTAACTCATAACTCATGCCCATCCTGTCCGGCGCCTGCGCCGTGATAGCTTCCGCCACTTCGGGAAAATCCCGTGCATAGAGATAGCCGCGCACCACCAGCTTCTGCCCGATCAGGTCCGCCTCGGTCAGCAGGCCGATTTTGCGACGTGCGTCGTGTCCGTCCCATCCCGGACGATAATCCACGGCCATCCCCAAAAGGGAGGGCAGTGCCTTCTCGGCAGCTTCCCGGGTCAGCATCACTCGATGCCCCCGGGCACCCGCCGGTGCTTTATCGCTGGCCGCATTTACCACCGTCAATACCCCTTCGAATGCCACCCGGTTGGGGTGTCCATCCACGTGAGGAATCTTTACCGCCATTGCTTCCAATCGCATGCGCTCCCCGCCCATCTGCGTTGATCATCGCTTCCTGCCTTGTATCAACAACCCGTTCCAGCCACTGAACACTGGCCCGTTCGCTCCGCCTCTGCCGTCAACTGCTCCGCGCCCGCTTGAGTCAGAGGACCTAATCCCCGCATGGCCCGAACCTCATTTACGGTCAGAACTCCGGCTTGCAGCAGTTGCACCTGGACCGCCAGCTCGGTCTCTTCGTCGCGCGCATTCAGATCGTTGAAGACAAACTCGAACTCACGCCATCCGATGCACTTCCCGAAGAGATCCCTGGTCAGATGTCCCGCCAGCAGCTTGGCCAAGGGCAAGATCGCCCCGCGAAAGGCCTCATCCGCCAGCTCCCTTGCTGTCGACCGATTTACATCTCCCTCGATTCCCAGCAGCAGCGGTGGAAGCCCGAAGGAGTTGGCCACCATCCTGATCAGGAACTCCTGCCAAGCCAGCCGCAAGTCGGCGTCCGTGCCCTGCGCAAATCGCAGCACCTCCGGCTTCTGCTCCGTTGAAATCAGCGGCACTCGACCCGTGCCCTCGATTTCGTCCTGCCACCAGCGGATCAGCCGATCGTGTTGCGCCGGCGTCGCCTCGTTGAGCCACAGCGCATATTGCGCGACCGAGTTGGCTGCAAGCTTTCCCGCAAACCGGTGCGCGCAAAGAAACTGGTTCACCGTTTCAAACGCCACCTCCAACGGACCCAGGCCAAAGGGCGTAAAGCTGCGCGGATTCATTCGCACATACATCAACTGGTCGTCACGCAAGTTCACAGCGCTCGATTCCAGGTGTCCGAGCAGAGACTGCGCATATCGAGGCGTCTCCTCCAGCCCGTCCCAGCGGCTGTTGATTCTGATCGAAGCGCCATCCACGGCCCACAACATCGCCGGCCGCTCACTATCGCCGGTCGGCTCCATCTCGATCGCCCCATAGCCACCGGTCAGCGCGTCCTCGATCACCTGCTCGATCAGGGTCCGAAAGCTGTCTACGGCATTCGGCTCTTCCAGTGTTCGACGCAGCGCCCTTAACTTTCTCTCCGCATCCGCCACATCTCCGGCTTCCACTCCGCGACGCACCCGCACCTGCCAGTCCATCGCCGCAATGCGGTCCTTGATGACATTGATCGCTCGGCGCACTACCGGCGTCTCCGCAAACCGTCTGAGGTTCATCGGCGTCGCCTTGGGCAGTAGCCGCCCTGGATACTGCACAGGACTCAGAACCGCAGGCATCGCCAGCGTCTTGCGTTCCGCTTCCTGCGCCGCCGCACCCGCATCAACATTCGCTCGCCGCGACGAGCCCCCGGTAGCCTGCCGCCAGATCTCCCGCAACTGCTCTCCCACCTTCACGTGCACCTTCCTTCTTCGCCGCAAAAGAAAAAGGCACAGCCCGCGAAGGACCATGCCTTGAATACAGTGTTCAGTTCTCAGTGATCAGTTGTCAGAAAAAAGCTGACGGATGTTAGTCGATTTCAGACCCAATCGCGATCGCACCTACGAGATCAGTCTGTGTAGATGAACAACCCAGTTCGGACCTGACAACTGACAACTGTTTCTCAAACTCTCAACTCACGCCGCGCCGTCTCCGCCACCCGGCCCATATCCGATGTAGTCAGTACCCTGATCTGGTGCTCCTCCATCGTCTCCACGCCAAAGCGGTACATCTCCAGCCGTTCCGGTTCCTCATCGGTGGCGCCCACTTTAGCCGCAGGTTCGATCACAGCAGTCAGCTCCAGTTGCGCCTTATCCAATCGCTCCACCCCCGCCCGCAACCCAGCCGCTGAAAATGCCAGCACCTTGGCCATTTCTACTCCTGGCTCCAGGCTCACCGCGTGAAACATTTTGATCACACCGTTCGGCCGGTATCCCACGTCAATCCGCAGCGGATCGCCTGCCCGGGTGTACTGCGAGGCCGCAATCTGTTTGCGCAGCAACTCCCATACTCCGGCCCGCTCAAACTCTCCGCGCATCGCCGCTTGAATCGCCGCTCGTCCCCGCAATCGCGGAACCCGCTCCCTCGGCGGCGGCTCCACATAGAGCCGCATCAACTCTTCCATTCCTGCGGGAAGGCTCTCCGCCAGGTACGCCTTGGGCGCGGTCATCTGCACGTTCAGCGACAGCGATTCCTCCAGCAGCTGCATGAGCTTTCCTTCGGGCTCTTCCTTGAACCGCCTGCGCAGTTCGCTCTCCATGCCCTCCAGCAGCGCCGTGTCGGCTCCAGGATCAAGGCAACGTACCCGGCGCCAATCGCGCGTAAATCGCACCTCGGCCGCATCGTGGCTGCCTTGCTCACGCAAGATCACCCCGATGTGCACAAATTCGTTCCGCACCGCATCCGCGACATACCGCAGCAGTTGAAACTCACACGGCCGCCGCCCGCTTCCGCTGTTCATGCCATGCGCTCCACTAGTTCACTCTTCCCACGATGCTAGACCTCCATCGTGCATCCTTCCAACCATCTTCCACCAATTCTGTCCCCGTCCCGCCCCATTTTGGAAATGGGCTTCGATCCGACTTCCCGAACCCTTCGATCAGCTCCCGAATTCGGCCCCGTCTCACCAGCAGCTTTTCCACCAGCGCTTCCATCTCGCCAAGGTCGCCCCCGTACCACTCCGGCGGCACTTCATTGGCCGCGGCCCACACCGTATCTTCCGCCATCGTCTCCAGCCGCGTCAGCCAAGGCTCAAACGACTCCCAGCCCGTAATCTCGCGGTATACATCGTTGCGGTAGTAGACTCCCCGCAGCGGGTTATCTTCAAATGTCCAGTCCCCGGCGTGAAAGCAGTATCCGTAGTCGATGAAGACTGCTCGATACCTCCGCTCACGCTGCTTTCTGGCAAACACCGCCTGCCGCCCGTTCGCATTGCCGGTCCACTTATCCAGGGCCAGGATTCCGGCAAACTCATTCAGGTTCCTCACTTCCGCCAGCAATTCTTCCGGCAGGTAATCCACCACCTGTCCCGGCATCAGTCCGCCCACAAATCGCGATCCAAACTGCAGCCCCGGCTGGCAGGGCACCCGCGTCCTGCCAAGATCGATCTCCAGCTCCGGAGTGTTCTCAACCAGCCAGCGTGATACTTCCACCAGCTCTGCCTCGGGCGCCGTCAGCCCCGCTGCCGCAGCCAGCCGCGAAGCCAGCAGCTCATTCGCCAGCACCCGCATATGCTGCGGGTTGTTCTGGAACTTCACGACATAGATGTGATCGTCTGCGCCTAGCATCAACTGGCCCTGCGCACCGCCCCGCATCCGCCGGATATGCTGCACCGCCAGAACTGCCAAGCCCGTTCCCGCCTTTTCCTGATCCTGAATCGAATTCTATCCGCTTCTACAGTAATTCTCTGCAAATCACTTGAAACCAGCTTCAGCTGCTCGCCACCAGATCCTGGCCCCATCTGTTTGCCTGGCAGTGTGCTTCAGTGAGCACAAGCGAGATAGACAAAATCTAGATGCTAGCAGCTAACCGCTGCCTTTCAGCAACTCCGCGCGCGCCGCCAGCCCAATCGCCATGGCCATCACCCGGTCATCGTGCGTTCCCGCCCGCGCCCCTGTGCTTCCATTTGGCAAACGCACAAAACTCCTGCACTCCGCCAGCAGCTTGCGGCTCATAAATCTCTCCGGTTGCTCCACCAATCCCGCATCCAGCCTTCCCAGCACCGCCGGCCGACTCATCGAAGTGGTTAGCCACCCCGGCTGTCCCCCTTGCTGATAAATACGCGCGTAGCCGCAGACCGCCTGCGCCAGCGCCAACACGCCGCTGCCATGATTATTTCTCTCCACCACCAGCGACGCGTTGTTGTACTCGACCGCCAGGTCCGTTACCAACCGCGCCAGTTCCAGCCCGCCCATGTGCCCGGCGAACTCCGCGCACTGCAACCCCGTCTCCAACTCCAGCACCTGCGCTGCCGAGTAGTCTCCCTCGCTGCCGCCGCCGGCGGGATCCACCGCGACCACGTACTTCTTGCCCTTCAGCGGCGGCAGCCATATCTCAAGCTCGCCATTTCGCCGCTGCTCAACCGGCCCCGGCGCAACTGCCAATCGCGCCTCGACTGCTGCAAGTTCGAAGACAGAATCTCCACTGGCCCTGAAACAACTCTCCTCGTCCTCGGCATACTCCTGCCGCGCCAGGCCGCGAAAATTTGCCCGGATCTGTCGCCGGAACCCGACTTGCTCCAAATCCAGACCGTAACTGCCCACCAGGTCTTTTTCTTCCTCGCTCAAACTCGACCGTTCAACCGCCGCAGCCCGATACTTCCGCTCCATCCACCATGGAAAGAAATGCCGCACCGTCTCCGTCTCCGCCGCTTTCTGCCACTCCTCATGAAAGCACCCGCCGACGCCGTCGGGCGTCGATTCCAATATCAGCTCCGCTCCCGGTGCCATCGCCGCCCGCAACCCGGCCAGTGTCTCCGCAGGATCTCCGGGCCATCGCGCCAGTTCCGAACAATGCAGGTTCTGCACCGTCAGCCCGCGCCCCGCATTCCGCTCTCCCGCCGACACGACGCGGTACTGCGCATCCAACTCGGGAAACACAATCTGTCGCGCATTGGCCCGCGATGTTCGAAGCGGACCTTCGCGCAACTCCTCCGGCAGGTAGTCCACAAACCGATGCACAATTCTGAATATCTCCTCGGCCGACTCCTGCGTATGCGCCACCTGCAAGGTCAGCGTTCCCGGGCGTGTGATCGTCTTCAAAAAGAACCGTGCCGCCGCCCACGTCGTCAACCCCATCTGCCGCGCCTTCAGCACAATATTCCGCTCTCCCCTTCGGGCCTCGAACGCCCGCTGCGCCGCATTCGCCTTCAGCGATGCGGTTCGTCCCTCCCGCGTCCTTACCCTCAGCAGCCGCTCGGCCAGGGCCATTCCCACTGTCTGTCCACTCAGGCTGGTGGGACGGCGATCCAGAATATTCCCCAACCGACTCAGTTCCTCTGCGTCGAACTCTCTCCCTGGCAAGTCACAGACCCGCGGCTGAAATGTTCCCCCGCGCCCAACTCCTGCCATGCCGCTCCCCATTCCCGCTTTCAGTCGCATTGGCGTAATCCGTTTTCTCTTCGCAGAGGGCTCCGTTGCTGCTCAGCCGAATATGAATCGATTACTGAATCACCCTCACATTCACCGTCAACGCCCCCGGGGTAATGCTCGCCTGCGTCTGATTGCAAACCTTCACGTTCACCGTGTTCGCAGTGATCCATCCCTTGACCGACAATCCACCCGCCCCATATCCGGTTACAGTGGACTCATCCGCGGTCGGCGTCAGTTCTGCCACCATGGTCGATGTCGCTCCGCTAACAGTCACGGTCTGCGTTGAACTGCACGTCCCCGCCGCGATCGCCGACGTGGTCAGTGCAAGCGCCGTTCCTGACAATGGCATCGCGGTCGGGTTCACTGGAGCATAGCCGCAATCCTTCGTTGTACCAACCGCATCGTTGTAGCAGGTGCCGTGGTTCGCGACTGTTGCGCTGATCGGCCCGGTCACAATCCCGGCGCCGTTTCCTGCCAGGGTCTTCGAATTGGAATAGCTGAAAGGTCCAGTGCTGATCTGCGCTGACACAGGCACCTGGTTCGCCGCCGTCGGTGTCGCGGTGTTTGATCCAGTCTGGGCCACCGAAATACTCGCGATCTTCGTAATCTGCCCGCTTGGCACATCGGTCAGGCTGCCGATCTGGAAAGCAACCGGGTACCCCGAGCAGTATTGCAGCGGGATATACGCAGAGTACGCGGACCAGTTGTTGGCGAAGATCACCTGGTCGCTGCCAATCGTCACACCATTGCAAATGACGTTCACACGTCCATGAGGAGCCAGCGGCGCCAACGTACCACTCGCATGACCCTGAGCGGTTGTGGTCCACTGGCCGCGAGCGACGGGTATGCTAGTCGTTCCCACGGCAAGCGGTCCGGTATAACACTCCAATTCCTGATCAACCATCAAACATCCATTGGTCGGCCACGATGAGTTGGAGGGATTCGTGACCGCTACAGTTGTATCGCCCACAAGCTGAGGTGATGCCAGAGTATTGCTCACAGTCGTAGTGCTCTGCACAACCGAGGTCACAATGCTGGGAGCGGCCTGCACCATTCCGCCGTATCCTGCGTTGAGATTCGTTCCGCCATTTGCGCCGGTCATGGTTGCCGCGTTGGTTACCGCCGTGGAGTATCCAACCGGCGAGTTGGCATCCGCGACACCTGGATTCGATGAACCCCAGAACCAATTCTTCGCATTCAGGATGACCGGAGCGCCTGATCCTCCCGTCTGCGCGGTGTTGGCGAGAGCGGTTGCCAGAATCGGACTTTGCAGAACCTCCGTAAGCACGTCGCTATTGACCGGCATATACGCGAGGTAAGCCAGATCCATTGCAGCCGGACTGCCACTGAACCCGCTCCAGCTAAAGCCAATCTCGTCGCCATAGCTGACCAACGGCGAGGTCGATGCAAGGTTAACAAGACAGGGATGAGCCGAGTTAGGCCCGCCATCGATGATCCATGTCGAACTATAGGTAACAAGGCAAGACTTGATCGTGGTAGACCCGGTCGTAATGTCCTGTATGGTAAGAGTGCCAGTGCACGATGCCGTGCCTTCGCACATTCCCTGCGTCACCGCATATACCTGGGTCTGCGGAAAACGGCTTCCGACGGTTAGTAATGCATAGTTGTTGACGGAACCCTGGGTGAAGAATCCTCCCGAACCGCTGGCGTGCATGTAATTCTTTGTGAGCTCAGTTCCGCTTGGATCGTTGACACAGGAGACACCGAATGCCCCGCTTGTAACTACATAGTAGTCATTGCAGCCTGTCAGCAGATCGCTCATGTTAAGAATTGGTGTCGAGCTAAGTCCCCCCGCAAGGAAGGAGCCATCCAGGCTACCCACTGGGGGCGGTACAGGTATGGTGCCAAGATGCTGTTCCCGTGACCTGCCGGGCGATGCGGTGTTGGGTCCACCGATCACACGATTGTTCCATCCGGTGTCAGTCACCTGGCCTTTCTGCAGCCCCGAGTTCGTAAAGGTATTGTTAAAGCCTCCAATACGAAGGGACGGTCCCAGCGCGGCTCCGACCGTACTCGTATTCGCTAGCCAGTTGACGTAGCCCTTTGAAGCGCACTGACCGAGAGAGCCTCCGCCGATCGTATCCTGGCCTGAGAAACGCGCGATCTCTCCCCCATTCCAGGTGTTGCATTCGTTGTAGTACCGAGAGATCGAGGCAGAGGGGTAGTTAGTTGCGGAAGACCCCAATCCTGTTCCTATCTGGAATAGCCCGACACCGAAATCTATACCGAGCGAATAGATATTGATTCCAGTTGCTGTTCGATGGGCTCCGTTGTACCAAACCATCGGAATACTGTTCTGATAGAAATTCACGTTGTTATAGACGTTGGTGTCCGGCGTCCATGCGAAGTAGCTGGTGTTGTTCGATGCCGGAGGAGCTTCAATGAGGCCACCCCATTGATAGAACACTGTCACGTTGTCAAATAGGTTGTCGTATTCATTGGCCTGCATGAACATCGCGCAGGTAAAGTTTTCATTCGGATAGGCGCGATGAATTGCGCCGAACTGCACGTTGCGAATCGTTGCATTGGAAAAGGTCGCCAGCGCTGCGCCATTGCTCGATGGAAGCGCGATTGCGCAGTTGCCAAAGTACCACGGTGTCTTGCTTGCGACAGTACTGGGGGTTCCAATATAACCCGTGCCTGTTGTCGTTGTGGATGAAGCCGGGTCCGCAAGAACAACGGTGCTGGCATTGGTGATTGAGACTACCGTGCTGGTTAGCCCGCCGCCGGAAGGGCCGGCGTTGGACACCGACACCGGCTGCCCAATCACAAATGATGGCGGAACCGAGGTTAAATATGCTGTACCGCAAAGGCTCAGAGTCGCGGAACCACTCGTCATGGACCCATAGCAGTTCGTTGGAGTACCTGCCCCAAAGATGAATCCGTCCGTTTGAATCGGATTCGACAGGGGCGTTGTTCCGCCGGCTGTTCCGCTGATTCGGTTTGGAAATGTATTGTCGCCGCCGACTGCGGCAGAAGCTTTGTTGAGCGATGTATCCACGCCGATGGTCAGATCGTGGATGGACGCGTTGCTCATCGTAATGGCCGAATCGGGAGAAGCGAAGACATCCTGTCCGGGCATTCCCATCACCGTCGTAAGTGCCATGCCCGCGCCGAAGAAAGATTGTCCCTTGTAGGTAATCGCGCTCGTCATGCACGTTCCTGCCGGAAACTGTACAGACTCGGTGTTTGCAAGGGCATCATTGAAAGCTGCTTGAATCCCAGGCTGGTCGTCATGGCCATAATGCCAGTGCCCCGTAGCTGCCGCAAAACTCACAGTGGCAGCGGCCGACAGGGTAGCATTGCCCCCGCTCACAGATAGGATGGTGGCCTGAAGCCGATATGCGATGCCGTTCGCCTGACCACCCGCGGTAATCACTTTGCCCACATCTGTGTTCGTGAAAGTAACACCGGAAGTCACAGCACTCCCCGCCGTCATGGTGAGCGTGCCAGGTGATGCGGCGTCGCAATAAGCGTTGTAGGGGGATGCTGTCACCATGAGCACTTTATTTACACTTGTCGTCGTTGTCGCAGCCGCAACGTTACCGGCAACTCTCATGCCAGACGCGCCGTCGGCACTTACTCCCGTCAGCGCAACCTGCCCACCAAGATTTGCGAGGGCCTGGCCTGCCGTTGTCGCACCTGTTCCTCCTGCAGCGATTGCGACTGAGCCTGTGCCTGCAACTGCCGAACCATTGCCGGTGTAATAGGCAATCTGACCTGCTGCTCCCGCATTGACCGTACCGCTTCCTGTACCGCAACCTGTTCCGGCATTACTGATGTATCCCGAGTTATCGATCTGTAGACAATACTTACCGTTGGTCGACGCCAGTCCAGGCAGCTTGATAGCAGTGGGGCCGAGAAAGGCCGCGACTAAGGATGACCCTGATCCGGAGTAGACATCGGTCTCGGCTCCAGAGCCAGATTCATAGTTGAGCCGAATATGACCTGTGCCGTTGCTTGCATTGATATAAGTGTCGCCGCTATTATAGCTTTGATAAGCCTTGAAGCTATCTAGTCCGCCCGTAGCAGAGTTAAGCGCCCAGTTATTGCTGGCGTCCTTCACCATGTACCACTGACTGCTGCCATTCCAGTCCTTATAGATCAGCGATTCCTTCTGGCTCTTCGTAGCCCCAGCCCATAGAAACGCATCGATCTCCGAATCATCCTGGTTCTTCACCGTTGTTGAGCCCAGAAAGGTCGACGGCCCGCCCACCTGCAGAGTCCCGTTGAACTGCGCATTCCCCGCATTGTTGATCGTCGCAACCGTTGAGGCACCTGATCCGCCAGATCCAAATACCACGCCTCCCGTTCCGGCATTAGCCGATCCGTTCAGAACTATGGCGCCTGTTCCCGCCGCATTCACAACTGTCTGGTTGTTCGTGCTTGCCTGTCCGCCGTTATACTGCCCAATCGACAACCGATACACGCTATTCAATTCGTCGAGTACCTGGTAGAACTGCTCGCCTGCTGTCGCGTCGCTCAGCCCCGTCGTCCATCGATATCCCGAGTCGGTCTGGTAGCGATTCAGCAGTCCTCGCTCATTTCCATTTCCAATTCCGATACGAAAATGATTGGTCAACGTAGCATCCTGTTGGCTGCCGTACCAATCACCGTTAATCCCGTTGAAGCTGCGGTGGAACGTATCCAGAAAACTGTTGCGCGTGCCGTTGTCCATCAGCTTCCCTGTGAACATCGTGCCGCCCGTCATCCAGTTGTTATATGAACTCCCCGCATCGGCCATCACCTGGTAGGTGGAGTTTTCGTTGCGCAGGCCGACTATCGTGTTGTTTTGCGCATTCGAACCCAGGTGCAGCGCGATTGAGCAGCCTTCCACATCGCCGCCTGTAAAGGTGTTCCCATCCCCCTGTTGCAGGTTGATTCCATATGTGCCGCTGATGGGATTTCCGCCGCTCGTCGGACAGTTGATATGCAGGCGCACAAACGCGCTTGCGTTCATCCAGTCCGTAGTGGCCGAGTTCGCCGTTTGGTGCCCGATCGCGTTGATCGCTGTCCCGAATCCGCCAAACTCATCGTCCTGGAACGTTCCTCCCGTGTAGTTCCCAGTTCCATCCAGCGTCACTCCCGTCTGGTTTGAATTACCAAGGAAATACAGGTTTTCGAGGTCGAGCTCTTGCGTGCGGTAAGCCACAAGCGCTTGCGCCGTCGATGCGCTCGAAGCGGTCGTGTTGATCACTGCATTGTCAAAATGAAACCCCGGCGTGTTCGATGCATAGGTCCGATCTCCCACCTGCACCATTGCACCTGTGCCGGAGTAAAGAAATACGGTTCCGCCCTGGCTGCCGCTCGCGGCGCTTGCGCCTCGCAGACCGCAACCGTGAAACGTCACATTCCGCGTTCCCGCCGTAACTACAATCTGATGCGCCGTCGAAATCGTCGCGCATGGCAAATGCACTGTCACGTTGCCGGTCGAAATCGTCAGGTCCGATCCCAGCGACTGGTTCCCCGTGAAGTTGCGCGCGTCACACGTCCCCCCGTAAGTCTGATCCAGCCCTTGAATACACTCCTGCAACTGCGTCCCAAAGTCATTTCCGTGAAACTGATCCACCTGGTAGGCCGCGCCGAGTTTCACGCTCGTCAGGGGGCCGGTCACCGCACCCCCATTAATAGAAACAGTTTGGCCAATTAGCGAATCCACATAGTGCTTGCTGGCTGCCTGGGTGGGTATCTGGGGATCGCCGTTCAGATACAGCGGACCGCTCAGATTTCCTCCCGCTGCCGTCAAAAGACTTTGTGTCAGTTCCTGAATGGATTGGTCAACATACTTCTTGCTTACGGCTTGCACAGCCTGCGCAGCCGGCATCAGTTGCGCCCGCACCTGGCCCAAAGTCGCCCGAGCCGCTGAGGGAACAACCCAGTACTCGGTGCTGGTCGTGCCGTCGCTCAGGTTATAGATCGCGGTGTAGTAAAGCCCGGCCGGAGTGGCGCCAACATTCGGCGCCAGGTTCACACTGACAAAACCGTCGCTCCCAATCGTCACCGTCTTCCGGCCCGCAGTCACCGCCTGGTTCGACGCCGTTGTAAACGCCGGCCAACTCAACTGAAGCGACCCTGTACCCGGCTGGCCATTAGCGGAGTAGACCGTTCCCTGAACTGTCGTGGTAATGAATTCTTCCCCATAGGCCACCCAGCTAAATGCGATCCACATTATGTACAGTCCCAGCCAATTGCCTGAGCGGAATAGGTTCTTCTTAACGAGCTTCATCCTGGTCTCTTCTTTCCTCTGGGATTGCTTCATCGAATGCATCCGGTTCGTTCGGAGGTTAGCCGGCTCCTGCGGTCTGTATTACTCGCGTCTCTGCGTTTCCCTCTGCGAAGAACGCACCTTCGGCCGCGGCTCCGCACATGCCTCCTTCGAGGCATCCCTCGGCCACGGCCGCTCGCAAGCAAGTTAGTTGTTCAGAAGTTAGTTCCTCGAGATACGTTGTAATTCAACGTCAGCCTTCCGGTTCGCAACTTCCGGCGGCCATCTCCGCCGTCTCTTCGCTCTTCTCGCCTTGCCATTGAGGCTCAGCGGCCCACGCATTGGCTATGCTGACCTTCGGTCCCGGTGGTCCGCTGTGCTCCCCTTGTCCGGCTTCATCGGCGAGCGATAGTAGCAGCCTCGCGCTGTTAACGTTCCCCGTCAGCGCGCTCTTCAGAAGTAATGCAGTGATCCTTTCACGGCTCCTGCCAACCGTGCCGTTTGCCGATTCCCTCAGCGTTACGGCTCCTTTACCTGCACTCTTCTTTGAGCTCGCTCGTTCCTTCGCTTTTGTTCCTGTTCCCTTGTTCTTACTGGCCCGGTTCATCTTTTCGCCAATCCCGGACCGCGTCTCCACGGTTGTTCGCCGTTCGATGGATATCGAAATGTTCACCGCTTATACATCAACCATCGATATCTTCTGCAAGCGGCACCATCAACACTCCGGCGCTCTGCGGACCGCCGCAGTTCATTCGTAACGTCCGATCCCGCAGAAGTAGTCCGAAAGTATTAAGGAAAGTAATCGACTCTCTCCCGCTCCGCTCTTTACTGTCTGAATGTTCTAAGCTTACTGAAACAAGAGCGAATTGCATGCAAATGCGCACTGACACTTATCTATCATTGATTGCAGTCACTTATCCATAACTTATTTGTCTGTCGGATTGACATTCATTCGTTGACTTAGGTCTCAGACTCGAGATGTGAGCTCTTGTTCGCTCCGCACCGGACGACTTTTCATTTGTGCCCGATCAATCGCCGTGCGCATCGGTCCCCTCATCAACCCTCGGTCATGGCAACTGTCTGCGCGGGAATTGCTCTACTATAGGCAAGTGAAACCCTCAACCAAACACGTTCCTACTCTCCTCGTGCACGGCGGAGCATGGGCCATCCCCGCAGCCGATGCTGCCGCTCACGAAGCCGGCGTCCGCAATGCTCTCGATGCCGGACACGCCGTTCTCTCCCGCGGTGGCTCCGCACTCGATGCCGTTGAGGCCGCGGTAGTCATTCTCGAAGACGATCCCACGTTCGATGCCGGCCGGGGAAGCTTCCTCACCTCCGACGGACGCGTACAACTTGATGCTCTCCTCATGGACGGAGGCCGCATGAAGGCCGGAGGCGTTGCCTGTGTCGAGCGCCTGCGTAACCCCATTCATGCAGCTCGACTGGTCCTCGAACAAAGCCCCCACGTCTACTTCGTCGGATCCGGAGCTGAACAGTTCGCTGCGGCTCACGGAATGCCTCTCATCGACAATCAAGACCTTGTGCTCGATCGTGAGCGTGAGCGCTTGTCCCGTGCCCAGGCGCGACAGTCCGCCGGCCTCGCCGACGAAACCTTTTCCGGCGAGGTCCATCAAGACGACAAGGGCCCCGAAACCGCCATTCCACCCGCTGAATCGTGGTCCATGCAATCGCATGACACCGTGGGTGCCGTCGCCCTCGATGCTCAGGGCAATCTCGCCGCAGCAACCTCCACCGGTGGCACGCTCAACAAGACTCCCGGCCGTGTGGGCGACTCCTCGCTCATCGGATGCGGCTGTTATGCAGACAATCTCTCCGCCGCCGTGTCGCTCACCGGCTGGGGCGAACCAATCATGAAACTGGTGCTGGGCAAGTGGGCCACCGACCGCGTCTCTACCGGAATCCCTCCGGAGATCGCGGCCGGCGAGGCGATCTCCTACCTCTACAATCGACTCGGCGGCCACGGCGGCATCATCCTCCTCGGGCCCGATGGACGCTTCGGCTTCGCCCACAACACCCCCGCCATGGCATGGGGACTGGCCACACCTGCCGCCCTAAGGACCGGCCTGACAATCTAGCGCCTGAAAAACGCCAATAAATCCTCAATTCGGACCAAATCGAAAAGAGTGCCCATAACTTACGCGTTGCTCAGCACGAGCTAGCAGAAGCTCTTGGTTTCACTCTCCACTGGCAGCGCCCGGAACGGACAATCGCCACTTCAGCCGCGTGTAAGTTACGCGAAACCCCTTCCGTTCCGCATTGCGCTGCGAATTGCTTCCCGCCTCCGCTACCATCATCGCCAGATCGTAGCCATGTTCGACTGCATACCGCATGCGCTCTGCCAGCAGTGCCCCCTGCAATCCTTTTCGCCGTAACTCCGGCACCGTTGCCGAACCTCCAAACAGCGCTACGCCTTCATGCAGGCACAAAACCCCCGCTGCGCCCGGGTTGCCGTCAACCTCTGCCAAAAAACACGGGCAGTTCTCACGGGCAACGCATAACGCCCCCATCTGCCGAACGAACGGTTCAAATTCGGGATGCTCATGCGTCCAGCCCCGTGCGCTCACATCGCTCCACAAAGCCGCCTCCTTCGCCCCAACGAGGCGCACCTCCACGTTTCCAGGCTTCTCGAACCCGGGTTCCTCAACGTCCCGATAAAGAACATTACTCACCTCGATCGGCCGGTATCCGCGGGCGCAAAGCATGTCGAGTGTTGCCGGACCCCCCATCGGACTCACCTCATGCACCGCGGCGCTCCCGCGCTCAAAAAAGAATTGCTCAATCTCATCCAGCGCTGCTTCCGTCAGTTCCGCTTGCACACCGAGCCCGAAGCTCTGTGTAATCGGCGAATCGATCCCGTCAAACACCACCGTCGCACCCGCGCAGTGCATCCATGCCGAGTCGCATGCGGGAAACAGCCGCACCCGCGCCGCTGCGAACTGCTCGCATGCAAAACCCTCCGCGGCTTCCAATCGCTTTGAAAGTTCAAGATCTGAAAACATCATCGTGCCCTCGGTTCAGCATGGATCCTACATGGCCGACCAGACGACCGCAGCCGGCCTTTTTCGCCGTCCCTCCTGCCACGCGATACCCTTGAGAGGCAGCTATGTCCCATCTCGTCCTCGCCTCCGCCTCACCACGCCGCCGCGAACTCCTCGCCCAGGCCGGCTTTTCCTTC
>WNGR01000956.1_pt1 | contig 37488 bp, 38 predicted proteins | sample 5407581 | NCBI WGS metagenome assembly WNGR01 (sample SAMN13153383, study PRJNA577476) | soil metagenome | isolation source: 80 cm soil or saprolite under Garry oak tree replicate 2 | place: USA:California | collected 2016-06-15 | reverse complement strand
CACGACAACCGCGTTGACCCGGCGATCGAGCGCGCGTGCCAGAGCGGGATACCTGTCATCGTGTTCGACCGCGGCGTCACGACCGACTGCCCGGTGACGTTCATCCACCCCATCGGTGGGTACGCGTTCGGTGCGGACTCAGCGGAGTTCATCGCGCTGAAAGCCGGCCGCGGCGGCAAGGTTTGCGCTGCGTATCCTGCCCGGTGTCGACGTGCTGGAGAACCGGTGGGCCGCGGCCAAGGTGATCTTCGATCGGGAAGGCGTCGACGTCGTCGGGGTGGAGTTCAACAACGCCGACCCGGCGAAGGCGAAGAGCATCGTCAGCGACTACCTGCAGCGCTACGGAAAGCTCGACGGCGTGTGGCTGGACACCGGGTTCGCGAGCGTCGCGGTGACCGGGGTGTTCGAGGACGCCGGCAAGCCGGTACCGCCGTTGACGTCTGAGGACCAGAACGACTTCCTCACCTTGTGGCAGAAGAAGAAGCTGACCGCGATCGCCCCCACCTACCCGGTGTACCAGTGGCGCACCGCGGTCGTCGCCGCCACCTGGATCCTGTCCGGTAAGCCGGTACCCAGGGAGTGGATACTGCCGCAGCCCATCATCACCGAGGACAACCTCGACCAGTGGATAACCCCGGGCATGCCGCCGCTGTTCTTCTCCTCGTGCGGTTGCCAGAAGATGCCCGGCTTCCCGCAGGAGTGGGGCGGCAAGTAGACAGACACCGGGCCGGGCCACGCAAGACGGCGCGTGGCCCGGCCCGTTTGCCAGGCTCCTTCGATCCGCGACCGGGTGTGCCGCAGTACCGCGAGCAGAGCGTCGCGGACCGAGATGCGGTTGCGGGCGTCGAACGTGATGAGCGGGATCCCGGCGTCGATGGCCAGCGCCCACCGCAGCTCCGTCAGGTCGTGGCTCAGCTCGCCGTCGAAGAGGTTCACCGCCACGACGAACGGCAGGTGCAGCTTCTCGAAGTAGTCCACCGCCGGGTAGCAGTCGTTGACCCGGCGCGCGTCCACGATGACCAGTGCGCCGAGCGCGCCCTGGGACAGGTCGTGCCACATGAAGCCGAAGCGGTCCTGGCCGGGCGTGCCGAACAGGTACAGCTTCAGGCTCTCGTCGATGGTGATGCAGCCGAAGTCCAGCGCCACGGTGGTGGATATCTTGGCCGGTACTTCGCCGGTGCGGTCGATCTGCGCGGCGACAGAGGTGATCGCCGCTTCGGTGGTCAGCGGCGGGATCTTGCTGATCCAGCCCAAGTGCTGGCTCACGACGAGCGCAGCGAGGAGGGAAGGCGGCGCTTAACAGCGCCGCGAAGCGAGCGGACGGGGACTGAGGTATACCTTTCTGATGCACCGCACCCGGTCGATCCGGTCCTTCGTGCCCGCCCCCGACGAGGCGTCCAGCGACGGCCCGCAATGCGTGTCCAGCGCCGCCCCGGACGTCCTTCAGACCAGGTCCCCAGCCCCAACCCATCCACCGTCGTACTCACCCTCACGACGCGAACCAGGGCCCATCCTCAAGATCGGTGACGCCTAACAGGAAGTTCAGTGAACTGTGAGACGGGCACAAACGTCGTAGGTGGTGGACGTCCGCAGAGCCCCGCGGTTCCAACCTCACACCCTAACAGTCAGCTTCGGCCTATCTTGGGAGAGCGGGCATGATCAGCACATCCAGTGAAGTCTGACGCTTCGGCGTCGTGCTGGCCTGCGCTGGTTCCAGGACGGCGCTCGGATGAAGCGGTTGGCCCGAGGCAACGGGATCGACAAGTCCACCGGCTATGACGATCTGCACGAGGGCATCGATGTCCTCGTCGCAGGGCGCCGAGCCTTGGACGGTGCGCTGCTGACGGCCAACGCCATTGAGTACAGCCACATCAACATCGACGGGATCCTGGTGAAGACCTACCGGGTGTCCACGCCCGGACCAACGCCTGAGGAGAGCACCGCTCGGCCGGGCGCCGGTTACCGCGGCGGACTGCGAGGCGCCGCGTCATTCCGGGTCTGCCTTACGGCAGTGTCCTTCGAAGGGGAGGAACATTGAAACTCAGACAGCTTCTCGTCGTGCTGGCCGTCGCCAGCACGACGATCGCCGGGGTAGCGGCAGCCGTGGGCAGCGCATCCGCGGAAACGGCAGGGGACTTCACTGGATCCATCACCGGGCAGACCGGCTCGGCGTGGGGCATGAAGTGCGTCGACGTGGCCTTCCGCAGCTACCTCAACGGCACGCCGATCCAGTCGTGGGGCTGCAACGGCACGGCCGCCCAGCGATTGACGATCCGTACGGACGGCACCATCCGCGTGTTCGGCAAATGCATGGACGTGAACACCAGCTCCAGAGCCAACGGCGCAAAGGTGCAGCTCTACGACTGCAACGGTACCGGCGCCCAGCAGTGGCGCCTCTCCAGCGCCCACGAAATCGTCAACCCGCAGGCGAACAAGTGCCTCGATGTGACGGACTGGGGTACGGCCAACGGTACCCGCCTGCAGATCTGGGACTGCTACGGCGGCGCCAACCAGAAGTGGGAGAAATTCTACAGTCCAGCGGGCGGCCCCCTCACCCCGGCCCCATGGTGAGCTGGAGACCCAGATCTGGGCCAGGCCGCTGGGCGAGGTGCGGGTACACCGGGACAACGAGGCGGCCCGTGCTGGCCCGCGACTTCCAGGCCCGGGCGTTCACCACGGGCCAGGACGTGTTCTTCGGCGCCGGGGAGTACGACCCGGCCACGCCCAGCGGGTTCGGCGTCCTGACCCACGAGCTGGCGCACACCCTGCAGCAGGGTTCCGGGTCGGTGGCGGCCCGGGTGGTGGGGCCGGACCTCGCGGTGAGCGAACCGGGTGACCGCGACGAGCAGGTCGCGGAGGCGGCCGCGCGCCGGGTGACCGCGCCCGTCGCGGTACAGCGCTCCGGGGCCAGCGGGGCGGCGCTGACCGTGCAGCGGGATGCCGCGACCACCCAGGCGCTGCCGATGTCCGAGGTGGCCCGGTCCCGGTCCGAGCAGATCCGGGCCAATGCGAGCGTGCGGCTGCTCAAGGTGGCGGCCTACAACGCGGTGGCCGACCGGGCCATCGCCTCGTACCGGGCCAAGCAGCTCGAGTTCGCCCAGCGCTGGGGTGCCGCGTGGGACCGGCACAACACGGTACTGGTGCGCGGCGGCGAGCAGGCGGCCAAGGAGAACTTCATCGAGGGCCTCGTCGTCGGCGTGGTGGCCAGCGCGCTCGTCGCGGCCGCAGGCGCCGCGCTGTTCCCGGCCGCCGCGGCGGCGGAGTTGTGGAGCGGCACCTGGTTCGTCTTCAACGCCGGTGCGTCCGTCGCCTCCGGGGTCGGCGGCAGCTTCGGCGCGGACGCCATCGCCCGGCCGAACGTACCCGGACCGGCGGGCGGGCGGCGGGACGCCGAGGCGGACGCGTGGCGGGAGATCGCCGCGGTCGAACGAGCCGCGCGGCTGGTCGCCACGGTCGCGCCGCGGTTCGGACTGGAGGTCGGCAACGCGGAGTACTGCATCGCCCAGGTGCGTGGGCACACCGAGCACGGTCCGACCGACATGAGTTGGGACGACACTTTGACGATGGTCTCCACGCTGGCCAACTGGGAGACCGGCCTGGCCGGCTTCGACGGCGAGATCGACGCGAAGCTCGCCGCGATGAGCCAGTTCGGGCAGTCCGCCGACCCGTTCCAGGTACCGGACGCCGGCGCGCTGGAGAAGGAGATCTGGTACGCCTGGATCACCCAGCTCACCGACGACGAGATACCCGACCAGGACGAGATCCAGCACCACCTGGTCTCGCTCGGCATCATTCCGGACTACTTCTACATGACCGACGAGGACCAGCACCGCGCGGTAGCGGAGGCCCGCCAGCACATGGCCGCCGCACCTCGCCAGGCCCCTCCGCCAGCCGGTGAGTGACCGAAGTCTCCCGACCGCGCAATACGCTCGCCATGCACGCCCCGTAACGTTTGCCGGATGATGCGTGACGAGCGGCTCAGCGGCCTGGACACCGCCTTCCTGTGCCTGGAGTCCGCACGGGCGCCTATGCACCTCGGCGCGCTGGCGGTCTTCGCGCCCGGTACCCCGGTGCGGCCGGCCCGGCTGGTCCGGCTGCTCGGCGAGCGGGCGGAGCGGCTGTCCCGGCTGCGCCGGCGGGTCAGCGCGGTCCGGCTGCCGCCGGGTGCCGGCGCCTGGGTGCCCGATCCGGAGTTCGACGTCCGGCGCCACATCCGCCTGCACCGGCTCCGGGACGCCGATCCGGAGGCGGTCGCCGCGCTGGCGGCGCAGCTGATGACCGAGCCGCTCGACCTGCACTGTCCACTGTGGCAGGTGCACGTGCTGACCGGGCTGGCACAGGGCCGGTTCGCCGTACTGGTCAAGCTGCACCACGCGGTGGCCGACGGGCTGCGCGCGGTGGAGTTGGGCCTCGGGCTGCTCGACGGGTACACGGATGCGGTCGCCGCGCGATCCTCCACAGTGGAGGGTGACGGGCAGTCCGTTCTCGGTACGCTGACCCGGTTCGCGCTACGGCCGGACCGGTTGCTCGGTGAGGTGGTGGCCACCGCCGGCATCGCGGGCTCCGTGCTGTCCAGCGCGCGCCGCACGGTTCCCCGCTCGCCGCTGGCGACCGGGGCGCCCGCCGCACGGCGGCTGGCACTGCTGCGCCTCGACGTCGCCGACGTCCGCCAGGTCCGGCGCGGGCACGGCGGTACCGACAACGACATCCTGCTGGCCGTGCTCGCCGGCGCCCTGCGCGACTGGCTGGACCAGCGCGGGCAGTGCGTCGACAAGCTGCGGTTGCGGGCCTTCGTCCCGGTCAGCCGGCGGACCCGGCCGGGCGAGAACCGGGGGCGCAACCTCCTGTCCGGGTACCTGTGCGAGCTGCCCGTCCAGGAGGACAGCCCGCTGGCCCGGCTGCGCACGGTCCGCAGCGCGATGGACCGCAACAAGGCCGCCGGGCCGGGGCGCGGGCCGGGCGCCCTGCCGCTGCTGGCCGACCGGGTACCCGGCGCGGTGCACCGGATCGTCACGCCGTTCGCCCGGCACAGCGCCGGCCGGCTGTTCGACACCGTGGTCACCAACGTGCCGATCCCCGACCTTCGGCTGACCCTCGCGGGTGCGCCGCTGCACGAGGTGTACCCGATCGTGCCGCTGGCCCACGGGCATGCGCTGGGCATCGCGCTGTCCACCCACCGCGGTACCGTCCACGTCGGCCTGCATGCGGACACCCGGGCGGTGCCGGACCTGGACAAGCTCGCCGAGGCCATCCCCACCGCATTGACCAGCCTCCGTGCGGCACCGGCCGGCGGAGCCAGGCCGTGACCCACGACGAGTCCTTCTACCTAACTGATGTGGCCGCCGACGCGGCGTCCACCAGTTCGCCCGGCCCAGCAGATCTTGCGCTAGTCGCCCGCCACCTCGTCGCGGCGGTTCTCAAGAAAGTCGCGCTCGGCGGCGTTCTGGGTCAGCGCGAGGGCCGCGGCGTAGGCGTCCGCGGCCTCCTCCCGGCGGCCGAGACGCCGCAGCAGGTCGCCGCGGGTGGCATGGAACAGGTGGTACCGCGACAGGTCCAGCCCGTCGACGAGCCCGAGCGCCGCTCCCGGTCCGTCGATCTCGGCAACGGCCACGGCGCGGTTGAGGGCCACAACGGGCGTGGGAGCGACCGCCATGAGCTGGTTGTACAGGGTCAGGATCTGCCGCCAGTCGGTCTCCGCGGCGGTTCCGGCGTCCGCGTGTACCGCGTTGATCGCGGCCTGGATCTGGTACGGCCCGGGTTGGTTGCGCCGCAGGCAGGCCCGCACCAGGTGCTGGCCCTCGCGGATCAGGTCGCGGTCCCAGCGGGTGCGGTCCTGGTCGGCCAGCAGCACCAGTTCGCCGTCCGGGCCGGTGCGCGCGGCCCGGCGCGACTCGGCCAGTAGCAGCAGCGCGAGCAGCCCGAGCACCTCGGGTTCGTCGGGCATCAGGTCGGCGAGGATCCGGGCGAGCCGGATCGCTTCGGCGCACAGGTCGTCGCGGACCAGCGCGGTACCCGAGCTGACCGCGTACCCCTCGTTGAACACCAGGTAGATCACGGCCAGTACCGGCCGCAGCCGGTCCGGCAGTTCGGCGTGTTCGGGTACCCGATACGGGATCCGGGCCGCCTTGATCTTCGCCTTGGCGCGGACCAACCGCTGCGCCATCGTCGCGTCGGGCACGACGAAGGCCCGCGCGATCTCGGCGGTCTCCAGCCCGCCGAGGAGGCGCAGCGTCAACGCGACCTGGGCGGCGGGGGCCAGCGCCGGGTGGCAGCAGGTGAAGATCAGTCGGAGCCGGTCGTCCTCCACGGCGCTCACCTCCTCGGTGGCGAGGTGTGCCGGGTCCGCCTGCGACGCGTCGCCGCCCGGGTACACGTGTACCGCCTGGGCGTGCCGCTGCTCCCGCGAGGCCTCCCGGCGCAACCAGTCGATCGCCCGGTTCCGGCCGGTGGTGATGATCCACCCGGCCGGGCTCGGTGGCCGGCCGGTGACCGGCCACTTCTCCACCGCAATGGCGAAGGCCTCCTGGATCGCCTCCTCGGCGAGGTCCATGTCGCCGAGGTGGCGAACCAGGCTGGCCACCGCCCGGCCGTACTCCTCCTGGAAGATCCGGCCGACGTCCGTCACGTCACATCGCGTCACTGTTCGGAGTCTACGAATCCTCCTGGAACGGGCGTACCTCAACCGGGGCCTGGCAGGCCCGGGTGGCCTTGGCGGCCCAGCTCAGGGCGGCGTCCAGGTCGGGTACGTTGATGACCCAGAAGCCGCCGAGCTGCTCCTTGGTCTCGGCGAACGGCCCGTCGGTGGTGAGCACCTCGCCGTCCTGGATGCGGACGGTGGTGGCCGTGTTCGCCGGGTGCAGGCCGCCCGCGAACACCCAGGCGCCGGCAGACTTGATCTCCTCGTTGACCGCGTCGACGTCCTTGTACATCTGCGCCATGGCCTCCGGGGACGGTTCCGGCGTGCCCTCGACCATGTGCACCGACAGCAGGTACTGCGTCATCGGATCGCTCCTCTCATCAGCGGACCGGCGTCCGTCCGGCCCTTCTGTTCCCTACACGAACCGGCCCCGGCCGGATCGACACCGCCGCCAGAAATTTCAAGCCTGGTAGCGGAGCAGGACGACCCCGTTGCCGAAGGTCCGGCTCTCCACGAGCCGGAGACTGGTCCTGGCGTCCGAGGGCTGGAACAGCGGCTTGCCCCGGCCGATGAGGACCGGGTGGACGTAGATCCGGTACTCGTCGATCAGGCCGTGTCGCCGGAAGGCCGCGGCCAGGTCGGCCCCGCCGAGCGCCAGGTCCCCACCGGGCTGCGCCTTGAGCGCCATGACCTGCTCGGGAACGACGTCGCGCACCACGGTGGTGTTCCAATCCGCCTTGTCCAGGGTCCGGGAGTACACGATCTTCGGCATGTCCCGCCAGATGCGGGAGAACTCGGCCACGGGTCGGGGACTCGCGGGGTCCTGGTCGGCGGTCGGCCAGTACCTGGCCATCAGCTCGTAGGTGACCCGTCCGTTCAAGAAGGCGCCCACCGCGCTGAGCTGCTCGTTGAAGTGGCTGTGCAGCTCGTCGTCGACCAGGTGCCAGTCGATCTCGCGGTTCGGTCCCTCGATGAAGCCGTCGAGCGACATCGACAACATCAAGACGATCTTTCTCATCCTGGTTCCCTCCCTGACGGTCAGTCAGGCGTCCGCGTCGGCGGCCTTCCGGATGGTCTCGATGTCGATCTTGCCCATCTGCAGCATGGCTTTCATCGCCCGCTGCGACCGGCCCGGGTCGGGGTCGTTCAGCAGCTCGGACAGCGCCGTGGGGACGACCTGCCAGGACACGCCGAACTTGTCCTTCAGCCAGCCGCACGGGCCCTCCTGGCCGCCCTCGGTGAGGCTGTTCCAGTAGTGGTCGACCTCGTCCTGGTTCGCGCAGTTGATCTGGAAGGACACGGCCTCGTTGAAGGTGAACTCGGGGCCGCCGTTCAGCGCGACGAACGGCTGCCCGTCCAGCTCGAAGGCCACCGTCATGACAGTACCGGCCGGCCGCGGCCCGGCCTCGCCGTACCGGGAGATGTCCGTGATCCGGGAGTTCTTGAAGACCGAGGTGTAGAAGTTCGCGGCTTCCTCACCTTGAGTGTCGAACCACAGACACGGCGTAATCTTCTGCATGATGACCATCCTCTCGATCGCTTCACCTGTCATTTAGACGCCGGCCAGGGCGGAAACTCATCGGCTCGTCCCCGGTCAGCCGACGTGTACCCGGGGGCGGCGTTCCGGGTGCGGCTCGGCCTGGCGCAGCACCTCGCGGGTCAGCGGCGCGATCTCACCCTCGCCGAACAGCAGGTACCGCAGGAGGTAGACCACCGGGTTGCCCTCGGTCCAGTCGAAGTAGATGTGCGGCCGGGCGCCGGTCGTGTCGCGCAGGTGGAGCAGGATCGCCGCGATGGTGTTGGGAATCGTGGAACCGTCGACGCGCAGGATCCGGTACCCGAACCGTTCCTCGCCCTGTACCTTGAGCGGCGCCTCGAACTCCGACGGGTCGTAGACGGTGACTTCGAGGAACAGCACCGGCTCGGCGGGGGAGAGGTGATGCTTGGCGCGCTCCTCGGCCTCCTTCTCGCGGTACTCGGTCTCGTCGCGCTCGTCCGGCTCGTTGGCGATGATGTGGATGTTGCCGGCGACCGGGTCGAACTCGATGCCGGTGACCCGTAGCTCGGTCGCGCGCAGGATCCGCGACAGCAGCGAGGTGGTGATGATGGCGGCGATGAACAGCGAGGCGATCCTCACGCCGTCAGGCCGCTCGATGACGTTGGCGATCGTGGTGTAGACGAAGACGAGCGTCACCACGCCGAACGCGATGGCCAGCCGGGGCTGGCGGCTGCGCCGGGCCGACAGGGTGACCGCGAACGCGGCCGAGGTGATCAGTACGAGTACCCCGGTGGCGTACGCGCCGCCCTGCGCGTTGACGTCGGCCCGGAACGCCCAGGTGACCAGGAACCCGATGAGCGTGAAGACGATCGCGAGCGGCCGGATGGCCCGGGTCCAGGTCGGTGCCATGCCGTACCGCGGCAGGTACCGCGGTACCAGATTGAGCAGGCCGGCCATCGCGGAGGCCCCGGCGAACCAGAGGATGACCACCGTACTGATGTCGTAGACCGTGCCGAACGCGGGGCCGAGATGCTCGTGGGCGATGAACGCGAGCGCGCGGCCGTTGGCCCTACCGCCGGCCTGGAACTCCCGCGGCGGGATGAGCAGCGTGGTGGCGAAGCTGGTGGTGATGAGGAACCCGCTCATGATGAGCGCGGCGGTGGTCAGCAGCCGGTGCGCCCCGCGGATGCGGCCCTGCGGGTGCTCCTCGTCGTCGTCCGGCCGGCCCTTGATGAGCGGCATGACGGCGACGCCGGTCTCGAACCCGGACAGGCCCAGCGCCAGCTTGGGGAAGACCAGCAGGGCCACTGCCACGATGCCCAGCAGGTTCGGGTGTTCGGTGACGAGCAGCGCCTTCCAGTCGACGAACAGGTGCGGGTGGGTGGCGACCTGCTCGAGCGAGACGACCACGACGACGAGATTGAGCGCCAGGTACAGGCCGACGAGGACGACGGCGATGCCGATGGCCTCCTTGAAGCCCTTGAGGAACAGCGCGCCCAGCAGGCCCACCAGGACGAGCGTGATGAGGATCTGCTGGCCGTGCAGCGCTCCGGGCAGGTACGGATTCTCCAGCACGTGGGCGCTGGCGTCGGCGGCGGACAGCGTGATGGTGATGATGAAGTCGGTTGCGGCGAACCCGAGCAGCGCCAGGACGAACAGCTTGCCGGTCCAGCGTGGCAGGATCCGTTCCAGCATGGCGATCGAGCCTTGACCGTGCGGGCTTTCCCGGGCTACCGGCCGGTACACCGGAAGGGCGCCGAGCAGCGTGACCGCGACGAGGACGATGGTGGCGATCGGGGACAGCGCGCCGGCCGCGAGCGCGGCGATCCCCGGCTGGTACCCGAGGGTGGAGAAGTAGTCCACGCCGGTCAGGCACATCACCTGCCACCAGGCGCGCTCGTGGGTCGCGTCGGGCCGGGTGTGCGGGCCGTCCACCTGGCCGGCGTGCGGCTGCGTCGGATCCTCCAGCAGCCACTCGCGCATCCCGCCCCGCCGGGTATCCGGCTCGGCGTCCACTACCTGGCTCATACACCATCCATCCCGTGCCGACCCTAACGGGATTCCCGCCCCGACGGGGCCGGGCGCCGTTAAGAAGCCGTCAAAACCCCCTGCCTGGTACCGGCACCGGCGGCCGACGCGCCGTTTACCGTACGGTCCGGCCGGCCCCGTACGGCAGCGCGGGATCCAGTCCCCACGCGCGGATCCGGCGCGGACGGATCCGGATGATCTCCCGGCTGAAGCCCGGCGCCGGTGGCTCCTGGTCGCTCAGCGCCTGCGCCTCGCCCCGGATCTCCACCCCGCGTACCCGCCACGGCTGCAGCGACTGGATGTCGTCGACCACGAATGAGACCTTCGGATAGGTCTGTACGCTCTGGAACTTGCGGCTGGAACCCATCGCGTGCCCGCCGATGTCGATCGTGCCGCGGTCGGCGTCGATAAAGAACGCGACCGGGTTGTTCTGCGGGAAGCCGTCGGGCGCCATCGTGGCGAGCCGGCCGAGGCGCTGGCTGGCCAGGTACTCCAGTTCAAGCTTGGTGAACGTCATGGGCACAGCATATGGAGGCGCCATTTCTGGTCCCCGTTGCGGTGAGCCGGTAGTCATCGTGAAGCGTCCCCGTCAACGGCGGCGCGGCCGAGGGAAACCAGTAGCTTGCCTACGGTGTAGGCGGCGCGAGGCGGTAGAAGCGTTGGCGCACAACGGAACTCAACCATCGCGACGTCCGGGCGAGCAGCGTCGGCGAACAGGTTCACGGAGAAGCCGTCGACCACGGTCGGCATCGATCGGTGGGCGCCGGTCACGCCTATGGCGTTGCACGCACCCTGAGCACACCAGTAGGGATGAGGGCCGGTCATACCGACCTGCGGTTTCGCATGACTCTTCCTCGGTTTCCCCCCGCGCGGGTCATCGATCAGGGCAACCATGGCTGTACCGCGCTGGCTATCGTGACGGGATGAGCGAGCAGGTTACTCCGTTCAAGATCAGCGTGGCCGAGGACGCGCTCGACGACCTGCGGCAGCGGCTGACCCGCGCCCGCTGGCCGGAACCGCCGACCGTGCCGGACTGGAGCCAGGGCGTACCGGTGGACTGGCTGCGCGACCTGTGCGGGTACTGGGCGGACCGGTACGACTGGCGGCGCCTGGAGTCGCGGCTCAACGCGCTGCCCCAGTTCACCACCGAGCTGGACGGCGTGACCGTCCACTGTGTACAGGTGGCGTCGCCGCATCCGGGCGCGCTGCCGTTGATCCTGACGCACGGGTGGCCGGGTTCGGTGGTGGAGTTCCTCGACGTCATCGGTCCGCTGGCCGACCCGGTCGCGCACGGTGGCGACGCGGCCGACGCGTTCCACGTGGTGTGCCCGTCGTTGCCCGGCTTCGGGTTCAGCGGGAAGCCCGCGCAGCCCGGATGGGGACCGGAGCGGATCGCCCGGGCGTGGTCGGTGTTGATGAGCCGGCTCGGGTACGAGCGGTTCGGCGCGCAGGGCGGCGACTGGGGATCGGCCGTGACGGCCACGATCGCGGCGCAGCAACCGGAGCGCGTGGTGGGGATCCACCTCAACTATGTACCGTGGCCGGCGCGCGCCCGGCCCGCGATGGAGGACCTCACCGACGCCGAGCGCCAGGCCCTTGCCGACATCGAGTACCACCAGGAGTGGGGCAGCGGCTACGCACTCCAGCAGGCGACCCGCCCGCAGACCCTCGGGTACGGGTTGACCGACTCAGCGGTGGGCCAGTGCGCGTGGATCGCCGAGAAGTACTGGGCCTGGACCGACCACCATGGCGATCCGCTCGACGCGCTCAGCCGCGACCAGATGCTCGACAACGTCAGCGTGTACTGGCACACCGCGACGGCCGCGTCGTCCGCCCGGATCTACTGGGAGAACGGGTTCGCCCGGCCGTCGAAGCGCCGGGCCCGGACCGAGCCGCAGCCGCTGGCGGTACCGGTCGGGGTTTCCGTCTTCCCGCGGGAGATCGTGCGGCCGTCGCGGCGCTGGTGCGAGGAGTACTACGCCGACCTCAGGTTCTTCGAGGAGCTGGATCGGGGCGGCCACTTCGCCGCCTTCGAACAGCCGGAGTTGTTCGTCGACCAGGTGCGGCGGGCGTTCCGGTCGATGCGCTGACCCCGGGGTAAACCCCCGGGCCGAAGATGGGCGGTTTCCCCGTTCCGGCCGGCCGCTGCGCTGCCTAGCGTTGGGGCGCAACGGCTCTGGAACGGGGAGGATCGATGATCGAGGCACGCGGGTTGGTGAAGCGGTACGGCGCGACGCTGGCCGTGGACCGGCTCAGTTTCGACGTGCGGCCGGGGATGGTGACCGGGTTCCTGGGGCCGAACGGCTCCGGTAAGTCGACCACGATGCGACTCATCCTGGGACTGGACGCGCCGAACGCCGGTGCGGTGCGGATCGGCGGTCGCCGGTACCACGACCTGGCCTGGCCGCTGCGCGAGGTCGGTGCGCTGCTGGAGGCTGGCGCGTTCCATCCGGGCCGCAGCGCCCGCGCGCACCTGGCCGCGCTGGCGGCGAGCAACGGTATCGGCCGCGCGCGGGTGGACGAGGTGCTGAGTGTGGTCGGGCTGACCGAGGTCGCCGGCCGGCGCGCGGGCCGGTTCTCGCTCGGCATGGCGCAGCGGCTGGGTATCGCGGCGGCACTGCTCGGCGATCCCGGCGTACTGGTCCTGGACGAGCCGGTCAATGGCCTGGATCCGGAGGGCATCCGGTGGATCCGCGACCTGCTCCGGTCGCTCGCGGCGCAGGGCCGGGTGGTCTTCGTGTCCAGCCATCTGATCAGCGAGATGGCGCAGACCGCCGACCATCTGGTGGTGATCGGCCAGGGCCGGCTGCTCGCCGACACCTCGGTCGCCGAGCTGTCCGCCCGGTCGGCGTCGCTGGAGGACGCCTTCCTGCAGTTGACGTCAAGTTCCGTCGAATACCGGGGTGCGCGATGAGTCGGTACGGGTTCCGGCAGGTGGCCTGGATGGAGTGGATCAAGCTGCGCAGCGTGCGTTCCGTTGTGTGGCTTCCGGTGCTCAGCGTGCTCGCCATGGCGGGTACCGGGGTCGGCGTCGGGATCGGGTACCGGGCGCACACGCCGGTCGCCTCGGCGGCGCAGATCGTCAACAACAGCTTGGGCGGTGCCGCGCTGGCCCAGTTGCTCATCGGTGCGCTGGGCGTGCTCGTCGTGACCGGTGAGTACTCGTCCGGGATGATCCGGGCGACGTTCGCCGCGATCCCGCACCGCGGCCTGGTACTGGCGGCCAGGGCGGCGCTGTTCGGCGCGTTCGCGTTCGCGGTCGGGGAGCTGGCGGCCGTCGCCGCCTTCGCCGCCGGCCAGTTCGCGATCGCCGGCTCGCCGGTACCGCATGCCTCGCTGGGCGATCCGGCCGTGCTGCGGCCGGTGCTGCTCACCGGTGCGTACCTCGGCGCCGTCGGCCTGCTGGGGCTCGGGCTCGGTACCGTCATCCGGCATGCCGGAGGTGCCATCGGGGCACTGTTCGGCGCGCTGTTCGTACCGATGTTCCTGGCCGGACTGTTCGGCCAGGCCGCGATCGTGGTCCTCAAGTTCGTCCCGCTGTTCATCCTGGCCAACTCCGTCGCCGTGGTGACACCCGTGCCGGGGACGCTGCCGGCGTGGGCCGGGATCGGCGTGCTGTGCGGGTACGCCGCCGCCGCGCTCGGGTCGGGCTGGTGGCTGCTCCTTCGGCGGGACGCCTGAGCAGGGACAATGGCGTCATGGCAGGGCTTCGGGAAGCGGTCACCGCGCCGTTCACCGCGCGGGCGCTCCGCGAGGTGCTGTTCTGCCTGGCCGGCGTCGGGTTGGGGCTGGGGATACCGGTCCTCGTGTGCGGGTCCGGCGGGCTGGGGGCCGCCGGAGCGGGGGCGGCGGCCGGACGGGACGGGCCGCACCCGCCCGCGACTCTCGGGTTCCTCATCGGTACGCCGATCGTGCTCGTGGCGCTCGTCGTCGCAGCGCCACTGGTCGGGCGAGGGTTGGGCACGGTACACCGGACGCTGGCCGCCCGGCTGCTCGGCGAGACGATCCCGGCACCGGCACCGGTGCGCTCCGGTGGCGGGCCGCTCGCCCGGATCGCTGACGCCACCGGCTGGCGAGCGGTGCTGTACTCGGTGCTCAAGCTGCCGTTGTCGGTACCCGAGGGCTACGCCGTCTTCTGCTGGGTCGCCGGGCCGGTCGACCTGACGTACCCGTTCTGGTGGCGGCTGTTCCGCAACCATCCCGCCGGCGTGCGGCTGGATCCGGTACCGGTCGTCACCCCGTTCGGGGCGTTCCACGTCGCGACGTTCGCCGGTACCTTCGCCGCGTTCGCCGCGGGCGCGGCCATGGTCCTCGCGGCACCGTGGCTCGCCCGGGGTGCGAGCTGGCTGGACCTCGCGCTGATGCGCGCCCTGCTCGGTCCGGGCCGGCTGGCGCAACGGGTACGTGATCTGGAGGAGACCCGGGCCCGGGCGGTGGACGACAGCGCCGCGTTGCTGCGCCGCCTGGAGCGCGACCTGCACGACGGCGCCCAGGTGCGGCTGGCCGCGCTCGCCATGAACCTCGGGCGGGTCAAGGAGCAGCTCGGCGCGGGCGGTGACCCGGCCGACCTCGCCCGGGCCCGCGAACTGCTCGACGCCGCCCACCGCAGCGCCAAGGACGCCCTCGTCGAACTGCGCGGTCTCGCCCGCGGCATCCACCCGCCGGTACTCGACAACGGCCTGGCCGATGCGCTGGCCACCCTCGCCGCGGGCTCGGCGATCCCGGTGCGGCTGACGGCGGACATTCCGGTACGGCCCAGCCCGGCCATCGAGACCATCGCCTACTTCTGCGCCGCCGAACTGCTCGCCAACGCCGCCAAACACAGCTACGCCAACGGGGTCACCGTGGATGCCCGGCAGCAGGACGGCGTGCTGCGGGTGTGCGTGGCCGATGACGGCGTCGGCGGCGCGGATCCCGACGGCGGCAGCGGGCTCTCCGGGCTCGCCGGGCGGGTACGCACCGTCGACGGGCGCCTGGACATCGCCAGCCCGCCGGGCGGCCCGACCCGGATCACCGTCGAACTTCCGTTGCGGGCGTGACCGCCATGCGGGTGGTGATCGCCGAGGACGCGGCGCTGATGCGTGAGGGCCTGGTCGGGCTGCTGACCGAGCGCGGCCACCAGGTGTGCGCCGCCGTCGCCGACGCCGAGGCGCTGCTCGCGGCCGTCGCCACGCACCACCCCGACGTCGCCGTGGTCGACATCCGGATGCCGCCGACGCACACCGACGAGGGGCTGCGTGCCGCGCTCCAGCTACGCCGGGGGCATCCCGAAACGGGGGTACTGGTGCTGTCGCAGTACATCGAGACGAGGTACGCCGCCGAGTTGCTGACCGGCCAAGCGGCCGGGGTCGGGTACCTGCTGAAGGACCGGGTTGCCGACGTGGCCGACTTCGTCGACGCGCTGGTACGGGTGGCGGCCGGCGGTACCGCGCTGGATCCCGAGGTGGTCAGCCAACTGCTCGCCAGCCGCGGCCACGCGCACGGCCTGGCCGGGTTGACGCCGCGCGAGCGGGAGGTGCTCGCGCTGATGGCCGAGGGCCGGTCCAACGCCGGTATCGCCGCCGCGCTGACCGTCACCGGTGGAGTGGTCGAGAAGCACGTGGCCAACATCTTCGGCAAGCTCGGCCTGCCGCAGACCGAGGGCGACAACCGCCGGGTCCTCGCCGTACTCCGGTACCTGGCTAGAGCTTGACCCGGGCCCGGGCCAGGCGTACCGCGGCGGACAGCGTCCCGATGTCGTAGGCGCCCTGGTGCCGCTGCCCGTTGATGAAGAACGTCGGGGTACCGGAGACCCCGCTCAGGTCGGCGGAGTCGACGTCTTCGGCGACCCGCGCGGCATGCGTGTGTTGGCGCACCTCGTCGCGGAACCGGTCGGCGGAAAGGCCCAGCTGCCGCGCGTAGCCGACCAGCTCCTTGCCGGTCAGCGCGTCCTGGTGGGCGAAGAGCAGGTCGTGCATCTCCCAGAACTTTCCCTGCGCGGCGGCCGCCTCCGCGGCTTCGGCGGCCAGTTGCGCGTTCGGGTGCACGTCGGTCAGCGGCAGGTGGCGCCAGACGTACTGGAGGTCGCCGAAGTCGGCGAGCAGCTCCCGGATCACCGGCTCGGCCTGGCCGCAGTACGGGCACTCGAAGTCGCCGTACTCCACCAGGGTCACCGGCGCGACGGCCGGGCCGCGGGTGCGGTCGTGGCGGGGATCGACGGGTACCGCCAGGTCGACGATCGGCTCGGCGGTACCGAGCAGCGCCCGCGCCCTGCGCCGGGGCGAGAGCCGGGCGGTGGTGCGGAACACCAGCCAGGTCAGCAGCGAGGCGCACAGCGCGGCACTCAGTACCCCCAGCTTGGCCTGCTCAAGCTGGACCCCCGTGAAGGCGAGCGTGGCGACGAGCAGTGAGACGGTGAACCCGATGCCGGCGATGGTGCCGGCGCCGGCCACCGCCACCCAGCCGACCGGCGGCCGCAGCCGGCCGCGGCTGAGCCGGGTGACCAACCAGGACAGGCCGAGGACGCCGACCGGCTTGCCGATGACGTAGCCGAGCAGGATGCCCAGGGTGATCGGGGAGGTGTACGCGGTCGCCAGGAAGCCCGGGCTGATCGCGATGCCGGCGTTGCACAGCGCGAACAGCGGCACGATCACGTAGCTGGTCCACGGGTGGTACATCAGTTGCAGCCGCTCGTTGGGGGAGATGGCCGACTGCAGACCGAGCCGGGCGTCGCGGGCCAGCTCCGGGGTCGGCTGCTCGCGGAAGAGCCGGAACAGGTTGGTCGCCTGTTCGAGGCTGTCGCGCGCCGCCGGGTACGCGTAGGTCAGCAGGCCGAACGCCAGCCCGACCACGACCGGATCGACACCGGACCGGAACATCGCGACCCAGAGCGCCAGCCCGAGGACTGCGTAGACCATCAGGTACGCGACCCGGGCCGCTCGTACCGCCAGTCCCACGGCGAAGATCCCGAGCCCGATCAGCAGCGCCGGCCACACCAGATGCGCGGTGTAGGCGACGGCGATCACCACGAGCGACACGAGGTCGTCGACCACCGCGACGGTCAGCATGAACGCCCGCAACCGGTCCGGGAACTGCGGCCCGACAAGTGCCAGCATGCCGAGTGCGAAGGCGGTGTCGGTGGCCATCGTGGTACCCCAGCCGTGCGCGGAGGAGCGTCCCGCATCGACGGCGAGGTAGATCGAGACGGGGATGACCATCCCGCCGAGGGCCGCCAGCAGCGGCAGCGTGACCCGGCGGTGCTGCCGCAGCTCGCCCAGGTCGAACTCCCGGCGGGCCTCCAGCCCGACGGTGAAGAAGAACAACGTCATCAGCCCGTTGTTGACCCAGCCGCGCAGATCCTGGGACACCCCCCAGGTACCGATGCGGATCGAGAGGTTCGTGTGCCACACCGCCTGGTACGAAGCGGAGTTCAGGTTCGCCCACAGCACGGCGACCACGGCCGCGGCGAGGAGGACGGCGGCGCCACCGGTTTCGGTACGGAGAAAGGCGCGCAGCGGCGTCTGCAGGTTGCGCGCCCAGGCCGTACGCCCGATCCAGCGCGACCCTCCAGCAGCCGGGACAGCCACCGTGCTCCTTCCGCCGCCGCTCCCCGGATGACTGTAGTGGCCGGGGACGCCGGTACAGTTCGCGGAATGGGTACGGCTCAGGGCGGGATCTTCGCGCTCGGTACGGCGTCGCACGCGTACCTGGAGTTCGACCTGCGCGACGAGCGCGACGGTGCGGGCCTGGTCCGGGCGGTGTCGGCTCTGCGGGAACCGCGTACCACGATGGGCGGGGTGAACCTGGTCGCCGGTTTCCGGCCGGAGTTGTGGCGCTCGGTGGCGCCGGACGGGTGCCCGGTGGACCTGGCCGGGTTCAACCGGGCGGTGGTGGGGGTGGACGGGTTCGTCGCCCCGGCCACCCAGCACGATGCGGTGTTGTGGCTGTCCGGCAGCGCATACGACGTGGTGTTCGACACGGCACGCGGGGCGATCGGCGAGCTGGCCGGTCTGGCCGAGGTGGCGGGGGAGACGTCGAGCTGGCCGTACCGGCACGACCGGGACCTGACCGGGTTCATCGACGGCACCGAGAACCCGAGCCTGATCGACGCCCCCGAGGTCGCGTTGGTGCCCGACGGGCAGCCCGGGGCCGGCGGGACGATCCTGCTGCTGCAGAGGTGGGTCCACGACGTGGCCGCGTGGGAGGCCCTGCCCGTGGAGCGGCAGGAGCAGGTGATGGGTCGCCGCAAGCTGGACAGCGTCGAACTCGCCGACAAGCCGGATGACTCCCACGTGGCGAGTACCGACCAGGAGCGCTTCGGCGACATCTTCCGCCGCAACATGCCGTACGGCACGGTCACCCACCACGGCACCGTGTTCGTCGGGTTCAGCGCCGGCCAGCGGCCGCTCTCGGCGATGCTGGACAGCATGGCCGGCCTGGCCGAGGGCGGCCGCCGCGACGCGCTGACCTACTACACCCGGCCGGTCAGCGGGGGGTACTACTTCATCCCCTCCATCCAGGCCCTGCGCGAACAGATGAGCGCGGTCACCTGAACTTGTCACGGGCGAAGGTCGGCGTCCAACCCAGTACCTCGCGCGCCTTGGCGGTGCTCCACAGCCGGGCGCACTGGTCGCCGGTGATGGTGAACACCTGGCAGCCGTCGCGGTGGTCGAGCGCGGCGAGCACAGCGGGGGCCAGGTCGGTGGCGGCGGTCGCCTCGATCACCGCACCGCTGGCGGCGTAGCGCAGCTGCGGCGGTTCCGGCAGGCCCCACGCCGGCCACACCTCGTCGGCGGTCGGCCAGGCCAGCCGCAGGACGTTGACCGACATCCCCCACTCGGCCGTGGCCGCCTGGCACACCTGCTCGCCGAGCCGCTTGGTGAACCCGTACAGGTCGGTCGCGTCCGGCGGTACCGACTCGTCCAGCTTCCGCGAGGTGAGGTTGCGGTAGACGGACATGCTGCTGATGTGCACCGCGTGCGGTACCCCGGCGTCGTGCGCGGCCAGCAGGGTCAGGTGCACCGACTTGACGTTCACGTCGAAGGCGTCGGCGGCGCCGGCCGGCGTGTCCCACGCCATGCTGCCCATCGCGCAGTGCACGACCGCGTCCACGCCCTCGGTCGCCCGGCGCAGGTCGGCGTAGTCGAGGGCGCTGCCGGCCAGGTACTCCACGCCGTCCGGTGGGGGCCGGCGGTCCAGTACCCGGATCGCGTGGTGCCGGGCCAGGAACGGCAGGACCAGACCGGCGACGTACCCGGACCCACCCACGACGAGTACCCGCATAGCGCAACCCGCATCGTGCTGGCGCTCGCTCACGCCGTCTCCTCGCGTTCCGCTCGGAGCCGTCGCTCGCGCCGGCTGCTGAGCCCATGGTTCGCTCGCTGGCGCTCGCTCACGGCATCACGATATCGGCTGCGCGCAGGGCGCGGGTGCGCTGCGCTGCGCTGCGGCGATCGACACGCGGACCGCCACCATCGCGAGGGCCATCAGGACGAACGCTGCGGTCCAGGCGCCGGTGCCGAGGATCCGGTGCTGCACCGAGAACGTGCCGATGGCCCGGGAGAACCAGTGCGTGGCGCCGTAGGCGAACAGCATCCGCCCGCCGATGACCGCGATCCACAGTGCGGCGAACGCGGCGCCGGCGGTGGCGAGTACCCGATGGCCGTCCCGGCGGACGCGGACCAGCATGGCGGCGGCAACGCCGAACGCCGCGCCAGCCGCGGCTCCGGCGATCTCCAGGTACGTGTCGTTGCCGGCGGTGGGGATGTCGCGCAGGTACACGACGGCGGCGATCGCCACGAGGATCAGCGGCAGGGCCAGGCGACGGACCGTCATGGTGCGGGTACCCAGGTTGCCGCCGAGGATCACGGCGAGCAGCCCGAGGTTGAGGATGTACTGGCTGGTGGTCATCGGTTCCTCCGGTGGGTTCGAGGTTCGCCGGCGACGCTACGGTCGGTTGCCGGCGGGGCACCTCGACACCGCGATTGATTCAGCGGGTCCACCCCAGGGTTGATGCGGCCCGGCCGGTCCACCCGGGCTCCGATACCGGGCCGGTCGGCGGGGGCCTACCGTCGGCGACGGAGGTGACGTATGCGGGACTCACGCGGGTGGCTGGTCCGCTTCGGCATCCTCACGATCGCGGCCGTGGCGGCCGGCGTCCTGACCTCCGGCCTTCCGCGTACCGCGGCGGGGCGGGCACTCCTGCTCGGTCTGCTGGCCGTCGCCGTCGCCGGGTGGCTCGCGGGGCTGTCCGGCCGGTTGCCGCTCGGGCTGTTCGCCGCGGTGACCGCCGGTACCGGACTGGCCGGCGCTGCCCTGAACCTGGTGCAGCCGGCCGGACCCGGGTTCGTGATCGGGTACATGGCGCTGGCCGCGCTGGCGTGGCGGCTGCCCCGCCGTACCGCGTTCGCGGCCGGGGCGGTCGTGCTCGTCGCCGTCGGGTACGCGGTGGCGGTGCGGTCGGCGCACCCGCTGACCGCGGCGGTGGGGGTGGCGCTCGGCGCGGGGTTCATGCTCGCGGCCGGCTCGTTCGCGGCGATCAGCCGGGAGGCGCGGGAAACCGCCGAGGCGCTGCTGGCCCAGGAGGCGGCGACCCGGGCCGCCCGGGAGCAGGCCGCCGCGCTGGCCGAACGCACCCGGCTGGCCCGCGAGCTGCACGACGTCCTGGCCCACACGCTGTCCGGGCTGGCCGTCCAGCTCGAAGGTGCGCGGCTGCTCGCCGAGACGACCGGTGCCGACCCGCGGCTGGTCGAGCAGGTCACCCGGGCGCAGGCCCAGGCCCGCGACGGGATGGGCAACGCCAAGCGGGCGGTGTCCGCGCTACGCGGCGACGCGCTGCCCGGTCCGGCACTGCTGCCCCAACTGGTCGACGAGGTCCGTTCCGCCAGCGCGCTGCCGGTCACGCTGACCGTGTCGGGTACCGCCCGCCCGCTGGTACCGGAGGCCGGGCTCGCCGTGTACCGGGCGGTCCAGGAGGCGCTGACCAACACCAGCAGGTACGCCGGGCGCGGCGCCAGCGCGGCGGTGGCCGTGTCCTGGTCGGACCAGGACGTGCAGGTGGAGATCGTCGACGTGGCCGGCACCGGGACGGCCACCGCCACCGCGGTACCTTCCGGTGGCTATGGCCTCGCCGGCCTGGCCGAGCGCGCCGCGCTGCTCGGTGGGCAGGCTACGGCCGGCCCCGTCGACGGCGGCTTCCGGGTCCACCTTCGCCTGCCGCTCACCGGCCCGGTACCGCGGGAGAGCGCATGATCCGCGTCCTGATCGCCGACGACCAGAAGATCGTCCGGGACGGCCTGGCCATGATTCTGGGGCTGCTGCCCGAGATCGAGGTCGTGGGTACCGCCATCGACGGCGACGACGCCGTGCGGCAGGCCCTCGCGCAGCGCCCGGACGTGGTGCTCATGGACCTGTCCATGCCCGGCTGCGACGGTGTCGCCGCGACCCGCCGGATCCTGGATACCGAGCCGGGGATCCGGATCGTCGTCCTGACCACGTACAGCGACGGCCGGTGGGTGTTCGCCGCCCTGGCCGCCGGGGCCCGCGGGTACCTGACCAAGGACGCCGGTGCCGAGCAGATCCGGCAGGCCATCACCACGGTCGCCGCCGGTGACGCGCTGCTCGACCCGAGCGTGCAACGCCGCCTGCTGGACGCGCTCGCCTCCGCCGCCCCACCGACCCCGGCCGCCGTATCGAATGCACCGCCGCCGGACGGGCTCACCGCGCGCGAGGTCGAGGTACTGGCCGAGGTCGCCGCCGGGCGGTCCAATGCCGAGATCGCCGGTGCCCTGTACATCTCCGAGGCGACCGTGAAGACCCACGTCAACCATCTGCTCGCCAAGACCGGGCTGCGCGACCGCGCCCAGCTCGTCGGGTATGCGTTCCGGAACGGCCTCGTCCGCTGACCGCCGGGCCAGGTCGCGGTCGGCGGGGCTCGGGTTCGCTATTGCTCGGGTAGGACGAGCATGATGTGCTCGTTCTCGCCGTACCAGACGGTCCGCTCCCGCTGGAAGCCACACTTCTCCAGTAGCCGCACCGAGCCGGCGTTCCCGGTGAAGGGATCGGCATAGAGCGGGCGGGTCTGTTCCTGGCGCAGGAACAGCGTCAGCGCCTTCGTGCCCACGCCGCGCCCCCAGTACTCGCGACCGAACCAGTACCCGACGAACCGCCGGTCCTTCTCCCACCAGGCCACGACATTGCCGGCCGGCGCGCCGTCCACGGTGACCGTCTGCACGAAGACCGTCGGATCCCCGAGGATCTTCGTGGCCCAGTGGGTCATGAAGACCTCCCGCTCCCGGGCCGGGAACTGGGACCGCCGGACCGCCTCCGGGTCCTGCTCCTGCTGGAAGAACACCTCCAGGTCGGCTTCCTCGACGTCACGCAGCCGGACATCGCTGGTCATGGGCGTTCAGGTTCCTTCCGCCGTGGTCCGGCTCAACGCGTCCATTTCGGGTTCGGTCAGCGAGAACGACAGAGCGCCGGCATTCTGGGCGGCCTGCGGGCCCGTCTTCGCGCCGGGGATGGGAAGTACGTTCTGCTGCTGGATGAGCCAGCGCAGCGCGACCTGGCTCGGTGTCCGGTCCTGCTGTCCGGCCAGGTCGCGCAGGACTGCGTTGACGCGTTCGACGGTGGCGAGACCCTTTCCCCGGAACGCGGAGGTGTATCTTCGCCACCCGGCCGGCCGGTGTGCGGCCGAGTACTTTCCGGTCAGCGCCCCCGACGCCAGCGGCATGTAGGCGATCAGCGTGACGCCGAGCTCGCGGCAGGCCGCCAGAACGCCGTTGCGCTCCGGGTCGCGGTGCAGCAGCGAGTACTGGACCTGCTTGGACGCCAGCGGAGTACCGCGCCGACTCAAGGCGGCGTGCGCGGTGCGCAGTTGCGCCGCCGAGTAGTTGCTGACCCCGACGGCGCGCACCTGGCCGGCCGCCACCGCGTCGGCCATGAGGTTCATCAGCGCGGGAATGGACATCCACCGCGACGGGAAGTGGATCTGGTACAGGTCGACGGCCGGGCGGCGCAGCCGGCGCAGACTCGCCGCCAAGGTGGCCGGCAGGCTGCCGGCCCGGGCGACGAAGCCGGCGGGGAACTTCGTGGCGACCAGAACATCCCTGCCCTCGGTCAGCTCACCGACGCGCCGTTCGGAAGCCCCCTTGCCGTACATGGCGGCGGTGTCGACCAGGTTCACCCCGGCGGCGAGGCTCACCTCCAGCGCCTCCCGCTGCTCCTCAAGGCTGCTGGTCGGTCCATAGGCGTTGCGCGCCGGGTTCCAGCGCGGCGCCGTCGACATGTCACCCCACACCATGACGCCCAGACCCAGCCGCGGCACGCGAAGATCGGTCTGCCCCAGCCACATCGAGGTGTCCCGGATCTCGTCGGTCATGACCCCATCATGCTCTTCGAATCCGCCCGGGACTCCTCCGTTTGCCGACTGCCCGAAGCGGGGAGAAGCTACCAGACAAGGGGGCGTGCGGCAGGAGGCGGCATGGCCGATTCTGTGACAATGCGGACCGAAGCGGCTCGGCGGGGGCGGCGTCGCGCCGTCGTGGCCAGCACGGTCGGCACCACCATCGAGTGGTACGACTTCTTCCTGTACGGGACGGCGTCGGCGCTCGTCTTCCCGGCGCTGTTCTTCCCCAAGCAGGCGGCCTTCACGGGCATCCTGCTCTCATTCGGTACCCAGTTCGTCGGCTTCGCGGCGCGGCCGGTCGGTGCGGCCATCTTCGGCCACTTCGGCGACCGGGTCGGGCGCAAGGCGATGCTGGTCACCACGCTCATGCTGATGGGCATCAGCACGTTCCTCATCGGCCTGCTACCCGGGTACGCGACGCTGGGGTACACCGCGCCGGTGCTGCTCACCCTGCTGCGGATCGCGCAGGGCCTCGGGGTCGGCGGCGAGTGGGGCGGATCGGTACTGATGTCGATGGAATGGGGCTCGCACCGGCGCCGCGGGATCATGGCGAGCTGGCCGCAGCTCGGTGTACCGATGGGACTCGTCCTGTCCACCGGCCTGGTGAAGCTGATGACCGTGATCAGCGGCGACAGCTTCGACAACTGGGGCTGGCGGGTGCCGTTCCTGCTCAGCATCGTGCTCGTCGGCATCGGCCTGTACGTGCGGCTGCGGGTACTGGAAAGTCCCGAGTTCGTCGCGGTCCGCAAGAGCAACACCGTGGTGCGCCAGCCGCTGCTCGAGGTGGTCACCCGGCAGTGGCGCGAGGTCCTCACCTCGGCGTTCGTGCGGATGTCGGAGCAGGCACCCTTCTACCTGTTCATCACGTTCGTGCTCACATACGGGACAACGCGCCTCGGCCTGCAACGGGGCAACCTGCTCAACGACACCCTCATCGCCGCCGCGGTCGGCCTGATCAGCGTGCCGTTCTTCGGGTACCTGTCCGACGTGATCGGCCGGCGGCTCATGTACGGCATAGGCATCGTCGCCACGGCGCTGTTCGCCTTCCCGTACTTCGGTCTGCTGAACACCCGCAGTGCCGGGCTGGTCCTGCTCGCGATCGTGCTGTCGTTGCTGTTCCACGACATGCAGTACGGGCCACAGGCGGCGCTCATCGCGGAAGGGTTCGGACCGAACCTGCGGTACTCCGGCGCCGGCCTCGGGTACCAGTTGGCTTCGGTCATCGCCGGTGGGCCGGCACCGCTGATCGCCACCCGGATCCTCCAGCGGACCCACTCGAGTACCGGCATCAGCTGGTACATCATCGGCTGCTGCGTGCTCGCCATGCTCGCGCTGCTGCTGATGCCCCGCCGGAAGGAAGCCGAGGACGCGAAGGTTCTCGATCTGGCCGAAGCACGGTCCCTCGCCGGCCAGCGTTCTGCCGCGTTCTGAAGCGGTCAGTCGAACAGGTTCAGGTCGATGGCGTTGTCACCGCTGCGGAAGGCCGCATCGCCCACGCCCGGTACGTCGGCGAACGCGAGCGCGCCGATGGCGACCTCGACGTTCCCGTGCGGGCCGATCAGGCTCGCGACGCCGGTCGCCACGGGTGGAGACACCCACGGCTTGAAGGAGTCCGCGCGCACCGGCGCGATACCGCGGAGGTGACAACACGACACTTGCTGCCGGCAACAATCTTGGCATTCCGGTGGGTAGAAGCCCCGATAGGCAGGGGATCCCGGGCGGTCGTATTGAGAGATTGAGCTGCATCGACGCGAAGCGGCCGCGCCCGCTCGCACCTCACGATCGGAGGCGCGATGGATCTGCTGGCACAAGGTTCGAGCATTCTCCGCATCACCCTCAGCCCGCTCGACCTTGCCCTGTTGTTCATCTTCTTCGTATGGGTGATCGGTATCGGATTCGCCCTGCGGCGGGCGATGTCGTCCTCGTTGGACTTCTTCCTCGCCGGGCGTTCGCTGCCGTCCTGGATCACCGGTCTGGCCTTCATCTCCGCCAATCTCGGCGCGCTGGAGATTCTCGGCCAGTCGGCCAACGGCGCGCAGTACGGCGCGTCGACCGTGCACTACTACCTCATCGGTGCGATCCCGGCGATGGTCTTCCTCGGGATCTTCATGATGCCGTTCTACTACGGCTCGAAGGTCCGCAGCGTGCCCGAGTACCTGCGCCTGCGCTACGACCGGAAGGCTCACCTCATCAACGCGATCACCTACGTGCTGGGTAGCCTCCTCGTCGCCGGCGTGAACCTGTTCGCGCTCGCCACCGTGGTCGAGGCGCTGCTGGGCATCCCGCTGCCGATCGCGGTCGTGGTGTCCGCGGCGTTCGTGCTGTCCTACATCCTGCTCGGTGGAGTCACCAGTGCCATCTACACCGAGGTGCTGCAGTTCTTCGTCATCATCGCGAGTCTCCTTCCACTGCTGATCGTCACGCTGCGGGACAGTGGCGGGCTCACCTCGCTGTGGGAGAAGCTGCGGGCCACCGAGGGCGGGCAGTTCGTGTCCACCTGGTCGGGTACCGGTTTCGGTGGCCACAACATCTTCGGTGACTGGTTCGGGATCGTCTTCGGGCTGGGGTTCGCGCTGTCGTTCGCGTACTGGACGACGAACTTCGCCGAGGTGCAGCGGGCCATGTCGGCCAAGGACGACCATGCCGCCCGGATGACCCCGATCATCGGTGCGTTCCCCAAGTTGTTCGTACCGCTCGTCATCATCCTGCCCGGCATGGCGGCGGCGATGCTCATCCCGAACCTGGGCAAGCCGGGCGGGCTGTCCTACAACCAGGCATTGCCGGCCCTGATGGAGAAGTACCTACCCCAAGGTGTGCTCGGCGTGGCGATCACCGGGCTGGTCGCGGCCTTCATGGCCGGGATGGCGGCCAACGTCTCCTCGTTCAACGCCGTGTTCACCTACGACATCTGGCAGGACTACATCCGGCCCGGCCGGCCCGACCGTTACTACCTGGCCGTCGGGCGGTGGGCCACCGTCGCCGGTGTGGTGGTCGGCATCGGTACCGCGTTCCTCGCCGCGGGGTTCAGCAACATCTCCAACTACTTCCAGGTGCTGTTCTCGTGGCTCAACGTCCCGCTCTTCGTCACCTTCATCTTCGGCATGTTCTTCCGCCGGGCGGCGCCGCGGGCAGGATTCTGGGGCATCCTCGTCGGAACCGCGGCCGCGATCACCATGTACGTGTTGTACAAGACCGGTGTCCTGGCCGTCTTCCGCAGCGAGATTCACTACTCGCTGTGGAGTGGCATCGTCGCGTTCGTCGCCGGCGCCGTGGCCATCCTGGTGGCCAGCCGGGGCCAGGCACCCAAGCCGGTCGAGGAACTGCACGGGCTCGTCTTCGGCATGGCCATCCAGGACACCTCCGACACCACCCGGTACGCCTGGTACCGGAGCCCGGTCGTGATGGGCACGGTGGCCATCGTCATCGGCCTCTCGCTCTACATCGTCATCGCCCTGTTGTGAAGGAGAGTGAGCCGGATGTCCTCACCCGAACTGACCCCGGCGCAGCGCCGGGCCGAAACCCTCGCCAAGCTATTCGATCTGCGTACCTTCATCGGCTCGCTGTTCGTCGTCTTCGGCATCCTGGTGACGCTGCGCGGGCTGACCGCCAGCCGAGCCGACATCGACAAGGCCGCCGGGATCAACCTGTCCCTGTGGACCGGAATCATCATGCTGCTTACCGGTGTCGTCTTCGTGGTCTGGATGCTCGTCTCCCCGCCGGAAGTGTTCCACGGCCACGAGATGACCGAGGACGACCTACCGGAGCAGTTGCGCCACCACGGCCTGGAGTCGATACCCGAACACCATCGCGAGCCGCCCGACGAACCACGCCGCCGCGGCCCCGTACACTGACAGGTGGTGGATAGCGATGCCCGTTGAGTTGATGCAGAGCTGCGCCCGTGTCCTCGGGCCCGCGCTCCGTCGTCTCCGAACCCTCGCGCTCCCCGACGACGAGGACGCCGCCCGCCGGGCCCGCCTCGGCCAGGCCTGCGCGGTACTCGAGGATGCCCGTGCCGTCGTCGCCGACGGCTGGCTGCAGAACCGCTGGTACACCACGGTGGACGGCGGCGCATCCACCGGCGACCCGCCAGAAATCACCAGTGCCTGCGTGGTCGGCGCGGTGGTGCATGCCACCCGCGCGCACGACCCGACCGCCGGCCTCATGGAGGCCGGGCTGGCTCTCGACGTGTTGTGGGACGCCCTGCAGGAATCGCGCGGCCTGGGCGGGCCGGGCGTGGCCGGCCGGGCGGTGCCCGCCGAGATCCGCCGGACCCGGATGCGGGAGCTGACACGGTGGAACGACCGGCCCGGCCGGACCCGGGAGGACGTCCTCGACCTCCTCGACCTCGCGGTCACCCGCGCGATCATGGCCGCGATGCACCCGGTGGCGGCCGCCTGAGGGTGGGTACGTCCGGCAGGCCGAGCTGTCCGCGGAGCATCCGGTGCGGTGAGATGTCGGGCGGCGGGGCGGGCTCCTCCAGCCGGCGCCCAGGGAGTACTGCGGCTGCAGGCTGACGAACGGCGCCCAGCCTTCCCGGTCCTGTACCGCCACCGACCACGCGAGCAGCCAGGCGGGGAAGTTCGATGCGCCGAGCGCCCGGACCTTGCCAGCGCGGACCAGACCGTCGAGCGCCGCGAGGCTGTCCTCGAGCGGTACTCCCGGATCCGGCGCGTGCACCTGGTACAGGTCGATCGTGTCGATGCCGAGGCGGGACGAGGATGCGGTGCGCCTCGGCGGCGGGGGTGTCGCCACCCATCAGCATGGCGCCCAGGCAGAGCCGGCTGACGGTCAGCGGGCCCAGCACGGCGGTCTGCACGGCGCGAACCTACGGGTTCAGTCCGAGGTCGGCGACGGAGATCTCGCGCATCTCCACCTTGCGGACCTTGCCGGTGATGGTCATCGGGAAGGCGTCCACGACCTTCACGTACCGCGGGATCTTGTAGTGGGCCAGCCGGCCGGCACAGAACTCGTGCAGCGCCTCCGCGGTCAGCTCGGGCGCACCCTCGCGCAGCCGGACCCAGACCATCAGCTCCTCGCCGTACCGGCTGTCCGGTACCCCGATCACCTGGGCGTCCTCGATGTCCGGGTGGGTGTAGAGGAACTCCTCGATCTCACGCGGGTACACGTTCTCGCCGCCGCGGATCACCATGTCCTTGATCCGCCCGATGATCGAGAGGTATCCGGCGTCGTCCATCACGGCGAGGTCGCCGGTGTGCATCCAGCGGGCGGCGTCGATGACCTCGGCGGTCCGTTCGGGCATCTGCCAGTACCCGAGCATCACGCTGTAGCCGCGCGTGCAGAACTCGCCGGGCTGCCCGCGGGGTACGACGCGACCGGTGTCCGGTTCGACGACCTTCACCTCGACGTGCGGGTGCACGGCGCCGACGGTGGACACCCGGCGGTCCAGGTCGTCGTCGGGGCGGGTCTGCGTGGACACCGGGGAGGTCTCGGTCATGCCGTAGCAGATCGTCACCCCGGCCATGCCCATCTCCGCGATCACCCGCTTCATCACCTCGACCGGGCACGGCGAGCCGGCCATCACGCCGGTCCGCAGGCTGCTCAGGTCGTAGCTGGGGAAGTCCGGCTCGGCCAGCTCGGCGATGAACATCGTGGGTACGCCGTACAGCACGCTGCACCGCTCCTGGGCCACCGCGTGCAGGGTGGCGGCCGGGTCGAACGAGGGGGCCGGGATCACCACGGCCGCGCCGTGGGTGGTCGCGCCGAGGTTGCCCATCACCATGCCGAAGCAGTGGTAGAACGGCACCGGTACGCACACCCGGTCGGCCTCGGTGAAGCGCTGCGTCTCGGCCACGAAGTAACCGTTGTTGACAATGTTGTGGTGGGACAGCGTCGCGCCCTTGGGAAAGCCGGTGGTACCCGAGGTGTACTGGATGTTGATCGGGTCGTCGAAGGACAGCTCCGCCTCGCGCGCGGCCACGGCAGTACCGTCCACTGTGGACGCCTGGCGCAACAGGTCGGCCCAGTCCGGGGTACCGAGGTAGTGGGTCCGGTGCAGCGCCGGGCACTGCGCCCGGACGGCCTCGACCATCGCCCGGTAGTCCGAGGTCTTGAACCGTTCGGCCGCAACCAGTACGCGGGCGCCCGACTGCTGGAGGACGTAGGCCAGCTCCGACGTGCGGTAGGCCGGGTTGATGTTGACCAGGATCGCGCCGACGCGGGCGGTGGCGTACTGCGTGAACACCCATTCGGGCAGGTTCGGCGCCCAGATCGCCACCCGCTCACCGGGCTGGACGTCGATCGCCAGCAGCGCCCGGGCCAGCGTCTCGACCTCCGCGGCGAACTCGGTATAGGTCCACCGCCGGCCGGTCGGCACATCGACCAGCGCCTCCCGGTCCGGGAACGCGGCCACGGTGCGCGCCAGGTTCGCGCCCACGGTCTCCCCCAGAAGGGGCAGGTCGGACGTGCCGTGGGAGTAGGAGAGGGCAGACATCAGCGGCTCCCTTCGCCAGTGCAGCCATCCTCGCTCACCCGGCCGGGGACCCGATAGAGTCCACCGCATGGCACCGGGTCAGCGTGCGCTGCGGGTGGTGTTCGCCGAGGACAACTTCCTCGTCCGGCAGGGTACCGCGGCGCTGCTGGACGAGGTGGCCGAGGTGGATCTGGTGCGGCTGGCGGAGGATCCGCAGGCGTTGCTGGCCGCGGTCGAGGAGCTGGCCCCGGATGCGGTACTCACCGACATCCGGATGCCGCCGACCTTCACCACCGAGGGGATCGACGCCGCCAAGCGGATCCGCCGCGAACATCCGGGCACCGGGGTGGTCGTGCTGTCGCAGTACGTGGAGCCGCAGTACGCCGTCGACCTGTTCGCCGACGGGGTGGGCGGGCTGGGGTACCTGCTCAAGGAGCGGGTACGCGACGTCGACGAGCTCGTCCGGGCGTTGCAGGACGTGTGCCGGGGTGGTTCGGCGCTGGACGCGAAGGTCGTCGAGGCGCTGCTGGCCGACCGGTCCGCGCAGAGCCCGTCGCCACTGGCCGCGCTCACCGAGCGGGAGCTGGAGGTACTGCAGCAGATGGCCACCGGACGCGGCAACTCCGCCATTGCCCGGAGCATGTACCTCAGTGAGCGCGCGGTGGAGAAGCACATCAGTGCGGTGTTCCAGAAGCTCGGGTTGCCGGCCGAGGGCGACATGAACCGGCGGGTGGTCGCGGTGCTGACGCTCCTGGAAGCGGGCGGCTGACCGTACCCGATCGTGCGGCCGGCACCCGTGCGGGACCCGCCGGTTGCGGTCACAGTGGGGGGATGGCGAGCATCCGCGTCCTCGTGGTGGACGATCACGAACCGTTCCGCCGGACCGCGGCCGCGGTGGTCGAGGCGACCGACGGCTTCGTCGTCGTCGGTTCGGCGGCCAGCGGCGAGGAGGCGCTCGCCGTTGCCGAAGCGGCCCGGCCGGACCTGGTACTGATGGACGTCAACCTGCCCGGCATCGACGGCCTGGCGGCCACCCGCCGGCTGCGGGCGCTTGCCCGGCCGCCGGCCGTGGTGCTGCTGTCCACGTACGACGCGGACGAGTTCGACGGCCGGGCACACGAGTGCGGCGCGATCGGCTATCTCGCCAAGTCCTCGTTCGGTACCGAACGACTCGCGGCCATGTGGGCGCTCGCGATGTCCGGCGGCTGAACCGGTAGCTCGATCAGCAAGGTGTCCGCGCGCCACGAGACGCGGCCGCCGGCGGTCTCCACCCGATCCATGACGGTGTCGTCCAGGCCGGGTGCGACGCACGCCCGTACCAGCAGCGAACCGTCCACAATGGACAGTGCCAGTGTCGAGGCGGCCGGCAGCAGCGCGACGGCGCAGAAGTACGCGGCGCTCTCGGTCTGCTCGCCGAGCCGCGCGTCCGAAAGGCCCGGCCCGATGGTGAGGACACCGGCGCGGCCGGTCCGGGTGGCGTGCCCGCGTAGTGCGGGAACCAGGCCGCGGCGGGTCAGCATGGCCGGGTACACGCCATGGGTCACCGCGCGGAGCGCGTCGAGCGCCGCCTCGGTCGCCTGTTCCAACCGTTGCAGCTTCGGCCCGGCCGCGACAACGCCGGCGGGGTCCAACCGCTCGACGGCTTCCGGGATCGGGCGCAGGTACCGGATCACCTCGCGGTCGATGACGCCGGCCGTGCGGCGGCGCTCGTCGTCGCGCGCGGCGAGCAGGCGGCGCCGCGACGATTCGAGTGCCGCGGTCTGCCGGCCCATCCGCTCCACCTGTACCCGCAGTTCGGCGTCCAGGCGCAGGTTGCGCAACGCCAGCGCGGCCTGCGCGCAGAAGTCGTCGAGCAGGCGGCGCTCGGCCAGCCGCAGAGCGCGGCCGGGCGGCATCACCAGCGCGATCCGGCCCAGTACCCCGAACCGGTCGCGTATCTGCACGTCGACATCGGGCGCCCGATCAATCGTCTGTGGCCATGACGCCGACCGGCTGGGCAGCTCGAGGCTCACCCGGGCGGCTGCGGCGCCCACGCCGCGCACGACTGCCTCGGCCATCGCCGGTAGCAACTCCTCCGGAGTCAGGCTGCTTCCGAGCCGCCGGCTGAAGTCCGACAGCGCCTCGTAGGGAGCGGCCCGCTGCCCGTACACGAGCCGGTCGGCCAGCCTGAGTACCCGCTGCCGCAACGGCTGGAACGCCAGGGCGACCACCACGAGCGCCGCCAGTGACGGCCAGACCCGGCGGTCCAGGCCGGTACCCACCGCGAGGTACAGCACATACTCCACATAGGACGGTCGGGACGGCAGTACGGTGGCGCCGACCGCGAACAGCACGACTGCGGCGGCGAGCAGCACCGCACCCGCCATGATCCAGCGCAGTTGGCGCCGCAGCGGCCCGCTGGCCCGGCGCAACCGCAGCACGAGCGCGACCACCGCGGCCACCAGCGCCACGGTCATGGTGAGCACGCTGGCGGCCCGCAGCGCGTCGACCGGTACGAGGCCGAGCAGGTACGCCACCGGCAGCAGGGCGAGTACCGGCCGCCAGCGGCGGGAGAGCAGCCGGCCGTCGGGTACCAGCAGGAAGACCGCACAGGTGAACGCCAGCGCGTACCCGGCATCGAAAAGATGCGCCACCGCCAGGGCGGGCGGCGAGTGCATCCGGTGCGCGTAGGCGTCGGCGGTCAGCCCGAGGGCGCTGCCGGCCTGGCCGATGCAGAGCAGCCAACCGACGCGGTGCCCCGGGTACCGGGAGACGACCAGCGCGCCGAGGATGCCGGCGAGGAGCACGCCGATCGGGGTGACCGGAAAACCGTCGACTGCGGCCGCGTCGGTGAGCGGGTTGACGTGTCCGGTCAGGTAGAGCACGGCGGTGGCGAGCGAACACAGCGCCGTGAAGATGGCCAGCGCCCACGCGACCCGGGTGGCCTTCATCCGCCACTCCCGACCGGTACCCGGACCGTCACCGCGGTACCCGCACCCGGCCGCGACACGATGGACAGTTCGCCGCCGACCGCCTCGGCACGGTCGGCCATGTTCGCCAACCCCCGCCCGCCGCCCACGATGCCGGGCGCGAACCCGGGGCCGTCGTCGGACACGACGAGCTCGACCGCCCCGCCCGTCACCCGGCCGGCGCGCACCCGGACCCGGGACCCGCTCGCGTGCTTGGCCGCGTTCTGCAACGCCTCCAGCGCGCAGAAGTACAGCGCGGACTCCAGCTCGGGCGGCAGCCGACCGAGGTCGTCGATGGCAAGGTAGGCCGGCGCGCCGCCGCTACCGTCGCGGGCCGCGCCGCCGGCCGCCAGCGCCGGCCCGACGCCGCCTTCCGCGAGCTGCGCCGGGTAGATGCCCCGGGACAGGTCCGCGAGCGTCGCGATCGCGTCCGCGGCCGCCGTGCGCAGCCCGCTGACCACACCGGGCGCGCGCGGCGACGAGCGGGCCACGAGGGTACCGGCCAGCCGCAGCTGTACCGCCAGGGCGACGAGGTGCTGCTGCGCACCGTCGTGGATGTCGCGTTCGAGCCGGCGGCGCTCCTCGTCCTGTGCCGCGACCACGCGCTCCCGCGACGCACGCAACTCCTGCGCCCGCCGGGTACTGTCCCGCAGCCGCTCGGCCAGCTCGGCCCGCCGGGCAACCGCGCGCAGCGCCAGCCCCGCCTGGGCCGCCAGTCCCGCGAACAACTTCTCCTCCACCGGGCTCAGTGGCGTCCCGATGCTGATGGCCAACTCGCCGAGGGTCTCGCCGCCGTGGCGCACCACGAGCGTGCGGCGGTTCCCGGTCGGCGTTGCTCCCGGCGGCCACGCGGCGACCGGCGTCAGCGCGCCGTTGACGTACAACAACACCTCCGCCGCCCGGGCGCCGGTCGCTTCGACGAGCAGCTGCGCCATCCGCGCGGGTACCGCATCGGTGGAGAACCCGATCAGCAGGTCGTAGGGAGCGACCCGGGTGCGCCCCGTCAGCTTGGTGGCGGCCCGGCGCAGCCGGTGGCGTACCGGTTCGAGCCCGAGTGCCACGATCGCGGTGGCGAGCACGGACAGCAGGATCGGTGGCCGGTCGGGCTCGCCGGCGAGCGCCGCGCCGCCGCGCACCACGACGCCGTACACGGCCGCGACGAACAGCGCCATCCCGACGAAGACGAGCGCCGCCGTGCCGGCATCGGCGAGCCGCCATCGCGCCATGACCCGAAGTGTCCTCGCTTACCCGGCGGTGCGACAGGTGCGCAGCCGTACCCGCCCGGTGTGGAAAGCCGCCCCGGACCGGCCGGCCACCTGTGCGGCGCGCACGGTGGGCCGGCGATCCCGGCGCGCCTGTACTAATGGGCGAAGTGGGACCATCGCAACGCCACCCGGAAGGCAACGACCATGAGCTTCGCGAAACGCCGCCCCATCCTCACGTTTCTCCTTCTGATGTATCCCCTGGGCTGGGCGCTTGTCCTGGCCGCATTCGCCCTGCACCTGCCCACCGAGCCGTCGATCGTCGTGGCCAACCTCATCGGGGTACTCGGACCGGCCGTTCTGGTCAGCTACTGGATCGGCGGCGGGGCGGCGGTACGCCGGCTGTTCGCAGGGGTCCTCCGCTGGCGGGTCGGGATCGGTTGGTACCTGTTCGCGATCGCCGCGATGCCGGCGTTCACGATCGCGGTGTCGGTGGCCATCGGTACGCTTCCGCATTCGAGCGGCGGCTGGGCCGGCCTGGGCCTGAGCTATCTGATCAGCCTGGTGGTCGGTGCCGTCTTCACGAACCTGTGGGAAGAGGTCGCGTGGGCGGGGTTCGTGCAGACCCGGCTGACCGCCCGGCACGGGCTGATCGTCGGTGCCGTCGCCACGGCTCCGCTGTTCTTCCTGCAACACCTGCCGCTCGTGCTGGCTGGCGGCGGCGGGCCGGTCGCCATGCTGGTCACCAGCGCAGCCTTCATCGCACTCGCGATCTTCTTCCGGTACGTCATCGGCGCCACCCTGGTCGACACCGGCGGCAGCCTGCTGATCGTGGGCATCCTGCACGCATCCTCCGACGCGGCCGGCTCGGCATTCGGCAGCGGCTGGCAACAGATGATCGCCGCGGTACCGGTGGCCCTGCTGGTACTGGCCTACCGGGCGATCCGCCGCCGCTCCGCCAACACCCGCGTCATCACCACCGATCGAACGGCGGTACCGGCATGAGCTCCTCGATCTCGTCGGTGCGGCGTCCCCGTGACGCCGAACCGGCCGACCGCGCCGGCGCGGTCCTCGGCTTTGCCTTCATCGTGGCGGTGTTCCTGAGCGCAGCCCTCGTCTCGCTGCCCGAGCCGGACGCCTCCGGCCAGCACGTCGCCGACTTCTACGCCCACCACCGCGCCGCCGTCCTGGTGACCCAGGTGGTCCTGGGGTTGGCCGCCGTGGCACTGCTGGTGCTGTTCGCGCGGCGGCTGCGCGCCCGGCACCGGCCCAGCGCCGCCGCGGCACTCGGCGTGGCCGGGGTGGCGGTGCTGCCGGCGATCGCCACGCTCGCACTGGCGCTCGCCGCTGACCCGGCGCATCCCGGTACCGCCCGGTGGCTCAACATCGCCTTCGGTCTCACCGACGACCTGCTTTTCCTGACCATCAGCGGATTCGCCGCCACGGTTTGGTCCGGCCGCGAGGCGTACCCGCCGTGGTTGCGCGGGATCGCGGTCCTGGTCAGCCTGGTCTGCGCCGCCCGCGGGGTCCTCGGGCTCGTGGGGGTGCAGGGGCTGCTGGACAACATCGCGCCGATCGCGTTCCTGGTGCTGATCGGGGCGTTGTCCGTGGTCATGCTGCGGCGGCCGACCACCGCCGAACCGGCCTGACGGGGCTTGCGGGCACCCGCCATCATGTGAGGGATGACCGACCTGGCCGCGGCGCGACAGGAGCCGCGATGAGCCGAACCCGGGGTGTCCAGGACCCGGCTGAGGCCGAGCGGATCCCGGACGGCGAGCCGGCGCCGTCGCAACCGAAAGGCTGGGTCGCGGAGTCGGCATCCGACCCGCTGCGGACAGCCGGCAACACGGCGGTCACCCGGCTGCTCGACGGCGGCCGGGTACCCCGCAGACCAGCTAGACCAGCTTGACCGGCTGATCCGTTCCGAGGATCCGGACTGCGACGGCACCTATATCGCGAAGCGGGTACTGCTCACTGATCTGGCCTTCCGGATGCTGACCAACGTAACCTGAGTAGCGTCAGGGCCTAACCGGCTTGCGGTGTTCAATCTCTTCCCCGCAAATCCGGCGGCTAAGGTGGCGAGGGGTAATTCCTTCCCCATAGACCCACCTGCGCCCGACACAACTTCATAGCGGAATGCCCCCACTGTCATTGTCGCGGATCCGGTGGGGGCATTCGCATTGCTGGGTTAGTCGAATTCGCCATCCTTCGCGCCACCCACGAATGCCTCCCACTCGCGACGGGTGAACACCAGCATTCCGCCTTCGCGATTCTTGCTGTCGCGTACCGCCCGGCCCCCGTCGGGTAGCTCTGCGACTTCGACGCAACTGCCATTCTGGCCGCTACGCTTGCTCTTGCGCCACACTAGGTCTTTCATGGTGCGCCTTGCCCCTCTCCGCAATTAGCTTTGCTGAGTCGGCCGGTGACAAACTCAGCATTTTGAGATGGTCGAATACCATCGTGAGTTTGCTGATTTCCGGTTCAGACTCAAGGAATAGCTCTCCTGTTAGGGTCTCTGCATACCCAAGATCAGGATCCCCCTGTGCGAAACTCAGGATCTCAAATCCGCCGTGAGCCGCAAAGTGCGCTCCCGCGGTGAATGGGAGTACCTGAATAGTGACGTTGGGAAGTCTGGACATCTTAACGAGATACTGCAATTGCTCGCGCTGAACATCCGGTCCGCCGACTTCCGTAGACAACACCGCTTCGCTCAAGATGGCCCACAACCGCAATGGCGGCTTGCGAGTCAGGACCGTCTGTCTCTCCAGTCTTGCCTTGACGCGCTGCTCTATTACCTCATGCTCCGTTTCCCTTCCAACCGCAATCACTCCCCGCGCGTATGCTTGGGTCTGCAATAGACCCGGGACTAGTGTTGGTTCAAACCACCGGATCTCGGTTGCCTCGGATTCAAAGCCGATGAGCGTGAGGTATCGCTGAGATAGCGTTCCGAGCCGCGCCCACCATCCCGGGGCGCCCAACTCTCGCGCGAGGCTTTGCAACTCGCGTGCCTGGTCGCTGTCGAGCGCTACGCCGTAGGCGAGCAGTAGTTCGGCGACATCACCCGGACGTGCTTTGATGTGCCCGCTCTCTATTCGCTGGATACGCGAGGGCGAACACCGCAGCGCCTTGCCCGCGTCCTCCAGGGTTAGACCGTTGGCGACACGAAGCCGCCGTAGCTCGCGGCCGAGGCGGCGGCTTCGGGGCGTAGGTGGCGTGAACCGAGGCACCTTACGATCATCCATCACGACTCCCTGCCACGCGTAGCTGATACTCCCGATGATGCTCGTACCGCTTGCCAAGCATCGCAAGATGCGTGACGATACGCCAAGGGGTACGGGCCGCCGGCCGCCGACTAGACCCG
>WNGR01000864.1_pt1 | contig 37515 bp, 37 predicted proteins | sample 5407581 | NCBI WGS metagenome assembly WNGR01 (sample SAMN13153383, study PRJNA577476) | soil metagenome | isolation source: 80 cm soil or saprolite under Garry oak tree replicate 2 | place: USA:California | collected 2016-06-15 | reverse complement strand
ATGTCACCGAGGTCGCCGGGATTTCCAGCGAGGGCCTGCTGCGACATCCGGATGAATTCGTATCGATTGATGAGAATGAACTGCGGATTGACAGTGTAGTGTGATTCGAAGAGAGCACCGTTCCATTGTGGCGCTCGAGCGCCTGTTGGCAAAGGCTGATTGGCAGCAGTTCCAGTACCTAAAAAGGCACTTTCTTCTCCATGCATCAACAGCGTCGTGACATCAAATTTTTTCAGATACCACATGCCGATAAAACCGGCGCGGTAAAAAGACTTCTGTCCGGCTCCATCCAGCAAAGTTGAACCGCCTCCCTGCGTTGTGAAGTAGGTTGGGGCGCGGCCGATGTATGCAAACGCGCCGACCCGCTGCAGGCCGAGACTCCCAACCTGGAAGCCCTGACTGGCGGTGATATAGGTGTCGTAGCCGTGGCCGTTGGGTATTCCGACATTGCCATCATTGCTGCTTAACATTGCTATGGAATACCGCGTACGATCGTTCGCGGAATGGCCCATCAGTTCGGCGCCAATCTGGTTGTCGCCCAAGCCAAAGATGTTCGTGTCTCCCACCGGCAAAAAATGATAGAGCTGGTAGAGTCCGCCCTGATCGGAGAGCGTCAAGATCCGCTTCTCCGAGAGAAGATTGTCTAATTCGAACTTACCGACTTTCACGTTGAGCCAGGGCGAATGCAGCAGATTGTCAAAGCGCACAAACGCCGATTCGAATCCCACGCCGCTCCCTGAACCATCGACCGACGGAACCAGAAGGAAGGAAATGTTGTTCGCAAGTGTCCCGCCCGTGAGGATATCGAGACCGGAAAGGTCGAACCCGTGAGTAGTAACCTTTTGCTCGAGAATTCCTCCCGGGTTATTTGGGTCGTCGATCTCTGCGCGATCTTGGCTGTTGCGGTGCCAGTTAGGCGTGATGCGCATGGCAACAGGCCAGTAGGTTGGCTGCTGCCAAATGGGAGCATCTCTGTCGTTTCCAAGCTGGTAGCCGTTGTCTTTGAATGTCTGACCAAAGGCGTTGAGCTTTGGCCAGGCTTCGTGGCATGCCGAGCACGGCAACCCGTACTTTCGCGCGAAAGCACAAATAAAACGACTTGCCCCGAAAAGCCGTCCGAAGCAAATTTGGCGCGCTGTCTAGTTGTTCCGGGAACAGGGATACGCGACCGAGAATGCATGCCGCCTCCTCTACACAAATCGAGTAAATCTTTTGACAAATAAAAGACAAGTTTTTGGGGACAAAAAAAAGGCCGCAACCCAACAAACACAGTTCTTGTGAAACTGGCGGGCTTGCCCGCAATCGAACCAGGCGAGAGGTGGAGGAAGTTTGTCACGTCAAAGGCGAGAGCCAGAGTGGCCCCGAGTAAACGTCGGAGAAACTTTTCTCTCCTCAACGCACTGCAAACGAACTTCGTCGGACTGAAAACGCGGCGATCCTACGACCGCTAATAATCAAATGCAAGCTAAAAATTTTATTTCTTCACTCTCCTGCGGAAAATCGGGACTAGTACCACTCAATAACGGCCCCAGGATAGTGCTAGTGCTTGTGAAAGCTCTCATCGCTTAAGTTCTTTGCAGGCTTCGGTGCCGGCGAACAAAAAGATCGTTGACAGAGTTATCGCCTGCGGGTTACCAACATTGGCGGAAAACGGTCCGCGCAATTCTTCGCGACCTCGCTGATGTTATGCGGCTCTAACCTTATGAAAAGGCTCGTACAGTCGACCTTGGCGACAAAGCATGGCAAGTCATTTACGATTGCTATGCGGCTCGCCATTCACGCTTTCGTTACCGCCGCTGTTGCTCTCGCGATTTTTATACCTTGTTTCTTCTACGCCGCCGCTGCAGCCGACAAAACAACCACGATCGGATTTAGCGCTGAGTTGGAAGGTAAAGAAGCGGATGTTCGTGAGGCTCTCGAGTCCGTGGTGAATGACACGATCGTTCATGGCACGTATGTGTACGATAAGGAACAGACCTTGAGCGGTGCCGAAGCAGTTGATTCTTCGAAGGCGCTCGGCGCCTGGACTGGGCCAGGCAAGATTTACTACAAGGTATTTCACAACGCGCTCGCGCCCAGAAATTTCAAAGGCAGTGAAGATCAAGGGATTATTACCGTTAGATACGTGTTGCAAAGCATTGCGCCGGACCGTTTTCGAATCCGCATCGACGCGGTTTTTGTGGAAAACGAGCACCGAACTGTACATCCCTCTGAAGGCATAGTGGAATCAAGCGAATTCAAGGAGATTGCTGAGCGGTTAAGGGGCATCCAACTGCAAGAAAAAAAGAACGAACAATCGCGGGCTCGGATTGATGCAGAAATCGCCGCAAAACAGGATCTGTTGCGTCGTCGCCAGCAGGAAGCCACCAGGTTTGCCGACGCCGAGGCTTCCGCACAGGATCTCGTCAGACGAGTGCAGGACTTGCGGCACAAAGTCGAAATGAGAGTCTCGACTTCTGGTGCGCGCGTAAAGTCGGCTCCATTTGAGGGCGCTGCAACTCTTCAGTCTTTGAAGCCGTCTACCGATGTTGTGGTGCTTATCATCTCGCCTTATTGGCTCGGAATTGAAACTTCGGATGGCCACCGTGGGTGGATCCGCAAGGAAGAGCTGGTCGCTCTGCCGTGAATTGGCCAATCGCAAAATTTGCATACTTCGGGGTTGTCGTGCTCGTCGCTGCGGCGTTCCCGGTTACAAACCTTCAGGCCCAAAGTGAACCGGTGGAACGCGCTTTTACAGAACCACGCGCGGATGTCGAAAAAGCAGTCACAGACGTCAAGGCGCACTCCAGCGGAAAATTGCCGGCGCTTGAAGGATTCGTTGGGCAAACGCAGCAACCCGTCGAGCGGTACGAGCGTGCCTACTACCAATGTTTGTTTCAGGTGATCCCTTCGCTTTCCGGCGAAACCTCAGTCCGCGTCAGCGCAAAAATTACCGCGTGGTACGACGATCCCGACAAACAGAGATCGGGCTATCAGATCCTGACTTCTAATGGCCGCCTCGAAAATGATGCGTTGGACCGAATTCAAGAAGCACTGGAAGGCCCTGGCTCTAGTGGTACGAAGACTACTCCGCAGCCAAAGTACAACTTAACTTTGGGACCGGCGATTCCGCTTGGCTCACCGTCACCACGAGTTGCAGGCGGAACGCCAAAGGATTTGCATCGAGCGGAAGGAATGACCAGCGCCGAACCCGTAACCGAAACAGAAATTGAAGGTCTGAAAAAAAAGCGCGAGGCAGCAGAAAAGCGCGTCCAACAGCTGAATAATGCGCTACAAAATCTGCAGGAACTATTTGACAGCCAGACAAAACCCGGCAATCTGGTGGCGATCAGGAAAAACGGAACTCCCGTCTACGCGCGACCGGAGCAGCGCGTGCAGCACGGTCAGCACGTAGAAAAACGAACTGTTGGGCGAAGTCGCTAGGTATAGGCCTTCAGTGCGCAACTGGTGCCACGCAAAGGCCTGTCCCGCCAGAAATGCAGCGCCAAGAGCCACTTCGTGAAGGAACTGTTCGTGCGCGCGTCGAAAGAGCATTCCGAAACAGATACCGTTACGGCTGGGGTTGTCGTCGTTTTCGATTCGCCGGATGGGGGCCAGGCGTCGGCAACTCTCGCTTCCCTAGCACAATGGCAACAAGGGAAACTTTCCGATCCGGCGTTCTGGCAAGCGTGTTCACTCGATCCACCGGAGACGTTCAATACCGCGGCCAGGAAGCAATAAATATTTTTTCACCGATAACGGGCTCTATGGGCATGGCGCTGCAGGCCTTGGCGTTCTTCCGTGTATCATCAAGACCGGAGAAGATGGACCGGCGCTGAAGCCCGGTCCACCCAAATTCCAAGTTTCCAATGGCGGAAATTACGACTCTTCGCGAAGCGATTGCGGGCCTGGTGCGCGATGGTGACGTTGTCGCGATGGAAGGTTTCACTCATCTGATTCCCTTTGCCGCTGGACATGAAGTCATTCGGCAGCAACGGAAGAATCTGACCCTGGTGCGCATGACGCCGGACGTAATTTACGATCAACTCATCGGTGCCGGTTGCGCGAAGAAATTAATTTTTTCGTGGGGTGGAAATCCGGGAGTCGGTTCCCTACACCGATTGCGGGACGCCGTAGAGCACGACTGGCCCGCGCCGCTTGAAATTCAGGAACATGGGCACGGAGATCTTGCGAACGCTTACGTAGCGGGAGCGTCGAATCTCCCGTTCGCCGTACTGCGCGCGTATGCGGGCTCCGATCTTCCGAAACACAACGACAAAATAAAATTCATTCAGTGTCCCTTCACGGGAGAATCACTCGCGGCCGTGCCCTCGATTCGGCCGGACGTCACTGTGATTCACGCGCAGAAGTCCGATCGCAAGGGAAATATTCTATTGTGGGGAATTCTTGGCGTCCAGAAAGAAGCGGTATTGGCTGCGAAAAGAGCCATCGTCACGGTTGAAGAAGTCGTCGACGAACTGAATGCTTGGCCCAATGCGTGCATCCTTCCACATTGGACGATATCGGCAGTTTGTCGCGTTCCGGGCGGAGCGCTCCCCTCCTATGCGCATGGATATTACGAGCGGGACAATCGTTTTTATCAGGCATGGGACGCCATCGCGCGCGATCGCGAAATGTTTCAAAAATGGGTCAAAGTCCACATCCTTGATACAGAACATTTTGAAGAGTTTCGGCAGGTGCTCGCCGATTCGGTTTCCCAGGAAACGTGATGACTCCCTCTGGATACACGACAAACGAGATCATGACCATCGCAGCGGCGCGACTTTTGAAAAATGGCGCGGTGTGTTTTGTTGGCATCGGTCTGCCGTCCACCGCTGCGAATCTCGCGCGGCTAACCCACGCGCCGGATATTGTTTTGATTTACGAATCGGGCCCCATCGGAGCGAAACCTTCGGTACTTCCGCTCTCGATCGGCGATGGGAACCTCGCCGAGACAGCAGATACGGTGGTCTCGACACCGGAAATTTTCCGCTACTGGTTGCAAGGCGGCCGGGTAGATGTTGGATTTCTCGGCGCTGCGCAAATTGACCGCTTTGCGAACATTAATACCACGGTGATCGGCGACTACAAAAAACCGGGCACGAGGCTTCCCGGCGCAGGTGGTGCGCCGGAAATTGCGAGCTGCGCAGGCCAAGTGGTTCTGGTGCTGAAGCAATCGGCTCGGGCGTTCGTGAAAAAACTCGATTTTGTGACTTCGGTCGGCTATCTCGACGGTGGCGATGCCAGACGCCGTCTGAATCTTCCCGGCAAAGGACCGGTTGCGGTAGTGACGGATCTCTGCTTGATGGAACCCGATCCCGTTACGAAAGAACTGACCGTCACGCAACTCCATCCGGGCATAAGCGCGGAACAGATTAAGAAAGCGACGGAGTGGGAAATTCGTTTTGCGCCGGAGCTGAAAGAAACTCCAGTGCCAACGAAAACGGAGCTGGAAACTTTGCGGGATCTGGAACGGCGTACGAAGTTAGCGCACGGAAATTTCACGGCGGCGTAAATGAAAACAGCTTTCATTTGTGATGTAGTTAGAACTCCGATTGGTCGATACGGCGGTTCCCTTTCGTCTATTCGGACTGATGATCTCGCTGCTATTCCACTTCGCGCGCTGTTAAATCGAAATCGGAAAGCGGATTGGGAGCAACTGGACGAGGTCGCTCTAGGCTGCGCCAACCAAGCTGGCGAAGACAATCGCAATGTCGCGCGAATGGCACTGCTGCTTGCGGGAATTCCGCAGAGCGTGCCGGGCGTAACGGTAAATCGTCTTTGCGCTTCAGGTATGGAAGCCATCGGAACCGCAGCGCGCGCGATCGCAGCGGGCGAATCGGAATTCGTGATTGCCGGCGGCATCGAGTCCATGTCGCGTGCACCATTTGTGATGGGCAAGGCGGAGGCGGCCTTTTCACGGTCCGCGGAAATTTACGATACGACGATCGGCTGGCGCTTCATCAACCCGCTGATAAAGAAACAGTATGGCGTGGACTCCATGCCGGAAACCGGAGAAAACGTCGCGGAGGAATTCGGCGTAACGAGGGAAGACCAGGACGCTTTTGCGTTGAGAAGCCATCAGCGTGCAGTGCGTGCACAAGCGAGCGGATTTTTTGCGGAAGAAATCGTGCCCGTAGAGATTCCAGGAAAGAAAGGACCCACGTGTGTTGCGAGCGATGAACATCCGCGCGCGGACACAACGCTGGATGCCCTTGCGAAGCTTAAGCCTGCGTTTAGAACTCCCGGAACCGTCACTGCCGGAAATGCTTCGGGCGTAAACGACGGCGCGGCGGCAATCATCCTTGCTTCTGAAGAAGCCGTGAAACGCCACGGGCTCACGCCGCGCGCACGCGTATTGGGAATGGCAGCCGCAGGGGTGCCGCCACGGATTATGGGAATCGGGCCGGTGCCGTCCACGAAGAAACTTCTTTCGCGGTTACAAGTTTCCATCGGCGATTTTGATTTCATCGAACTGAACGAGGCTTTCGCCAGTCAATCGCTTGCGTGTCTGCGCCAGCTCGGAATTGCGGATGACGCGCCACACGTCAACCCGAATGGCGGAGCTATTTCGCTCGGCCATCCACTCGGAATGAGCGGCGCGCGTTTGGTGTTGACCGCTGTGCACCAGTTGCAAAAAACGGGAGCAAAGCGAGCCTTGGCTACAATGTGCGTCGGTGTGGGGCAAGGCGTTTCGCTCGCGATCGATCGAGTCTAACGCGAACACGCAATCGTGACGCACTCACTTCCGCAACAGAAAGCGAATCACGCGATCAGTAAGGCGGCCGTAAGGCGGCCTGAGAAAACTCAGCGTGCTGAATCTACTCTGAATCAGCACACCCTTCTGCTTCGAGAACGCGTGAAATCCCGCTTCTCCGTGATAATTACCCATGCCGCTTGGGCCTACGCCTCCAAACGGCAAATTGTTTTGCGCGACGTGAAAAATGACGTCGTTCACTGTGACGCCGCCCGCAATCGTTGAGCGCAACATCCCCGCGGTACGATCTCGATCGTAATCGAAATAATAAAATGCCAGAGGACGAGGATGGTCGTTGACGTATTTCAGTGCGTCATCAAGGTTTCGGTAGGTCAAGATCGGGAGAATCGGACCAAAAATCTCTTCCTGCATCACGAGCATCGAATCGTCAACATCCAGGAGCGCGACGGGAGGAAAAACGCGGTTTTCTGAATTGCATCCTTCGGTATTGCTTCCGAGCGGAATTGCGCGCGCTCCTCGAGCCACTCCGTCTTCTATGTAACCGGTCAGTCGATCGTAGTGTGAACGGTTGATGATGCGGGTGTAATCGGAGTTTCCCCTCCATGTAGCATACAGACGCTGCGCGACATCGCGCGACAGCTCCGCGAAGGCGTCACGCTGAGACTCGTGGACGAATACGTAGTCGGGAGCGAGACAAGTTTGCCCCGCGTTGTACAGTTTCCCAGCGAGAATTCTTTCGACAGCAGTCTGCAAAGGAAAATCCGAGTGAACGATTACCGGAGATTTGCCTCCGAGCTCCAGTGTCACCGGCGTCAGATTTTCGCTCGCGGCGCGCATGATCAATTTCCCAACGCGCGTTGAGCCAGTGAAGAGCAAGTGGTCGAACGGCAACGAAGAGAACGCCGCAGCCATACTCGCGTCTCCGGTAACGACTGAGATGTATTCTTGGGGGAAGATCGATGCAATCATATTTTTGAGGAGTTCCGCGGTTCGCGGCGCCAGCTCGGAAGGTTTCAGCATCGCGTGATTCCCCGCAGCGATCGCGTCAATCAACGGCGACAGCGTGAGAAACACCGGATAATTCCACGCGCCGATAATCCCGACCACTCCCAATGGTTGGTAAATGATTTGGGCTCTCGCAGGAAAAAAATTGAAGCTCGCGGCGACTTTTCGCCGCTTCATCCATTTGGCAAGGTGGCGTTTCGTGTGCCGGATGGAGTCCACAAGCGGCGCCAATTCGAGCAGGAGTGTTTCTTGCCGCGCGCGGCCGCCAAAATCTTCGTTCACCGCACGAACAATTTCCGACTGGCGTTCGAGTACCGCTCCTTCAAGGGACTTCAGCGATTCGAGCCGCTTGGCATAATCGGGGGCCCCGGAATGGAATGCGGCCCGCTGGTGATCGAACAATTCTCGTAACGTCGAACCAGACGAGTCGGCCGCTTGCCCGGTTTCACGAATTGCAGACATAAGAGAATCCCGTCAGACGTGTGAGCACGGCGGATGATTGTACGCCGAAGGGGCGGCGAGTGACGGAGGGTGTACCCTGTTTTTTCCCCAAGTGTGTGGAAGTGGAAGAAAAGATGAGAGATAGCGCGCGGCCGTCCAAAAAGTGTGTGTAAGTGCTTGAAAACAAAGGCAGAAAATCTGCGATTCCTCGGGTCGAGCGAATGTGTGCGTAAGCGTATTGCGAAAGAGTTCGTAAGCCACTGAAAACACTAGCTGCGCTGCAGTGGAGAGCTGTGTCTAGCGAGGGAAAAACCGACTCGGCAGGCAATTTCACACGTCATTTCATCATGTCCATAGATAACTGTACAGTACATCCGTCCGAACACCCGGAGGGCTGGCTCCCAGGCTAATGTTCTTCGGACAGACGATAATCTGTGCCACGCATTGCTCAAATGAAAAGTTTTCGGTTGAAGCCGATTGGGCCTGACGGCGTTACTCTTTGCGGGCGGAGTCAGGAATGGAGATGTCGCCATAAATTTCATCGGGTTTGCGATGGCGTTTGTTCACGTTGGGGCCCTTAAAGTCGACTTCCGACATAGCGCGTCCTTCAGTTCGTCGTACTATACTCGGCACAACCTTTGACTTCCTTCTTTTCAATTTTTTTCGAATCGTCGCCATTTGATTCCTCCTCTCAACTCTCGTGGCGATGTTCAGTCAGCTTGTCCGTTCGGCACGGTATTGCGCAGTGAATGTGCCGTCACTTCGAACTGGCGCGCTGAGCGCATCGGCCTCCAGGTAGATATGGCGAATTTTGGGAAATTCCGTGCGCACCGACTTCTCGATTCGATCTATGGCGCTCGCGACTTCGTTTGCCGATAGCGTTCGTCTGAACAAAATGTCCAATGCAAGGATACCCTCCGAGAATATTGCTGCGCTCCTGCTGAAATACACAGCGATAAACTTGGAGCCAGCAATCACCAGATTGGCAGAAATCGCGGCTAAAATCGCTTTTGGCCTGGTTTCCATGTCAAGAACGGCGCGAATACTCGGACTCGCGCACCTGTGCCCGGTACACTGAGGCGGAGACGACTCCGCCGGAATTGCAGCGACTTACACTGCGATTCAGCTCGATTTTTTTCTGGGTACCTTCGCGCCCTTTTTTCTGGCTTCGGAGAGCCCTATGGCGATCGCCTGTGATCTACTTTTTACACGGCCGCCCTTGCCACCTTTTCCGGACTTTAGCGTTCCATGCTTTCGACGCGTCATAGCGCTTTTAACAGATTTGCCAGCAGCTTTTCCGTATCTCGGCATTGCTCCTCCTCTTGTCCTTCGACTTATTGTGACTGGAAACGAAACTACTTCAGGCCGAGGCGGCTGAGATTTTCGACCCGTTCATGCGGATCAAGACTTTTGTGTAACCCTCGATCCGTTTATCAAATTTCTTATAGGCGTCGGGCACATCGTCGATAGAAGTATGGTAGCTCCCGATTTTTCCTGGTTTGGCCTTGCCACTGATAATCAAGGCATCGGTCGGCGCCTTCAAAGCAGGCTTGGCGCGCGATGATACCGCCATTTTTTCCTTGCTTTCGTAGCTGACGGCTTTCATAAACGGTTCCCCCGTGAATTTGGGGCCAGCTAGTTCGCTAGGCTACTGCCAAGCGGGAGGCATCATCGATGCGTTACATCCTGTAGGCATGTCTCGACGTTCCTGTAGACGTTGCTGTTGGGTCGCGCCGAAGGCGAAAAGCGCGGAACTTACGACGAGACGTAGCGTCGCACCAAGCGGAAGAAAAATCCTGAGAACAGGAACGAAACAATCTGCAAGGAGAGCCGCCAAAATAAACTATCGAGCCCAAAATCCCTGAAGAACGGTCGCAATGAAAGCAAGCGCGGCGGCTGCCATGAGACCTGTTGCCACCCAACCAATGAGGCGCAAGTACAAGGGCAACTGAAATTTGCCGACGATGGCCGGGTTCATCGAAATCAGCATGAGTAAGAACATGAAGGGTACAGCGACCAGGCCATTAAGCAGTGCCGACAGAAACAAAGCTCGGATTGGATTGAAGCCAAAGAGGTTCAGACAGAGACCCAGGATCGTTGCGGCGGCAATGACGTAATAGAATTTTCGCGCGCGGCTTGGTTTGCTTTCAAGGCTCGCCCGCCACTTGAAGAGCTCGGACACCGCGTAAGCCGCTGAGCCAGCCAGTACAGGGATCGCAAGCATTCCGGTTCCGACGATTCCCGCCGCAAAAAGCAGAAAAGCGTAGCGCCCTGCCAGAGGCTCGAGAGCTTTGGCAGCATCGGCAGCGGTCTTGATTTCGTTGGCGGCCGCCGAAACACGCACCGTGGCAGCGGTTGTAAGGATAATGAAGAAGGCCACGAGATTGGAAATCGCCATTCCGACCCGGGTGTCGAAAGCGATGCGCCTGAATTGTTCAAACGCTTGAAAGGGCTTTTTCTTGAGCGGAGATTCATCTCTATTGATTTTGACTTCTTCGACTTCTTGCGATGTCTGCCAAAAAAATAGGTATGGGCTTATGGTGGTGCCGAGAACCGCGACCAATGCCATCAAGTAGTTCGCATCGAGTGACACAGACGGAACAATGGTAGCTCGAAGAACGCGTCCCCACGGCACGTGAACGACAAAAGCCGTCAAGACATACGCAAATAGCGCCCAAGTGAGCCATTTTAAGTAGTGAATGTACTTGCGGTAAGGTACGTAGACTTGAAGCGGAAGAGAAATCGCCCCAAACATGACGGCGTAGGCTTCGGCCTTGCCCCCGGCGACCATTTGCATTCCCGCCGCCATCGCGGAAATATCCGCGCCTAAGTTAAAGACATTCGCTACGCACAACAGTAAAACCAAGAAACCGACGAGGCTTTTTGGGTAGGACTTTGCAAGATTCGCTGTGACGCCCATGCCCGTGATGCGGCCCAAGCGGCCGCAGATTTCTTGAATCGCTGCCATGAGCGGGAAGGAAAACAGAGCAATCCACAACATGTCGAAGCCAAATTGCGCACCTACCTGCGAGTACGTCGCAACGCCGCTTGGATCGTCGTCTGCCGCTCCGGTAATCAGGCCAGGGCCCAGGCGGGTCAGCAGATTTTCAGACTGGGGCGTCCTTGGCGACGCCAACCCCTGTTTCATTGCAGAGGATTCAGACATTCCGTCGCTCCTCTGTGAATGGGGAGTGCGCGAAAATGCGATTGTTTCGGGCGATCCGCAGCAAATCGAACGAAGCTCGCATGAATTAGCGAGCTGACGGAATTTCACAGACGTGTTCGCGCCTGGCGGCCTCGACAACTAGTTCAAGCTATGATCGCCGGCAAACAGCAGAACCGCCGCCAGACGCTAACGGTGTGTTTGACGCACTTTTTTCACACTACTCTTCGGCCCTGTATCACCCGGATCAAGACAACCACTATTGCGAGCACCAGAAGAATGTGTACAAATCCGCCTAAGGTGTAGGACGAGACCATTCCTAAGAGCCACAGAATCAGAAGAATCACTGCAATGGTCCAAAGTAAATCCACGATTTTTCTCCTTGTCGGCCAATCAGATTGGTGCGTTGGCGATGGAATCATACGGACTTGAGTTGGCGACTCCTACTTGCAGGAGTCGCTGACCATCTTTAGAGACGTCACTTTTAAGTGGCCGTGTTCCGTGTCTTCTTTCTTTGCTCCGGTGTCGGCGGCCGCGCTCTTGGCGTCTTCTTTCAAGTTATGCAATTTTGCGTGCGACACAACTCCGTGCGCGGCCACAGTGTGTCCCACGTGATCGGCCAACTTCACCGTCGAACTGCGCACTTCCCACGTGCTTCCGTCCTTGGCTGTCACCAGGAATTCATCTGCGCTCTCGCCCTTGGACAGGCAGCCGGTTACTGTTCGCACTTCCGCCTTGGACTTCGGCTTGCTCGCTGTGTCTTGGGCAAGAGTGCCGCATGCCAGGAAGCCAAATGCCAGGGTCAGACTGCCAAGCGTTTTCGTTTTCAAGATCCCTCCTCAGTGATAGCACTCCGCGTCTTGTTGCAGCTAAAAGCCAACAGCGCCTTTGAAACGCGATACGCAGACCTGTGTCCTGGAGCGCTTAACTTAAGGAATGCTACGGTGCGATCCGTCTCGGTGCCCATCAGGCGAACTGCTGATGAACGAGGGTAAATGACCCTATGTGGGCCACGGGCCAGAAGGAAGCGCTAGAGAAATCGAGTTCAGAGATCGGCCTGGTTCGAAATTTGTATTCGCCACAAACTGCCCTTAGCAAGATCATTATTTCGTTGGCGCGGGCGTTCGAACCGGGCGCCTTAACACGCCCGAATCCACCTGATTGCCGGCGCGGGATAGTGTTTGAAAATACATTTCATCGCCGGTGATCTCAATCATCATGAAAGTGCGATCGGAATCAAAGCCATCGTCCGTAATGTTCGATTTCGCCAAACCGCCGGCACGCAATTGGCCGGAAGAGCCTTCAACAAAATAATAAATTCCCTTTTCAGGCTTTACGCGCTCGTACACATGGTCGTGACCGGAAAATACGGCGTCCACACCATACTTGATGAACAATGGCTCGACCAGTGACCGCAGTTCGATCGAAGAGCCGTGCGATTTTCCAGACGAATACAGGGGATGATGGAAGTAACAGATTTTCCAATCACCCTCTCCAGCTTCTTGCAATTGCTTTTGCAGCCACTCAAGTTGCTTGGCGTCCATGTAATTGCTGTCGAGCACGTAAAAGTGCACATTGCCTTTCTTGAAGGTGTAGTAGGTAGCCTCGTTCATGTTGAAGAGCTTGTAGAAACGCTCGTTAGGATTGTCGTGGTTGCCGAGTGAGGCGTAAAATTTTACACCTGCGTCCAGCAGCGGCTTGTACGGCACCTCGAACTTTTTCTCAAAGTCCCTCGGAGTACTGCCGCCGTAAATGTTGTCGCCAAGCATGATCACGAATTCGAATGGGAAATTCTGGCGGGCAGCGACCATTCTCTGGGCCACCTCATACTGCGCCGTGTCCCCTGTTCCCATGTCACCGATGGCCGCAAAACGGACTGAGCCGGACTTAAGTGGGAACCTGAATTCGTCGGCACGTGCGGCGAGAAAAAAGATGCTTACAAAAGTTAGTAAAAGTATCCGGGTTTTTCTCATGTGACGACCCTGAATTAAATGGCTGGGGGAAATATTTCGTGAATACTGTCGATGACTAGGTTCGCTTCGACATCCAGAAGGATCAGATCACGATCCACGATCCGGTAAGCCACTTCGTCCGGCAGTTTGGGAAATCTCAGCAAAAGCGTCGGAGGCACGGTAGTGAAAGGCACGCCGTCCGGATAAGTTCCGTTGACGCGTACATGAACCTCCTTCAGCGGTTCACCTTGTTGAATTGTTTTACGGGCCAGGCGGCCTTGAGGGCCTCGGAATTCGTCGCGCACTGCCCTGCGAAATGCGGCTCGTGATTTTTCCGAGAAAATATCCCCACGCTTCGCTTGGGGGCGTGCTTCACGAATTTCTCTAGCGAGGGCCTGCTGATGAGCGTTGATCATTTCGGGTAGAGCGGTGGGTTTCAGCGCCGGAAGTGATGAGGCAACCTTCTTATGAAGAGTCACATACGCCTGAACGCGGTATAGAAATTCTTTGAACTCCGCAGAGTTTTTTGCCTCCTCCTTTGGAGAAGGCGGAGAAGCGTTCTGGCCGCGGGCGATGGGTGCCCGCGCCAACAAGAGCACAGTAGCCAGCAGTATCGCCTGACTTGCATGCCGGAGCCTCCGTTTCATCTGCATAAATGTATTCCTCGCTCGGACTATTCTTCGTTTACAGTTTCACATCAGGATTTATCTTTCCTGGACTCCCTTGCCGCTTCTTTTACAGCTTGCTTCACGGCTTTTTTCACCACTTGTTTCACCGTGGACTTAACCATCTTGTTCTGCAGGATCTCTCCACCGTTTTGCGATGCGACTTTCTTGACGGCCCTTCGTACCGTATCGGCGAGCGGGTGCAGCTCTTCGACCAGGGAGGCGATCGCTTTTTCCGCCTCTTTCTTTTGAACCGGAGCACGTTGGTCGCCGGTTAATTTTTCCTCGTGGCCCGAGCCGTCAGTGGTGCTCCAATCGGATTCAAAGGTTGCGACAAGTTTCTTAACAACCTTCAGTTCACGGACGATCAAACCAAGCTCGCGACGCGAATCCAACTCGACGGCACGCAGGCTCTGGCTGCCGACGAAGGCTTGACGGCCGTCGCGAATAATCGTGCGAGTGTGTAGCCCCATCCTGGTCAATTTGTGAACTGCTATCCCGGTGCGGCCGCTGATTTTGCCAATGACACGGATTTCGACGCCCGCTTTTGCGCGTTCCTGCAGGATCCGGATCATTTCCCTGTCAGAAATCTGTGGATCGTAGACCAGCAACTCCCTCTTCGTGCGCTTTAGGAAACTGCGAAGCACCTTTCGCGAATTCGCCGGGCTGACCACGAACGTATCAGGGCCTGCGGTGTAGGGACGGCGCGCGCAGTCAGCGTCGAAAAGCTGGAGAGCCTCCTGAACCAGTGCTGCATTCCTGGTGATAATTCCGAATCCGCGACTATGATCAATGTCCATGTGAGTGAAATTGAAAGAAAGAAGGAACAGAGTGTGCCGGTCGACGACAATCAACTTGTCGTGGTACCGGACCAAATCATCGGCGGTCCGTGCCACTGTAATTCCCGCCTCAAGAAAGCGCGTCTCAAGTTGGCGCAGCTTCTTCTCTCCGCCGCGGTTCACATCAGCAACCAGCGCCGTAACCTTTACGCCATCCGCGACGGCCGCCTTCAATGCTTCTTCAATATCACTGCGGTCGAAGCGAAAGATAGCAATGTCCAAGCTTTTCTTCGCGCTTTTTATCGCCGAAAGGAGAGGGCCCGGCCCATCATCCGGTTGAATCATTAGTTTCATTTTTCGGTCTCCAAAGAGCCCGACTCGCATCGTCCAAAAACGCAGCCAATGGCTCAAGAGTCACAACGCATTCAAAGCAGCGATGCGCTTTTTCACTACTTCCGTGTATCCTTCCACTTCCTCAGGAAGGTAGCCAGCGCTTCGAAAACAGTCGCGGATTTGCTCGTCAGAGAGTTGAGAGAGCAACCATCCGACCCATTTAGCGTGGCTCCGGGGTATGTGTTTTGCCAATTTTTCCATCTTTGTGCGCTTCCGGTAGTTTGAAATATTGATCGCGGTCAAAAAAAAAGGACGGCTATGGAATTCGAAATCGACTTCCTCGGGTGTCGTTTTCTTGAGGAACTTTGATTCCTTGTACCCTTTCAGGTCACCCTTGGAACGGGTTATCGTATTCCCGGTTTTACCGAAGCTTGCGCCAAGGTCGCTCACAACGTATCGTTGCTCGCCATCAACCACGTCGATTGCATTATTAATCTCTTTCAAGTCCCAATTGTTCATCAGCACCATCATCACGCGCAGCCCGTTTAGTTCTTTTGTGCTGACAAACGGGTTCTGAAACCAGTCCCAGTTTCCGATTTTCTTGATTCCATGGGCTTTCCTCTTGAGACGGGCGGCGTGGACGATGCCGCCTTCGGTCACAAATTTTCGGCCGCGTCGAAGTTTTGGCAGGCCCTCGACCTTCAGTTCCGGTAGGTAATAGTCCTCGTCAACAAAGTATCCCGCTGCCCACAATAAACGCGTCGCAGCCGTCTCGCACTGGGGCTCGGCGCCCAACTTAACCCGCCATTCAATCCCATTTGCATCCTTCACGTTGAATTTTGGGCTTGTCCCCTCCATGTCCTCTTTGTCGAAAGTGAAAGTGCCGTGGGGATCTGGGGCGTCCTCGCGTCCTCCTGCGCCGTAGAAGAGATTCGATGCCGCTATATTGCCGGGATCGCGCCATAGCACAGCCGGGAGATCAATAGTGCTTTTGGGGGGATTGTGCTTCTGGTGCTTGTGATGCTCCTGCGCGCTTGCGGACGCAGCAGCGCTCGCAAGGCACAGCATGAGTAGAGTCGTCGGTACGCTCTTAAGTCGTCGCATCCGCATTACCCTGCTTTCGTTCCGTGGAACAAAATCAGCTGGCGGTCGGCTGCTCCTTTAATTCTCCGGCACTTTCACAAGTTTGAGTCCTATATAAGTCCGAATAAACCCCTCCAGCGGCCAGCAATTCTTCGTGGGATCCCTGCTCCACCAACTCAGAATCTTTGATCACAAATATGACGTCGGCGTGGCGGATGGAACTTAGGTGATGTGCAACGACAATAGAGGTCCGGCCTTCCATCAGCCGGTCCAGTGCTTCGATGACCGCTTGCTCAGAAGATGAATCAAGCCCGGAGGTCGGTTCATCGAGAATGAGTATGGGCGTATCTCGAATAATTGCCCGGGCGATAGCAATGCGCTGACGCTGCCCGCCGGAAAGTGTCATACCACGCTCGCCAACCATCGTCGCGTATCCCTCGGGCATCTTCTCGATGAATTCGTGCGCGTTCGCCAGCTTTGCTGCCCGGACGACTTTTTGCGGCTCCGCATCTGGCTTGCCGTACGCAATGTTGTCCCATATGGAGGCGTGGAACAGCAGTGTGTCCTGTAAGACGAAACTGATTTGCTCGCGCAGCGACTTCAGCTTGTACTCACGAATGTCGACGCCGCCGATCTTTATCCTTCCGGATTGTGGATCGTAAAAGCGTGGAATCAGGCTAATGATGGTCGACTTACCGGCGCCCGACGGCCCAACAATGGCGGCCACCTTCCCCGCCTCAATCTTGAAGGTAATGTCGTTTAGAACCGGAGTTTTTTCATCGTAGGCGAAGGTTACGTGCTCAAATTCGATCTTTCCTTTAAATCGCGGAGCGCGCCGCGCGCGTGGCAAATCGCGCACTCGCGCTTCTACTTGAAGTACTTCCTGGATACGCTCGAATCCCACCATCGCCTTCGAGACCGCGTCACTCATTTTGGAAAGTTCGCGCATAGGCTTGTACATTCTGCCCAAATACAAGAGAAAGACGATCAAGATACCGGCGCTGAGTTCACCCCGCAGCGCCAATCGCGCGCCGTATCCCAGCACCAGGCAAGTTCCAATCGCAACCAGCACCTCTACGATCGGCGAGAGCTTTGCTTTGATGCCTCGTGCCCGAAGTGCTGTTTCCACATTTTCCAGGCTTTGCGATTCGAACCTGGACACTTCGAAATCTTCGCGTGCGAACGCCTTCACGACACGCACTGAAGTCAGCACTTCTTGCACGACCGAGACCAGTTCACTCTCCTTCTTCCGAACGGCGCGCGAAGCTTGCTTGATGCGTCGAGTAAACGTATAAACGACTACGAAGAGGGCCGGGGCAATCGAAAGGGCGATCAATGTAAATCGCCAATTGATGTACAGCATGACTCCGATCATGCCGACCAGGGTCAACGAATTGACGAGCATGCCGAGGAGCGCAGAGTTGATAAAATCCTGGATGGCACTGATATCGCTCGTAACACGAGTGATCAAGTCTCCCGTTTGCGCCTTGTCGTGTTCGGACAGCGAGAGTCTCTGAATATGGTTGTAGAGTGTCCGGCGAAGATCGTGTGTTACCCACTGGCTAACGCTCGTCGTCAGATACTTTTCGACGTAAGAGCTGGTTGCTCCTACCACCGCGATCGCGACAACCGCCACGACCGCAAAATTGAGAATTGGAAGCTTTTCGTGACCAAAGGTGTGAGAGACAAATCCGGCCAGCCAGTCTGGCAACTTCTTTGACTGCAAGATATTGTCAATGACGACTTTAATCGGCCAGGGCTCGAGAACGTCGCTTAGCGTTTCGCCCAGGACGGCGATAAACGCCAGCGCTAGGGCCTTCCAGTGCGGACGAAGAAGGCAGCTCATGCTCAATTTCCCGGGCTGGCTACAGCGAGTGGCTTTTGTAGTACTCTCGGGCATGTTCAGTTTTTTTCCCTGAAAATCTACCTTCCTATTGAAGTACTGGCTCGTACTCCGGGTACCGATTACGACCTTGCTAAGGTAATTTGTCGTGCCGGTTCCTTAGCTCTTAACTCTCCAACCCCTCCAAGCCAGTCTTGTTGCTCGAACAAATCGAAACTACCGAACCTTTCTGTTCGATTAAATTCTCGAGCGCTTCGCTACGGGCAGATCCACGCGAAGTGGCACGATGGGGACGGGCAAATCGTTCCGTTAACATAAACACCTTAAGGCGTTGCTTTTCCATACAGGGAAACATGGAATGAAGCAATATTCAGAATGTAGGAATTACAGAGTTACCTGATTTTAATGTTTGTCGTCGTGATGTCACGCGTGCAATGTCGGGAGCGCATTGAACCTTCCCTTCTCTTCCGCATCTTACCTAGCATGGTGACCCGGTCGAAGAAAGCCCGCCAATCGGGCGAGCTTCCGTTGCTTTCGCACGACTTGAAAAAACTATCAGAAGACGTGCAAAAATGCAGGAATTGTGATCTCTGGCGAAACGCGACGCAGACCGTTTTTGGAGAAGGCTCTCCAAACGCTCGCATCATGCTGATCGGTGAAGTTCCCGGAGATCAGGAAGATTTGCAGGGCCACCCATTTGTCGGGCCGGCCGGAAAGTTTTTGCGCGCCAAGCTTGAAGAAGTTGGGATCGAGATGAAGCGCGTCTATTTGACGAACGCGGTCAAACATTTCAAATGGGAACGACGCGGGAAGCGACGCATTCACAAAAAACCGAGCGCCGGCGAAATTAATGCGTGTAGACCCTGGCTGAACGCAGAAATCAGTGCATTAAAACCGAAAATCATTGTCTGCCTGGGCGCGACCGCAGCACAAACACTGCTCGGACGAAGCTTCCGAGTCACTCAGCACCGGGGAGAGTTTCTAGAATCCTCGATCGCACCGTATGTCATAGCCACCGTCCATCCATCCGCGATCCTGCGGGCTCCCGATGAGAATTCGCGGCACGAGCAGGAACGGCAGTTCTTGGCAGATCTTAAAAAGATTGCCGCGATCCGGATGTAAAACGCTGGGCGGCGAAGCGCCTGCAATTTCGGGGTTAAAGGCGATTTCGGTTTTTGTAGTCGGGCGCTTCCTCGTTGGGCTCAGCGGGAGCATGCGTTCGCACCTCACCCTGATCAGCGGGAGGAGCGTTTTCTATGCCTTCAACAAGCTCCCCTTCGAAGTCCTGACCTTCTTCGACCAGCTCCTCGACGCTCTCTGAGTCGGACAATTCTTCCTGTGAAAGGTTCTGCACATCACCCGACAGTCGTCCCTTGGCGGTCCGCGAAGAGTCTCGGTCCTGCGGAATGAATTGCTTGCGGTTTGGATCGAGCGAACTTCTTTCCGAACCGGAAGTCGTCTCTCCGATTCCGATTTGCGCTGCCTGTACGTTCTTTCTTTTCGCCCTTCTTGCGGGGCTTGTTTTGTTCGATTTGGTTGGCCGTTTACTCTTGCCTGGCATTGTCACTCCTGGCGTCGCGTCATTCATTTTCTCGCAACAGGTACCGTTGAGGAGGGCATGCTCTGTCGTGCGTCCTCCTGCACACGCAAATAACGGCAACACAGGACTGATGCAATCAGGTGATGTGTGTAGCAGAGACGACCCTACGCCAAAGTACCGATTGACCGGTCCGGTGCGGACGAGAGCATCATTCCATCCGTAACTGATGATCCGCCTTCGGCGATCGTGACCGTATTCTGCTGATTTCTGATTCACCAGATACGGATACGCGCTGCGTCACATGGAGGTCGGCCAGAGCGCCACGGCCCGCTGGAACACGAAGTGCCGAAAAAGCCGGTTCCAGTCTTCCTAAAGACTTATAGGAGGAATTCAATGCGCTTACTGAGTTCTGCGATTCGAGAAGGAGAACCAATTCCCAAACGATTCACGTGCGAAGGCGAAAACATTTCGCCTGAGTTCTATTGGGAAGACGCGCCGCGAGAAACAAAGGCCTTCGTCTTGATCCTGCATGATCCCGATGCTCCGCGGAACGACGGCTTCACGCACTGGCTACTCTACAACATTTCTCCGAACGTCACTCGCATCAGTGAGGACGTTTCCAAGCAAGGTCCCGCCGCAGGCCTGCAGGGAAAAAACGACTCCGGCAAGCTCGGATATACCGGTCCGTGCCCTCCTTCAGGGAGACACCGCTATTTTGCTCGCCTATACGCCCTACGAAAGGAGCTCGACCTTCCACCCGGCGCGAGTCCGATGGAAGTTAGGTTGGCCCTTGAGGGCAAAGTGATCGAACAGACCGAACTAATGGGCACCTTCGCCAAAGGCAATGGTCAGTAAATCCGCCAGATGAATCATTCGAATCTAGGACAAGCGGGAGTTAGATGTCCCTCTATACAGAAGCAGACCCGCCCAACCCGCGACGCCGAGCCATGGAGGCAGTATGTGGGACGAGAAAAATTTCTCTCGTAGAACATTTCTGCGCGCAGTCCTTGTGGATGGCACACTGACTCTCGCTCCTAGTGAGTCAGCATCTCCAGATCGATAAAGCAACGCTCGCTGGGATTCCACTTCCCATACAGTGTGGACGATTGCCCTATACAGACACTCTGGGATGGCCAGCAAGACGATTCACGAATAAAAGAGCAAAAAGAGGTCGCATTATGAACTCAACGGTAGTCGTAATTCTCGTGGCGGCAATTGTCCTGGCCGGGATTACAGTCCTCGCGTTCCAATATTTCCGCACGCGCCGTCTACGCGAACGTTTCGGCCCAGAGTACACGCGAGCAGTGCGCGAAGCCGGCGACCGAAAGAGTGCCGAATCAAAATTGGAAAAACTGGAAAAGCGAGTCGAGCGTTTGCGGATCCGCGCGATTGAACCTGCAGACCGTGATCGTTTCCTCAGGTCCTGGCGCTCTGTGCAGACAAGATTTGTCGACGATCCGAGGAGTGCTCTTACCGAAGCCGACAATCTTCTTGGAGAGGTGATGTCGGCCCGCGGCTACTCGGTCAGCGATTTTGAAAGCCGCGCCGAGGATATTTCAGTGGATCACCCGCACGTGGTCGAGCACTATCGCGCCGGGCACGATATTGTCCTCCGGCACGGCCGAGGATTGGCTTCCACGGAGGATATGCGTCAGGCAATGATTCACTATCGAACTCTATTCGACGAATTGGTCGAGCCCCCGGTGCAAACGGAAGCGGTTCGTTCCGGCCGATCAGCGTGAAAAACATAATCGGAGAAATATTCGACAGCGCCCGGAAGCGTTGAAATCAAACGGAAAGGAACATCGATGGACAACGAAATTCGAAAAACCGGAAGTGATCTGACAACCTCCGATTTGGCCGCCAGCGTTCAAAAACGACCCGAGCCGGCCGTCCCGGATTCGCAGTTGCCCAAAACCCAGCCCGGCGATAATCGTTCTTCGCAATACGGAACAGCAACTGCCCCCGCAAGAGAGAAGAAGTCACACCGCTATTTGCTCCTGATGAATCACAGAACCTGCGCGCCCGTTGGGACGCCATCCAACCGCCAACGTCCGTTCAAGCACGTTACCCTGCTGCGAGTGCCGAAACGGCGCCCACCGCGCGCGAAGCTTTCTGGCCATTCAAGTTCGCGCTGTGCCCTTTCGTTCCGCTAAGTGGCCGAAAGTACGTTTTTTGCAATTTGGTGGCTGAAGATAGCGCGGATTCATATTTTTGCTGAGTGATTTCTTTTAGCTGGCGCTGGAGCTTGCAGCCGGGACTGTGATCCAGTATCTTCGCCGCAAGGGAATTCAGTTCTTCCCAGTCGTGCCACTCGCCGATCTCATCCTTGATTTTCCGGAGCGACTCTACAAACTCTTCGTGACGTGTTTCTTCTCCCATTTGAAGAATGTCCCGAAGTTCCTTTAGTTTTAGCCGGTACTCATGCAGGTTGCCGCGATTCAGACTGCCGTATGTGGCGATTTCAGTGGAAGACTGTAACGCCGCGCTTGTCGCAGCTTTCGCGGCACTACTCTTCCCCATGCGCTTCTCCAGGACGCGCGCAATTTTCTTCAATCTTTTGTCGATAGTGTCGCGATATTTCTTTAAGACTTGATGCAGTCGCTCAGCTTTTTCGTAGCGCTTCGTTCCCAAATATTCAAAAAGTTGAATCAGGCAGTCGCGCTCGCCATCCACGCGCACGGTTGACAGGTGTGCCGTCAAAACATCCATGTCCCTGACCTTGCCCGCTCTCTTCCTGATGCGAGCCAGCTGTTTGAGCAGCCATTTTTCCTTGCGCTGTGCATCCAGTCCGGAGGCCTCGAGCTCAACCTCAAAACGCCGCACACGAGTTCGGAGTCGGTGAATTTCTTCCGGAGTCGGATTCCGAGGCACCTTCTTAACAAGATTTCTCAGCTTGCGGACGTCTTTTTCAATTCGGTCTGTATTGAGTGCCATGACCTCTCATCTTATATATTTTCATTGCCGGCTTGAAGCGAATGAATGATGTACTATCCAGTCGCCGAGCGCGCCGGGACGCGGCGCTCAGCGTATCAATTTTTCTCGAACATACTTCGGTGGCTTTTGGCATAATCGGCATTCCGCATTGCGAGCAGCTAAAGCGCATTCCCCAGTTTTAAAGGAAAGGTTGCCCGATGGCCGAGCCTGAAGTGAATCTCACAAAAACCTACGATGCGGTCATCATCGGATCCGGCGCCGCGGGCGGAATGGCCGCCCACGTCCTTACGAGTCGCGGGCTGCAAGTGTTGCTGCTCGAGGCCGGAAAAAAGCTTCCGATTGAGCAAGAATTACGCTCGATGGAATGGCCCTACGATAATGCTCATCGAGGATTCCTTCCTCCCGATTCACATTCGCTGAGTTTCAACGAGTATACAATCCGCAATCCCCCGTACGGTCCCGGTTTTGAGAAATCCAAGCATCTCCACAGCTATATAGGCAGCAGCGACTACCTAAAAAATATCGTCGTGGATGAGCGTGAGAATCCGTTCACTGGAACCAACTATGCCTGGGTCCGCGCGCGCTGCCTGGGCGGAAAGACAAATATCTGGGGACGGCTCGCTCTACGGCTCTCCGATTACGATTTCAAGGCGAAGACCCGCGACGGCTACGGTGAAGATTGGCCCATCAGCTACGGCGATATCGCGCCCTATTACGACAAGGTTGATCTTTATCTCGGCATTACCGGCGTGAAAGAAAATTTGCCGTACCTGCCCGACAGCATTTTCCAGCGTCCCACAAAACTAAACTGCGCAGAGGTAACACTCAAGCAAGGAATCCAGAAAATGGGGCGCGTGCTCACGCAGTACCGCGCGGGCGTGACCAGCGATGGACTGAAACACAACAAATACCGGAGCCGTTGTTACGGGCGCGGTGCATGCGAGCGTAAGGGCGGCTGCGACATTCACGCCGCATTTGACTCTCCCACCGGTTTGATTTATCCCGCGATGGATACCGGTAATTTGACGCTCCGCACCAACTCGGTGGCACGTGAAATCACGGTTGACCCGCAAACAGGCAAAGCCAGCGGCGTGCACTTTGTCGATTCCCAGACGATGAAAGACTACAAGGTGCACGCAAGAGTTGTTATCGTCGCTGCTTCTACGCTCGAATCAGCCCGGCTTCTTTTGCTTTCCAAGTCGCATCTCTATCCAAATGGCCTTGCAAACTCGAGTGGGCATGTGGGCCATAATTTCTGTGAACACGTCATGGGACCTGGCGTGGCCGGGCGGGCTAAGAACCTCGTGGGCAAGCCGCCAACGCTCGATGACGGCAGGCCCGGCGGCTTTTACTTAACCAGATTCCGCAACTTGGCCGAAAAGCACCCCAAGTTCATCCGCGGCTACGGGTTTGAAGGCGGAAGCGGCAGCGCTATGTTTCCTCGGGGAACTGACACGCACGGATTTGGGGCTTCCTTCAAAGAAGAGGTTCGCAAGAACCAGGGAGCGTTCATAGGAATGGGCGCCTTCGGCGAGGTCCTGTCTCGCTACGAAAATTACGTGGAGCTCGATCCCGTGGTGAAGGACAAGTGGGGAATCCCGTCGCTACGTTTTCACTACAAGTTTGGAGACAACGAGCACCGCATGGCCGAGGACATGAAGGAGACCGCACAAGAGATGTTCGAAGCGGCGGGATTCGAAATCGTGCACGTCAGCAGCCGCGTGCTCACGGAGGGCTGGTCCATCCATGAACTCGGCACCGCGCGCATGGGGAATGACCCGAAGACTTCAGTCCTGAATCAATTTGAACAGTCGCACGACGTTAAGAATTTGTTTGTCGTGGATGGCAGTGCCTTCGTCAACGCCAGTTGCCAAAACCCGACCTGGACCATCATGGCGTTGTGCTGGCGCTCGTGCGACTATCTCGCCGAGGAACTTCAAAAAGGCAATCTGTAGGGAGAGGCAATGTCCGCAAAAGATCCGATTGATTTGAGACAAGATCGCCGTGAATGGCTAAAGACTTCTGCTACCGTACTCGGCGCATCGTTGCTGCCTATGCCGCCACTGACCGCGGAAGCGTCGCAGGCGGCCACTGCGTCGCTGTCGCATTCGGCAAAGACTAGCGAGGCAAAATCCAATGCGCGATTCTTCAGTCCGGCGCAGCACGCTCTTGTTGAAGAATTATCTGAAACGATCATTCCAGCAGACAGTCACTCGGGTGGAGCCAAGGCGGCCAAAGTGGCCGACTATATCGACCAGGTATTGCGCGAAAGCTTCGACGACAATCAGAAGGCGCTTTGGCGGGAGGGGCTCCGCCTGATCGATGTAATGAGCCAGCACTACCACGGAAAGACCTTTGTCAACGCCACGCCGGAAGACCGGATTGCTTTGCTGACCGTCCTTTCCGATCACGTGCAGATGACCGACCTTCCGGAAGTCCGCTTTTTTGTGGAACTGAAGCGTATGACGGTTACAGGCTACTACACATCCAAAATTGGCATCCATGACGAATTGGAGTACAAAGGCAATCGTATTTTGAAGGAGTACGTCGGCTGCGATGACCAAGGTCCCGCGTCGTCTTAATTCGACGGCGTAGACTCGCCATTCAAATTCACGGGAGAGTCGATGGGCAACGGTAGAGTAAAGGTCGGGATCATCGGTTCGCAATTTCAAGCGGACATCCAGGCCGCATCCTTTCAAATCATGCCGCACGACGCGGAAGTGGTGGCAGTAGCTTCTCCGACGCCGGGCAATGCAGCCGAGCTGGCTAAAAAATTTGGCATCCTGCGCGTGTACACCGACTACCGCGAGATGTTGAAAGAGCGCGACATCGAAATGGTTACCATCGCCGCGCCCAACAGTCTGCACGCGCAAATGACCAAAGACATTGCCGCAGCCGGTAAACACATTGTTTGCGAAAAACCGCTGGCGATGACCATTGCCGAAGGTGAAGAAATGATTGCAGTGGCGAAACGCCACGGCGTTCTCCTGATGTACGGTGAGGAACTTTTCTTTACGCCAAAATATCTGAAAGCCAAGGAAATGGCGGATGCTGGCGGGTTCGGCAAAATTCATCTCGTCAAGCAAAGCGAAAAACATTTCGGGCCGCACAGTCCCTGGTTTTGGGACGTGAATCGCTCCGGCGGCGGCGCGCTCATGGACCTGGGCTGTCACGGCATCGCGTTTTGCTATTGGTTCTTGGGGCGCTCGCCGATCAAAACTGTCTACTGTCAGATGGGCACGTACGTTCACGGCGATAAGACAAAAGCGGAAGATGAGTCGCTCTGCATCCTGGAATTCGCCAATGGCGCGGTCGGACTGGTCGAAAACAGTTGGGCGCGCCGCGGCGGTATGGACGATCGTATCGAAGTTTTCGGCGATGCCGGCGTGACCTACGCAAATCTGCATATGGGCAACGCGCTGCAGACGTTCAGTGAAAACGGCTATGGCTACGCCGTGGAAAAAGCGCCCGGTACCAAGGGCTGGACGTATCCAGTCTTCGAAGAGCTTTGGAATTACGGCACGCCTCAAGAGCTGACCCACTTCGCTCGTTGCGTTCGCGGCAAAGAAACTCCACAATCAACCGGCGAAGATGGATTGGTGGTGATGCAAGCCTTGTACGCCGGCTACGCGTCCGCTGGTGAAGGCCGCAAAATCGCGCTCCCCTATCAGCCGCCGCTCGGTGTGAAAAAGCCCATCGATCTGTGGCTGAATGGGCCGACACGAACGCAGGTTGCTCAACGGTAAGTACGGAGAACGTTTCGTTCGAGTACGTCGAAACTAAAGTGAATTAGAGGTCTAAGAGGTGATTGCGTGCTGCTGCAAATGAGAGGTCGTCTGTCCCTAATGATGTTCCTGGAATACTTCATCTGGGGCGCCTGGTACGTGACACTGGGAACCTGGCTCGGGCAGCGATTGCACTTTTCCGGGCAGGAAATCGGTCTCGCCGCCGGCACCACCGCGTTGGGAGCCATGCTCTCTCCTTTCCTTGTAGGTCTGATGGCTGATGAGTTGTTTGCGAACCAGCGGCTGCTCGCCGCACTTCACGGAATCGGCGGACTTCTTCTGTGGTTTGCTTCGACGCGCACGACCTTTGGCGCTATTTATTTCATTCTGCTCGTCTATTCACTCTGCTACATGCCGACCATGGCGCTCACAAACGCTCTTGCCTTTCGCCAGATGAAAGATCCCAAGCAGGATTTCGGCTCGATCCGCGTGCTGGGTACCGCGGGATGGATTGCCGCCGGACTAATCATCGGTTACATGGGTGTTGAATCGACGGCAGTCCCAATTCGCGTAGCGGCTGTTTCGTCCATTTTGATGGCCATTTATAGTCTTACCCTGCCGCATACTCCTCCATTGCGCTCCGCCCACGGATTTAAACTCAGCAACATTTTTCCTCCCGAAGCCTTCAGTCTCTTTAAAGACAGAAACTTCACCGTTTTCGTTTTGGCTTCGTTTTTGATCTGTATTCCCCTGCAGTTCTACTACACGTTCACAAATCCCTTTCTGAACGAAATCGGCGTGCAGAATGCAGCCGGCAAAATGACTATGGGACAAATGTCCGAACTGCTCTTCATGGTGACGTTACCGTGGTTTTTCCGCCGCCTTGGCGTCAAGTACACACTGATGCTGGGCATGTTCGCGTGGGTCTTACGTTACGTTTGTTTTGGCACGGGAAACAGCAGCAACCTGGTCTGGCTGCTTTATCTCGGCATTGTCCTGCACGGAATCTGTTATGACTTTTTCTTTGTGACCGGCCAGGTGTACGTCGATCAAAAAGCACCTTCCGCGCTGCGAGCGGCGGCACAAGGTCTGATTACTTTCATTACCTACGGAATCGGTATGTTTATCGGTTCCTGGATATGCGGCCGCGTAGTGGATTTTTACGTGAAATCTTCACCTGCGGGCGGCGTACTTCACGATTGGCGCTCCATCTGGATGGTGCCGGCAATCGCGTCAGCCATCGTCTTCTTATTCTTCTGGATTGGGTTCCGCAACGAGGAGCGCGCATCCACTGAGAATGCTACCGTTCCCACTTTGCCCGGACGGGCAAAAGCGTAGACCTACCTTGGTGATGCCTCTAGGTGCCGAGAACTCGACATCGCAGCCTACATGGTCAAGCCGATTCGCCAAGACGAGCTATTGAATGCTATTGCGATGACCGCGCACGCGCTAAAAGGAGATTATTAGCTGGCGCCGGGGCCCCCACCGCAAGGGAAATCGGATTGCCAGATACCCCAAACAAGCCAGATTCCACATAAGGCAGAATTCCCTTTTCAGCTACTCACCCGAAAACATGAATCTTCAAAGTGGGTGATAATATCTGAATGATGCGAATTCTCATTCTGAATCTTAGTGCGAGCTCTTCCGACGAAGTCAACAAAGCGCTGGCCGGCCAGGGATACGAAATTGCCGTCGAGGCAGGACTGGATGTCGAGCAGATTGAATCGTTCGGACCCGAATTGCTCATTACGGAAGCTACACCATCGGACCTGAGCTGCTGCGGAATCATCACGCAAATCAAGTCGCGGGAGCAGACGAAATCGATTCGTGTGTTGATGGTAGTGCAAGGCGGCGCGCTTGAGCGTGCGCGGGCTCTGGACCTCGGCGCAGATGACGTCATCTCCGCTCCATTCGAGTTTTTGGAATTCGCCGCCAAGGTCCGCACACAATTTCGCGAACGCCAACCTGAAGTAGAACTGCGGACCAAGCTGAAGCAGGCGGAGGAGAAAGAGCATCTAGCGGGGCTGGCAGTAGAAACACTCAGCGGCGGCGCGGTTACGCGGAAGCGGCTATGGGTTCTTCCGGCACTATTTATTCTGAGCATTGTCGCGGTCGTGGCGGCGTTGGTTACTTCCTTGACCTACCGGCGTAGCCGCACGGACACGCTGCAACTCAAGGCAGAACTAGCACGGTTGAGCCGCGGCGTTGTGCAGCAGAGCGACCTCTTGCGCCGCGCGGAAGACGAACGCCACAGTCTGGACCTGCAAGGAAAGGCTGATTCGGCCGCGCGAGCATCGCTCGTAGCGCAATCGCAGGAGCTCCAGAAGAAAATGGCTGCGGAAGGCGGTGGTGCCAATAGCGAGCTTCAGAAACAATTGCTCGAAACGCAAGGCAGGCTGAACCGTCTTGAAAGCGAAGGCAAAATTGCAGAAACCATCGTGCGCTCCTATGGCTCCAGCGTGTGCCTCTTGCACGTCGTCGTGGAATTTCTCGATCGCGGGACCGGAAAACCCATCCTCATTGCCGTGGATGGACTCGGTAAACCGCTTATGGATGACAAGGGTATGGTTCAGCTGGACACTGACGGCAACGGGCCGCATTTGCAGTTAGATGTTTTTGGGACGGGCTTCCTCGTGCGGAAGGACGGGCGATTGATTACAAACCACCATGTCGCCGAGCCGTGGTGGGGTAACGACGAGCTGAAAGCGTTGATCGACCACGGCGCTTCTGCGTACGCGCTCTCCTACATGGCGTATTTTCCGGGAAGCCAAAAAGGAATTTCGGCGAAGCTTGACAAAATTTCCACGCAGGCCGACGTCGCGACGCTGCGGCTCGAAGGCGGCCTGCCGGCGCGCAGCTCGCTGCTGGATCTGGACGATCGAAGTGACGCGAGCGTACCGGGCGAAGCGGTAGTCCTGATTGGCTATCCCACAGGCATTGAGGGAATTCTGGCGCGTGCTGGACCAGACGCAACGAAGGAGATCACTGGAAATACCTCCGAAGTAAAACAAATCGTCTCGCATCTGGCCGAGCAGAAACTGATTCGGCCAACCACCACGCAAGGACACATCGGCGACGTTCTGCAGGACAAAATCGTGTACGACGCTGCGACGACTTCGGGTGGCTCTGGCGGGCCGCTTTTCAACCGAAATGGAAAAGTGATTGGAGTAAATTTCGCGATATTGAGTGGGTTCGGCGGCTCAAATCTAGCGGTTCCCGTAAAATATGCCAAAAACCTGTTGAACTGAGCTTCTTTGAAAAAGAAACTTCAGCTCGGAATCGACGGAACAACGAACGGCCATTCAATTCCGGCTTCCCGACTTCCGTTTCGTTTGACTGGTAGCTTCTGCGAGTTGATCGTCCATGATCTTGATTTCCAGGGCCAGGCGAGTATCCATTGGGTGCTTCAGATACCGCTCGAAAAGTAGCTCCCTCTTGGCCTTCAATTCGTCGCGTTTCCTCTTCTCTTCAATCGCAGTTTCTGACAAGTCGTTGACCCTCTGTAACCAGTGTAAGGCATTTGGCTCTCGAGATGAGGACTTCGTGCCAGGCGCAAGCTTATCCAGCAACTCCAAAGGTCCTGTGGTTTCCGCCACCGCCCTTGTTTCTGGTAATTTTCCTTGTGCGTCGCCTTATCTCTTCCAGTTTTCGGCGGGTGCGTACAAGATGGCGCGACACTCGATTGTACATCGGTCCCCGCCTCCGAAGGAAAGTCGCCATTCTCGACATCAGCATGCCCGAACTGGATGGAGTTGAGGTAGTACGTCAAATCCGGGAGGCAGTTCCACATACCAAAGTTCTTGTGCTCACGATGCATGAGTCAGACCAGATGGTGCTGCGTGCGTTGGATGCCGGCGCTCACGGGTACATTTTGAAATCCGACCTTACGGACTCCCTTCTGAAAGGTGTAAGTGCAGTTGTTGGCGGTAAGCGTTTCCTTGCGCCAAAAATATCCGAAATTGTGCTCGATGGATTTCTCAACAGAAAAATCAGCCTCAACGAGGGAACCGGACGGACGCGCGAACAACTCCCCGAGAGCTTGAAATCATCCGCCTCCTGGCCCAGGGAAAATCCAATAAACAGATCGCAGTGCAGCTGGGAATCGCCGTGAGGACTGTTGAAACTCACCGGGCCAACTTCATGCTCAAGCTCGGCCTCCATTCTCTGGCTGAATTAATCCACTATGCGATGCGCCAGGGGATTGTTGCCGTGCCGAACGCAGAGTATCAGCCATAAGCCTTGCGGAATGAAGTAGTTTGGTTGGGGCGGTGGAGATCGAAATTGCATCCCTACTTTCTAAGTCCAACAAAGAAAACGGCGTGGCACCACCGCCTCATTCCAATTGGAGCCTTTTGGAGCCGAGTTAAAGACGCAACTAGTCGGGCTCGCCCGGTGCGATTGAACTTCTGGTTCGTGGAGTGAAAAAGGCTCAATTCTAAATGGTGGTCTGCCTTGCTCTTCCGGGAGTTGCAAGCCTTCCTGCAGAGACCGTTGTTTCGGCGAAAGCTTAATGATAGCGTTCGTTCTGTTTTCCAAGTGGGTTTGTAATCCAGGGTCTCCTGCCTCTACGTCGACTTGTTCTCGCTTGGCAAAGGAGCGAATTGCATGAAAACGAATGCGCTTCGAAATGGCGCGCTTGCGACGGCCTTTCTAGCAGCGATTCTTGTTGCGAGATCCTACTCTGAAATCCGTAGGGTCGGCTCTGTCGAATTGTACGACGCAGCTGCTCGCCCGCTTTCGCCAGGAACAACAGCAGCTAATTCGTGGGATCCGAAGGCCGCCGCCGCTTACCTCGATCAAAGAGAGCAGTGGTGGATGGGCTGGCAAGAGGCCGCTCGCGAGCATGGTACCTTCTGTGTTTCTTGTCATACAGCTGTGCCCTATGCTCTGGCTCGGCCGCCTCTTCGCAAGGTGCTCGGTGAGCCAGCCCCTACAGAGAATGAACGCATTCTGTTGGAAAACGTCAGAAAACGCGTTCGTATTTGGAAAGAGATCGCGCCCGTCTACAACGACAAGGAAGACGGCCCCAATAAGAGCGCTGAGTCTCGCGCGACGGAAGCCGTTCTCATTGCGTTCGTCCTCGCTGCCAATGATGTTGAAAGTGGGAAGCTCAGCAATGACACGCGGAGCGCGTTCGCCAATCTTTGGGTACTGCAACAAACCGCCGGAACTAACAAAGGGGCTTGGCTCTGGCAGTTGTTCGATTTGAATCCCTGGGAAGGGAGCATCTCTCCATACTATGGCGCCACCCTTGCGGCGATCGCCGTGGGGACAGCTCCTGAGAACTATCGCTCCACACCCGAAATCCAGAATAACCTCAAGATGCTTCGTGACTACTTGGAGCGCGAATACTCAGCGCAGCCGCTCATCAACCGCGTCACGCTGCTTTGGGCGTCGTCGAAATTCCCGGGGCTGTTGACGCCGGAGCGCCAAAAGTCCATCACCGAGGAAGTTCTGAGTAAGCAACAAGCGGACGGTGGTTGGAGTCTGTTTCCACTCGCCAGAACTTGGCGAGACTGGGGTCCTTCTTCTCTGTTCGGTACGTGGAAGCGGTTGGATGGAACTGCACAAGAGACGGGCAGCGATGGGTACGCGACAGGTCTTGCGCTCTTCGTTCTTCAACAAACCGGCGTTCCCCGCGAAAATGTCCAGCTCAAGCAAGGCAGGGAATGGCTGATGAGGAACCAGAACAAAACAGAAGGCCTGTGGGTTGCCCATTCTCTTAACAAACACCGCGATCCTTCTTCCAATGTGGGACGCTTCATGAGTGATGCAGCTACGGCCTATGCTGTGCTCGCTCTGACTAACTGAGGGCACATCCTACGACGCGGCCTGTGGATGCCACGCCCTTGGCAGGCAGCGCTGGATGAATCACCGTGCGGGCACCGATTCAGGCAGGTTCCAAAACGTGGTAAACGGGAAACTTTTTGATAAGGGTCGCTGGGATCGAAAACACTACCCAGCTGATTTACCTGGATCACGAAAGGAAGAGACTATATCGTTTCGTCAGACAATTTCTAACGAAACGATGGTTTTGTGATGGCGACCCCAACCAAACCGAACGGCCGCCTCGGAAGCTATGTCCTCAAGCAGAATGACGGAAAGCAGAATGACGGAATGCCTGGACGCGCCAATAGCTCGTCCAGTTCTAAATTCTGATTCCGGCAGCCGCGAGGATTAGGCATGTAATCGCGAGAGCCAGGCGGTTTCACCTGGCCACTCAAAAACAAACATTCGTTGAAGAGTTCGTCAAAGAAATTTCTCCGAACCATTAGATGCCTGTTCGCGAAGGAGTCGGAGCGAATTCCGTTGATGAATTGGCTAAGGACAACAACGGAATGGCGATCGAACCGAGAACTTTTAGTAGGAACCTCCCATACCTCCGCCTGCCGCGACCGCTTTTTCCTCTCCCTTAGCGTCGGCTATCAGGACTTCGGTTGTTAGCATCAAGGAAACGATTGACGCTGCGTTCTGGAGCGCAAGACGCGTAACTTTGGCTGGATCGATCACACCGGCCTTGACCAGGTCGCCGAACTCACCGGTCTCTGCGTTGAAACCGAAGTTCTCATCCTTTGATTCGCGCACGCGTCCTACAACCAGTGCGCCTTCGTGCCCCGCGTTTTGGGCAATCTGCCGCAAGGGTTCTTCGAGCGCACGCTTTACGATGTTCACGCCGGTCGCTTCATCGTCATGGAGCTTGAGCTTTTCGAGTGCTGGTAAGCATCGGAGCAGAGCGGTACCGCCGCCGGATACAATGCCTTCCTCAACTGCTGCGCGCGTGGCGTGCATTGCGTCTTCGACACGAGCCTTCTTCTCTTTCAGCTCCGTTTCCGTGGCTGCGCCGACTTTGATCACCGCCACGCCGCCGACGAGCTTGGCCAGACGCTCCTGCAGCTTTTCCTTGTCGTAATCGGATGTGGTGTCTTCGACCTGAATGCGCAGCTGCTTGATTCGGCCTTCGATCTCGCTGGCCTTGCCGGCACCCGCGACGATCGTGGTGTTGTCCTTGTCGATGGTCACCTTCTTGGCGCGTCCCAGGTCCTCCAGTTTCACGTTCTCGAGCTTGATACCGAGATCTTCGGTGATGGCCTTGCCGCCGGTGAGAACTGCGATGTCTTCGAGCATTGCCTTGCGGCGATCGCCGAAGCCAGGAGCCTTGACGGCAGCGCATTGCAGCGTGCCGCGCAGCTTGTTCACAACCAGCGTCGCCAACGCTTCGCCTTCGACCTCTTCAGCGATGATCAGCAGCGGCTTGCTGATTTTGGCCGTCTGCTCGAGCAGAGGCAGCAGATCCTTCATTGAGCTGATCTTCTTCTCCTGGATCAGGATGTACACATCCTCAAGCACGCATTCCATGCGTTCCGGGTCGGTCACAAAATAGGGCGAGAGGTATCCGCGGTCGAACTGCATGCCTTCGACCACTTCGAGGGTCGTCTCCATCGTCTTGGATTCCTCGACGGTGATAACGCCGTCCTTGCCGACCTTCTTCATGGCTTCGGCGATAATGCTGCCCACCTGCTTGTCGGTGTTGGCGCTGATGGTGCCAACCTGTGCAATCATGTCCCCCTTCACCTCGCGAGAGAGCCTCTTGATCTCTCCCACTGCGACGTCCACGGCTTTATCGATGCCTCGCTTGAGTGCCATCGGGCTCGCGCCTGCGGCAACCGTTCGCACACCCTCACGGAAGATCGCCTGTGCCAAAACAGTCGCTGTGGTGGTGCCGTCACCAGCTACATCCGACGTCTTGGACGCAACCTCTCGTACCATCTGTGCACCCATATTCTCGAGCGGGTCCCGCAGTTCGATTTCTTTTGCCACGGTCACGCCATCCTTTGTGATGATGGGCGCCCCGAACTTTTTCTCAATGACCGCGTTGCGCCCCTTCGGACCGAGCGTGATCTTGACAGCGTCCGCCAGAATGTTGACGCCGCGCAGGATCGCTTGTCGTGAATTCTCACCAGTTACAATTTGTTTTGCCATTGGACTCCACCCTCCTGGGTGAGCGAACTTTCCACTGCGTTAGAAATTTTGGGGCCGGAGAGACTACTTCTTGCCGGATGCCGCTTTTGCCATTCCGCTGATTCTCGCGAGGATTTCATCCTCGCGGAGGATCAGGTACTCCTGTTCGTCGATTTTGATGTCGCTGCCGGTGTATTTGCCGAACAGGATTCGGTCGCCCACCTTCACGTCGAGCGGCACACGGCGTCCCTTTTCCATCTTTCCGGCTCCGACGGCCATTACTTCGCCCTCTTGCGGCTTTTCTTTCGCCGTATCGGGGATAATGATCCCGCCCTTTACGGTTTCTTTCTCTTCCAGCCTGCGTACGAGGACGCGGTCATGTAGAGGAGTAATATTCGCAGTCATTTCTTTGACCTCCGTTCAATTCATTCCAAACTCAAACAATTAATTTTCCTGGCCCTGGGCCAAAACTACGGACGAAAACTTTTCTGGTTCTTCTGCCGCGCCACTTCCAAGTCGTCCATTTGTTTCTTTTGGCGCTCGGCCTCTCTTTTCGGGCCCTCTTGCTCATCGAGTGTCCCGGCTTCTGCGATCGCAAGCTCGGCTTGTGCATTGGTTAGCTTCGAAAAAGCGACTAGCCCCAAGACATCGTTGAAGGAAGAACGGACGAGACTGAAGGAATATTGCGCATCTTCCCAAGACGCGACGGGTTTTTTCTTCGAGTTATATCGGTCGTTCGTCGGCGAATCGACCTCCGGCGCTACAATCGTGGCCGGACCGTACTTCACCGAAATGGACTTCACCATGTCCGCCTCAGTGAGCCCTTCTGTGGAAGGTCGATCGTAAGTCACCGAAATTTTGTAGAGCTCGCCATTGTAGAAGGAGAAGAGAATCTGTTCGACGCCCTCCGATCGTAGAGAAGTCCCGGGAACGTTCGGTGGCCACCAAGTCAGCTCCTGAATGAGCGCCGGGCGGCTATGAATCATCTTTACATCGCTCATCTTTTCGTCAGTGCGTTCCAGCAGTTTGGTCAAGCTCATTCCCAGTGTGAAGTGTCGATACTTGGAAAGATCCTGCGCACGAAGCAATGGCGACGTAAGGAGCAGGACAACAAGACACAGAATCGAGCTGCGCAACGTTTTCATTTTCATATCTCCCACGAATTGCTAAGAACTTGAAACTAGAGCGGTATGCGGCTTGCTGATCACTTCTGCACGACGCTGTTCCCTGTCGCTGCTCAGCCTGCTTTCTGGCGCAGCAAGAACGGTCGTTCCCAAGAAAAAATCCTTCGCAGGAACCAGGCAAATCCCTTGTTGGATATGTCGGGAATGAGCGGCAACACTCAGCATGAAAGGAATGCCCAGAAACCGTTTCGAAACGACTTTCGTAATCTCTAACGAGTTAAATTGTTTTTCCTGTTTCGCCAGGATCCGCTTCACTGCCTTGCGCAAAGTTCCTGACCGGTCGCGACCAAAAACGATAGCTCTAGACTCACCCGCCAGGTAGAAGAAGTTCCAATTCGCGCTCTCGACGTTTCGGGCCAGCGCCGAGCCGTCAAGATTCTTGACGACTCTCCAGCCGGGCAAGAAAACTTCACTCTCGATCGTCAACCCTGCCGGCAAAAGCGTGTTCTCCCTGATAAGCGTGGTTCCAGACATGTTGGTGACTAACATTTGAGCTCCTTAAAAACTTGAGTGCGCACACATCGGTTGGCAGCGACGTTGGCCTGCGACAGAGCTACCTAAATCGCTTGAGTGCCCCGACCCTGCGACCTTGCAGGCGCTAGAGCTGGCGGGCGTAAATCCTTCGGCCGTTGACATAAGCGGCAAGCACAGTCATAAGCATCGCGCCAAACATTGCAACCAAGGCTGTGATGATCGTTCCACCGTAGCCACCAACGCCTGCGGAGTTCATCGCCAATCCGCCTACTACTCCGCCACCAATGCCCATGAGAATGTCCATAAGTGGACCATAACCATTGCCCTGAAAAACTCTTCCGGCTCCCCAGCCAACGACCGCCCCGATAACAATCCATGCAAGTAAATACATACGCCCCCTCCCTTATCGAATCTTCGACAGCCGTCTCGCGACTGGCTAATTCCTGAACATTGGAAATCGCGTGTGCTCCTCTAGTCTTCCCTTCACCGAACGACTGAGGAGGCCTTCCTTTTCGAGTTGCAGACGCAAAGAACGCCACACGCGCGCCGGCGGGGCGACTTGCGCAGGCAGTTTGTGCGCTGCGAAGACAATGCTCCTCAGATCCGCCACGAGATTCTTGCGGCTGCTGCGTTCGCAAAAGCGCTCGCCTGCCACGTCCAATACCGGAGGATGACGATCGCGATTCAGTGCGACTGGCGTCTTCTTATGTAGCATGGTGGCTCCCCTCCATCGGTAGGGCACCAGGTACCTGCTCCCGATTGACTCTAAATCCTTACGGCGCGCTTTGGAGGCCGGTAGGGGAAACCTCGTCCGCCCCACGGCATGAAGAGATACTCGCTTCAGGCGGCGACGGCAGCCGCAATCTTGTGGAACGTCGAGTTAGCGACGTCATAGGTTTCAACCTGTGGAGTTCCGTCGACTACCGTGGCGAGAAACTTCGTCACTTCCGGGTACGTTCCGCGGTTGTAAGCCTCAGCATTCTCGGCCTTGTCCCACACGCTGATTCCGAACGCTTCCCTCCCGCCCTGCGCGACAAACGTGATTTCGTCCTGGAATCCCTTCTGTTTTCGAAGCAGAGGAAGGATGTCCTTCTCCAGCCTCTTCGTGAACTCCGCGACACTGTTGGGCTTCAGATGCATATGAACTTTGCGTGCAAACATGAGACGCTCCTTGCTTCGCGATGCCAAAGGGGTGCTCGAGATAACCGCCTTTAGTTCAAATCGCCACTAAGACTTCGTTGATCTATTAACTACAGTGAGTTAATTTACTTGACCTGTCAAGCACAATCTGGGATTATTTCGATAGTTAACTGGCTGTGTTAATCCACGTGGAGGGTGCTTGTGGACGTTTGCTCGGTGATCAAACGACGACTCGAAGAGTTGGGACTTGAGCAGAAAGACCTAGCGGCGGCAGCCGAAGTCACCGACTCCTATATTTCACAGCTGTTGGCTCGCAAGAAGCTGCCCCCGGCGCCGGACCGAACAGATATCTATCAGAAGATGGCGAAAGTGTTGAAGCTTCCGAGCGATAGACTTGCGAAGCTGGCTGAACTCCAGCGCAGGGAAGAATTAAAGAGAGATTTGGCGGGCCCGCCTGCCCCAATGTTTGGGGAAATTCGGGAATTGATCCTCCGAAAGTGTGTGGCCGACAAAGAAAAACAGGTACGTGAGATTTTTGAGAAGCAGCCGTTCGGTGAACTCGAACGTCTCGTCACGCAAAAGCTTTTAGACGTGA
>WNGR01002729.1_pt1 | contig 37517 bp, 22 predicted proteins | sample 5407581 | NCBI WGS metagenome assembly WNGR01 (sample SAMN13153383, study PRJNA577476) | soil metagenome | isolation source: 80 cm soil or saprolite under Garry oak tree replicate 2 | place: USA:California | collected 2016-06-15 | reverse complement strand
TGCTTTTTTGTCCGGAAGCCGGGCCAGAGGGTGGAACGATTCCTGCTGCCCCCGCCTTCTCTTCAGAGCTAATCTCTGAAGTCACCGGTCTGAAGCTGGTGTTACCGCAGCGGCCGCAGAATTTCGCGGTAGCGGCAAAGCGCGAACCGCACTTCGTGCAGGCAACCACGCCCGGCGTGCTGGAAGGCGCGCCGGCAACGCTACCCAAACTTCCACCCCTCGAGGGTGAGAGCCCGCTTGAGGCCGCAGATTTGAATTGGGCCTGAATTATCTGTTCGTCGGCATCCGGACGAATTTCAATTACGCGTTCATCATCTTCGTCGCCTGAGCGCGCCACGCGCAGCTTATGCTGGCCCGGCGGAATCGACGTGAGGATAATTCGCCCCGATCGTCCGATGCTTCCGTGACGCTCGTCATCGACGTAAACCTCGGCCCCGGTCGGCGCCATAATTACCAGACGCGATTCGCCTTCCTCCTGTTCATCAGTTGATTCACTGGCAGCTTCCGAAAGTTCGTCAAACCACTTGACCACCGTGGGCGGGCGACGCTCGCGGTCCTTTTCGATGGCGTGCATGACGGCGTGTTCGACCGGGGCAGAAAGGTCGGAACGCAAACTGCTGAGCGGGGGCGCTTCCTGCATCATTTTCTGCGCGATAAGTTGCATGATGTCGCCGGTGAATGGCGGCCGCCCGCCAAGCATGTGATAAGCGATCGTTCCGAGCGCATAGATGTCAGCGCGCGGATCGAGCGCAGTACCCGGCTGCATTTGTTCCGGCGACATGTATTCAGGAGTGCCGATAATGCCGCGCGAGGCAGGGCCGCTGGCCGAGGTAACATCAGAGAGGCTTTGACTGACGATCTTAGCCAGACCAAAATCGCCCACCTTCACAAAACCGTCGCCCGCCAGCGTGCCGTCCTTGCGCCGCCGCTGCATGATAAAAATATTCGCGGGTTTCAGATCGCGGTGAAGAATTCCTTCATCGTGCGCGGCTTCGACACCAGCCGTAATTTGGCGAAGCAAGTCCAGAGCGCGCTGCAGAGTAATTGTGCCTTCACGACGCAGCAATTGGTAAAGGGTTTCACCTTCGACGTATTCCATCACCAGGAAGAAAACGCCTTCGGGACTTTTGCCAAAGTCGCTGACGTCAACGACGTGCGGATGACGAACTGAAGCCGCCGTGCGTGCTTCGCGCTCGAAACGCGCGACCGCTTCGCCTTCCTGCAAATCTTCGTCGGAAAGAACATCAGGGCGAATAGTTTTGATCGCCACGCGTCGAGTTTTGAGATTCTCATCGCGCGCCAGGTAGACCTGGCCCATTGCGCCGCGGCCAATTCTTTTTTCGAGGCGGTAACGGCTGTTAAGCAGCGTCGTGCCCGGTAAAGTCGACTTTGTGTTCGTTTGATCGTCCGGACAGACTACCGCTTCGTCTTCATAACAACGTTCACAGCGGGGACATTCGCGCATCTTGAGGTTAGATCAGGACGGATTACGCTTCGAAAGAATAATGGGTTACCGCGAGGGCGTCAATTTGGATTGAAAGAAAAGTTGTGTTTTGATTTTCGCTTTGCTTCTCCCGATTCTCTTCGCGCCTTTGCGTGAAAACCGTCTTAGCCACGTAGTATTTCACGCAAAAGGGAAAAAGTAATCCTGAAGCCGCTAAGAGAATCCCAATTTAAGCGACGACCGAAAGCAAATCCCCTCCCCGCTGGCGGAGAGGGGACTGAGAAGCGGAGTTGCGCGCGTCGTAGTGAGAACAATAAAGAATCCGGCACCACGGAAGGAGCTCTATCCCCAGGCGCGTTCCTTTTCGTTGGTGCCGGACGTCCGGGGAGCGCAGTTGGTTCCGCGAGCCCGAAGAATCAGGGGCCGTTATTGCGGAGGAACGGCCGGAACTCCGGGAGGCGGCGGCGGTGGTCCCAGGCGTCGCATCTGCTCATGTTTCGCAGCGAGTTGTGCTTTCTGCTCGGCAGTCAGCACGCCGGCGATTTGCGACATGATCTTGGCGTGCGCGACCTCGAGCTCAACCTGTATTTTCGCACGTGCTTCCGCAGCGGCCCGGACAGCGGCCTCGTCGAAAGTTCCGCTCATCGGATCGGGTTCGCTCTCGTGCAGCGCGCGCAACTGCTCGTGCAGCGCTTTCGTGCCGGCTTCAAAGCTCTCCATGATCGTCTTAATCTGCGCCTTTTGATCGTCAGTCAAGTTAAGTTCGCGACCAAACGGTCCCAGGCCATCGTGCGGTCCCGGGCCGTGGAATCCGGGACCACCCGGCGGTGGGCCCTGCGGTCCCTGCGAAAAGACTACAACTGCAGCCGTCAACAAGAGTGTCGCGCCGGCGGCGGTGACGCCAAATTTCTTCCAGTTTAATTTCACTTTGGTTCTCCCTTAAGAAAAATAATGCGATTGATCACGAAACCGCGCTCAATCTGTTTGGAGATTAGTCGCCTCGTGGGTGAAGGTTATATGACACGAGACCGCGCGAAGTAAGAATATTTGCGAGCACGTTTTCGATTGACAGATGTTATTCACCTCATAGACTTTCGCTCACAACCGTAACAGGATATGTGGGAGGGCAGAAACATTTTATGTCTGAATATGGCTACCGAGTCATTTATGAACATTTGGCTGAAGGTGGGTTCCAGGTAATTGTGCCAGCTCTTCCAGGCAGAGACGAAACCAGACGCCTAATCTTCTTCCTCTCCACGAATCCGGCCTTCATCTCTGGCCTGCTGAACAATCTTCTGCGCGATCTGACCCGGCACCGGATCGTAATGTGAGAATTGCATGTGAAATGAGCCGCGCGCGGCGGTAATCGAGTTCAGGGTAGATTGGTAATTGAGCATCTCCGACATCGGCACCTGCGCTTTGATCAGCTGATTTTTTCCCCGTGTGTCCATGCCCTGCACACGGCCGCGACGTGAGTTGAGATCGCCCATGATGTCGCCGCTGCATTCCTGTGGCGCGTCAATCTCGACGTCCATGATCGGTTCCAGCAGAGCCGGCTTCACCTTTTCCATCGCGTTACGAAACGCCTTGCGGCCCGCGGCGCGAAAACTGTGCTCGTCGGAATCGACGTCGTGATACGAGCCGTCAATCAACTGCACTTTGAAATCAACCAGCGGATATCCGGCAATCGAGCCATGTTGCGCGGCTTCAATGATGCCTTTTTCAATTGCCGGCCGGTATTGCTGCGGCACAGAGCCGCCGAAAATTTTGTCTTCAAAAATAAAACCTTCGCCGCGCGGCAATGGCTCGAAGACAACCTTGCAATCGCCAAATTGTCCGCGGCCGCCGGTCTGCTTTTTGTGCCGGCCCTGCACCTCCGCGCGCTGCGTAATTGTCTCTTTATAAGGAACCTTCGGCGGGTGCAGCATAACTTCGACGCTGTAACGTTTTTTTAGTTTTTCCACGATCGTCTCGACGTGGACCTGACCTGAACCCGCGAGCAGGAATTCCTTTGTTTGCGCATCGCGCGTAAAGGTCAACGCCGGATCTTCTTCCAGAATCTTGTGAATCGCCACGCTGATCTTCTCTTCGTCCTGGCGTGATTTTGGTTCGATGGCGAAAGCAATTGCAGCTTCGGGATATTGGACGGGATCGTAAATGATCGGCTTCGCCTTGTCGCAGACCGTGTCGCCCGTCTGCGTCTCCATCAACTTAACGCAGGCAACGATGTCGCCGGCATTGGCTTCCGGAACCTTCTCGAGATGTTTTCCCTGCATCGTATGCAGCGCGCCCAGCCGTTCCGAGACGCCGCGCGTTGAGTTGTAAACATTGGCGTCGGTGCCGACCTTGCCGCTGATGATTTTGAAAACGTTGATCCGGCCGGCAAACGGATCGGCGATCGTGCGGAAACAGTAAGCCGAGAAAGGTTCGCTGCTGGAGTACTTCCTCGATTCCGGATCACCCCTCTCATTTTTTCCGTGCTCAGCCTCGTGCGCCGCGGGGTTTGGCGCGAACTCGATGATGTGATCCAGGAGGACTGATATGCCCACCAAAGTCGTGGTTGAAACTGCGAACACCGGGGAAAGCTTGCTGTTGGCGATCGCCCTGCCGATATTCGGCAGCACGTCTGAATCATCCAGGGTGCCTTGTTCGAAATACTTCTCCATCAAAGCGTCATCGGATTCGGCAACCAACTCGACCAATCGCTCGCGGGTCTTATCGACCACGTCGCGGCCCTCGGTCGGAATATCGATCTCTTTGGCTTTGCCATTCTCGTCAAACGAATAGGCTTTCATGTGCACGACGTCGACGACGCCTTTGAAGTTGTGCTCTTTTCCGATGGGCAATGTGAAAGGAATGATGGCGCGGTTGAAAACATTGTGCGCGCTGTCGAGAGCAATTCCAATATCGGAATGCTCTTTATCTAATTTGGTTACCACCATAATCCGCGGCAATATGAATTCATTCGCATAGGCCCAGGTTTTCTCGGTTTGCACTTCGACGCCCTTGACACCATCGACGACCACGACGCCGCAATCCGCCACCCGAACTGCCGGGCGGGCGTGCGAGACAAACGCCGCGTATCCGGGTGTGTCTATGAAGTTGATTTTGGTTTCGCGATGTTCGGCGTGAGCGATGGCGGTATTGAGAGTGATCTTGCGGGCAATTGAGTCTTCGTCGTGGTCAGTAACGGTCGTGCCCTCGTCGACCTTGCCCCAGCGGGGCGTGGCGCCTGCGACGTAGAGAAGCGAACTAATCAGTTGCGTCTTCCCTGCGTCGCCATGTCCAATGACCGCAAGGTTGCGAATGGCTTCGGTGGCGTAGACTTTCATAGAGCGAAACTTTCCTTTCAGAGATCAAGTTGCTTTCGACTTTCGGCGACCGACACCCCTGGTTTCATTGATGAAAAGACGGATGTGATAGCGGATTGAGCGTTAATTTAGCCGAGCGGTGAGGGGTAAGGCAAGTGAGGCCGCATTGAAGTGGTGCTTGCTAATGTGTAGCTCTGGCGGCGCGCCTTTGACTCGGTTTCGGTTGTGATTGCTTTGTCTTTGGTAACAGCGGAATGTCGACCACATCGCCAAGTAGATCTTGAAAATATTGTTTACCGCTACCCGCATCGGTGTAACCAATGACTAACCGCAGACCAAGCGATAATTCTGTGCGCTTCTCGCACCCTGATCCAGCTATGGCAACCCTACGCATGACAGCTTCTTCAGATCCTTGAAGGATTTCCAGATTTTGCGGACTCTGCATAAACTCGGAGTCATCCATTTTACAGTCATCGGTTTGAAATAATAGAAAAGGTTCTACTCTGGGCTTGTCGACGATTGCTGTTGCTTTGCCGCTATTCTTTAATTTGATGGTAAGCCATATGATAATTTGAGCTTCACCGGATCCTAAAACAGCTGAAGGTGAGGTCGTAATTCCGTTAATGGCCAGGATGGGTCGATTAATCTCCTCGTTGATAATTCTGCCTCGATGAGATTCCCACCAGCTCAAGCAACTGATAACTATGGCGAGAAGACTCACTCCGATTGGGATCCACCGTGAAGGTTCGATGCTCACTGGATTGTAAGGAGGCTCAACGACGCATTGACTGTCAGTCTCTCGCTCTTGGGCTCAAAGTCGAGTCTTGGAGGTAAGACTAACACGTGAGTCAGTTCTCGGCGACCAGAGCTTCAATGACGCTCGCCGTTTCTTCATACATTCCTTCACCGACATGCAACCACCGAATACGGCCCTGCTTGTCAATCACGAAAATCGTCGGCCAGGCCTCGACGTTGTAAGCCTTCCAGGTTTGGTAATCGTTGTCGGTGACGACGGGATATTTAATTCCGAGAGACGGAACTTCGCGGCGAACATTTTCGAGGTTGTATTCGCTGTCTGTTTCTGGAGTGTGAACGCCTACAATCGTCAATCCGCGATCACGATACTTCACGTCCCAATCCTTCACTGACGGCAAAGTGTTACGACAGTTGTAGCAGCCAAACGTCCAGAACTCGACGAGCACGACACGTCCCCGCAACTTTTCAATGGTCAATGAATCAGAGTTGACCCAGGAGCCCGGCGCAAACGCCGGCGCTTTTGGAGCGGTCGCGGCGGCCAGCAACAGGTCAGGTCTCAAATCGTTAGCTGAATCATTTTCGTTAGCCGCCGGACTATCCGGCCGGACCTCGACAGTCGCGATCAGATTATTTGCAGGCACGTTCTCTGTAGTTGTTCCTGTTACCGTGACGGGTGATTGCCTGCTTCTACGGTGGCGGCCAATCGCGACCGCCCCGAGGGCCATGGCTCCAGCCAAACAAATTAGGACGAGCTTTTTGATCATGATTTCCTATTGTGTCAGAAGTCGGCGCGTAAGCAAGCGCCAGCGGATGGATTCACGTGCGATTCGCCCTCACCAACGGGCGGGCTTCTGACATGGTGGGTCTTTGCGCGCGGCGACGCCTGTTGTATCGTCGCGGCTGCGGAAGAATGGTTCTGAAAAGTTTGTCGAAATGTGCGACAAGCTTTAGCCTTGTCAATCCCCAACGTGCAGCGACAAACTCAAGGAAGCTCTGATCAAGTGTCTTCGACGCGTAGCGTTGGTATGAGTTTAGCCCGTCGTTTTAACGCCGGAGTCCGCGCGGGGTGGTAGCGTCGGGATCAGATCATGGCGGTTCCCGTCGCGTAGCGACGGTTGAATCCGGCTCTCGTTTCATGCGTCGCTACGCGACGCGGCCAATCTTGTTGACTCTTCCCGGCCTTGAAAGGCCCGGCTAAATTCATGCCGACGCTACGCGTCGAAACACTTATTCAGAGGTTCGTGAATATTGTTGAGAGGTGGGCAGTAACGCTCTCTGAACGTAATGGGCGAGACGGGTAAAATCGAAGTCTACACGGACGGCAATTGCAATCTCTGTCGCTGGATGCGCGCGCGAGTTGAGCCGCTCGATCGTGATCATCGAATTCAATGGCTGGATTACAACGATCCCCAGGTCCTGAAAGGCGCGGCGCCGCACACGCGCGAAGAGATGGCGGACGCAATGCACGCGCGAACCGCCGATGGGCGCTGGACGAAAGGTTACTTTGCCTGGATTGAAGTGATCAGGGTGCTCCCGCGCTGGAAGTGGCTGGTTCCGATTCTTTCAGTTTGGCCGTTCACGAGGATCGGGCCAGTTTTCTATCACTGGCTGGCATCTCGTCGCTACACACTCTTTGGTGTGCCACCGCCGTGTGACGCGAGCGGTGTTTGCCGGCTGCATAAGTAGTCTGGGCGCGTCTTTAGCGCGCGAGCGCAAAGATTATTTTCCATTTGTCATTTGGCATGTTTCATTGGCCATTTGGATTCTTTCGTGTTGCGGTCAATGAAAAATGACAAACGAAAAATGAACAATGATGAATGAAACTGGCCTTTCCCGGTTCATGCCAACCTTCGAGTCGCTCGCGGCATCATAAAATCACCCAGACAGTTGGAGAATTTAATGATTACCAGTGAGAACTCTGCTGGAATTGAGGTGGAATTATGTTTAGGAAACTATCTTTGGTACTAATCGCCTTTGTCCTCACTGTTGCGGGAATTGGCTCTTCTTTGTCTTCGGCCAAATCGAAGCCGACCGAATCTCAACGCGTCCGCGTGCCGCTGAACATCGCGATCCTGATTCAGGACGATCTCACATCACAGGTCGGAAATGAACTCGGCGTGACAAAAGATTTCATTCGCTCATTGCCCGCCGGATCGCGGGTGATGGTCGGTTATTTGCGGGCGGGATCGCTGGATGCGCGGCAGCCGTTTACTGATGACCTGAATCGCGCCGCGAATTCCCTGCGAGTTCCAATCGCCAGTGCTTCGGCCGCGCCTTACAATCCGTACGTCGAGGTTATCGAAGCTCTGAAAAAGTTTGATTCAAGCTGGAAAGGTCCGAATACCATCCTTTTGATTTCAGACGGTCTCGATGTTTCGCGCGGGTTTGATACTACCTCCGCGGGCCACACGATGGACATCGATCGCTCCATCAAGGAAGCCAACAAGCGGAACGTGGCAATTTACTCGTTTTATGCGCCATCAGTCGGTTTAACGAGAGTGAGCAGTTTAGCGTCAGCGTACGGCCAAAGTTCTCTGAGCCGGGTTTCGCATGAGACCGGCGGCATGGCCTTTTTCCAGGGCCTGACCGGTTTCGTCACCTTCGATTCTTACTTCGATCGCTTGCGCGCGGAACTGAACCGGCAATACGGAACAGCTTCCTAATGACCGAGACGTTTTGACGACCCGAGCGCCGCAGGTGGTGATGCCTGCGGCGTTTCTGTATTAAAGGTTCGGAATTCCGCCCTTATGCGGGAACCCTCCTTAATAAAAGGAATTCCGCCTGAAGGCGGGACTCCAAGAACTCGAAGCGAAAAAGTCTGGCGCTTCGCGCGCCACGGTGGTACATTTACGATTCAGAAATGCAGGCCAGCTTGGATTGAATCGACTGGTCCCCGGCATGACTGCTAACAGCCCCGCAATTGTTCCTCCATTGAAAGTGCGGACCACAAGCCCGCTCTCCGAATCAATTTATTTCCGAAACAATGATTGAAAATAAAGGCCGCGAGTTTTGCCTAATCGTCGAGGGTGCCTATCTCACTGAGTCGGAAGCCGAACATGCATTGCGCGACCCGTTCATCGAGGACTGGGTTGAGCAAACCGGTCACTTCAAAATTCACAACATGGATGATATTCAGGTGACGCCGGGCGTGACCCTGGGAGCGTTAGGCGTCGTCATGATTGACGATCGCGTGTTTGAAATTGCCAGCGTGGATGAGGATCATCCCTTGACAGAGCACAAAGCCAAAGGCGTGGCCGAGGCCTTAAGACGACAGGACATGTTTGATGAAATTGACGTCGAACCGCGAGAGCAAGCGTAGACTTCAAACTTAGTTTGCTCGCCAACCATTCAAGCTTGAAATTTGAACCTTTACAATCTTTTCTTGACGGCCGCGTACAGGTGGTCGTTGGCGACATCACGAAGCAGGACGTGGACGCGATCGTGAATGCCGCGAATTCATCCTTGCTGGGTGGCGGTGGTGTCGATGGCGCGATTCATCGCGCCGGCGGCCCAGAGATTCTCGAAGAGTGTCGCGAGATTCGCCGCACGCGTTTTCCGGAAGGACTACCAACCGGTGAAGCCGTAATTACCACGGGCGGCAGATTGCCCGCGCTCTACGTAATTCACACCGTGGGGCCTGTCTACGGTGAGCATCGCGGCAAAGAAGCTGAGCTGCTGGCGAATTGTTATCACAACTCCTTAACGCTCGCGGTTGAGAAGAATCTGGCTTCGATTGCCTTTCCGGCGATTTCGACCGGCATTTATGGTTACCCGCTCGCCGAAGCAGCCGCGGTTTCTTCGCAGACGATCGAGAACTTTCTCGCCACTGACCGGCAGTTGAAGGAAGTGCGTCTGGTGTTTTTTCAGGCGCGAGATGCGCAAGTGTTCTTAGAGAATCAGAAATTCCGCTAGTAGGTACCGCGACTCCGAACATCGGGGCTCGCACCACTTCGCCATTGACGCAAACGCAGACTTTTGCTAAACAACTCCATTCGTTTGGCGGCGCAAGGCCGCCTTAATTTTGCAAATCGAAGGACGATAGTTATCTTAACTACGTTGAATGACTGCTGAAATTGAAAACCAAACTGCCTCGAAAGAGGCTTTGCGTACTCGCGAGTTGCCCCAAACCCTTCAGCCGTTAGAAAAATTAGCCTGGAATTATTGGTGGAGCTGGGCACCCGACGGTCCTGACGTTTTTCGCGACGTAGATCCGGGCCTCTGGGCGCAGTGCGAACAAAATCCACGCGTCCTGCTGGCACGGGTTTCGGACCTTCGTCTCGCTCAGGTGGCCGCCGAACCAGTCTTTTCTGAACGCGTCCAGAAACTTGGGCAACGCTTTGACGCGTACATTGCCCACCAGGAACCCTGGCCGAAGCTGCAACTGGCGTCCGGAGTCACTCGCCAGAATCCGATTGCCTATTTCTGCGCCGAGTATGGCGTGCATAACTCGCTGCCGCTCTATTCAGGTGGATTGGGAATCCTCGCCGGTGATCATTTGAAATCGGCGAGCGATCTCAATTTGCCTCTCGTGGCGGTGGGCCTGTTTTATCGCTTCGGTTACTTTCGACAGCGTCTGAATCTCGGTGGCTGGCAGGAAGAATCTTACCGGGAAAACTATGCTGACGAATTGCCGCTTGAATTGGTCAAGGATCCAGAGCAACAACCGATTTTGATCGAAATGGCGATGCGCGGCCGGACCGTCCGGGCCTGCGCCTGGCGTGTGAGCGTCGGACGGATACAACTCTATTTGCTGGACACGAATATTCCGGAGAATGGAGAAACCGACCGCTTGGTAACAGGACATCTCTATGGCGGCGATCGCGAGACGCGCATGGTGCAGGAAAAAATGCTGGGCATCGGTGGTGTGCGATTGCTGCGAAAGCTCGGAATTGAACCGAGCGTTTTTCATCTCAACGAAGGGCATTCAGCATTTCTGACTTTGGAACTCGCACGCGAATTGGTTGAGAAGGAAGGCCTGAACTTCGCTGCTGCTGCAGATCGCGTCCGCGAGCATTGCGTTTTCACCACTCATACTCCGGTGGCTGCCGGGCACGATGAATTCAGCACCGATCTGATCGACAAAGGTTTTGGTAACTGGTACGAATCGGCGCTTGGTTTGTCACGCGATGAGTTTCTGGCGCTCGGCCGCGTAAACGGCGAGGCGCGCGAATCGTTTGGCCTGACGCCATTGGCCCTGCGCATGTGTCGCTCGATCAATGGAGTCAGCCAGAAACACGGCGAAATCTCCCGTAAATTGTGGCAGAAGATGTGGCCTGATCGGAGTGAAGCGCCAATCTCTTCGGTTACGAATGGCGTTCATTCCGGCACGTGGGTGGCGCCATTACTGCGACGGCTTTACGAACAGCGCGTTGGTGATGACTGGATTGAACGTGCGCGAGAAGCCGGTGGTTGGGCTTATGAAGTGGAAAGTATTCCGGATGAAGACTTGTGGCGCGCGCATATACTGTTGAAGCAACGGCTGGTAGCTTTCGTGCGCGATCACTCGTTCGATGCTCGCCTGGCGCGCGGCGAGAGCGAAGACTTTATCGAAGCTGCGCGTACCATGTTCGATCCGGATATTCTCACGATTGGATTCGCGCGCCGCGTCGCCGGTTACAAGCGCTGGAATTTGTTGTTGAGCGAGCCGGACAGGATTACGCGGCTTACCAACGATCCTGAGCGCCCGATCCAGTTTGTCTTTGCCGGCAAAGCCCACCCGCAGGATCAGGAAGCGAAGTTAATCCTGCAAAGACTTATCGAATGGCAGCGCGATCCATCAATCCGCCAGCGCGTGGCCTTCATCGAAGATTACGATCAGGAAATTGCGCGTCAACTGGTGCAGGGAGTTGACGTGTGGATGAACGTGCCGCGACGTCCTCTCGAAGCTTCCGGCACCAGCGGTGAAAAGGCTGCGATCAACGGCGCGCTGAATTTTTCTGTGCTCGACGGTTGGTGGCTGGAAGGCTATGACGGTAACAATGGATTTGCGATTGGGGATCTCGATGAATCGAATGACGAGGAAATGGATCGCCTTGATGCCGAATCAATGTACCGGGTGCTGGAAGAAGAGATTATTCCGCTCTTCTATGAGCGAGATGAGCAGGGAATTCCGCAACGCTGGATCGCCATGATGAAGCGTTCGATCCAGACTCTCGTCCCGAAATTCAGCAGTGATCGAATGGTGGCTGAATATGCGGAACGGATCTACTGATCTGCCAGTCTGCTTGCATGCGGGCGTTACTCGGTGAGGTAAATACCATCCGCGTCAGAGGTTGGGGTAGCCGGTCATCTTGAGTGCCCGATCCATCTGCTCACGCAGATGGTACTGACTCCTACCCCGCTTCGTTGTAAACTAATCGACCGATGAAGTACTGCGCGGTCTGCAACGATAAATTCGACGACAGTCTGAGCTTTTGCCCGAAAGACGGCGAGGTGTTGGAAGAAGACCCTTCGGCGCTGGTCGGAAGTGCGCTCGACGGCCAATACCAGATCGAGACTGTTCTGGGCAAAGGCGGTATGGGCGCCGTTTATCTGGCGCGCCACATCCTGCTCGGTGATCGCGTCGCGATCAAAGTGCTGCCCCCAGAAATGCGCGGCAACACCGAATGGCTGCGTCGTTTTCAACGCGAAGGCCAGGCGGCGCGCCGCTTCCGCCATCCAAACGCCGTCACCGTTTACGACCTCCGCACCTCAGCAGACGGCACGATCTATCTGGTAATGGAATACGTCGAGGGAGTCACGCTCGACGCGGAATTGAAAAAGCATGGCCGATTTTCGCCCGCGGAAGCTTTGACGGTGCTGGATCCGGTGATGAGCGTGCTCAACGCGGCGCATGCAATGGGAGTCGTGCATCGTGATCTGAAACCCGAAAACATCATGATCGGGAAAGCCTCAACCGATGGCGAACCGGTGGTGAAGTTACTCGATCTCGGGATTGCGAAACTGCGCGAAGTTGCGGGCGCCGAAAAGACCGGAAATACAAACCTCACGATCGCCGGTCAGATGTTGGGCACTCCTTATTATATGTCGCCCGAACAATGGGGCGAGCTGCCGCGCGACGGCAGCTCCGAGATCGATGGCCGCGCCGACATCTACAGTCTGGGAATCGTCTGCTATGAAATCGTCTCGGGCAATCGGCCCTTTAGCGGAGTCACACTTTCCGAATTACGTCGCGAGCATACAAGTATTGTTCCTGAACCTCTTCATGAATTCGTTCCCAACGTTCCGGAAGGATTCAGCTGCGCGATTGCGCGGGCCATTGCCAAGGATCGTGGCGATCGGCAAGCGACTGCCGGCGAATTGGCGAACGAACTGAAATCATCGTTGAATGGCGCCGTATCGATGCCGACTGTTTCCGCGCCGGGCATGGCGCCAGGTACGGTTACCAGTCCGATCCGTCATGATACTCAACCGCGCGGATTCGCGACTTCCGCTGAAGGCACGGCGCCTACGATCGTTGGCGAATCGGCACTCACTGAAGTAGAAGCCGGTAATGCGGTGGCGGCTCCGACCAGTGTGGGTGTAAATGCGCAAAGCCAGGCCGGGACGATCCCAACCGTAATCGTCAGCGACCAGGAATTAGCTGCCCGCGCCGCTTCCGCTCGCGAAGCCAAACGGACCACACCAGATTTACGCGAAGGGGCTCCCGTGGTCCCAACGCGGCGGTCGCCCTTTCTATTCATCGGCGCCGGCGTGATTGTCTTGTTACTGATAGTCGGTGTGGGCGCGTTCGCAGTCATCCATTTCATGAACTCCGGAGCCACGAACGATTCCGGCAAGACCGGCGGAGGCAGCGGAGCGAACGGGGCCGGCGGCGCCGAGCTTCCCCCAACGCCGCACGAGGTCGGTCGTTATTGGCTGGAACTCAACACCCCAAACCACGACGATGCCATCCGTGCGGACAAATTGATTCCTTTGAAGTCCAGGCAGGAGTTTAAATTTCACTTCTCGCCGAGTGAGAGTGGCTATCTGTACATCATCGGTCCGGGGCCGACCAACGCCCCGATGACTTTCCTGACTGCTCAGCCGCCGGCTGAGTCAGGCGTTAAGACAAACGAAGTCAAAAGCGGAATTGACTTTTCATTTCCCGCGGATACGGCGAAGAATCAAAACTGGATCACGCTCAACAACACAACCGGCACCGACGAGTTCACGATTATTTTTTCGCCGACTGAATTGACCGAACCTGCTTTTCTCACGGGCACCGCCGCTCACGAGCTGACGCAGGATGAACTAAAACAATTGGCCGACTTACGAATGCGGTTCAAGGCGAACTCGGTCAGCGCCGAAGTCATCAAAACCGGCGCATCACCGGCCGTTTCGGTCAAAGTGCCGCAAACCGGAGACGAGGCCACAGCCGTAGTGTTTACGTTGACGATCGAACACCATTAAGACATTTTCGATTTTAGAGTTTGATTTTCGAGTTACTTAGAGGAGTTTCCCATGAAATCCAAATTCGTCGTTGTCCTGGTCGGCGTGGTGATTATGTCCGGCCTGTTCATTGTCTTTGCACAGGAACCTGATGACGAAGTGCGGGGGGCATTTCTCAGTTCGCGACCAAAGACCACCAACGCCAACGCGCCGTCCCATCGACACCGGCAGCGCAACACAAATACCTCGGCGAACACTAATTCCAGTTCGTCCGGCAACGCGAATACGTCAACGGCAAACCGTAATAAGAATGGCCCGAAGGATTCAGCGGCGGCGATCGGTTTGGGTTACACGCTATTCATGCGTGACGCGAAAGGCCGGGGTGTGCGCGTCGAGCCGGCGCGCGAGTTTCACAACGGCGAGAGCGTGCGCATTTCGCTCGAGCCGAACATCGACGGTTACGTTTATGTCTTCCATACTGAGAACGACGGCGATCCGGAAATGATTTATCCGGACGCGCGTCTGGATGGCGGCGATAATTCAATCCAGGCGCATGTACCGCTGGAAGTTCCCTCGAGTGAAGAAACCGACGAGCGCCTCCGCTGGTTCACGTTCTATGGAAACAGCGGCACCGAACATCTGTATGTCGTGGTGACCCGCGAACCTTTGCAAGCAGTTCCGGCGGACAATGATCTGGTTACCTGGTGCTCGGCCAATAAGGATAAATGTCCCTGGCACCCGCCGGCTGATGTTTGGGCCCGCATCCTCCAGGATACCGCCCGATCAAACGTGAAAGTCGTAACCGCCAAAACTTTCGGACAAACCCAAAGTGAAAAAGAACGAGTGGCGACCACCCGCGGCCTGGGTTTAGATAAGACCGCACCGCAGCCGTCGGTGATTCGCATGAACGCATCGACGACCGCACCGTTGCTGGTGACGGTTTTGGATTTGGTTCACAAATAAGTTTTGGAGCGCGCCGGCAGGGCGAAGCGGCGACGGCGCTTTGATATACTCCGCAGGAGCCAATGTTTATAGTCTTAGTAAGGAATTACCAGGGAACAGTCGGATGTATTAGCCTATTTCAAGTCGTTTCGGATCGAAGTCTGATCAGCAAGCGCGATGGACTCCACTTCGGCGCATCGCCGATCAGGGCAGACTCCGAACGAGCGAAGAGCCGCACACCGTGAAACGTCCATTGATCAGGACGACATCTTTCTTCTTCGAGGTATTCAAATGCGAGAAATTCGGTTCGATAAATATTTTGTGCCGGCGACCCTCCTGGTTGTCATTACTTTGCTCAGTTCGCCGTTACTGTTTCCCGTAAGCGCTGATAACCTTCACTATTCAAAATCCTCCTTCGTTGAGTCTCAGGCAGATCCCCAAACTGCCTTGAGTCGTGGCCGGGAATTATTGAAACAGGGTCACGCGGATCAGGCGCTTCCATCTCTGGAAACTGCTCTCAATCTGTTTACTCAGGCCAACAATCGTCGCGGAATTGCGGCCTCCGAAGATGCGCTCGGCGACCTCTACATGATCCAGGGCCAATACAAAGTCGCGCTTGAGCACTATCAAAAATCGTATCAGGCGTTCGTCGCGGGTCGAGCGACCGACGAGAAAAACCAGGCGGCGGCGAACAGTGCCGCGGCGCGCGCCGGCTCGACCGCGAGCGCGCTGACGGAAACTGCGGGCAGTGCCGCCGACAACGGCTTCAACGCGAACCTGATGCTCGCAAAGATCGGGGACACGAATTATCGCCTCCGCAAGATGTCCGAAGCCGGCACGGCCTACGCGATGATGAGCGTGAAAAAACCTGAGAGCGCAACGGCGAAAACAACCCGGAGGTTTGGCGGGCTCGGCGGAGTTCTGGGCGGCATTTCAACCGGCCATGTCTCAGTCGAGGCCCCGACGACCGGGGCGATTAGCTTGCTCGAAGCAAAAAAAGAGCTCGACGAATATCGTGTGGCCATCGTCTACATGACTTACGAACTCGGCATGGGCCGACTTGCGTATGCAAACAACGACATGGAGACGGCGCGCAAGCATTTTCAGAACGCGCTCGAAGCGGGCAGCGGCGCATTGCCGGTCGTCGCGAAGATGGGCCAGACGCGACGCTTTCGCGCGGCGGCGCGCACGAGCCTGGGCGACGTCGCGTTGCGTGAAGGGCGATACAAAGACGCGGGAAAAATGTTTGGTGACGCAGCCAAAGGGGCGCGCGAAGACAAGCGGCTCGACTTGATGTGGCCCGCCCAACGCGGGCTGGGCCGGAGTCTCTGGATGCAGGCCGCGCAGGAGAAAGATAGCAAAGCCGCGAAAATGCGCGAAGATTCTTTGGCTTCCTATCGCGACGCGCTGAAAACGATCGAGACGATCCGCTCCGGCAGCCTGCGCGCCGATGAATCGCGCTCGACGTTTCTCGCGACGACTAAGGATGTCTACGACGAAGCATCCGGCGCCTTCGCAGAAATGGCTTTGATGAGCTCGGGCTCAGTTGGCAGAAACCCGACCGTAAGGGAGGGTGCACAAGAGAAAGCAGAAGGCAGAAAGCAGAAGGCAGAAAGCGGAAACCCGACGGTAAGCGAGGGTGCGATCGCGTTTCACCATCGAGGCACTAGCCCGATCGTCAGGGAGAGTGCAATCCTGGCGGACCTCTCCGGCAAAGCTCTCGATTATGCCGCCGAATCCTTCCGCATCACCGAAGAAGGCCGAGCTCGATCGCTGCTCGACATGCTCGGAGAAGTAAATGCCCAAATCACTGAAGGCGTGCCCGCGGAGTTGCTGAAGCGAAAACAGGAAAACCTTGATCGACAGCAGGAGATTGCTGAACAGCTTACCGGCATAAGTCTTGCGGCTGACCAGAAAACAAAGCCCTCGGATCTCGAAGCTGAGCTCGACAAACTGCAGACGGATTTTGATGACATCGAAAACCAGATTCGCGTTGCGAGCCCGCGTTATGCGGCGCTAACTGCCGCACAACCATTGGCGCTCAGTGAGGTACAGCAGAAGGTGCTGGACGACAACACTGCGCTGCTGGAGTACAGTCTCGGCTCAGACAATTCGTATTTGTTTGCGGTGACGCGTTCGGGCGTTTCGCTTTTCAAACTGCCTGCGCGATCTGAGGTCGCCAGACTGGCGTCGGAATTCCGAGCGCAGCTAATTCCGCCGAAGTTACAGCGGCGCATTGTCGGAATCGACGTCGCCGCCGATCAGCAACGCGGTTTGGGAATCGTGCAGGGGCCTTCGGAAAACCTGGCCGCCTTTGTCGCCGCGTCGAATGCGCTCTACAAAGCGGTGGTTGAGCCGGCAACCAGCGTGACCGGCGATAAGCGTCTCCTCATCGCCGCCGACGGCGCGTTGAACTACATTCCTTTTGAAGCCCTGGTGAAGAATTCGGATGGCGCAGATTATGCTTCACTGAATTATCTGGTGAAGACAAATGAAGTTGTGTATGCGCCGTCTGCTTCAGTCATTGGCGCAATTCGGGGCAATAGCCCGACCGTCAGGGAGGGTGCAACAAAGCGCATCCTGATCGTTGCCGATCCTGTATTCAGTGCTAACGATCCCCGCTTGAAAGGTCCCGCGCAGAATTCGGCAGAGACCCGCGGCCTCGGTTTAGGACTTGAGAGTGCCGTTAACGACGTTGTGGGTGATCAACCCGCCGGCGGACTTCATCTGGCTCGCTTATCCGGAACCCGCACGGAAGCGGAAGAAATCTCAAAGATCGCGCGCACGGGCGGCAATCAACCCGATACCTGGATGGATCTGAATGCCAGCGAAGACAATGTGCGCAGTCGAGACATTACCAACTACCGGATCGTGCACGTCGCCACGCATGGATTACTGGATGCCGAGCGGCCGCAGTTTACCGGTGTGGTGCTGTCACTCATCGGTAACAAGACTAACGATGGTTTTCTGCGCACGGACGAAATTTTCAATCTGAAATTGGGTTCGCCCTTGGTGATGTTATCAGCCTGCGAGACCGGATTAGGAAAAGAGAAACGCGGCGAAGGCGTCATGGGCCTGACGCGTGCTTTCATGTATGCCGGCGCCCCGACGGTCGGCGTCAGTTTGTGGTCGGTAGCGGACAAGTCAACCGCGGATTTAATGACCGACTTTTATCGCAGGTTACTGGCCTCAAGCCCCCAGCCCCCAGCCTCGGCGTTACGCGATGCGCAGCTGGCGCTGATCACCGGCAAGAAATACAGCGCGCCATTTTATTGGGCGCCGTTTGTGCTGGTGGGAGAATGGCGTTGAGGCTTGATTAGCTCTTAGCATTTCACGGCACGATTAAGTCGGTTGTGTCGTAGGCTGGGCGCCAATTCGGAATAGTCGCGGTCGTGTGTCGATTCGGGGCACGTACTGGTTGATAAAAACGAACACCAGCGGTATTCAGGAAGTTGAAAGCCGGATCTGCTGCAACATGATCACCGCCGCCGACAGTCCCCAGCCAATTGCGAACCCTAGCCTCATAGCTTAGCAACCAATGTCCCCCATATAATTCATCAGGTGTAATGAGGGTTGACCAATAGCCAAGATCGAGGTTAGGTAGTAATCTGCGGTTGTGGGCATCAAGCGCTAACAATGCTACAGAAGAGTCGCTCATCTGAGCCAATGATTGAAGAGCCTGCTTGTCTTCTATCTCGCACCCGAATGATAGAGCCATCCATAAAGCCCATGCGACTTCGGAGCCGTGGCCCTGCGGTGCGTGCTGTCTGATAAGAAGCGTAATAGCCTCCCTCATCGACTCAACGCTGACTATCTTCCCTTCAGCGTAAGCCTTAATAAACATAACTGCGATTTGTTGCAAGCTATCCGGTTCGACCGACATCGTTTGAAGCAGGAGATCCTGTAAGACACTCCAACTACCTTCTTCAAAAACTAGACTCTCCAATCTTGAAATTGCATAACCGACGACGGCATCAGTTACATGCTCGCGTTTGAGCGAGAACACGAGATCGAAATACCCAAGAAGCAACCTCTGTCTGGCTTCGTCGGTATCCCCGAATGAATAACTGCGGATTGGTCCGCGCCAAGGATGATCCAAACGCATAGGTAACGATTGGATCTGGGTCTTTTGAGCGTTAAGCTGAAGATTGAATACACCTAGCGCCGAATGAAGTGCTGTTAAACCCTCCTCCGCGTCGGAATATTTCTCAAAAACGAGTTCATAATCATCGTAAAATCGCAGAGCCGATATTGGTCGGATTGTTCTCAGAAGTTCCTCATCAGCAGCTGCAAGAATTATTTCGCCGATTACAAACGAAGTATCAGGACCTATAGGAATACCGTTCGTTTGCAGACTTTGAGTATTTCGAAGCGCGCGATCGATTCTGACGCCTAGCAGTGCATAATTCCAGCTACATCCGCGAGAAGTACATAGCGGCCGTGCCGACGGCTTCGGACCCGAAGACGCGGTAACGCGCCAAAACGCGACCGTGGCGCTGCGGCCCTCCCCATTGTTCCTGTTAACGCTGGCCGTGACACAGCGAAAGTGGAAGTTAGCAGGTGCCGCCTTATCTCCGACCATCCGGTCGAAATCTCATCAGCGAGTCGAAAATGAGTAATTGGATTCGGAACTGATAGCAACCTTCTAACTCCACTCGCACGACTGAGGCTGTGGTGACAAAGTGCGGAAGTGGGAAATTGAGGAAATCCGACGGGCGCATACGCAGCCGCTTCAATAGCTCTTGCGTATTGTGTTGAACGAAACGCAGGCGGCAATTCCTTTGGAAATAGCCCACGCGTGAGAAAGCGTTTTCGACTCGCCATTGGTCAGCCCACCAAAGTATTGTGCCCTGCGCTCATAGCCTAGAGGTTAAACTTCAAGAGAAAGGATGATTTCGCAGGATGTATCCAACAGTAATAAGAGATGCACAGAGAAAGGATACCCAGCGCGAGATAAAAGAAGACAAAGTGGGGTAGAACCAATACGCTTCGTATCTCTTTCGCACTCTTCTTATTGGCGGATGTATGAACTGAAAAGTTGTACTCTTCCAACTTCTTGTCCTTGAGAATTTTTTCCATTTCGCCGGCACGATCTATGAACCGTTTTTGATAGCGACGGTAAGTCAATTCAACGATTCCGAAGCCGATTATTATTGCCAAGCCAACCAGTGCAATTGTGCTGTCTCTTTCGCTTATGGCATAAGCTGAAACAGCAGACCAAGTCGTAACACACCAACTCTTAATCGTAGATCCGTTATTGTCGTAGCGGGCGATTGCTGCCTGCACGAATTCCATTTCTTTGATCCACAATTGCAATTGACTATTGTCATTCATCTTAGGATATACCGAGTTGACAAAGATGCTAGCCGCATACTCAGAGTAGCGCTGCCTAAGTTACGAATGCATGCTCTAGCAGCGATCAGACATGAAGAGGTTTACTCGCATCGATGAGTTCCAAAAGAAGATCACTCGCGGCTTCAAATCTCGTGGCCAGCTGTTTATCGCGCTTAATAAGATCCGTCCTGTTTCTTACCTTATGGCCGGTTTCATTTCTATAACTGGTGACCCCTAGAACTCGCGCCAGCAGTGGCTTTTTCAATTTGGGGCACCCGCAGGCGCTAAGATTCAGTTCGTTCATCAAGGCTTCCAATACATTCGCCCACGGGTCTTTATCAAGCTTCATTTTTGGAATTTTTCTCCACAAACCTTTCTGCTGAGTTTTCTTTGCTATTCTCCTTGAAAGGTCCTCAATTTCGTCATAGACCATGGCGCAGCCTTTTGCGGGATTGCCATTGCGAAACGTATCGACCGCTTGCGATAGGTTGGAGCGGTATCTGGCAGGAATCGAGTTCAAGTCAATTTGTCTTAGATCTGCAAGCGATTGGGAAAGTGCCTCGAGCACGAGCTCTGCGCTTTTTCCATCCACTTCTAGAACGCCAACCCCATTCCTGCGAGCTTGACGTAATTGCTTCTGAAAATTGTCATTCGGTGTCCCTTTGGGAATAGCCACGTACAATCTTACCGGTAGCTTCCGATTTCTATATTCTAGAACCATTGCATCCAATGTATCGAAATAAGCATTCTCAGATACTTCGACACATACGTAGTGTCCGTCGGTCGTATTCGCTGTGAGCGTGTGGCGAAAGATTCCATCGGGACTAATAGCCGCTTCCACACGGAACTTCGTCACGCCCTTGCTTCTAAAATATTTTCTTGCCATTTCGGCGAGATTTTGAAGATGAGGCGGAAGAATCCGATACGTCATTCTGTCGCCTCCAAAATCTTTTGAGCGTGACGAACTAATCTACCAAGCGTTGATCGTATATCTTCATCGATTTCTTGAGGCTCAAGTAGTTCTATTTGATCTAAGAGCTTATCAATTCGAGCAGCGAGAGTTACGATATCCCTCTCCAAGTAAGCATCCGAAACGGATTCTTCAAAGGCGTTGTCTACAGAATAATCATTTGATTTAAAGAGTTTCCGAAGTACAATTTGGGCCTGTTCTTCATCACCCTCTACGGTTTCCGCACGAGCAATCTTGGGAATTTTTCGAAGTTGCGTGATGTTCGAAATAACACCCTCTCGGTACTTGGAAATTAAGATATCCCTAACATGATCTTTGTCTGTGATTACATCAGGTAAATATCTTTCTACCGTTCTCAAGGAACGTTCCATCTCAATAAATAAGTCTTCTGTTAGCTTTTGCTGGGCTTTCGGTTTATTGAGTTCGTTCAAGATTTGATCTTTGTACTTTTGAGGCAAGTCGATTAGCAATTTGCTCCTTCGAATTACCGATCGGGATACTCCGGCTTGTCGAGACAATTCGCCTTCTGTCGGTGACCCTCCCAGTTCTTTTGTGAGTAGTGATATGAGGGTGGGAAGTTTCATTGCAATCGTGAGAAGATCCCACTGCTCACGCAATGCGTGAATGTTGAACATTAAGAGTAGGTTTGCTATAGGAGTTGGCCTATCTTGTATTAATGCGGGAATCGTCTTGTTGTTAAGCTTAAGTGCACACTTCCATCGGCGTTCGCCGTCGATGAGTACAAATCTTTTTCCCTGGCGAAAAACAGAGACCGGTACCTGAACGCCATACAATCGTATCGACTCAAGTAGTTGCTCGAGCTCTCCCTGCCTAAAAAGTATTCGCGGATTGTCAGGATTCTTGTCTATCAAATCGACCGGAATCTGCTGCAAATCGGAATTAGCAGCATCAATGTGGCCAGTCGCCGATAACTCCTCAATACGTTTGACCTCTGCAAGAGCCATGTTTACCTCACGATTTCAGATTTCGAAAAGTAGTACCAATAATCAATCACATCATTGCTAGCGGATAGGTTCTTCTGGCTTCGTTTCGTTCACGTGGAAATCTCCTTTGAGGAAGAGATGGCTAAGGTTTTCACTTCACGATCTGCGGAAGATCGGGTAGTGAGTTAATGCGAATACCCGGCTTGTAGAGTGGTTCTCGTTGTTAATGAGATTGAGCTTGAAATGAGAACCAAGAAACGGCGCGGATTCTAGCACAAAATATGACATGGTAGGCAAAGTCCTTTGGGTGCAGCGGTGGGTAGTGGGGTTCTGGCAGAGCACCGAAGTAGGTATTGCCCTCGGTCTGACTTATCGACCGCCCCAGTGCGGCTGCCGCGCTGGGGACCCCGGTTGGTCGGGTTTCTGATTAGCTAGGGACGAGCCTAGAATCTATTAACAGTTCTCGCCTGGCGAATGGCCAAAGCATGAAGTAGAGTTTTGTTGTGAATTTCAAGGGGCATTCATTTTCGACGAGCTTCGTCGTGCTCGTCACATTATTAGTCGCATTTCTCTCTGCTGATGTCGGCCGCCTCATCTCGGTCGAATCCAAATCAGTCTCAGTCGAATCTCAACCGGCTGCCCAGGAATCAACAGCAGCACAAGCCCGCCGCCAACTGTTTGAAGGCAAGACGCAGCTACAGCAATACAAGCTGTACGCGGCGCTGCCACTGCTGCAGGATGCGTTGAAGCTCTACACGCAGGCCGGCGATCAGAATGGAATCGGCGCGGCGAGCGATGCGCTGGGAGACCTCTATGAACGAGAGGGTCAATACGCGACCGCAAGGAATTACTTCCAACGCTCTCGTGATGCGTTCAATGCCAGGAAGGAAGTAGTCAACACCAATTTCGAACTTGGGAAGCTGGCTGAGACTTATCTTCTGACTGGTGATTTCTCAACGGCGCGCACTCTGCTCGCCTCTTTTGATAAAAAACGAGGCCCAGGCGATCGCAATGCCGGAGGTAGCGGCACTGACGGATCGCCGCTCGACGTCGATGCAAGTTTCTTCGGCACTTTAGCCAGCGCCGCGAATCTCGGATGTTCAGGCCGGCCGGGTTTTCCCGAACCCCCGTTCATGGGACATGGGGTGTTGGGGCCAAATCGCGTGGCGCGGATGGATTTGCGCGTGCGCGATCAGAATGGAAACCCGGTGCAGAACGCGAATGTCGGCGTGGTTTCTGAGCGGCCGCCGGGACTGCCTCCAGATTTCATCTGCGATTGCCAGGGCCAGACTGATCCGAAAGGTCAGTACCTCGCGCCGCCGATTCACGTCGGCAGCCAGGTGACATTGACCGTTAATGCAAAGGGTTATGAACCGTTTCAAACCACGCTGCCGGAAAAAAGTCTTTCGCAGCCGGTACATGTCACCTTGATCTTGCCCGGCGGTGGTGGCGGACGCCGGCGAAACACTTCGCCCTCCGAAATCGATTGCTTTGATTACTATCGATTCTTCGTGGGGTACGCGAAGATCAAATTGATTGAAGGTCGCGCGGCTTTTCAAACGGGGCAGCTCGGCGATGCGGAAGCAGCGTTCAACGATCTTTTGTCGGCAACCAAACAGCCTGAGTTTGCAAACTTTCAGGCGGCGCAGCGGTTTCGCGCGGCTGCGGAAACCAGTCTCGCCGACATCGCACTTCGCCGGGGCGATCTGGTCACCGCGCGCGCGAAATACACGCAGGCGATCGATGACGCTACTCGAGATGGGCGTCTGGATCTGGTTTGGGCCGCTGACGCCGGCCTGGGAAAGACCCTTTGGTCGATGGCCCATCAGGAACGTCGCATAGCGCGTTTGTCGCCAGCTCTGTCGGACGGCCGAGTTTTTAATCATGCGGGCAGCCAATCAAGCAATGCGAAATTACAGTCTGATTCGTTAAATGCTTACCGCGACGCAGTCAAAAACATCGAAATAATTTTCGCCGGCAGCATTCGCGCCGATGAATCCCGAACCACATTTCTCGCGAATACGCATCAGGTGTTTGTCGATGCCGCCAGCGCGATGAGCGAAGCATCGCTGGCCGGCGATCGCAGTCTCACCGCCGAAGCTTTTACGATCAATGAGAGAAGCCGCAGCCGTTCCTTACTGGATTTGCTGAGCGAAACCGGCGCCGACATCAGTCAGGGCGTCGCGCCGGAATTGCTCAGGCGAAAGGAACAAAATCTCGCGCGACAACAGGCGATTGCCCAGCAACTTTCCGGCGTTGCGCTCGCAGGTGAACCGCGCAAACAATCTGTCGCCTCGCTGGAAACTGAACTTCAGAGCTTAACTACGGAGTTTGACAATCTCGAAAACCAGATTCGCTCTACCAGCCCGCGCTATGCGTCTCTGGTCCACAATCAACCGCTGACACTTCCGCAAATTCAACAACAGGTCCTGGATGATCGCACGGCGCTGCTGGAGTACTGTCTCGGCGAACAAAACTCATACCTCTGGGTCGTCCAGAGATCAGGCGTGCAACTTTTCCGTCTGGCGCCGCGATCTCGAATTGAAAAGTTAGCAACCGAATTCCGCGGTCAACTAATTCCACCAAAGTTGCAGCGGCGCATTGCAGGGATTGACATAGTCGACGACGAGCAGCGTGGTTTGGGGGTTGTGGGCCCCTCAGAAAACGTGCCCGCATATGTGGCGGCCTCGAATGCACTCTACCGAGCCGTCCTGGAACCGGCAGCGAGTTCAATAGGCGACAAGCGCCTCTTAGTCGTCGCTGACGGCGCGTTGAACTACATTCCATTTGAAGCCCTGGTGAAAAGCTCAGCCGGCGCTGACTACACATCGTTGGATTATCTGGTTAAGACAAACGAAGTTGTCTACACGCCCTCGGCTTCGGTGATCGGAGCACTTCAGCAGCAATCAGGCAGAAATCCGACCACGATTGGCGGAAACCCGACCGTCAGGGAGGGTGCTAAGCGCATCCTTCTCGTAGCCGATCCCGTATTCAATACCAATGACCCGCGTTTAAGAGGAGCTTACGCAACGCAAAGCACAGGACCAACACGCGGCCTTGACCTCGGACTGGAGAGTGCGGTCAATGATGTAACTGGTCAGCAATCGAGCGGATTGCAGTTAGCCCGTTTATCTGGTACCCGCACCGAAGCAGAAGAGATTGCGAAGATCGCGCGCACGGGCGGCAATCAGACCGATACCTGGCTGGACTTGCATGCGAGTGAAGACGACTTGCGGAGTCGAGACATTTCCAACTATCGAATAGTCCACGTCGCCACGCACGGGCTACTGGATGCGGAAAGGCCACAGTTCACCGGTGTTGTCCTGTCGCTCGTAGGTAATAAGATGAATGATGGCTTTCTGCGCACCGATGAGGTTTTCAATTTGAAGTTGGGATCACCCCTCGTGATGCTGTCGGCGTGCGACACGGGTTTAGGAAAAGAAAAACGCGGCGAAGGCGTGATGGGTTTGACGCGCGCCTTCATGTACGCCGGCGCGCCTACAGTGGGCGTCAGTCTCTGGTCGGTGGCAGACAAATCCACCGCGGAGCTGATGACTGATTTCTACGGGCGACTACTTAGCGCCCGCAATCCAGAGTCGCCGGCGACTGCCATGCGTGATGCCCAGCTGGCGATGATCGCGGGTAGGAAATACAGCGCGCCGTTTTACTGGGCGCCGTTTATCCTGGTTGGTGAGTGGCGCTGATTCCGGTTTCGATCGACGGCGCCGCAGCAGGTCGCGGGGCGTGCATTTCTGAACTGAGGGTTAAGACGCTGCCGGCAGTTTCTTCAAGGACTTCTCAATCCCTTTGCGCACCCGTTTTGTCTCAGGGCTCGTAGCGTCGCCCGCCGTGAGCGAATCCGCGTAAACAAGAACCTCGCCCGTATGCGAATCAACGATTGCAATCGTTAGTTGCAAATATGCCGGTTTGCCGCCCACGAGCAAGACATACGTTTTCTTGCCGGACGTTAGTTTTTGTCCGTGGCCGCGAATGAAAACAATCGCATCGGCATTCTTGTCCAGATTCAGGCTCAACACTTCATCGCCCATTGAGAACCTGCCCTGTTTGACGTCTTTTTTCTTCTTCGCGATTTTCGGCAACAGTTCGTCATAGCGAGATTGAATATCCGCTACAGTATATTTCTGCTGCGAATCGGTTTCGGAAGATGCCGAGGGCGTTGCCAGGGCGGTGATATGTTTGGCGGCCAGGACCTCGGTAATCAGCTGGCTGACGCGCGCGCTCAACGCGTCAGACTCGGCGCCCATGCCTTCGGGCCCTTTCATGCTGTCCCTCACGATATCGACTTTCGCCGGCAGCAACACGACATTCCGAATCGTGACCTGCTTCGACGTGATTTTCGGATGCAGGTACTGGGCGGGAGCGGCAGCCGGAGCGACCGCAGCAAAAAGAAAAACGACACAGATAAGTTGAAACTGCGCGGAGTTGATGAGCCGGTCACGTAATCTCACTTTAGGATCTCCTTAGCGCTTCAAGGCGTCTCTGAATTCTTTCGTGGTCGATGGCCGCGGGCGCGACCTGTAGATACTTTTCATACTCACTTACTGCTTCGCTCCGCCTTCCGAGCTTTTCGTAGAGCATGCCCAGCCCGCGATGCGCGGCGGGAGAGGGACTGTCCAGCTGCAATGCGCGCAAGTACAACTCTTCGGCTTTTTGCTGGTTCGCCTTCCAGGTTTGCTGTCCTGCTTCACCTGCGAGTAGATCACGCTCTTCTTCTTCGGGAGTTCGCTTCGCTCGTTTTTTCACGGCGTCCTTTTTCGCGCTGTTCGTCAGCTCTTTATCAGTTAGTTGCGGCGAGCGCGGCCCCAGGTTGCGGTAGCTTTCGGCCAGCCAAAAAACGTTCTCTGAAGCATTAGGATGGAATTCAACCAATCTTTGACTGAGATAAAAAGCCGAACGAAACCGCGCCGCGTTGATAGCTAACTGAATGTCATGGCGCATGATCGATTCAGCCCTGGCGAAGTAGGCGTTCTTTTCGCGATTGAGTTCCATGGCGGCAGTGACCTTAACGGCGTTACTGCCCAGGTAGGCACTCACGTACTTGATGCGATCCTGCAGCGCGGGATGATCGTTGTAAAAAAGTTTTATCTGTTCGCCTTCGATGTCGTTGCTCAACAGTTTAAGCGCCTGCACCATTTCTTCGGGCGGATACTCGGCATTGGCCATTAGTTCCACACCTTTCAGATCCGCCTCCCGTTCCAAATCGCGGCTGTAACCGAAGATTGTCGCGACCACGATTAACGGGGCCACCGCAGTAATTATGGCTATCGCAGCGCCGGCAATGCCGCCCACCGGATTCCACACGCTGACGGCGTTGATTATGTTGATGGCCAGAACCTTTTTGCGATTGCTGCGGTTTTGCAGATAGGTGTGGCGTCGCATTACGTGCGTCAGTTCGTGCGCGAGCACCGCGGCGACCTCGGACTCGTTGTCCATCAAAGCCAGCAAACCAGTGGTGACATAGACCGATCCATTCGGCAAAGCGAAGGCGTTCGGGACCGGGTCTCTCAGCGCGCGAAATTTCCAGACGACGTGCTCGAGATGCAAACCACGCGGCACAAGTATCTCGCCTATGCGTTTTAGATAGGCATTGGTCGCTGTATCTTCAAGCACCAGGCCTTCGCGCTCGAAACGCTGATCAAGCAGGTTCACCTGATCGAGCAACTCCAGATCGACTTTACCGAACTTGAATTCCTCGTTTGCCGGGGACTGAGAACCGGACGGGTTCTGTGAAGCGCTTTGGGGTACGGCTGGTTCTTGTTTTTCCGCGACAACCGGCAAGCCACATATGGGCGCCGTCAGACAGAAAAACAGCACCGCGATGATGATCAGCCGGGCGTTCGAGGGTTTCATAAATCTGGACATTTTAGTGCAAGTCGAGACCTGGCCTGCGCGAGGCGCAGCTCACAATGCTCAGGCAAGAAATACGGCGCCGTTTTCCTGGGCGCCTTTCATCCTCGTGGGCGAGTGGCAGTAGAAACCGCTCAACCACGAACCAGCAAATACATTTCTTCAAGGAAACTTTTGTGTTGACGAAGATATTTCCGAAAGTGCGCGTTCAATTGCTTCGCGCAGGCGGTCGCCGCTTTGTGAACGTGAGTAGCCGCGCCAGCTACTGACGACGCGGCCATCGACGCCGATTACCAGTGTCTGCGGGATCGCGCCTCTGCCGTTCATTAAGGTAATCGCCGTTTCGCGATCGGCCCAGCCCAGATGAAAGCCGAAATTGAAATCACGCACGAACTTTTTCACTCGGTCGAATGAAGTGCGCGGGTCTTCGGTCGTCAGGCCGACGAACTCGACTGTTCGCCCAGCATATTCTTTGCGAACCTTCTCGTAATCCGGGATTTCCATGCGGCATGGCCCGCACCACGACGCCCATAAATTCAAGACAATAACCTTGCCTGGAAAGTCGGCGAGTCGAAAGCTGCCCTGGTCGAGCGACTTAAGCTGTCGTTTGAGGAGGTCGTCAGGCAGCGCCCGTAAAGCCCGTGCCTCGGATGCCGCAGGCGCGCGATCTGGTTGCGAATAGACGGGCGATTCCACGACCGGAGCCGAAGGCGGCGGCGGGTTAATGTTTCTTCTTCCTGACTGTGCTGTGACGTTGGCCGCAACCAGAACGGCGAATAGGAGCAGGATAAATACTCTTCTCATCGTAAAACCTTGCGAATAGTTACAAAGATCTGTCGCCGGGATTCTATCGTAACGAGGTGAGCAATGAAAGGTTTTGCCGAGGCCCGGACTTGAAATTGCCCCCGGTGGCGTTCCCGCTCAGAATCCCGATCAAGGTCGTGCCATCATCGTATTTAATGTCGTCGATCTTCCAGGCTTTTCCAGATTTTTCCAGCCGAAATACAAGTTCATTTTTCTTGCCAAGATTTTCGAATGTAACGCTGACCTCAGCCTTGCCATTCGAATATTTCGGCGAGCCAATCAGGAAACGTGTGATCTTCATGTCCTGCGCGTTGTACAGAGGGTCACCATCCAACGCACCGACCTCGCCTTTGGAATTGCGCGCATCCTTCCAAATCAGATCAGCCAGCCGCTTTGTAAAGTACCGGTCAACACGCGCGCGACTTCTGGTTTGAAAAAACGGGCTGCGCTTCAGATTGTGTTGCCGGTAAAGGTCGGCGATCAGCGCGTTCGGAGCAAGTGTCTGGCTTCCGCGGGATTGGCCGAAAGCGTGAAAGGAAATACTTGCCATCAAAAGGAAACTTGCCACGATCAGAGTTGAAGTTGCTCGTTTCATATGAACCTCATTTTTCGTTTGCTGGGACTTTGGAGACAAGCATAAGAGCTGCTGTGCCGCTTCGCAAATCCACTGACGGCAGTTATGATAAGCCACAAATCGATGAACGCTCTACCAATCATTGTCGGTGCATTATGTGTGCTGGCCATCGCGTATCGTTATTACTCCGCCTTCATCGCCGCGAAAGTCCTGGCGCTGGATGATTCGCGCCCGGTGCCGTCAAAGACCATGTATGACGGTCACAATTATTATCCGACGAACAAATGGGTCCTCTTCGGGCATCACTTCGCGGCGATCTCCGGCGCCGGTCCGCTAATCGGGCCGGTGCTCGCAGCACAGTTCGGTTTTCTGCCGGGACTGTTGTGGCTGGTGATCGGTGTTTGCCTCGGAGGCGCCGTACATGACTTCATGATTCTCGGCGCCAGCATTCGCCGCAAAGGAAAATCGCTCGCCGAGATTGCCCGCACCGAAATCAGTCCCCTGTCCGGCGTAGTCGCGGCCATCGCGATTCTCTTCATCGTGGTCATCGCACTCGCGGGCCTCGGACTGGTCGTAGTAAACGCTCTGGCTGAATCGCCCTGGGGAACTTTCACGGTAGGATTCACGATCCCTTTGGCGCTGTTCATGGGCCTTTACATGTATCGCTTTCGCAAGGGAAAAATTGCGGAAGCGAGTGTAATCGGAGTTATCGGCTTGTTGTTGGCAGTCTACTTCGGCGGAAAAATCGCCGACTCCTCGTTCGCTCATGCATTCACTTTCTCGCCGCATTCAGTGACATTGCTGATGGCCGCATATGGCTTCATCGCGTCGGTGCTGCCCGTCTGGATGCTTCTATGTCCACGTGATTACCTTTCTTCATATTTAAAGATTGGAACGATTGCCCTGCTAATCATCGGCGTGATTCTGGTCCATCCGAATCTGCAGATGCCGGCCGTTACACCGTTTATTTCCGGCGGCGGGCCGGTGGTTCCCGGAAAGGTCTATCCGTTTGTGTTCATCACGATTGCCTGCGGCGCCATCAGTGGATTTCATTCTCTGATTTCCTCGGGCACCACGCCCAAGATGATCGCAAAAGAAACTGATGCGCGGGTGATTGGGTACGGCGCGATGTTGATGGAAGGCGTTGTCGGCGTGGTCGCCTTGATCGCCGCGACATCATTATTTCCCGGCGATTATTTTGCCATCAACACGGCGCAGCGGAACGAAACTGAGCGGGCGAAGTACGTGCGCATGGTCGACGCTGAAGGCGCGCAGGGTTTCAATCTCCAACCACAGGAGCTTGATCGTCTGGAGGCGCAGTCCGGTGAGAAAGTGCGCGGACGCACCGGCGGGGCAGTCACGCTGGCCATCGGGATCGCGAAAATATTCGATGGTATTCCCGGTCTGCGCGGCTTGATGAAATACTGGTATCACTTCGCGATCATGTTCGAGGCGTTGTTCATCCTCACCACGATCGACACCGGCACCCGGGTCGCTCGATTTCTGTTGGGAGAATTTGGCGGACGGTTCTATCGTAAGTTGGAACAACCCACCTGGTTGCCGGGATCGATTGTTACCAGCGCGGTAATTGTCTTTGCGTGGGCCGCTTTCATCTGGAGCGGATCGATTTCCACGATCTGGCCAATGTTCGGCATCGCGAATCAACTGCTGGCCGCGGTCGCGCTCTGTGTCGCAACCACGATTATCATCAACACAGGCAAAGCGCGTTACAGTTGGGTGACGCTGGTGCCGTTGTCATTTGTCGCGACGACGACTCTGGTCGCCGGCTACGAATCAATCCGCGATATCTTTTGGCCGCTGGCGCAGAATCCGGTTACGGCGACTCAGGGATACGTCGACACAACCCTCACCGCGCTTATCATGTTGGCAGCTGTCATTGTGCTGATCGATTCTTTACGAAGTTGGATTGGTGGTGGCAAGGCGACGGCGATCTCGTCCGATGCGGCTGTTGCCGAAGCCTAGTTTCCGCGACGCGTCAGGCAATCCTGGCGGCTTTAATTCTCCTTCGCGGCTTTGCGAGAGATGCCGTTCACGCAAAGGCGCAAACACTCAAAGGCACCAGTCAAATAGGCGTCTCAGATTCGAACTCCGGTAGACAGTTCAGCGCTAAATCGGCAATAATAACCGACTCTTTTCAGCTCGGCTTTTATCTCTGCAATAAAGGAAGGATCTTCTTGATAGTGAATTCCATGTCGAAGTTTGCGCTCGTATCGCGCCGCAAACTGTTTAGCTTATTTATCGCAATTCCTGCTCTCGCATTCAGCGCGCCGGTGATTATGGCTCAGACGAGCGAAAGCGGCGGCGGCGAAGCTGCCCTCAAACTTCCGGATCTCTCAGGCGTCAATTTTCTCGGATTTAGCGGCAATCGTTTATTGCTCGCCGGTCTCTTCATTTCCTTATTGGGTTGGATCTTTGGCTTGGTCATCTACGTGCAGTTAAAGAACCTTCCGGTGCATCGCGCCATGCGCGAAATCTCGGAACTGATTTACGAAACCTGCAAGACGTATCTGATCACCCAGGGAAAATTCATTTTGTTGCTGTGGGTTTTCATTGCAACGATCGTGGTCGCTTACTTTGGCGTACTACGCCCGGTTCCCGGCCATCCCATTACGCTCACCGTGCCGATCATTTTGCTCTTTAGTCTGGTCGGCATCGCGGGCAGTTACGGCGTTGCCTGGTTCGGCATTCGCGTCAACACTTTCGCCAACTCGCGCACAGCTTTCGCCAGTCTCGGCGGCAAGCCTTACCCGATCTCCCAGATTCCACTCAAAGCCGGAATGAGCATTGGCATGCTTTTGATCAGCGTCGAGCTGCTGATCATGCTGTTCATCCTGTTGTTCGTGCCGGGCGAGTACGCGGGTCCGTGCTTCATCGGTTTCGCAATCGGCGAATCGCTGGGCGCCGCGGCGCTGAGAATTGCCGGCGGCATCTTCACAAAGATCGCGGACATCGGTTCGGATCTGATGAAGATAGTCTTTAAGATCAAAGAAGACGACGCACGCAATCCCGGCGTGATTGCCGACTGCACGGGTGACAACGCCGGCGACTCAGTCGGACCGAGCGCCGACGGTTTTGAAACCTACGGCGTGACTGGCGTGGCGCTGATTACTTTCATTCTGCTGGCCGTCAGAGATCCGCACATCCAGGTGCAATTGCTGGTTTGGATTTTTGTCATGCGCGTCATGATGCTCATCTCAAGCGCGCTGTCTTATTTCGTCAACGGCGCCATCGCGAAAGCCCGATTCGCAAACGCCGACAAAATGAATTTCGAAGCGCCGCTGACGTCGCTGGTCTGGATCACTTCGATCGTTTCGATCGTGCTGACCTATGTCGTCTCCTACCTGATCATTCCGACGCTGGGCGGCGACACCTCTCAGTGGTGGAAGCTCGGGACCATTATTTCCTGTGGCACGCTGGCCGGCGCCGTCATTCCGGAGCCGCAGGAAGGCGGCGCTTCGCTGAATATTCTTTCCGGCTTCGTGGCGGGAAATTTTTCTGCTTACTGGCTGTGTATCAGCATCGTGGCGCTGATGGCGATTGCATTTGTGTTCAGCACGATGGGCCTGGGCGGGCTTCCGCCGGGTTCGATCATGCTGGCTCCGGCCGTCTTCGCGTTTGGTCTGGTGGCCTTTGGTTTCCTGGGTATGGGTCCGGTCACGATCGCGGTTGATTCATATGGACCGGTCACTGACAACGCGCAATCAGTTTACGAACTGTCCTTGATTGAACATCTCCCGAACGCCGCCGAGGAAATCAAGAAGGAACACAACATCGCGGTGAATTTTGAACGGGCCAAGGATATGCTGGAAGAAAACGACGGCGCCGGCAATACTTTCAAGGCCACCGCGAAACCGGTGCTGATCGGCACGGCCGTCGTGGGAGCCACCACGATGATCTTTTCGATCATCATGGCTTTGACCAACGGGCTCACCATCAACACCGAAAACCTTTCGTTGTTGCATGCGCCCTTTGTGCTGGGATTGATCACTGGCGGTGCCATCATCTATTGGTTCACCGGCGCCTCAACGCAAGCCGTGACGACCGGCGCATTTCGCGCAGTGCAGTTCATCAAAGCCAACATCAAGCTGGAAGGGGTCGAAAAGGCTTCCGTCGAAGACAGCAAGAAAGTCGTCGAGATTTGCACCAGGTACGCCCAGAAAGGAATGTTCAATATCTTTCTCGGCGTGTTCTTCTCGACCCTGGCTTTTGCTTTCGTAGAACCATTCTTTTTCATTGGCTATCTGATTTCGATTGCGATATTCGGTTTGTACCAGGCGATCTTCATGGCGAATGCCGGGGGCGCCTGGGACAATGCGAAGAAGGTCGTCGAGGTTGAACTGAAGCAGAAAGGTACCGCGCTGCATGATGCGACGGTAGTCGGCGATACCGTCGGCGATCCCTTCAAAGATACTTCGTCGGTTGCCATGAATCCGGTAATCAAATTCACGACGCTCTTTGGCCTGCTGGCCGTCGAACTCGCCGTGAGTATTACCAAACAGCAGGGTTCGACATTTAGTCGTATACTGGCGGCTGTTTTCTTTTTGATATCTTTAGTTTTCGTCGCGCGATCGTTTCACGGCATGCGCATCGGATCAGAAACTTAGTTGTCGGAAACCCGCGCATCGGCAGCGGCGCGCCTTGTCCTCGAGATGCCTCGCTGACGTTACGGCTTCTGACACAAACAAAGGAGGTGCTCCCGCACTCCGAAATCATGATTAGTTGGATTGCCCTCAACATGACTCCCGGTGTTGGGCCCCGCGTAACAGCGCGCCTGCTTGAGCATTTCGGATCGGCTGAAGCGATCTTCGACGCGCCCAGGCGCGAACTTGCTTTGCTGCGGCTGCCACCCGAAGCCATCGAGAGCATCGCTACCCGCGAACTACACGACCGCGCCGAAGCTGAAATTGAGCGAGTACGCAAGCTGGGCGGCGAGATCATCGTCCTGGACGACGGCGTTTATCCTTCGCTCTTGCGCGAGACCTACGATCCTCCGGTCGTGCTCTATGTAAGAGGCGCGTGGGCGGAATGCCTTGATCGGCCCTGCGTAGCAGTGGTCGGATCGCGCCGCTGTTCGACCTATGGTCAGAATGCGGCCCTGATGTTGTCGCGGGAATTGGCGCAACGCGGCATCACGATCGTTTCCGGGATGGCGCGCGGCATTGATGCGGCCGCGCATCGCGGCGCGCTGGAAGCAGGCGGGCGAACCGTCGGCGTCATGGGTACCGGTCTCGATCAAGTTTATCCGCGCGACCATAAGAAGCTAGCTGACGAGGTTCTGAAGCAGAACGGAGCTTTGGTGACGCAGTTTCCTCTGGGCACGCCGCCGGTCTCGGAGAATTTTCCTTATCGTAATCGGGTGATCAGCGGCTTGAGCCTGGGCGTGGTGGTGGTCGAAGCAGCCGAAAATTCCGGCTCCCTGATAACGGCCCGGCTGGCGATGGAACAGAATCGCGAGGTCTTCGCCGTGCCCGGCAATATTACTTCGCGCAATTCTTTCGGCACGAATTATTTGATTAAGGGTGCGGGCGCAAAGCTGGTGCAGCAATGGCAGGACGTCGCCAGCGAATTGCCCGCGGACATCGCCGCGCGGATTCTGCCCCCGCCGGGCAGGAAAGCAAAAAAGAAAGGCGAGCTGCTGGATCAACTTCAACTCGCTCCGGCTGATTTGTCGGCCCACGAGCGCGCGATCTTCAAGCTGCTTTCGACGGATACGCCGCTGCAGATCGACGCGCTCGCCGAAAATACGAAACTTTCAATCACGCAACTTACGAGCGCTTTGCTCAGCCTCGAAATGCGCGCGTTGATTCGCGCTCTGCCCGGGAAGTGTTTCGCCCGCAGAATGTGAATTGGAACTTGCCGGCGGCGCACTCAATTAAGAAAAGGCCAGCATTTCCGCTGGTTTTGGCGAACTGTTTGGCGTTTCGGGCGCACTTAATGTTATTTTCGTGGCCGCTTCCAGCAGCAAGCTAACAAATCAGGTAGTAAGCAACCTCTGTTCATCGAAGGGTCATCAGTGCGTGACCAGAAGGAAAGTTAGTTGAAGGATTAAATGGCAAAAAGTCTCGTCGTAGTTGAATCGCCGGCCAAGGCGAAAACGATCAATAAATATCTCGGCAAGGACTTCATCGTGAAGGCCTCGATCGGGCATATCAAGGATCTGCCTTCAAAAGGTCTGGGCGTCGACGTCCAAAACAACTTTGAGCCGGAATACGAGATTATTCCTGATTCAAAAAAGCGCAATAACAAAAAGATAGTTGCCGATCTGAAAAAGACGGCCAGGACTGCCGGGGCGATTTATCTTGCCGCCGACCCGGACCGCGAAGGCGAAGCCATCTGCCAGCACCTGGCCGAAGAAATAGTGCCGAAGAAACCCGCCGTGCCCGCGTTTCGAGTGATGTTCAATGAAATTACCAAGCGCGCGGTGCAAGAGGCGTTCGAGCATCCGAAACAGATCGACGAGAACCTGGTCGATGCGCAGCAGGCGCGCCGCGTGCTTGATCGTTTGGTGGGCTACAAAGTTTCGCCGCTGCTGTGCCGCACTATCGGCGGGCGCTTGAGCGCGGGCCGGGTGCAATCAGTTGCGCTGCGAATGGTTGTCGAGCGCGAGCGCGAAATCGAAGCCTTCGTTAAAACTGAATACTGGACGATCACGGCAAACCTCGGGAGTAAGGAACCGCCGGCGTTCGATGCTCGCCTGCTGAAAGTGGGAGAGCAGACGGTCAAAACCAGCGGTTTCGATCAGAATGTCAAAAAATCCGAGATACTCATCGGGAACGATTCGCAAGCGAACGAGATCGTCTCCGAAGCCGCAAAGCAGACCTTCATCGTTAATGACGTCACCACCAAAGAGCGGAAGCGAAATCCTGTTCCGCCGTTTATCACTTCAAAGTTGCAGCAGGAAGCTTCGCGCAAGCTGAGTTTTCCGGTAAAACGCACGATGATGATCGCGCAACATCTTTACGAAGGAATCGAGATTGGCAGCGAAGGTTCCGTCGGCTTGATCACCTACATGCGCACGGATTCTACGCGAGTGGGCGAAGCGGCGTTAGGCGAGGCGCGTCAGTTTATTGAAGGACAGTATGGCGCTAACTACCTGCCCGAGAAGGCGGTCCATTACCGGTCGAAGAAAGACGCGCAGGACGCCCACGAAGCGATTCGCCCTACTGATGTCACGCGCACTCCGGATTCACTGGCGAAATATCTGAAACCCGAAGAACTCAAACTCTATCGCTTAATCTGGCAACGTTTTGTTGCTTCCCAGATGATGCCGGCGCTCTTCGATCAAACGACCATTGATATTCAAGCCGGAAGGTTTGTCTTTCGAGCAACAGGTTCAGTGCAGAAGTTCGACGGCTTTTTGAAGGTTTACCAGGAGGGTCGTGATGAAAGAGCAGAGGACGAGGAAGACGAGCGCAGGCTGCCGCTGGTCAGTAAAGGTGAAACCCTGGCGCTGAATAAGATCGATCCTGAACAGCATTTCACTGAACCACCGCCGCGTTATACCGAGGCTACGCTGGTCAAGGCCCTGGAAGAGAAGGGCATTGGGCGGCCGTCAACCTATGCCGCGATTATGACTGTCATCCAGGATCGTGAATACGTCGAAAAGAAAGAAGGGCGGTTCCATCCGACGGCGCTCGGCAAAACTGTGAATGACGTCCTGATCGAAGGCGGGTTTGCTGAGCTCTTCAATGAGGCTTACACCGCGAGAATGGAAGAGGAACTCGATGAAATCGAAGAAGGCAAACTGAAATGGACCGATGCCCTGCACGAGTTCTATGACAAGTTCAAGGACGACCTGGCGAAATTCCAGAAATACGCCAAGGACATCAAAGAGAAGGAAACGCCGACCGACGAAGTTTGTTTGAAGTGCAACACGCCGGGCATGGTGATGAAGCTTGGCCGCTTCGGAAAATATCTGAAGTGTACTAACTGCGGCGCCACGCGAGACGCGGAACCGGTCACCTCTGACGGCGGAGCCACTCCGTCGCAAACCTCTGCGGATGGTGAAGAAGAGATTGAAGCATGCGAACTTTGCGGCAAGCCGATGCAGTTAAAACGCGGCCGCTTTGGTCCGTTTTACGGCTGCTCGGGTTATCCCGAGTGTCGTAACATCCGCAAGATTTCACGCAGCGGCAAGCTGACCGCACCTCCCGAACCAATCGATGAGAAATGTCCGATC
>WNGR01000692.1_pt1 | contig 37527 bp, 36 predicted proteins | sample 5407581 | NCBI WGS metagenome assembly WNGR01 (sample SAMN13153383, study PRJNA577476) | soil metagenome | isolation source: 80 cm soil or saprolite under Garry oak tree replicate 2 | place: USA:California | collected 2016-06-15 | reverse complement strand
CACGATGGAAAAGGTGGCCGCGCTGCAGCCGGTGTTCCGGCCGGACGGGACCGTCACCGCGGGCAACTGCTGCCCGCTGAACGACGGCGCCGCGGCGGTGATCGTAATGAGCGACACCAAGGCGGCCGAGCTCGGGATCACGCCGCTGGCCAGGATCGTCTCTTCCGGGATAACCGCGCTGTCGCCCGAGATCATGGGCCTCGGGCCGGTCGAGGCCTCGCGCCGCGCGCTGGCCCGGGCCGGCATGACGATCGACGACATCGACCTCGTGGAGATCAACGAGGCCTTCGCCGCCCAGGTGATTCCGTCCTACCGGGACCTGGGCATCGACCTCGACAAGCTGAACGTCAACGGCGGGGCGATCGCCGTCGGGCACCCGTTCGGCATGACCGGGGCGCGGATCACTTCCACCATCCTGAACAGCCTGCAGTTCCACGACAAGACCTTCGGCCTGGAGACCATGTGCGTGGGCGGCGGCCAGGGCATGGCGATGATCTTCGAACGGCTGTCCTGATCACCGGCTCCGCTGTCAGCCAGGCGCGCGCAAACACGGCATTACGGAAGGGTGACGTCTGGGGGTTGTCAGGGGCCCCGGCGTAGTGCAGTCTCGACTGAAAGAGGACCTAGCCCCGTCGGTCCGCTCGCCTGGAGGTGCCACTTGTCTCTGACCCACTCTCCGGAGATGCACAAGAACCTCATCGCCCGCATCCCAGTGGTTACCGGACGTGACCTGAGAGAGTGGTTCAGAAGCCTCGAATCTGGACCTGCGTTCCTGCGCTGCAATGAGCGCGCGCACTGGCTGGCGGACGAGCATGGCCTGACGCATGGCTACGCCAGCGCGATCGTGCACGAGTACGAGCGGCAGCGGCGGATCCGGTTGAACAGTGCCTGATCTCGACCCGGCCTGACGTGGATCCAGAGCGCGCCAGGGAGTTCCTGCGCGGCAATCACCATGCCGTGCTGGCCACCATGCGGGCTGACGGGCGCCCGCAGCTGTCGCCGGTGACAGCCGGGGTCGATGACGAGGGACGGGTGCTGATCAGCACCAGGGAAGCCGCGATGAAGGCCAGGAACCTGGCCCGTGATCCCCGCGCGTCGCTGTGCCTGCTGAACGACGGCTTCTTCGGGGAGTGGATGCAGGTCGAGGGCACGGCCGAGATCGTCCACCTGCCGGAGGCCATGGACCTCCTCGTGGACTACTACCGCCGGATCTCCGGCGAGCATCCCGACTGGGATGATTACGCCGACGCCATGCGCCGTGACCGCCGGGTGATGGTGAGGATCACCATCACCCGCGCCGGGCCGGACGCGAGCGGCTGAATCATCCCGGAGCAACCAGCCGCTGGTCCGGCGTGAAGACCCGGGTGAAGACAACACGTGAAGTCTGCGCAAACGCACCGTGCGAAGGCCCGTGCGAAGGCTGCGTGCGAAAGCCCCGTGCGGCAACTCTGCGTGAACGCCCTGGCGAAGTCTGAAAAAGTTCTCGGAGCGAGGACTAACGCACAAGATACGTAACGGCATTACCGGCTTAATCGCGCCGAAACCGGAATCGGTCACTCGTGCTCAAGATCGGCTGCCTGGGACCGCCGGTTGACTGAGCAGTCAACCAGAGAACATAACCAGGCGCGGAGTCCAGGCAGCTCAGGCGTACCCCCGGTCGGAGTCGAACCGACACTGGGGACCCTTTTAGGGGGCCGGCCTCTTCCCTTGGGCTACGGGGGCTCAGAGATGATACCCCGCGCCGTTCGGTTAATTCACGGGGAATGGATTTACGGTGAGTCCGATTCTCGCCCAAAGGCACCTATCCAATTAATTTGATCTGACGAGCAGATACGGCGAGTAACTATTGTTGCGCTAACATAACACTCTGTTAGCACATCGTTCCTAGGCACGCGAACGTTACAAGCCAGCGTATCGGCGCGCGCGGAGGAACACTGCATCCAGCATGACTCCGGTTACGCGGCCGGTAAAGGTGTTCTGCTGGCTGGGGTGATAGCAGCCGATGACCAGGACCGCCCCGCTGCCGTTCCCGTCGGCCCCTTTGCCCCTCTCGGCACCAATGTCACTGTCCTTCTTGCCCCGCCCGATCCCGCCCTCGCCCCGCCTGATCCCGCCCGGTCGCCGGACCTGCACCTCGACGCCATGGCCGAACGGCGGCCGCGGCCGCGGCACCGGCAAACCCGCGGCGGCGAGCTGCGGCCAGATCGCCTGCCAGGCGAAATGGCCGAGGCAGACAATGGCGCGCAGGCCCGGGACGACGAACCCGAGCTCCGCCGTGAGCCAGGGCGCGCAGGCGTCCCGTTCGGCCACCGACGGCTTGTTCTGCGGCGGCGCGCACCGCACGGCGGCGGCCATGCGCGCACCCAGGAGGCGCTGCCCGTCGCCGGCCGTGACGCTGGTTTCCTGGGCGGCGAGACCGGTCCGCCAGAGTGAGGCGTAGAGCACGTCACCGCTGCGGTCACCGGTAAAGATCCGGCCGGTCCGGTTTCCCCCGTGCGCGGCGGGAGCCAGGCCCAGGATCAGCACCCGCGGCCGCTCCGCTCCCCAGCCCGGGATGGGCCGTCCCCAGTACTGTTCCGCCTGGAAGGCCCGGCGCTTTTCCGTGGCGACCCGTTCCCGCCATTCGACCAGCCGGGGGCAGGCGCGGCACACCGACTGCCGCGCGGTCAGCTCGGCCAGCGTTCCGGCAGTAGCCGCGAGGGCGCGCACCGCGGCCGGGCTGCCCGCGACCGGAGTCGCGGGCGTCGCCGGGTCATCCGGCCAGCCGGTGCCCGGCGGCACGCCGGCCGGCTGCTCCGCACCGCCGCCCGTCATCGGATGCGCGCCGCGATCGACCAGGCGATCCCGTCGAGGATGTCGTGCTCGCTGGCCACGACGTCGCTGAAGCCGAACCTGGCCATCACCCGGTCGAGCACCAGCGCGCCAGCGCCGATCACGTCGACCCGGCCGGGATGCATCACCCCGATTCTGGCGCGCTGCTCGCGGGTCTGGGCCAGCAGCTGGCGGGTCACCTCACGGACCTGCGCGGCCGGGATCTTGGCGTGATGGATCCGGGCCGGGTCATAGGCGGGCAGCCCGAGCGCGATCCCGGCCACCGTGGTGACCGAGCCGGCCAGGCCGATCAGCGTTCGGGCCGTGGCCACGGGTACCTTCGCGGCCACCGCGTCCAGCGCCGCGTCAATGTCACTCGTGGCCGCCCAGATCTCGGCTGGCGTGGGCGGGTCCCCGCGGAGATGGCGTTCAGTCATCCGCACGCAGCCGATGTCCACCGACAGCGCCGCCAACGGCGCGGCTGCACCGGCACGGTCGCCCCCGAGCACGAACTCGGTGGACCCGCCGCCGATGTCGGCGACCAGATACGGCGGCGGCTCGCCGCCACGCTCCCGGGACAGCTCGGCTGTCGCCCCGGTGAACGAGAGGCGGGCCTCCTCATCCCCGCTGAGCACCTCCGGCGCGACGCCCAGGATCCCGGTGACCCCGCGGACGAACTCGGCCGCGTTCGCGGCGTCTCGCGTGGCGCTGGTCGCGACCATCCGGACGCCCACGGCCGAGGCCGCGGCGATCGCGGCCGCGTACGTCCTGAGCATGCGGAACGTCCGCTCCAGCGCCCCGGGCGCGAGCCGGCCCGTGGCATCCACGCCCTGGCCGAGCCGGACGATCTCCATCCGGCGGTCCAGGTCTTCGAGCTGGCCGGCCTGGGGATCCACGTCGGCGATGAGCAGCCGCAGCGAGTTGGTGCCGCAGTCGATGGCCGCGACACGGACGGCGCCATGCGGAACGGAACTCACCGGGGCCGCCTGGCGTTCGGCCGGCTGGTGTCCGGCCGGCCGGGTGACACACGGGCCCGCCCGCCACCATTCCCCGGCCGCCAGCACCGCCTCCCGCCCGAGCGGGCTCGCCCCCGGCACCGCGAGCTCGTGCGCGACGAGCGCGTGCAGGCACTTCACCCGGTCCGGCATCCCCCCGGCGCTCGGCGCGCCGGGTGGCAGCGGCTCGACACCCGCCGTGCGGGCCGCGGCGTCCCGCCGCGCCACGTAGTCGTCGTGCGCCGCCCGGTGCGCCCGCCGCAGCTCAGGCTCGGTGACGATCCGCTGCGTCATCTCCCGCATCATCCCGGCGGCCTCCAGGCGGCTCACCGTGGCGGCCGCGCGCGGGCAGGTCAGGTAGTACAGGGTCGGGAACGGGGTGCCGTCCGGCAGCCTCGGCGCCGTCTCCACGACGTCGGGCAGGCCGCACGGGCAGCGGTGTGCGACGCTGAGCAGGCCTCGCGGCGCCCGGCCAAGCTGCAGCGCGACAGCGGTCTCATCCGCCGCGGATACCACCGTCACCGGCCCTTGTCCGCCTGCTGGCCCTTGTCCGCCTGCTGCACCGAGTGCCACAGCCGCTCGTACCATGGCGAGCCAGGCACCTGCTCCGCCGCGGCCTGGCCGGGCCGCGGCTTCGGGTTGATGATCACGTAGCAATGCTGCTTGGGCAGGCACATATGCAGCCGGTCTCGCGCCTGCTTCTCCACGTAGGCGTTGCTGGTCAGCTGCTGATGCTCTTTCTCGAGCTTGCCGAGCTGGCTCGCGATCGACTGCCGCTGCGCTTCCATCTGGTCGATCTGCCTGCGCTGGCCGATGTACTCGCGCACCGGGTAGGCGAGGCTCATCGCGATCGCGCAGAGCACGACGGCCAGCACGGCGGCGCGGCTGGTCAGCCGGGCCCTCTCCTGCGCACGGGCACCCGCGCCCGGTTTCGCCGGCCGGCCGGCGACCGGCTGCCCCGGGCTGTCTGCGGGCGGGGTCATCGCCCGGCGGCCACCGAGCGCGGGAAGGCCGCCCGGCCGGCGTAGGACGCCGCGTCGCCGAGCAGTTCCTCGATCCGGAGCAGCTGGTTGTACTTGGCGACCCGCTCGGACCTGGCTGGCGCGCCGGTCTTGATCTGCCCGCAGTTGACGGCCACGGCCAGGTCGGCGATCGTGGTGTCCTCGGTCTCGCCGGACCGGTGACTGATCACGCAGCTGAACTGGCTGCGCTGCGCGAGCGTCACCGCGTTCAGGGTCTCGGTCACCGTTCCGATCTGGTTGACCTTGACCAGCAGCGAGTTGGCCGAGCGCTCAGCGATGCCGCGGCGCAGCCGCTCCGGGTTGGTCACGAAAATGTCGTCGCCCACCACCTGCACCCGGTCACCGAGCCTGGCGGTGAGATCGTGCCAGCCTGGCCAGTCCTCCTCGGCCAGCGGATCCTCGAGCGACACGATCGGGTACTCGTCCAGCCAGGACGCGTAGATGGCGGTCATCTCGGCGGCGGTCTTCCTGCTGCCCTCGAAGTTGTACATGCCATCGGCGTAGAACTCGGAGGCGGCGGCGTCCAGCCCCAGCGCGATGTCCTCCCCGGGGGTGAAGCCCGCTTTGCCGATCGCCTCGACGATCAGGTTGAGTGCGGCCTTGTTGTGCTCCAGGTCAGGGGCGAAACCGCCCTCGTCGCCGACGCCGGTGGCCAGGCCGTGCTGCTTGAGCACGGACTTCAGCGAATGGTAGGTCTCTGCCCCCCAGCGCAGCCCCTCGGCAAACGTACCCGCGCCGACCGGGAGGATCATGAACTCCTGGATGTCAACGTTGTTGTCCGCGTGCGCGCCGCCGTTGAGGATGTTCATCTGCGGGACCGGCAGCACGTGCGCGTTGGGCCCGCCGAGGTAGCGGAAGAGCGGCAGCCGCGCCGACTCCGCGGCGGCCCGGGCCACGGCCAGGCTGACGCCGACGATCGCGTTCGCGCCGAGCCGGGACTTGTCCGGCGTCCGGTCCAGGTCGATCAGCGCCTGGTCGACCAGCCGCTGATCGTCGGCGTCGTAGCCGAGCAGCTCGGGCTGGATCTCATCGATTACGCCCTGGACTGCCTTGGCCACCGACTTGCCGCCGTACTCGGTGCCGCCATCCCGCAGCTCGACCGCTTCGAAGGCACCGGTCGATGCCCCGCTGGGCACGGCCGCGCGGCCCAGGATGCCATCGTCGAGCGCGACCTCTACCTCGAGCGTGGGATTGCCGCGCGAGTCCAGGATCTGCCTGGCGTGAACTGCTTCGATGGAGGACAAGGAGACTCCCGGCGATGCTGCAATGACATGTCAGCATTGGAGCCTAGTAGAGCGACCGGCGGCGATCGCACAGGCCACGCCGGGCACTGGCGCGCTGGTCCACTTGCCGCGTGATGCCCGTGCTCAGGCTCGCTGAGCCTGCTCCCAGCCCACGACCCGGTCACGGTAGGCGCGGGCTGCGGCGCGCAGCTCAAGCTCCGGGTCAAGGCCGGCGGCACGGGCGCGCGCCACGAGCGCGAACAGCTCCGCGCCGATCCCGGCCGGGGACGAGCCCGCGTCCGCCAGGTCCTGCGCGCCCGCCAGATCGGCCAGCTCGCCCGGCACGCCAGCCCGCTCCGCGCGCCGCTGCAGCTGCGCGGCCAGCGCGAGCGCTGGCTGGCCGAACGGCACGCCGTCGAGCGCGGAGGCACGCCCGCCGCCCTTGGCCTCGCGCTCCGCGGACTTGATCGCGTCCCAGTTCTGCTTGACCTCATCCGCGCCGGAGACGTTCACGTCCCCGAACACGTGCGGGTGCCTGCGGATCAGCTTGGCCGCGATCCCGCCGGCCACGTCGTCGATGGTGTACCCGGTCCCGTCGGTCCGCTCGGACGCGATCTCCGCGTGGAAGTACACCTGCAGCAGCACGTCGCCCAGTTCCTCGCACAGGGCCTCGGGATCGCCGCTCTCCAGCGCCTCCAGCGCCTCATAGCTCTCCTCAAGCAGGTGCGGCGCGAGCGACTCATGCGTCTGCCTGGCGTCCCACGGGCACTCCCGCCTGAGCCGTCGCATGACGTCGACCAGCTCGAGCAGCTTGGTCCCGGGCCTGTCCTGTGCGGGCGCTGCGCCGGGCTCGCCCGGCCGCTGCCGGCCCGTCTCCTGCGTCACCCGTGCCTCCTCGAGATCGTCATGCGGCCAACCGGGCATGGATGTGAGTCTGGTGCCTGGGTGTGCATCAGACTCACATCCACCGGGGCAGACGCCTGGTGCCCTAACAGTGCGGGGTCGACTGCGTCGCCGTGGCAGCAGGCGACGCGGCTGCAGACGACGGCGCCTTGGACAGCGTGGACGGCGAGGGGATGACCGCGTAGTTGCTGTAGTCGAGCATGCCGAACTGTGGGTTGATCTTGATGTCGAGGCTCTTCGCGGCTCGGCACTCCGAGGTGGTGAACATGGTCTGCAGGGCCTGCTGGGCCGAGGACTGGGTGGGCAGCTTCCCCCCGTCCAGCCGGTTCACCAGCTTGGTCTCGATCGCCTGGTACCGTCCCAGGTCGCTGATCATGTCCGGCGGCAGGCCGTTGGCCACCGCGACCGCGGCCAGCGGGGCGGTGTTCCCGCCCTGCTTGATCTGGGCGGTGATGGCGGCCAGGGCCTTCTGCACGTCGGTCGGCGTCACGGTGATCCGCTCCCGCTCGGCCAGCCGGTCCCTGACCCGGAACCTGACCAGCCAGCCCAGCACCTGCTGCGGCATCTGGGACACGGGGTACTGCAGCTGGATCTCGTGCTTGTAGGACTGGTAGCCGGCGTTGAGGTCGGACACCTGTGCGGACAGCGTGCCGGACGAGATCCGCTGATCGCCGACGATGGCAGCGGCACCCATCTTCACCGGCCCGCATGCGGCGACGGCCAGGCCGGCGGTGAGCACGGCGCCGGCCAACATGATCGAGGTGCGGGGCACGTCGATGCTCCTTCTCACTCTTGCTGTCCTGCCGGGGCGATACCGCTGAGCACTGCCTCGATCAGCTCCTCGCACCAGGCGAGCAGCTCCTGACCGCGCAGCGGCGCAGCGCCCACCAGCACCGTCGGCCGGGCCGGGGAGGTGCTGGCCCGGGGGGACGACCCCCCGGAACCCCCCGTGGACCGGCCTGGGCCCGCCTGCGCACCGTCCGCCGCCTTCGGCACCGGTACGAGCATGGTACGCACCGTCGGCTTGAGCAGCGTCCTCGGGTACAGCCGCTGCACGCGCACCTCACGCGACTCGGGCAGCTGCACCGGCGAGAACCGGATGTGGTTGCCCTGCTGGGTGATGTCGGTGAGCCCGGCCCGCCGGGCCCTGGCCCGCAGCCTGGCCACGGCGAGCAGGGTCAGCACCGGCTGCGGTGGCGGGCCGTACCGGTCGGTCAGCTCATCGAGGACCGCGGCGATGTCGTCGGCGGAGTCGATGGCGGCGATCCGCGTGTAGGCCTCCAGGCGGAGCCGCTCGCCGGGCACGTAGTCGTGCGGGATGTGCGCGTCGACCGGCAGCTCGACCCTGACCTCTGGCCGCTCGGCGGGCCCGTCGCCGCGCAGCTCGGTGACCGCCTCACCGATCATCCGCACGTACAGGTCGAACCCGACGCCGGCGATGTGCCCGGACTGCTCGCCGCCGAGCAGGTTGCCCGCGCCGCGGATCTCCAGGTCCTTGAGCGCGACGTACATGCCCGCGCCCGTGCCCGAGTGCTGCTGGATGGTGGCCAGCCGCTCGTGCGCGGTCTCGGTGAGCGGCTTCTCCGGCGGGAACAGGAAGTAGCAGTAGCCGCGCTCCCTGCCCCGGCCCACCCGGCCGCGGAGCTGGTGCAGCTGCGGCAGCCCGTAGGCGTCGGCGCGGTCCACGATCAGCGTGTTGGAGTTCGGGATGTCGAGCCCGGACTCCACGATCGTGGGCGACACCAGCACATCGTGGCTGCGGTCAAGGAACTCGCCCATCACGCTCTCGAGCAGGTGCTCGTTCATCTGGCCGTGCGCCACCGCGACCCGGGCCTCGGGCACCAGCTCGGCGATGCGCGCGGCCACCTTGTTGATCGAGGACACCCGGTTGTGCACGAAGAAAGCCTGGCCGTCGCGGAGCAGCTCGCGCCGGATCGCCGCGGCGATCTGCTTCTCCTCATACGGCCCGACGAACGTCAGCACCGGGTGCCGCTCCTCGGGCGGGGTCTGGATCGTGGACATCTCCCTGATCCCGGCCACGCCCATCTCCAGCGTGCGCGGGATCGGCGTGGCCGACATCGCCAGCACGTCGACCTCGGTCCGCAGCCGCTTGAAGTACTCCTTGTGCTCGACGCCGAACCGCTGCTCCTCATCGATGATCACCAGGCCAAGCTGCCGGAACCTGGTCTCCGCGGAGAGCAGCCGGTGGGTGCCGATCACCACGTCGACCTTGCCCTCAGCCAGGCCGGCCAGGGTGTCGGCGACCTCGGCGTCGCTCTGGAACCGCGACATCGGCCTGACCTCCACCGGGAACGGCGCGTACCGTTCGCTGAACGTGGCCAGGTGCTGCTGCGCCAGCAGCGTGGTGGGCACGAGCACGGCTACCTGCCGGCCGTCCTGCACCGCCTTGAACGCGGCCCGCACCGCAATCTCGGTCTTGCCGTAGCCGACGTCGCCGCAGATCAGCCGGTCCATCGGCACCGGCTTCTCCATGTCCCGCTTGACCTCGTCGATGGCGGCCAGCTGGTCCGGCGTCTCCACGTAGGGGAACGCGTCCTCCAGCTCGCGCTGCCAGGGCGTGTCCGGCCCGAACGCGTGGCCGGGCGAGGCGGTCCGCGCCGAATACAGCCGGATCAGCTCGGCGGCGATCTCCCGCACCGCGCGGCGCGCCCGGCCCTTGGTCTTGGCCCAGTCGGCGCCGCCGAGCCGGTGCAGGCTGGGCGCCTCGCCGCCGGAGTACCTGGTGACCTCGTCCAGCTGGTCGGTGGGCAGGTACAACCGGTCCGGGGGCTGGCCCCGCCTGCCCGGCGCGTACTCGATGACCAGGTACTCCCTGGTCGCCCCGGACACCGTGCGGCTGGTCATCTCCAGGTACCTGCCGACGCCGTGCTGCTCGTGCACCACGTAGTCGCCGGGGACCAGCCGCAGCGGGTCGATCCCGCCGCGCCGCCGGCTCGGCATCCGCTCATGCCCGGCGCCCGCGGTGCGCTGGCCGGCCAGGTCGGCCTCGGTCAGCACAGCGAGCTGCACCGACGGCCAGGTGAAGCCGCGGGCGATGGTCCCCGTCGCCACGTGCACGAGGCCAGCCTCGGGCGGCTCCCCGGTATCGGCGTCGCCGAGCCGCGCGCCCACGCCCTCGCCGCGCAGCAGCTCGACCAGCCGCTGGGCCGGGCCATGGCCCTCGGTGACCAGCACCACCCGCCACCGGTCGTCGAGCCAGCGGCGGACGTCGGTCACCACCCGCCTGGTATCGCCGCGGTACGCCTCGGCCGGACTCGCTTCCATCCGGTACGCATCTCGTCCGTCCCCGTCGCCCGCCTCCAGGCCGGTCGCGCCGGGACTGGAGTCCGTGGCGTCCGCCGGGTTCAGGGCTATCCGTGTGCCCGGGATCAGCGCCGGGCCGGCATCGGACGCGGCCGGGTCGGCCGCGAACGGCGTGATCGTCCACCAGGGCAGCCCGGCGTCCCCGGCCACGCTCCTGACCTCGGTGATCGGCCGGAACGCGGCCGCGCCCAGGTCGATCGGGACCTCACCGCCGGCTGCCGCGTTCACCCAGGACGCCTCGAGGAACTCCTGGCTGGTGCTGACCAGCTCCGCGGCGCGGGCCCTGATCCGCTCCGGGTCGCAGGCGAGCACGCAACCCCCGGCCGGCACGTAGTCGAGCAGCAGATCCATCCGCTCGGCCAGCACCGGCGCGAACGCCTCCATGCCCTCCACCGTGATGCCGTCGGCGAGCTTACCGAGCACGTCCGACAGTCCCGGATGTTCATCCGCGAGATCCTTGGCGCGCTCCCGCACGGCCGGGGACAGCAGCAGCTCACGGCACGGCGGCGCCCACAGGCCGTCCGCAGCGCTGTGCAGGCTGCGCTGGTCGGCGACCCTGAAGTACCGGATCTCCTCCACGGTGTCGCCAAAGAACTCGATCCGTACCGGATGCTCTTCGGTGGGCGGGAAGACGTCGAGGATGCCTCCGCGCACGGCCAGCTCGCCGCGGTTGCCGACCAGCTCGCTGCGCGCGTACCCGATCTCCACCAGCCGCATCACCAGGTCTTCGAGGTCAGCTGCCTCACCTTCGCGCAACCGCACAGGCTCGAGCTCGCCGAGGCCGCCGACCATGGGCTGCAGCACGCAGCGCACCGGCGTGGCGACGACAGTCAGCGGACCGGACCTGGGGTCGGCCGGGTCGGGGTGGGCCAGCCTGCGGAGCACCGCGAGCCGCTGTCCCGAGGTGTCGGAGCGGGGCGAGAGCCGCTCGTGCGGGAGTGTCTCCCAGGGCGGGAAGTACGCGGCGGCCGCCCCGGGCAGCAGGGAGCCGAGCGCCGCGGTGAGATCCTCGGCCTCACGGGCGGTGGCGGTCACAGCGAGGACGAACCTGCGCGCTCCCTGCGCCACCCCGGCCCCGGCCAGCGCAGCCGCGAGAAAGGGGCGCAGCGCGGGCGGCGCGATCAGGTCGGCGCCCACCGAGACCGGCGCGTCCGCCTCCTCAAGCGCACGCCGAAGCTGCGGATCATCAGCGATGACCCGGAGAAGTCCGGAGAGACTCATTGCGTCCTAAAGTCTGGTTGAACATGGTCAGCCTGCACGGTGTCGGCAGCATTGGGCGGGCAGCACAAAGCCCCCGCACGCGGCGCCGGGCGCCGCCCCGGGGCCCGAGGCTGAGCGGGCCGGCTCGCGGACGGGACCGTTCAAGTTTAGCGGCCGGCGCGTGCCGTTCGGCCGGCCGGACCTCGTTGGGCAAGCGTGTTAAAGCGACTTAATGTAGTCCGAGGGCTACGCTACGGATCCATGAGCGGCATCAGAGAGTCTGTCGGCAGTGATGTTGCGGAAGTCAGCCGGGATCGGCTGGGGCGGCACCGGGTCGCGGGGGCGCGCGGAAGGCCGGTGCTGGCCTGCATGACGGCGGAATCCGTCGCGGCCGAAACTGTCGCGGCGGAACGCTTCGTGGCGGAACGCTTCGCGGCGGGAGGCGCCGCGGCGATGACGGACGTCCGCCCCGATCACTCGGACGCTCAGCTGTTCACCCGGGCCGCACTCGACTATGCCGCGCACCGCCCCGGGCAGCCGCTGGCGCTGCTGCAGGCCGGCTGCAGCACCGCGGACGGCGAGCCGGATATCGGGCGGCTGCGCGTGACCGGCTGCGACATCACCGTCAGCCTGGTCGACGACGACAACCGGCCCGCACGGGCGGCGGTCAAGGCGGACCCCGGCCTGGCCGCAAGCACGCTGGGTGACCTGCGCACCGTGCCGCTGCCGCCGCGCTCGTTCGACATCGTGCACTGCGCGCTGCTGCTGCAGCGGATCAGCAACGCCGAACTGGTCCTGGACCGTTTCGTGGAGGCGCTCAAGCCCGGCGGGCTGCTGCTGCTGCAGACCGGAGACCGGGACTGCGCCGCCGGCTTCCTGGACCGGGTGCTCCCGCGCCCGCTGCGGGCGATGATCTGGCGCGGTCTCCGGCCGGGTCAGCCGGGCCCTTATCCAGCCGTCTACGAGCGTCTGGTGTCGGCCCGCGGCATCCACCACTACGTCCTGCAACGCGGCCTGGTCATCGCCCGGCGCCAGGCGCTGAACCTGCTGGCGGGCCAGCGCAGGCCGCCCGGGCTGCTGCTGGTGCGCGGCGCCGTGGCCCTGCTGTCCCGCGGGAGGCTGGCCTCCGGCCACGATGAGCTGCGGTACGTCATCCGCAAGCCGGAGAGCGGATTCGCGCGGGTGCTGTAGCGCCCCGGTGCCGGAGCCGCCGCTGGCGACGCGGGCCCGCCAGCGCCGGTGCCGCAGCCGGTGCTGACGCCGGTCCTGTCCGCCCGGCGCGGCCCGGATGACCTGGTGTCCGCGGTCCGTGTAGCCTCGGGCTTGCCTGGCAGCTCCGATCGTTTGTTTGAAGTGACCGGCGCGCCGTGGAGTGGTCGCCGTGCCGTACGGAGGTTGACGTTAACGTGACTGCTGAGGCGCGGACTGACGTGCCCGCTGACTTGATCGGGATGCCCTCCCTGACCCCTGACGATGCTCAGCTCGGGGACCTTGAGCTCTTGCTGTCCGGCGCGTTCGCGCCACTGACCGGATTCATGTGCGACGCGGATGTCACGGCGGTCAGGGAGCGGGGGACGCTGGCGGACGGGACGCCCTGGCCGATCCCGGTGACGCTCGACGTCAGCCCGGACGCCGTTGCTGACGCGGCGGGCCAGGTGCTGCTCGCCGACCCCGAGGGCGCTCCCCTGGCCCTGCTGGAGATCGCCGGGCGCAGCGAGCTCACCGCGGTGGGGCACGCGGGAGACGCCGGCGCCCGGATGACCCGGCTGTGCGGGCCGGTGACCGTCATCCGCGAGCCCGAGCACGGCCCGTTCCGCCGGCTCATGCTGCGGCCGGCCGAGGCCCGCGCAGCGTTCGGCGGCACCCCGGTGCTGGCTTACGCCACTCGCGGCCCGGTGCACGGCAGGCAGATCGGCCAGCTCCGGCACATGGCGGGCCAGCTGAAGGCGCGGCTGCTGCTGCTGCCGCTGATCGCCGGGCAGGCCGAGGTGGTGACCAGGCCCGAGGCCCTGGTCCGGGCGGTGCTCGCCGCGGCGGCGAGCCTCCCGTCGGGGACGATGGTGATCCCGGTGCCGCTGGCCCGGCGGAGCGCTGGATCCGGTACCAGCCCGGCCCGCGAGCTGTCGGCCCAGGCGCTGGTCGCCGCGGCCTACGGCGCCACCCACCTGATGGCCGACGGCCTCGCCGGCTCCGGGGTGGCCGACGACGGCGCGGGCTCCCCGATTCCCGTGGTGCGCGCGGGTGACTGGGCCTATGACCCGCGCGCCGAGGTATGGCGGCCGCTGGCCCTCATCGAGGCGGGCACAGAGCAAGGTGACCTGTCGCCCGGCGAGCTCGGGGACCTGCTGGATGCCGGGGCCGAAGTACCCGCATGGTTCACCCCGCCCGCCGTGGCGCGGGAACTCCGCAGGGCACGCCCGCCCCGCTCGCAGCGAGGTTTCGTGCTGTTCCTGACCGGCCTGTCCGGATCGGGGAAGTCGACCATCGCCAGGAACCTCACCGACGTCCTGGCCGAACGCGGTGACCGGAAGGTCTCGCTGCTCGACGGCGACCTGGTCAGGCAGCTGCTCTCGGCCGGCCTGACGTTCTCGCGCGCGGACCGGGACCTGAACATCGCCCGGATCGGCTTCGTGGCGGCGGAGATCGCCCGGCACGGCGGCATCGCGATCTGCGCGCCCATCGCGCCCTACGCGGCCGCCAGGGCCCGGGTCCGGCAGATGGTCTCGGAGGTCGGCGACTTCCTGCTGATCCACGTGGCCACGCCGGTGGAGGTGTGCGAGGCACGCGACAGGAAGGGCCTCTACGCGAAGGCCCGGGCAGGCCTCATCGATCACTTCACCGGGGTCTCCGACCCGTACGAGGAACCGCTGGACGCCGACCTGGTCATCGACACCTCAGCGATGACCCGCGAGCAGGCGACCGAGGCGGTGCTCAGCCTTCTCACCTCGGGCGGCTGGCTATCGCCTGCCCCCGGATAAGGCCCCGCCCCGGCGGGTGGCCAGCGGCGGCAACGGTGTGGTGGGCACCTTGCTGTTCCTGGAGCAACAGCGCGGGCACCCCCACCCCGCTCGGCCGGGGGATCAGTCGTCGTCCTCCGCGCGGCTGCCCTCGTCGAGCCGCTCGCGGAAGCTGCCGATCCTGGCCGAGATCGCTCCGGACATCGCGTCCCGCTGCCGGGACAGCACGACGAAGCTGATGATGCCGCTGATCACCAGCGCCAGGCCGACCAGCAGCAGGCCGCGGGCGCCCACGAGGTACATCAGCCCGAGCGCGCCCGCGAAAAGCAGGATCCGCGCGAAGCTGTAAGCGAAAGTAGCGCGCATGGTAAGGCCAGCTTATTGGCTTGCCGCCGCCGCCGATGACGCATGCGTCAGCAGCGGCGCCGATAGCCCGTCAGCCCGCCCGCCGCGGCAGAACGCGGGCGGCGCCAGCGGATCCGGGCCGGCCGGGCGGCGCCCCGCCCGGTAGCAGGCCATGCTCAGCAGTTACGGATTTCTCAGACCAGATTTTACGGAAACTAAGGAGAAAACCCTCTGTTGTCGCGACACTTAGGACAGGCTCCTAAGGAGATCAGGAGGGGTGGCCAGAATGGAAGGCAATAGTGAGCGGCTGCTTACGCCCGGTGAGGTCGCAGCCCTGTTCCGGGTCGATCCGAAGACGGTCACCCGCTGGGCGGCATCGGGGCGCATCAGCAGCATCCGCACTCCAGGCGGGCACCGGCGGTTCAGGGAGTCAGAGGTCCGGGCGCTGCTCGGCGGCGATTCAGCCGCGACCCCCCAGCCGGCCCTCTAGGAAAGCACGCTAAAGGTGCGCCGGTAGGCGCCCGCCGCTCGCCGCGGAACGCGAGCGTCGGCGCCTACCGGTTCTCCTCTGTACCCTGTCCCCGTCCGGGGTGGCCGTGCCGCGCCAGGAAGTCAAGGAACTGCCTGCGCAGCGGCTCGTCCCCGTCCTGCCAGCGCTTGCGGCGCTCGTCGAGTTCCTCCTGCGTCAGCGACTGCTCGGCCAGCCGTTCGTAGTCGGCGTCGTCGGGACCGATCTCTACGTAGGCGTCGCTCATCAGCAGGCCGCCGTCACCCGCGACGGACTCGGGAACCAAGAGATTGCCGTTGGGTAGCCGTATAACGTACATCGTCTATCCACCCTAGATCCCGTAGCGCACGTTGAAGTAGAGCATGACGTTCAGCGCCGCCCGCGTGTCGCCGCTGAGCATTTCTACCAGGGCCGGGCGCTGGCGGGACGCGATCGCAGCGAACGCGTCCGCGAAGAACTCCCTGCGGCCGATGAGTCCTGGCTGTCTGTGAAAGGCGCTCACCATGTGCTGCAGACACTGATCGTAGAGAGAGAAGAACTCCACAGAGTCTGATTGCCACTGCTCGCCTTCGCCGTCGATGTCATCGAGCGCGTGCCCGATCTCATGACACATGACATCTGGCGACGGCGATGGCCGGGAGCCGACGATGACCTTGCGCTCCCCGTAAGCGCCCGCGCACGCATCCCAGGTGGCGCGCCCGGACGGGAGCGGGACTCCCTTGAGCCGTCCCATGTCGTCCAGGTCAGGGACGCCGCCCATGCCGACGTAGATCGCGTCCAGGCCCGCCGCCAGCTTCATCTTGATCAGCTGCGGCAGCTCGGCCAGGCGGTCGACAGCGCGCACTACTTCAGGCGGAGGAACCACGCTCTCGGCCCACTCCCGGTGAACCAGCTCCTCGAGGTGGCCGCAGTGACGACGGCCGGCCGCTGTCCGGTTGCTCTGCGCGATCTCGTACCACGGGGCCCGCGCCGCGGCGCCGCGCGCCTGCTGCGCCTTGGCGGCGGGCTCGGCGGCTCCGCCCGCCTTCGGGGCCGCGCGGACCGCCGCCCTGCCCACGCCCCACCGGCGTGGCAGGGCATGCGCGGCTGGCTGGGCCTTGTCCTGGCCGGCGCGGACCGGGCGAGAACCTGGGGGCGGCGGCGCCAGGGCACCGGCCGGCCCGGGCGATGCCGGGCGGCCCGGCCCCGCCCGCGTGCCTCCTGCCTGGGTGGTGCTGGTACTGCCCGGCGCGGACCGGCCGCCGCCGACCCGGCGGTGGGCTCCGACGGTCCCGGGTGTCGCGGCTGGCCCCAGGACCGCGTCGGGCCGCGCGCGGGCCCGGGCCTTCTCCGCCTCCCGGCGCCGACGTGAGCGACGGACGCGATCGAGTAACCGCAACCGCATATCGTGTCTCCCTCGATCGCCAGGCCGCCAGGCTACGACAGCTCCGCGCGATCGTCATATCACGCTACTGAACGTAATCTAATACGGCGGTGAGGGACGAGACGCCAGGACTAGGCCAATTTGGCCGCGAGCCGGGCATCCCAGCAGCTAGGCTGCCGCCATGTTGCTCGCCGTCGTACTCTTTGGCCTGGTCACAGTTGGTTTCGTGGTGCCTTGCCTGATCGACGTGGCGGTCACCCCTTCGGCCGAGATGCGCAGCCTCACCAAGCCCGCCTGGGTGTTGCTGATCGTGTTCTTCTCGGTCTTCGGCGCTACGGCGTGGCTGGCCGCGGGCCGGCCGGACCGGCGCAGGCGGACCCGGCTGCTTCCGCGTTACCTGGAGGGAGCACCATCCCTTGGCCAGCAGGACGCGCTCAGGCGTCATCCTGCGGGCCGGGCCATGGAGCCGGGTATTGACGCTGGGCCAGGCCCGGCCGGGCACCAGGCGGGCACGGTGAGCCGCCGGCCGGTAGGCCCCGACGACGACCATGAGTTCATGGAGGAACTGACCCGCAGGCTGCACGGCGGCCATGAGGCCGGCAACGACATTTAAAGCAAGACTTCAGGTCAGGCCCGCGTAGGAGTGCAGCCCGGGGACCGCCAGGCTCACCACGAGCACGTTGAACAGCAGGCACCCGAACGCGACCAGCTGGATGACCGCTGCCCTCCGGCCCCGCCATCCGGCGGTCGCCCTGGCGTGCAGGAAGCCGGCGTACACCACCCAGGTGATGAACGCCCAGGTCTCGGTCGGGTCCCAGCTCCAGTAGCTGCCCCAGGCGCTGTCCGCCCAGATCGCCCCGGCGATGACGCCGAAGGTCCAGATCGGGAACCCGAACACCACGGTCCGGTAGGCGAGCCGGTCCAGCGCCTCGGGACCGGGCAGCCGGCGCAGGATTCCGTCCGCGCCGGGCCGGCGCCCGGCCGCGATCCGCCGGGCATGCCGGTCGACGAACAGGTACGTGACCCCGATCACGGCGGCCACGAAGAAGACCCCGGTGGCCAGGGTCATCGCGGTCACGTGGATGGCGAGCCAGTAGGACTGCAGGGCGGGGACCAGCGGCCCGGCCGGGGTGTAGATGACGGTCTCAGCCAGCCCGAGCACGATCACCACCGCGGCCATCACGAACAGGCCCAGGTAGTACGCCCGGTACCGGATCATCACGGCCAGGAAGAAGGCCACAGCCACGCAGGTCAGCGCGGTGACGAACTCGTACATGTCACCCCAGGGCAGCCGGTGCACGGCCAGCCCCCTGGCCACCACCCCGATGACGTGGCCGGCCAGGCCGACGCTGGTCAGCGTCACCGCTATGGTCACCCAGCGCCCGATGGCGTCGCGGCCCGCCCGGCCGTCCCGCACTCCCGCAGCTCCGCTTCCTGTCCCTGACGCGTCACCGCCGGCCGTCGCGCTGGCCGCCGCCTCGGCGGCCCCGCTGGCCGGCGCCTCAGCCGGAGCACCGGCTCCGGCCCCGGCCGGAACGGTCAGCGGCTTGGCGCCGACCAGCTCCGGTGCCCGGGCCGCGGCCACAGCCGGGGCCTGCTTCTTCCCGAACGCGAAGTCGCAGGCATAGGCCACCATGGCGACCGCGTAGATGGCGACCGCGGTCATCAAAAGGTCGTTGCTGAGGTGGGCCAGTCCGGCATCGATGGGCACTGCAGCCTCACTCCCCCTCTTTCCCGCCGAGGGATGGCGGATCGTGGTCATCCTTGGGGCGGCCCTCGTGCTGGCCCCTGACCTCAGCGGCCAGGCCAGCGAACTCCTCCTCGAAGCCGCCTGCCGCATCGGAGCGGGTGAGCCCGCCGAAGTCAACGACGGTCCCGCCCGCCTCGCTGGTCCGGGCGCGCACGAACACCCTACGGCGCCGCACCAGGAAGGACAGAAGCAGGCCCCCGAGAACCGCGATCCCGGAGACCAGGGCGGGCAGCTGCCCGGGATCGTAGGTGATCGCCAGGCTGATCCATTGCTTGTAACCGGTGTAGGTGAGAGTCCCCAGGCCGCCGGGGAGCTTCATCGACTGGCCGGCGGCCAGCGGCCGCGGCGCGATCGCCAGCCGGCGCAGCCCCGCCGTATTCAGCGAGTACACGGACTGCGGGGGCCCGGAGTTCATGCCGAGGTCGCCCGCGTACGACACCAGGCTGACCATCGGGTGCAGCGGCGCCGGGAACGCCGACTCCAGCTGGCCGTTGACATCCACCGCGGTGGGCAGGAACACGCCGGCGAAGCCCAGCTGCTCGGGATCCGCGTCCGGGACCTTGACCGCGCCATCCGAGGTGAGCCCGGAGGTCTCGACCGGGATGAAGGGCACCGGCCCGGCGAAGACCACGTGCCCGGAGCCGTCGGTGACCCGGAACGTCGGGGCGTAGCCGTGGCCGATCAGGAAGACCCGCACGCCGTCCACGTCCAGCGGGTGGTTGACGCTCAGCGTGTAGCGGCGCGCCCGATCCTGCGGCGCGGCCGTGTAGCGGATGGCCGCGTCGAACGCGGCGGGCTGGCCGGTGAGGGTGCCGGACGTGACGTAGGACGCGCGGAAATGATCCAGCGTCAGCGAGAACGGCTGCAGGTCGTCCGGGGACACCAGGCGGCCGGGGTGAAACTCGTCGAGCGCCGTCACCGTGTTGGAGAACGAGCTTCCCTCCACCAGCAGCCGGTTGGCCTTGTAGCCAAACAGGCCGCCGAGGCCGATCGACACCAGCACGCCGAGCAGCGCGATGTGGAACAGCAGGTTGCCCGCGTCGCGCAGGTAGCCCTTTTCCGCGGCCACCCAGCCCGCGCCGGTGCGCAGCCGGAACCGCTTGCCCGACAGCATCCTGGCGGCTGACTCGAGCGCCGCCTCCGGCGCCAGCGCGGTGGCGTAGCTGACCGCGAACGGGAGCCTGGTCACGTTGCGCGGCGCCCGCGGCGGGGGCTGGCGCACGGTGAGCGCCATGCGCAGCGTCCTGGGCAGCACGCACCCGGCCAGCGATGCGAACAGCAGGAGGTAGATCGCGGCGTACCACGGCGCGCCGAAGACGTTGAACAGCGACAGCCGGCCAAGCACCGGTGCCAGCAGCCGGTGCGAGGAGTAGTACTGCGAGACCCCCGCGGGGTCGATCCCTTCCTGCGGCAGCAGGGATCCGGGTACGCTCCCCGCCGCGAGCAGGAACAGCAGGATCAGCGCGGTCCGCATCGACGTCAGCTGCCGCCACCCCCACCGCAGCCAGCCCGTGACGCTGAGCCCGGGCCCCGGGCCCGGCCTCTGGCCTGCCGGGTCGGCACCATCCTGCAGGGCGTCGTCCTGGGCCGGGTCGGCCAGGGTGGCATCCTGGACCGCGTCGTCCGGGCCGGCGTCGTCCTGAACGGCGATCTCGGCGGCGGGCGTCTCCGGCTCGGCGCCTGGGGGATTGCGCAGCCCGGTCACCTGGTCACCACGCCCGGCCGGCACGTCACGAGCGCTCCGCGGAAACCTGCGCGATCAGCGCCTTGAGGCTGTTGTAGGACACCTTGCCGATGACGCGCGCCGCGATCCGGCCGCTCTTGTCGATGACCAGGGTGGTGGGGATGCCGGCCGGCGGTGCCGTCCCGCTGAAGTCGAGCGCGATCCGGTCGTTGGGGTCGTTCAGGCTCGGATAGCTGATCCGGAACGAGCGCATGAACGCTTCGGCGCTCGCCGGGTCGTCTCTGATGTCTACGCCGACGAACCGCACGTCGGCCGGGGAGAAGTGCTGCGCGAGCGCGCCGAGCGCGGGGGCCTCCTCGCGGCACGGCGTGCACCACGAGCCCCAGAAGTTCAGGACCACCACGTTGCCCCGGTCGGCGGAGAGCTGCCAGTTCGTGCCGTTCAGCGTCGTGCCGTCGACCGTCGGTGCGGCGGGACGCGCCCCGGGCTTGAACACCGTGGTGCTGTAGCCGCCTGCCACAAAGCTGCTCCCGTTGCCGACCGCCGTGTCCTGCGCGGTCGCCCCGCCGCCGCAGGCCGCGGCGCCCAGCACGACGGCAGCGGAAACGGCCGCGCGGGCCGCGCGGGCCGCGGAGCACGACAGCCGGAACACGGATGATCTCCTACACGCAGTAGTAACGCGCCCCATTGTGCCGGATCCCCCGGGCCGGGCGGGAAGGGGGCCGGCGTTCAAGAGGCCGGGCCGCCCGATCGGGCGGCCGGGACCGCGGCAGGTCATGCGCCGGCGACCTGCTTCCGCCCGCCGCCTGCGGGCTCGGCGTAGCTCACCGCGGTGATCCGGTCGCGGCGGTAGGTGAAGCTGGTCACGCTGGCCAGGGCGCACTGGCGGCGCCGTGGGTCATGCCAGAGCCTGCGGCCATCGAAGTCGCGGCGCGCGACCCAGATCGGCAGCTGATGGCTGACGCACACCGCCTCGTGCCCGCGCGCCGCGCGCTGCACATCGGACATGACCTCCCGCATTCTGGCGGCGACCTCGGCGTAGGGCTCACCCCAGGACGGCCGGAACGGGTTGCGCAGGTACTGCCAGTGGGATGGCCGCCGCAGCGAGCCGTCCCCGACGCCGAACGTCATCCCCTCGAAATGGTTCCACGGCTCGATCAGCCGGTCGTCGACCACGATCTCGAGACCGAACTGGGCGGCCAGCGGCTCGGCGGTCTCCAGCGCACGTTCCAGGGGCGATGACCGCAGCACGGTCACGTCCCGGCCGGCCAGGAAATCGGCGGCCGCCTTGGCCATCACCCGGCCGTCAGCCGACAGGTGGAATCCAGGGAGCCGCCCGTAAAGTACGCCGTCCGGGTTCTCCACCTCGCCATGGCGCACCAAATGCACGATCGTGGTGTCGGCCGGCCCAGAAATGTCACTCATAGGCCGCCCAGCCTATCGACCTCGGCAGGAGCAGTTATGTGAGCCTTACCGCCGTCGCCCTCATCCTCGTCGCCGCCGTCGCGCACGCGGTCTGGAACCTGTGCAGCAAACAGGCCTCGGCCGTCAGCGCCGCGGGCTTCATCTGGCTGCTGGCCGTCCTCGCCGGGGTTCTGTACGCGCCCGTGGTCGCCGGGGACGTGATCGTGCAGCGGCCGCACCTGACGGCGCTGAACTGGGTGTTCCTGGCGGGCACCGGGGTCCTGCAGACCGGTTATTTCGTGTTCTTGCAGCACGGCTACCGGCTGGGTGATCTGTCCGTGGTCTACCCGATCGGCCGCGGCAGCGGCGCCCTGCTGTCCGCCCTGGCCGGGATCACGCTCCTGGGCGAGCGGCCGGGCCCGGTGGGCATCGCGGGGATCGTCTGCATCGTGGCGGGCGTGATCGTCCTCGGCCTGCCGGAGCCGCGGCGGGACCCGGCCGCCGCTCCGCGCCCCTCGGCGCGGCTCGCGGTCGGGCTGGCCGTGGGCGTCGGCGTGTTCATCGCGGCCTACACGCTGTGGGACAAGCACGCGGTCAGCGCGCTGCGCACGCCCGCGCTGCTGCAGGGCTATGCCGCGTTCCCGGCGATGATCGTCGGGCTGGCCCCGTCCGCGCGGCGCGACCTGAACGGGATGCGCCTGGTGTGGCGGTCCTACCGGCTCCAGCTCTGGGTGGCCGCGGTTCTGGCCCCGCTGGCCTACATCCTGGTGCTGACGGCGCTGGCCTTCAGCTCGGTCGCGGCGATCGCCCCGGCCCGCGAGGTGAGCGTGCTGTTCGGCGTCATCCTCGGCGGCAAGCTGCTGGGCGAGGGCAGCCTGCCCCGCCGCCTCGCCGCCGCGGCAGCGGTTGTCGTCGGCATCATCGCGATCGCGATCGGCTAGCCACGGACCATTGCGTAATGGCTCAGGGTGGTGAGCCGCCGCGATCGCGCTGTCAGCCCGGCGCGCCCGCGGCGGCCCTGGCCGCGGCCGGCAGCGCGTCGGCGACCCGGCCGATGGCCGCGTCATCGTGCGCCGCGGACAGGAACCAGGCCTCGTACGGTGACGGCGGCAGGTAGACCCCGCGGTCCAGCATGGCGTGGAAGAACGCGGCGTAGGCGGCCGGGGACTGACCCCTGGCCCCGGCGAAGTCCCGCACCGGGCCGCTGACGCCGAGGAACACCGAGAACAGGCTGCCCGCCTGCTGCAGCCGGAACGGCACTCCCGCGGCGGCGAGCGCGTCGGCAGCCAGCTTCGCGACGGTCGCGGCGGCCTCGTCAACCCGCGCGTACACCTCGGGCGTGCAGGCCCGGAGCGTGGCCAGCCCGGCGGCGGTGGCCAGCGGGTTGCCGGACAGCGTGCCCGCCTGGTACACCGGCCCGGCCGGGGCCAGCCTGTCCATGATCTCCGCGCGCCCGCCGAACGCGGCCGCGGGCAGCCCGCCGCCCATCACCTTGCCGAACGTCATCAGGTCGCCGGCCACGCCCTCGCGCCCGTACCAGCCAGAGCTGGTGACCCGGAACCCGGTCAGCACCTCATCCATGATCAGCAGCGCGCCGTGCTCGCGGCAGGCCGCCTGGAGCATCTCGTTGAAGCCCGCGACGGGCGGCACCACGCCCATGTTCGCCGGGCAGGCCTCGGTGATCACGCAGGCGATCTCGTCCGGGCGGGCGGCGAACGCCTGCCGCACCGCCTCGGCGTCGTTGTAGGGCAGCACCAGCGTGTCGGCGGTGGCCGCCCCGGTCACGCCGGGCGAGTCGGGCAGCCCGAACGTGGCCACGCCCGACCCGGCCGCGGCGAGCAGCGCGTCCGCGTGACCGTGGTAGCAGCCCGCGAACTTGACCACGACCCGGCGGCCAGTGAAGCCCCGGGCCAGGCGCAGCGCGGTCATCGTGGCCTCGGTGCCCGAGCTGACCAGGCGGACCTTGTCCACCGGGGCGCGCGCGGTCAGCTCCTCGGCCAGCTCCACCTCGCCGGGCGTCACCGTGCCGAAGGATGTTCCCTGCGCAAGTGCGTGGCGCACGGCCTCGGTGACGTCCGGGTGCGCGTGCCCGAGGATCATCGGGCCCCAGGAGCAGATCAGGTCGACGTAGTCGCGCCCGTCCACGTCGGTCAGGTACGGCCCGCGGCCCGAGGCCATGACCACCGGCGTTCCGCCGACCGCGCCGAACGCCCGTACCGGCGAGTTCACCCCGCCGGGGGCGACGGCGGACGCGCGCGCGAACAGCTCGGCCGACCGCTGCCCGGCGCCGTCACGATGGTCACCCATCAGGTGATTCCCTCGCACGCGTCGGCCAGGAACCCGAGCAGCCTGAGCCCGTCGGGCATCGGGCGGTGGTCTGGCGGGCGCAGCCAGTGCGCCTTGACCGCGCTGCCGTCCCGGGACGGCGGCGCCAGCACGTAGCTGTCCCTGCAGTGCCAGCGCAGCCCGGCCACCTGGGACACCATCTCCGGCTCGCAGTCCAGGTGGCAGGACCACCACTCGTACTCGTCGGCTGGCCTGCCCCGGGTGGCCACAAAAAAGAGGGCCCGGTTCCCCGTGCTGATCGCGACGGGACCGGGCCGGACCGCGGACCGCTCCATCTGGGCGAGGGCCGCGGGCCCTGCGGCGGCGGGCACATCCAGGACGTCGAATACCCGGCCGGTGGCCAGGATGACGTTCGCCTCCGGCTGCGCCATCCACCAGCTCCCCACGGTGGCGGCATCCGCGGAGGCCTGGACCTGCCAGGCCGGGGATATCGGATGCGCGCCGGGCGCGGGGCAGCCGATCCGGTCACAGGAGCAGGCCCGCAAGATCTCCTCGTGCCGCTGCGGGCGGCCCGGGGGGTAGGCACCGACGCAGACCGGCCAGCCCATCGAGGCATACTGGGCGGCGGCGAGAGCCATCCGCTCGACGGCCCGGCGTCGGCTGCGGCGCAGTACCGCCTCCACCATCGGATCACTCCTGCCCGGCCCGCCCGCGTTGTGTATTCACCGATAATGCACGCCCGGGTCGGCGGTGCGGTCGCCACCCCCCGGCCGATACGCATGCGTTGCACAACAGAGATTGCAAAGAGACCGCTGCTGGTAACCATAGCCCTCCCGGGCGCGCCCGGAGGCCGCCGTGCCGTACGGCACCCGACCTGAGGCGCCACCCCAGTAGTGTTAACGGCACTTTGCTGCGGAAAAAGCAGCAGCAGCGGGCCGTTCACCGTGTCGACATTCCCCCGGGCCTGGGGCCTCAGCGCAGGCGGCGGGCGGCCTCGGTAGCCCAGTAGGTCAGGATGATGTCGGCGCCTGCGCGGCGGATCGCGGTGAGCGTCTCCATGATCACCCGGTCGCGGTCGATCCAGCCGTTCGCCGCGGCTGCCTCGACCATCGCGTACTCGCCGCTGACCTGGTAGGCACCGAGCGGCAGGTGCACGGCGGCGGACACCCGGCTGATCACGTCCAGGTACGCGAGGGCCGGCTTCACCATGACGATGTCGGCCCCCTCGTCCACGTCCAGCAGCACCTCCCGCAGCGCCTCGTCCGGGCTCGACGGATCCTGCTGGTAGGAGGCCCGGTCGCCGAAGCGGGGGGCGCCCTCGGCCGCGTCACGGAACGGGCCGTAGAAGGCCGAGGCGTACTTGGCCGAGTAGGCGCAGATCGCGACCTCGCCGAAGCCCGCGGCGTCCAGTGCCGTCCTGATCGCGGCGACCTGGCCGTCCATCATCCCGCTCGGGGCCACCACGTGGGCGCCCGCCGCCGCCTGGGCCACCGCGATCGACGCGTACCGCTCCAGGGTCACGTCGTTGTCGACGTCACCAGAAGGCGTGAGCGGGCCGCAGTGGCCGTGGTCCGTGTACTCGCACAGGCACAGGTCCGCCATGAGCACCACGTCGTTCCCGACCTCGGTGGCCAGCTCGCCCAGGGCCAGCTGGATGATGCCCTCCGGATCGTCGGCGGCCGAGCCGCGCGCGTCCTTGGCGGCCGGGATGCCGAACAGGATCAGGCCGCCGACCCCGGCGTCCACCGCGTCAGCGGCCGCCTTGCGCAGGCTCTCCCTGGTGTGCTGCATCACGCCGGGCATGGAGCCCACCGGCCGGGGCTCCGCGATGCCCTCCTTGACGAACAGCGGCAGCACCAGGCTGTCCGGGCGCACGCTGGTCGGCGCGACCAGCCGCCGCATGGCGGCGGTCCGGCGCAGCCTGCGCGGCCTGGCCACGGGGAATTCGGCGCTCATCGGGCGCTCCTCACCTGATCCGGCGGCGCGCTCCACGTCGGCGCTCGCTGGGCTTGCGCAATGGCTCCCCGGCTTCCGCGGCAGCGTCGCGCAGGCCGGCGCCGTACTCGGCCAGCGCGTCCACCAGGGCGGTGACCGATAGCCGGGGAGCCATCACGTCCACCCGGAGGCCGAACTCGGCGGCCGTCTTCGCTGTTTCCGGCCCGATCACCGCGATCACTGTCACCGCGTGCGGCTTCCCGGCGATCCCGATCAGGTTCCGCACCGTGGACGAGGAGGTGAACAGCACCGCGTCGAACCCGCCGCCCTTGATGGCCTCCCTGACCGGCGCGGGCGGCGGCGCGGCGCGCACGGTCCGGTAGGCGGTGACGTCCTCGGCCTCCCAGCCGAGGTCGGTGAGCCTGGCCAGCAGGGTCTCGGTCGCGATGTCGGCGCGCGGCAGCAGCACCCGGTTGATCGGGTCGAGCACGTCATCGTAGGCGGGCCAGGCATCGGCCAGCCCTTCGGCCGACTGCTTCCGCTCCGGGACCAGATCGGGCATGATGCCGAACTCGCGCAGCGCGGTGGCCGTCTGCTCGCCCACCGCCGCCACCTTGATGCCGGCGAACGCGCGCGCGTCCAGGCCGTACTCCTCGAACTTCTCCCGCACCGCGCGGACGGCATTCACCGAGGTGAACGCGATCCACTGATATCTGCCGGTCACCAGGCCCTTGACCGCGCGTTCCATCTGCTGCGGCGTCCTGGGCGGCTCGACCGCGATGGTCGGCACCTGCTCCGGCACCGCACCCCAGGTCCGCAGCCTGGCCGTCACCTCCCCGGCCTGTTCCTTCGTCCTCGGCACCAGCACCCGCCAGCCGAACAGCGGCTTGGTCTCGAACCAGGAGAGCGCCTGCTGGGCGGCGACGCCGTCGCCGACCACCGCGACGGCAGGCCCGTGAGCCGTGAGCAGGCTGACCCCGGCGGCCTTGAGGTCAGCGGTGACCGACCCGAGGGTGCAGACCACGGTGTGCTGGTCGGTTGTGGTGCCGTCCCAGGTGAGGGAGAACGGCGTGGTGTCGGCCCAGCCGGCCGCCACCAGCATCTTCGCGAGGTCGGCGGGGCCGGTCTCGGCGCCGAGGATGACCAGGCTGCCCGGGCCGGCCTGAACCCGGCTTACCTCGGAGGCGTGGATGATCCTTACGTCACCGCTGCTGTCTGAGGTCAGCGGGATGCCGGCGTAGGCGGGAACCGCGGTCGCGGTCGGCACTCCTGGCACCACCTCGAAGGGCACCCGCGCCTTCGCGCAGGCCGCCGCCTCGGCGACCGCCTGGCCGAAGAGGAACGGGTCCCCGATGATCAGCCGCACCACGTGCTGACCTGCCCTGGCGGCCTTGATGAGCATCCGCGGATCCTGCGCTAGCGCGTCGGAGTCCGCGGTCTCGGCACCGGCCCGCACCAGCCGCCCGAGCCGGACCGCGAGCTCCGGGCCCGCCACCACCAGGTCGGCCCGGGCCAGCAGTTCGGTGGCCCGCACCGTCAGCAGGCCCTCGTCTCCTGGCCCCGCGCCGACGAAGGCGACCCAGCCGTCGCCCGGCTTCTCGGCCGCCTGGCCGGCTGGCTTCTCCGCAGCCTGGGCAGCACTGTCTGTCACGGGTGGGTTCACTAGTCATCGTCCCCGTTAATGATGTGTCCAGTGGACACGGCCGTATATCTTCCCGCTCCGCGCTGGAGCAGCTCGGCGGCCACCTCGCGGCCGAGGCGCTCTGCCTCGGCCGCTGGGCCGCCTGCGCTTGCCCGCAGCGCCATCTCCCCGTCGGCCGCGACGACAACCGCGCGCAGCCGCAATTCATCCGTCCCGGCGGCATACCCGCCGACCGGGGCGCTGCAACCTGCCTCGAGCGCGGCGAGCAGGCTGCGCTCCGCCGTGGTGGCCGCGCGGCTCGCCGCATCGTCCACGCAGGCCAGCAACGCCGTCAGCGCCGGCTGGCCGGTCCGGCACTCCACCGCGAGGGCTCCCTGGCCCGGCGCAGGCAGCATTTCTTCGGGGTCGAAGACCTGGGTCACTGCGTCCAGCCTGCCGATCCTGGCCAGGCCCGCGTAGGCGAGCACCACCGCATCCACCTCGCCGGAAGTGACCCGTCCCAGCCGGGTGCCCGCGTTGCCGCGGACCGGGACCGGGCACAGGTCCGGCCGCAGCAGCAGCAGCTGAGCGGCCCGGCGTGGCGATCCGGTGCCGATCCTCGCGCCGGGCGCGAGGTCGGCCAGCTTGGCGCCGCCGCGGGCGGCCAGCGCATCCCGGGGGTCGTCCCTGGGCAGGATGGCGGCCAGCTCGATGCCCTCGGGCGCCGCGGTCGGCAGGTCCTTCAGCGAGTGCACGGCGATGTCGATATCACCATCGAGCAGGCGGGCCCTCAGGCCGCTGACGAACACGCCGGTCCCGCCGATCTGGGCCAGCTGGGCGCGGCTCACGTCGCCGAAGGTGGTGATGCCGGCCAGCTCGACCTGGCACCCGGTGCGCTCCGTGATCAAGTTCGCGACCAGCTGCGACTGGACCATGGCCATGGGGCTCTTACGGGTGCCGATCCGCAGCCGCGACGGCGCGGTCACTTCGGCGCCTCCTGATCCAGCCACCCCGGGGTAACGACTTCCGCCCGGGTCACCGCCTGCACCGCGTCGGGATCGAGGTCGAAGAGCACTCGCAGCACCGCCTCGTAGGAGTCACCGCCCGGCGAGCCGGCCAGCTCCTTGACCCGGACGGTGGGCGCATGCAGCAGCTTATCGGCGATCCGGCGCATGGACTGCGCAATTTCGCGACGGGCGCGGGCATCCAGGCCGCCCACGCGCCCGACGAGCCGCGCCAGCTCCGCATCCACCACCTCGGCCGCCTTGGCCCGCAGCGCGACCACGGTCGGGGCGACCCTGGCCGCCCGGTCCGCGGACACCTGCGCGGCCAGTTCCTCGGCGACGATCCGCCGGACCGCGGCCACGTCCTCCACGTGCGCCCCGGCCCCGGGCAGGCCGCGGGATCCGGCCTCGCCGACCGCGTCCAGGCCGATCACGCTCACGCCGTCAAGCTGCCCGGCGGCGGGATCGACGTCGCGCGGCAGCGCCAGGTCCAGCAGGACCAGCGGCCGGCCGGGCGTCCGTGCCGGGCGCGCCTCGGCCACCGCGCCCGCGGTGATCACGTGGCCGGGCGCCCCGGTGCAGGACACGACCAGGTCGGCCGCGGCGATCTCGGCCGGCAGCCGGGTGAGGTCGGCCGTGGCGGCGGAGACGGTAGCGGCCAGCCGTTGCGCGCGGGTGTTCGAGCGGTTGGCCACCACGATGCTGGCCGCCCCCATCCGGGCGGCCGTGGCGACTGCCAGCGAGCTCATCGAGCCCGCCCCCACCACCAGCACCGACAGGCCCGCCAGGCCGGCGTCCCCGGCGCCTTCCGGGCGCAGCCGCTGCGCCGCTGCCGCTAGCCCCACGCTGACCAGGCTCGCGCCCGCTCGGTCAATCCCGGTCTCGGTATGCGCGCGCTTGCCCGCGCGCAGCGCGAGGGAGCCCAGGTCGGAGAGGGCACGGCTGAGCGTGCCATGCTCCCGGGCCAGGCTGAGGGCCTGGCGCACCTGGCCGAGTATCTGGCTCTCGCCGATCACCATGGAGTCGAGCCCGCATGCCACCAGAAGCAGGTGCTGGATCGCGCGGTCCTCGTAGTGCACGTACAGGTGCCTGGTGAGCTCGGCCAGCGGAATCCCGGCGTGCCGCGCCAGCAGTTCGCAGATCGCGGACAGGCCGCCATGGAACTTGTCCACCTCGGCGTAGACCTCGACCCGGTTGCAGGTGCTCACCACGAGGGATCCCGCGACATCGTCGGAATGGAACACGTCGCGCAGCAGCTTGCCGAGCGTGTCGCCGGTCAGCACGGCCCGCTCGAGCGTGGCCACCGAGGCGCTCTTGTGGCTGAGGCCCACCACGAGCACGCTCATGTGGCCACCGCCCGCGCTGCCACCCCGGTCTCACCGTCCATTGGCATGTCCCCCGCGCCTGCGGACCCCCGTCCGCGTCGCCGCCGATCTTGTCCGCCCCGACCGCTCCAGCCTCCATCCCCCTGGTCGCGCTCCCCGTTGTGCGCGACCCGGACCACCGCACGCCGCTGGGCATGGAAGGCGAGGATCTGCAGCTCGATCGACAGGTCGACCTTACGCACATCAACGCCCTGAGGCACGTTTAGCACAGCCGGCGCGAAGTTGAGAATGCTGGTAATCCCCGCGGCGACCAGGCGCTCGCAGACGGCCTGGGCGGACGCGGCCGGCGTGGCGATCACGCCGATCGATACGCCGTGCCGGGCGATCACGGACTCGATCTCGTCGGCGTGCCTGACCACCTGCGACGCGATCTCGGTGCCCACGACGAGCGGATCGGAGTCAAAGAGCGCCGCCACGCGGAACCCGCGTGAGGCGAACCCGCCGTAGTTGGCGAGAGCATGACCAAGGTTCCCTGCGCCGACAATGATCACTGGCCAGTCCTGAGTGAGGCCGAGTTCCCTGGAGACTTGGTACACCAGGTACTCGACGTCGTAGCCCACTCCCCGGGTTCCATAAGACCCCAGATGCGACAGGTCCTTACGCAGTTTGGCGGAATTCACCCCGGCGGCGGCGGCCAGCTCCTCGCTCGACACCGTGGCGATGCCGCGGTCGGCCAGGGCGTAAAGGGCTCTCAGATAGACCGGGAGGCGGTTGACCGTGGCTTCCGGGATACCGTGGTGGCCGTTGTCTGTCATCGACATGCGGGACATGGGCCGGCGCTCCAGGGGGATCACGCGGCGGGCAGGCAGGCCAGGGGTGCCCGCGCGCTGGCTTCACCGCCACGGTACGCCTTTGTGAACGTTTGCACAAAGTCGGGCAGCTCGCCGGTGACGTCTCTTACTGGCACTTTGCCGGTGCTTTACCGCTGAGGCCTCTGCTGTGCCTGGGCCTGGGCGCAGCAGGCTGGGCCCTATGCAGACTGGTTGCGCCGCTGCTAAGCGGTCAGCGCGGCCCGCAGCCGCTGTTCGCTGACCCGCCAGAAATCGTGCTGCACGCCGTCGATGAGGGTAACCGGGATCATCTCCCCGTAGGCCCGCAGATCCTCATCTGACCCGGTGATGTCCCGCTCCTGCCAGGCGACTCCCAGGTCAGCGGCCACGCGGGCGATGACCGCGCGCGCGTCCTGGCACAGGTGGCAGCCGGGCCGTGTGAGCAGCGTGACCACGTGCGCCGGACGGTTCTCCCCGGGTCGGCCGGTCATGGCAGCCGCCGGGGTCCCGTTCCGCCGCCGATCGGCCCGCCGCCGGCCAGCGGGTATCTGTGCGAACCGCTGCTGGCCAGCGGGTCCTCGCTAATTCCGGCGCCACCCCGCGGGTACCGGTGCGGCCCGCTGCCGGCCAGCGGGTCCCCAGCCGGGCCGGCGCCACCTCGCGGGTACCGGTGCGACCCGCCGCCGGCCAGCGGGTCCCCAGCCGGGCCGGCGCCACCTCGCGGGTACCGGTGCGACCCGCCGCCGGCCAGCGGGTCCCCAGCCGGGCCGGCGCCACCCCTCGGCCCGCCGCCGGACGGCCGCGGACCGTAGCCGGGCTGGCCGAAGCCGGTGTCGCTGAGGAGGTCGAACCCGGTGTCGCTGAGGAGATCGGAGACCGAGGGCAGCGGCGAGACCTTGGCCTGCTGCAGGCCAAGCTCGATGATGTTGGTCGCGAGCACGTAGGGCCGGCGGTCAGTCTCGAACGCGAGGACGTACGGCTGCCGCCTGTGCACCTCGTATGCGTCCCGGTCTCTGTAGACCTCATAGAGGATCCGCTGCATGGGCGCCGAGGGCACGGCGTGCACTATGTAGACCAGTGTGCCGGGTTCCTGCGCCCGGACCTGCTTGACCACCTTCTTCGTCAGCTGGTCGAATTCCTCCACGCGGTCTTCCAGCAAGGTGTAGATCGCGATCTGGCCGAACAGCGGCGGCCTCGGCTCGTGGCTGGCAGCGGCCGGCCGGGCGTTATCCGGGTAGTCCGGACGGTACCCGCCATGGTCCCGGTACCCGGAATTCTGGACGGCAGGCTCGTCGGGGTACCGGGAGTCATCAGGAAAGCCCGGCCCGTCCCCGAAGCCGGCCGCATCCTGCATTCCCGTCCGATCCACAATGCCTGCTCCGTCCCGGAAGCCGGGGTCATCCAGGTACCCGGAGTCATCACCGAATTGCCCGTGGCCATTGGCGCTGCGGTAGTCCAGGTCGTCGCTGCGCGGCTGGGACGCGCCGTTGCGCGGCCGGTATATCCCGAACTCGTCGTCGTCGGCCACCGGATCGAATTCCCCGGTCCGATCCGGCCCGTGATTCCAGGAGCGCTGAAGTCCCCACTCGCTCTCCCCCGCCTCGTCCTCCTTGCCGCCTTCCTCCTGGTATAGGAGGTCGAGCCGCAGGCGGCCGGCCCTGACCCCCGCGAGCCAGGTCGCGGCCGCGGCGAGGGCGCAGAGCGGTGTGAACACCGAGGCAATCGGCAGGGACAGCCCCAGCAGCGCGATCACGCTGGGCACGGCCAGCATGAGTGCCGCGGCTCCCGCGGCCGCGACGGCCGGGAAGGCGTCCCGCCAGGCCGGGTTACTCCCCGGCCGGGCCGAGGTCACCACCATCGCGACCAGCGCGATCCCCGCCGTGATCGGAGCCAGCGCATACTCGAGCAGCTTGTTGGGGACAATCTGGTAGTAGACCGTGGCCGGAGGCCAGGCCTTGGTGAATGCCGCGGCGCCCAGCGGGTCGGTGGCGAGGATGACGAGGGCCACGATCCCCACGACGGTCAGGATCAGCCTCGCGGCGAACCTGGTGACAATGCTCCTGCCCGCCAGTTCGGCCAGGCCGAACGCGAGCGCGAGCGGCGCCAGGCCCTGGGCGCCGATTTCCGTGGCACGGAAGGTGATCGGCCCGAAGCCGACCTCATAGCCGACGGCCTGCGCGCCCAGCGCGACGGTGAGCCCGAAGATCGCCGCCGTCCAGGCGATGAGCATGGCGCTAGGAGCGCGGAGGCACCGCGTAACCAGCATGCCAGTGCCCGCAGCGGCTATGAGCGAGCCAACGATCGCTACCAGGAAGTGAATAGACATTGCTGACTATGGTGCACGACGCGAGTCAAAGAATCAGCCAGAGTGCTGACCAGGCATCGTACCTCCAGCGTGCGGGCGGCGCGCCAGCGCGCAGGCCGCCGCGCTTCCGGTGCCGCGCCGGTAGTCTCGGGAGCATGAGGCTGCTGGCGGGACGGAACCCGGGGAACGAGGTGGCCCTGGCCGGGCAGGCCTCTGCCGCGGCCGCCGAGGTCGAGCAGCCGCCGCCCGAGCCCGACCCGGCGGCGGGAGCGTTCTTTGACGTGGACAACACCCTCATGCGGGGCGCCTCGATCTACCACTTTGCCCGCGGCCTCGCCGCCCGCAAGATGTTCGGGCCGCGTGACCTGGCCCGGATGACCTGGGGCCAGCTGTACTTCCGGCTCCGCGGCGCCGAGAACTCCGACCACATCGACGCCGCCCGGCAGGCCGCCCTGGCCTTCGTGGCCGGGCACAGCGTTGCGGACATCGTCAGCCTCGGCGAGGAGATCTACGACGACACCATGGCCGCCCGGATCTGGGAGGGCGCCAGGGAGCTGACCCAGCGCCATCTGAGCGCTGGCCAGCGGGTCTGGCTCGTCACCGCGACACCGGTCGAGCTGGCCAGCATCCTTTCCCGCCGGCTCGGTCTCACCGGCGCGCTCGGCACCGTCGCGGAGACGGTAGACGGCGTGTACACCGGGCGCCTCGTGGGCGGGCTGCTGCACGGTGAGGCCAAGGCGGCCGCGATCCGGGCGCTCGCCGTTCGCGAGGGTCTGGACCTGGCCCGGTGCTCGGCCTACAGCGACTCGGTGAATGACCTGCCGATGCTGACGCTCGTCGGGCACCCGCACGCGGTCAACCCGGACATGGGCCTGCGCGCGGAGGCGCGCAGCCGCGGCTGGCCGGTGCACGACTTCCGCTCGGGGCGCAAGGCCACCATGATCGCCCTTCCGGTGGCCGCGGGCGCCGGGGCGGTGGCCGGCGGCGTGGCCGCGGGCTTCGCCCTGCACCGTCGCCACACCGGCGGCTAGCAGGCACTCACGCACCCGACCAGGGTTTTCATGATCCCGGACCCAAAACCACGTATTTCACGGGTTTCGGTCCGGGATCATGAAACTTGGCTTCCGGCAATCGGGCAAAGTCGACATACCGGGACGGCTTGCCGCGAATGAGCATGCATAACTTGACAGGCATATAACTAGAGGGGCATGCTCGGAGGCATGGCGATGGTGTTCGAGGTGCTGGCCGAGCCGCACCGGCGGCTGATCCTCGACGTGCTGCGGGACGCCGAGCGTCCCGTCGGCGACCTGGTCGGCATCTTGCGGGTAAGCCAGCCAGCGGTGTCCAAGCACCTGCGGGTGCTGCGCGACGCGGGGCTGGTCGAAGCCCGGGTCGATGCGCAGCGGCGGGTGTACCGGGTCCGGCCCGAGCCGCTGCGCCAGCTGGACGACTGGCTCGCCCCGTACCGGGCGATGTGGACGGCGCACCTGGACGCGCTGGAGTGCCACCTCGACACCATGGACCCGTCCACCTGAGGAGGGCAGTGACGATGAACGCCAACGACAGCACCGGCACCGCCACGGGCGGCGCGGACGTCGGCACCGGCAGCCGGACCGGCGACCTCGAGCCCGCCGGCGACCTCTGGAAGCTCCGGTTCACCCGGGATCTGGCCCATCCGCCGGAGAAGGTGTGGCGGGCCGTCTCCGAGCCCGGGCACCTGGCGGCCTGGTTCCCGCAGCGGATCGTCGGCGAGTGGGTGGTCGGCGCCCCGCTCAGGTTCGAGTCCCCGGGCGGCGAGTTCCCCGGCTTCGACGGCGAGGTGCTGGCCTGCGAGCCGCCGTCGCTGCTCGAGTTCCGGTGGGGCACCGACGTGATCCGGTTTGAGATCGTGCCCCATGACGGCGGGTGCACGTTCGTCCTGACCGACGTCTTCGGCGAGCTCGGCAAGGCTGCCCGCGACGCGGCCGGCTGGCACGCCTGCGTTGACCTGCTGGAGCACCACCTGCTCGGCGCCACTGCCCCGTGGCCTTCCGGCGAGCGCTGGAGCCAGGTCCACCCCGGCTACGTCAGGAAGTTCGGCCCGGCCGCGGCCACGATGGGGCCGCCGGCGGCTAGCTGAACGCCGGGCCGCGTTCCACGATGAGCTGGTCGAGCTTGCCCTGAATCGTGTCCCGCACCGTGTCGGCCAGGCAGGAGACGGCATCGGCCGCGCCTGCCCCGCTGAGGCTGGCACCGTCCGTGGGCACCGGCGGGCAGAACTCGATGATCCAGTTGGACGGCAGCGGGACGGCACCGACCGGGCCAAGCCACGGGAACAGCGGCGTCACCGGGAAGTACGGAAGCTTGAGCAGCCGGGCGAGGTTCTTCGAGTTCCCGATCATCGGGTAGATCTCCTCGGCACCGACGATCGCGCACGGGATGATGGGCACGCCAGCGTTGCTGGCGGTCGAGGCGAACCCGCCGCGGCCGAAACGCTGCAGCCGGTACCTCTCGCGGAACGGCTTCCCGATCCCCTTGAAGCCCTCGGGGAACACGCCGAGAAGCTCGCCCGCGGCCAGCAGCCGCCCGGCGTCGTCCCGGTCCGCCCGGATGGACCCGCTCTTGCGGGCGAGGTCGGAGAGGAGCGGGATCTCGTAGACCAGATCGGCGCCGAGCAGGCGCAGGTTCCGGTGCGCGGGATGCTCGTCGAAGATGCCCGTCTGCAGCATGACCGCGTCGAACGGGAGCACACCCGAGTGGTTGGCCACCACCAGGGCCGGGCCGGTTGCGGGCACGTTCTCGAGTCCGCGCATCTGCACGCGGAACCACTTCCGGTAAAATGGCCGGTACAACGGCATCAGCACGCTGGCGTTGAATTCCGGATCGAAGCCGGACTCATCAACCTCACAAGCCCCCAGCATCCGGCGCCAGACATAATCCGCGGCGTCGGTGATCCGCTTCCGCAAGTACTCAGCCTGCCCGGATCCGGGCTGGCTACTCACATCGCCTCCCCAGCGCAGCCGCCGTCCACCGTGGCCCCCCCATATCGCTAGGGGGCGCCAGCAGCGTGAGGGCCGCTGCCATCCGCGCCGCCGCCATCCACTGCGGCGCGGCACCGCCAATGGCAGCCAGGCCCGGCGTCTCGCTACTTCTTGTTCCTGCGCTGCACGCGCGTCTTCCGCAGCAGCTTGCGGTGCTTTTTCTTGGCCATGCGCTTGCGGCGCTTCTTGATGACTGAGCCCACGAAACCACCCTCGCTCTACGTCCTGGCATACGGGCATGCACACGCGCACACCCGCCGCGCAGCGGCCGGGCACACGTCAACGTCACAGGTTACCCCTGTCGTGGCGGTGGCTGTCATCCCGGCTGGCCCCCATGCCAATCCGCCGGGCCGGCAGGCGCGCATTCAGCCGCCGGCTCAGGATGCGCGGGACGCGCGCATTCAACTCGCCGCGACGAAGGCATCCTTCAAATACTGGTTGACCGCCTGCTCCGGTACCCGGAACGAACGGCCTACCCGGATCGCCTCCAGCTCACCAGAGTGAACAAGGCGGTAGACGGTCATCTTGGACACGCGCATGATCGTGGCCACTTCGGCCACGGTCAGGAACCTGACCTCGCTCAGCGAGGTTGCGTCTACTGCCATTGATAGCCCTCTTCCAGCCAGCTGTGTACGCCCAGCGAGATTCGGCGCACCAGTCACGCCCGCCTCCAGCGTAAGTCCTGTGCGTAAAAGGGCAACCCGCCCCGGCCCATCAATTCCCGGCTGCAACAGCCCGCCCCTGGGCCACCGCGGGACCCGCCGTCCCGCCCCGGCCCCCGCGCGGCGCTGACCTGGCCTTCTGCTCACCAGGTGCTCAGGGCTGCGCCCCGGCGCGGCACAGGCGCTGCGGGACGGCCTTTTGCCAGCCAATTTCGTTATGGCAACGCGGCTTTTTTGCGCCCGGAAAGCCGGTTGCGGGGCGGGCCGTGATCGGATTATTGCCGGGCCGTAACAGGCTCGCCTGCTCAGCCTCCGCCGAGCTCGCGGCCCCGGTCCCTGGCGGCCTCGATCGCGGCCAGGAACGCGGCCCTGACCCCGTGCTTCTCCAGCTCGCGGATGGCGTTGATGGTCGTGCCGCCCGGCGAGGTCACCGCCTCACGCAAGATCACCGGATGCTCGCCCGATTCGCGCAGCATGGTGGCCGCGCCGAACACGGCCTGCTTTACCATTTCCAGCGCGACGGCGCGCGGCATGCCGAGCAGGATCCCGGCGTCCACCATCGCCTCGACCAGGAAGTACACGTAGGCGGGGCCCGTTCCGGACAGCGCGGTCGCCGCGTCCTGGTGTGACTCGGGGACGCGCAGCACCTTTCCGACCGGGGCGAGCAGTTCCTGCGTTCGCTGCAGGTGCTCCTCGCCGGCGAAACGCCCCGCGGATATCACGCTCATCGCCTGGTCGACCAGCACGGGCGTGTTCGACATGACACGAACCACGGGCAGATCGTGGCCAAGCCTGCTCTCGATGAAGCTGGTGGTGATGCCCGCCGCCACCGAGACGACCAGACGCCCGGCCGGCACACTCGGCGCTATCTCGTCCAGCGCCGCCGACATGTCCTGCGGCTTGACCGCGAGCACGAGGGTGCCGGCGACCTTCGCGGCCTCCGCCGCCGTCATCGCCTCCACGTCGTAGCGCTCGCGCAGTTCGGCGCCGCGCTCGCGCCGCCGGACCGCGACGATGACATCGGCTGCCGGCCGGCCGGCCCGGATCAGG
>WNGR01000691.1_pt1 | contig 37533 bp, 34 predicted proteins | sample 5407581 | NCBI WGS metagenome assembly WNGR01 (sample SAMN13153383, study PRJNA577476) | soil metagenome | isolation source: 80 cm soil or saprolite under Garry oak tree replicate 2 | place: USA:California | collected 2016-06-15 | reverse complement strand
GCACGCCGCTGATGTAGGCCTGGGTGCTGGTGAACAATTCGGAGTAGTCGTGCAGGGCGGCGTTCTTCGGCATCAGGTCCGACGAGATCTGGTTGGCGCACTGGGCGAGCTGGGAGTCGCCGAACCGCTTGGCGCAGCGCTGCACCACCCTGGCCAGAGCCGCCGGCGGCAGGCCCTCGCGGCCAGCCTGCTTCTGCCGCAGGACCTCCTCGTTCAGGTCATTGCCGAGCGAGATGATGTCGCGCGGGATCAGCCTGGTGTGGCTGAGCAGGTAGTCCTCGATCGGCCCGTCGTCATCGGGTCCCGGCCATTCGCCGTTGATCCCGAGCCAGTCGCCGATCGTGGGCGGGCCGCTGGCGGCGCGTCGCATCAGCAGCGACGGCGGCAGCCGCTGCAGTTTTCGCTGGAGCAGGTAAAGCAGTGAGCTTCGGTCCCAGGTCAGGACGCGTATGTGCGGTTCGTTGTAGTACCGCGGCGCATGTTCTGACCGGTACACCGACGACATGACGATGTCGCGGATGCAGATGACGATGTGCAGGCGGCCGCCCAGCTTGTGGTCGCGGAGCAGCCGCATGACCTGGTAGAACAAGCCCTCCTGGCATTTCAGCCAGTACATCGGGGCGTGGCTGAACTCCTCGTCCAGCGCGTCGAGGTAGAAGTAGATCGGCTTGCACTGGCCGACAACGTCGCCGAGCAGGTCCTCGAGGTCGTCCCAGAGCGGATCGTCAAGGTACGCAGACAGCTGGTGGGCGGTGTGCCGCTGATTGATGATGTCGCGTACCTGGCTGTAGATCGACCGGGGCCGGCGGAAGTCATCGAGCAGCCGCGCGTACGCATGCTCGATCTCGTCGGCCTGCTCGTCGCGCAGCTGCTGACGCAACTCGGGACGGCACAGCAGGTGCGAGGCCAGCGACCGCATGATCGCGCGCTCCCAGATCTGCATCCACTTCTCGACCAGGACACGGTCCGAGAACCACTGGCACGCTTTCACCACGACCTCGGTCTTCGGCAGGCTCTGCTGCGGCACATCGGCATAGACGGAGTCCTGATGTGCCTGGAAATCCTGAAGACGTCGCAGGTAGACCGTCTTGCCGGCGCCGAGCTTCCCTACGATGACCCGCACCATGGAGTCGTTCGCGCGGGTCGCGAGGTGGCCATAGGCCGGGTCGCCGCCGAAGTCGACGAACTCGCTGATCACATCCTCGAGGTCGGCTCGTGACCCGTCCGGATTGCCGAACGGGCCCACAGGGTCGAGCCGGCGCCGCCTGCTGGGCATCATCCCTCCCAACCCGGATCGTAGCGGTCGGCCGGAGCAAGAGCCAGCAAAGCCCCGGTACCGGACAAGGCCAGCAAACCGGCCGAAACACGGTCGACCTGGACGCCACCTGCGCCTCGGGGTGCCACGTCACAGGGGAAGGCCGAGGCTAACGTACGATCGACCGTAGCTAACCAGCCGAGAGTCACAAGCTTCACGGCGCCAGTTAGGAAGGATATGTTCACGGTCAGGAAGATCCCGCGGAAGATGCTTCCTATCCTGATCGTCGTGGTGGCCATGGCTGCCGTAGCAGGTTTCGCGGTAGGAATCAAGATATCATCCGGTAATTCTCCGCCGAAATCCAAGCCTGTAGCCGTCGCGGTAACTCCCGAAATTGAGACCCTTCTGAATAAAGGCCACCGCAACGATACAGCGGAGGACTACTTCGAGGAAACAAGCCCGAGCTTCGCCGGGGTCGCAGCGGGCGACTACAACTCGAATTTCCGTAACCTTGGCGAATTGCTGGTGAAGGACGGCCTTAGCCATACCATTATCGGCCTCGGCCGTGAGATGAACGGCTCGTGGTACGAATGGAGTGAGCGTCGCGCGCCATCGTCCGACCCGGATGCTTACATCCGCGCATGGCGGCAGATTGTCACGACTATGCGCTCAGTGCCCGGTCAGCATTTCAAGTTCCTGTGGACTGTGTACCCGACCGGTACTTCGGTAGCCGACGCATGGCCTGGGAGTGCCTACGTTGACTACATCGGAACCGATATCTTCGACTGGTACGGCGGCAGTAAGGGCACGTACCTGCACACGGCATCCGGCGCGCTCGATCATGAGGGAAAGTGGCAGCAAATCCTTACCACCGAGCCGGGCGGCCTGAATTGGATGGCTGCATTTTCACACGCCACGGGTAAGCCGATCATCATCCCGGAGTGGGGACTTGACTTCCATACGTTCGGTGGTAAAGACAACCCGTTGTTCATTAGGAACATGCTGGCGTGGATGAAGGCCCATCACGCTATCGGGCTCTACTGGGCGGGCGGGCACGTCAGTCCGGCCTCGACCGCCAGCGGTCCGCTGCTGGTCAACCAGGGTGCATCGTCGCAGAACAACACCCCTGGCACTGTCAACGGCATGGGGGAGCTGATGGGCGGCCGCTTGCAGTTCGCCGGCGTTTACCTGCCTGACCACGTGTGGCCGTCGGAAAAGGCGGATCAGCCCGTGCTTGCCCCATGGCAACATGCGGGTTACCAACTGATCCTGAGCGTGCCTATCATGCCGAACCCGCCAGCGATCAAGTCCTATTCCGGCCCGCCCGAGCCGGGACATAAGTCCTATCAGCTGGCCGACTACCCAGATGCGGTAGCGGCACTCAGGCAAGGCGGACGATGAGGCCGAACGGGCCGGGTGCAACTTTCCACGTCTGGTCCCGGCCGCCGTGACGCTCGCCTCGGGAAGCGTCACCGCCGGTTCGCTACCCTGGCTTCACCGTCCGGCCCCAGGCCATCGAACCAGGAGCGTGATCGTGGACTACGCCGATGCGGTGGCTGCCTTCTTCGTGCCTCGCCAGGAGGGCACCGAGTTGCCCGCGGCCGTCACCGGGGGCAGTCCCGCGCGCCGGCTGCGTGACGCCTGCGAGCCGGTGGCTATGCACGCGGTCTGGAACCGGACGACGAACGAGCGGCTAGCCCGGCTGGGCCTGGACTTCCTCACCAGCTACGTCGGCGGGCGGGGTGCCTCCCTGGGCGACCCGGCGGGGGCTGTCGTCGCGGCTGCCTTCGCCTGGTTCGAGCCAGGCCTCGTGGCTACCGTGTGGGAAGCCGCGCGGAACGCCGTGCCGCCCGACCGGCTGGCGCAGGCCCGCGACGAGGCAACGGTCGCCAGCTTGCGGGAGGTCCTGGCCGGTGAGGACCTGGCCGAGGTCGCGAGCCTGCTCGCCAGCGCCGCGGCGGCCGCCGACGGCATGGGCCGCCCGCTGTTCAGCGGACGGCGCGCCGACGGCCGCCCGCGCGATGCCGTGCACTGCCTGTGGTGGGCCTGCGGCCTGGTCCGCGAGCACCGCGGCGACAGTCACGTGGCCGCGGCGGCCGCGGCGGGCCTGGACCCGGTCGAGATGAACATCCTGACCGAGCTGTGGATCGGGATGCCGCTGCTGTCCTACACCGCCACCCGCGGCTGGGCACCCGACGTCATGCAGCGAGCGGTGGCCCGGCTCGAGAGCCGCGGCTGGGTCCGCGACGGCGCTCTCACCGGCGAGGGGCTGACGGAGCGGCTGAGCATCGAGCAGCGCACCGACGCTCAGGAACAGCCGATCGTCGCCGTGCTGGGCGGCCGGCTCGATGAGGTCTGCAGCCGCCTGAACCACTGGGGGCAGCTGTGCATCGAGGCCGGCGCGTTCCCTCCCGACATCTTCAAGCGCGCCGCCGGCTGAGGATCGGTCAGCCGGCCACCGGGTCGATCGGGGTGAGGGTTCCGAGTCGCTGCTCGATCGCCTCAGCGACGGCCAGGCAGCGAAGCTCGGTGTACTTACCGCCCATGACCTGGACGCCGACCGGCAGGCCCTCGGCCATCCCGGCGGGTACCACCGCGGCCGGGGTGCCCAGCAGGTTGGCCGGAAGGACCGGGCGCATCAGCTCGAGGGTCGCGATCGCGTTGTCGAGGCTGCTGATGTCGAAGTCGAGCGGGAAGGCGGGCTGGGTCCAGACCGGGCTGAGCAGCACGGGGTACTCCTGGTACCACAGGCTCCAGCGGCGGGCCAGCCCGTGCCGGGCAGTATGTGCCATCGCCCAGCCGGCCACGTCCGATTCGGGCAGGTAGTCGAGCGCGTAGCCGAGGAACTGCAGCCCTGCCGGGCCCATGACCTGGTCCAGTATCGGTTTCATGACCCTCAGGTCAGCGGTGAGGATCGTGCTCCATAGCTCGATCGCCTGCTCATAGTCGGGCGGGACGGCCTCGGTGACCTTGAAGCCATCGTCGGCGAGCGCGTCGGCGGCGCGGCGCACGGCCGCGGCCACCTCGGGGTGGGTGCTGCCGCCCGGTGGCTCGGGCAGCACGGCGACGGCCGGCCGCTCGCCGGGGGCCAGATCGGTGAAGACCGCGGGGACGCTGAGCGGGTCGCGCGGGTGCTGACCCGCGACCACGCTGAAGCCGGCCCGGACGTCGGCGATCCGGCGGGCCAGGACCCCTTCGACGGCCATGAGCTGGAAGGAGATATTCCAGTCCTCCGGCGGGATCACGGTCGCCGACGGCACCGCGCCGGTGGAGGGCTTGATCGACGCGACGCCGCAGCAGTGCGCGGGATTGCGCAGGGATCCTCCGAGGTCATTACCCAGGCCGAACGGACTCATCCCGGTCGCCAGCGCCGCGGCTTCACCGCCGCTCGACCCGCCCGCGGAACGCTGCGGGTTCCACGGGTTGCGGGTCAGGCCGTGCAACCACGAGTCGGTGTGGACGCGCAGGCCGAAGTCCGGCAGGTTGGTCCGGCCGATGGGAATCGCGCCGGCCGCGCGCAGCCGTCCTACCTGCGGGGCGTCGACCGGGGCGACCGCCTCAGCCAGAGCCGGCACCGCCTGGGTGGTGGGGGTGCCCGCTAGGTCGATGTTCTCCTTGACCGTGAACGGGACGCCATGCAGCGGGCCGAGCCGAGCGCCGTCCGCCACCGCCAGGTCGGCCGCGTCGGCGGCCGCGAGGGCCTGGTCCGGCAGGAGACGGACGATGGCGTTGAGGTGGGGGTTGACCGCCTCGATGCGGTCCAGGTGCGCCTGGATGACCTCGCGGCTGCTCACCTCGCGGTCGCGGATCATGGCCGCGAGTTCGACAGCGCCCTTACGCCACAGTTCGCTCATGCTTGCCCCTCCCGGTTGAAATCGAGGCAACCGTAAGCCATCGAACCGATCCAGGTAAAGAGGGCGCGACCTCTATTTTGACCGCCACACGAACGCGAAGAACCCCTCGACGGCCACGGTGACCCCGCGGTCGCGGCCGGCCGGGAAGAAGCTGGTGAGGTGGTCCGTCACCGTCGCGCTCCGGCTACTGACGCCACGGCATGTGCTGGAGTGTCCAGGTATTGCCATCGGGGTCGGCGAACGAGGCGTACAAGACGCCGCCGAGATCCTCGACCGGGGCCACCTCCACACCCCGGCCGACCAGCGTGGCGCGGGCGGCCTCGATGTCGCTGACGACCAGGTGCAGAGCGCGCAGGCTGCCCGGTGGCATGTCGAACCAGCTAATTCCGGAGACCAGCGAGATCGAGCACGCGGAACCCGGGGGAGTCAGCTGGACGACCCGGACGCCGTCGGCGGGCCGCACGTCGACGTCCACTCCAAACCCGGCCCGTTCGGAGTAAAAGGCCTTGGCCCGGTCGATGTCGCTGACGGGCACCAGTACGAGCTCGAGCAGGAAATCGCCGGGACGCACCGGGAGCACCGGGTCAGCCGGGCGATCGGGTTCGGTCATGGCATCACGATAACGACCCGGGGCAGCCGGGCGCGGGGGTGGTCCTGAACCGCGCGGCCCCGTCGTCCGTCTGTTGACATAGAGGGCCTTTACGAACCGGGGATGGGCGGGGATGCGGGTCAGGGGTAAGCCGGCGATCGAGACCGGGCCACCGCTGCTGGAACGCGAGGCGTCGCTGGCGCTGCTGAACGAGTACGCGGCGCAGGCGGCCGGCGGCGATGGGCGGCTGGTCCTGCTCAGCGGCGAGGCGGGAGTGGGGAAGTCGGCGCTGGTCGAGCGGCTGTGCCGGGATCTGCCTGCTGCTCGCTGGTCGTGGAGCATGTGCGACGGCCTGTTCACGCCGCGCCCGCTCGGGCCGCTGTTCGACCTGGCGGATCAGCTCGGCGGCGCGCTGCTGGAGCGCGGCCGGGCCGGGGCCGGCCGCGAGGAACTGTTCCGCACGCTGCTCGGCATCCTCGGCGCGCCGGGGGTGCTGGACGTGGTCGTCGTCGAGGACATCCACTGGGCCGACGAGGCCACCCTCGACCTGCTCCGCTACCTGAGCCGACGGCTGCGCGGCGCCGCGGTGCTGCTCATCGCCACCTACCGGGACGACGGCCTGGCCGCCGCCGACCGGCTCCGGGTGACGCTCGGCGATCTCGGCTCGCAGCGGGGTACCCGGCGCGTCGGGCTGGTGCCGTTGTCCCCGGGCGCGGTGCGGACGCTGGCCGGCGGGAGCGGCCTGCCCGCGCCCGAGCTGTACCGGCTGACCGGCGGGAACCCGTTCTACGTGACCGAAGTGCTGCGGGCCGGCATGGAACAGGTACCCCCGTCGGCACGCGACGCGGTGCTGGCGCGGGCGGCGCGGCTCGGCGCCGGGGCGCGCGAGGTGCTGGATGTCGCGGCGCTGACCGGGGCCCGGGTCGAGGCGCGGCTGCTGGAGTCGGTGACCGGCTGCCCGCCATCGGTCCTCGACGAGCTGCTGGAGAGCGGCCTGCTGGTCGCCGACGCCGCGTGGGTCCGGTTCCGCCACGAGATCGCCAGGCTGGCGGTGGCGCACGCCGTCGCCGGCCACCGGAGCCAGGTAATTCACGGGCAGGTGCTGGCCGCGCTGCGCTCGTTCGGCTGCGATGACGACGCTCGCCTGGCCTTCCACGCTGAGGCGGCGGGCGACGGCGCGGCGGTACTGCGGTACGCGGCCGCCGCGGCGCGCCGGGCCGCCCGGCTGAAATCGCACCGGGAGGCCGCCGCGCAGTACGAGCGCGCGCTGCGGTCCGCCGCGAGCGCGGATCCGGTCACGCTCGCCGGGCTGTACGAGGGGCTCGCCGACGAGATAGCGCTGCTCGACCGGTGGGAGGACGCCGAGACCGCGGGGGAGCGCGCGCTGACGCTGTGGCGCGAGGCAGGCGACCGGCTGCGGGAGGGAGACGCGCTGCGGCGGCTGTCCCGCATCAGGTGGAACCTGTGCCGCGGTCGCGAGGCCGTCGACGCGGCCGAGGCCGCCGTGGCGGCTCTGGAGCCGCTCGGGCCCAGCGTCGAGCTCGCCCGGGCCTACGCCACCTTCGCCAACCAGCGGATGCTGTACGCCGACTATGACGTCGCTATCGACCTGGCCCTGCGGGCCCAGGCACTGGCCACCCGGTTCGGCGCCACGGACGCGCACAGCGACGCGCTCATCACCCAGGCCGCCAGCCGTTCGGCCCAGGGCCTGGACTGGGCCGGCCAGATGCGCGGCGCGCTCGACATCGCGCTGGCCGGAGGCCACCATCGCGAGGCGGGCCGCGCCTACACCAACCTGTCCGGAATCCACGCGGGCAAGCGGGAGTTCGCCGAGGCCGGGCGGTACCTGGAGCCGGGCATCGCGTTCTGCGACGAGCACGACATCACCACGTTCGCGATCTGCCTGCGCGGCGAGCACGCGAACGTGCTGGAACGCACCAGTCGCTGGGATAAGGCCGTCGCGCTGAGCAAAGAGATCCTGATCAAGGTCGGCCCGTCCCCGGCGAACCGGCTCTGCTCGCTGATCCGGCTCGGCGTGATCGGGGCCCGGCGGGGCGAGCCCGGGGTCTGGGAGTACCTTGACGAGGCAGCCACGATTGCGGACGAGGCCGGCGAGCCGCAGAACCAGGTACCGGCCCGGCTGGCCCGGGCCGAGGCCCACTGGCTCGCAGGCGACCTGGACGCGGCCCGGCGCGAGGCCGAACTGGCCCACGACGTGTGCACGACCCCCAGCGCCTGGCTTCGCGGCGCGGTCGCGGTCTGGCTGCGCCGCCTGGGTTCCCCGCGCCCGGTGGGAGGAGAGGTTGCCGAGCCGTACCGGCTGCTGCTCGACGGTGACCCGCCAGCTGCCGCGCGCGCCTGGACTCAGCTGGGCTCACCGTACGAGGCGGCGATGGCCCTGGCCGACATGCCGGATGAGGAGGCCTTGCGCGAGGCCCTCAGCATCGTCATCGGCCTGGGCGCCCGAGCCGCCGCCCAGGTCATCAGGCAGCGCCTGCGGATGCTCGGCGCCCGGTCGATCCCGGCCGGCCCGCACGCGGCCACCCGGAAGCGGCCGTTCGGGCTGACCCGGCGCGAGCACGAGGTTCTCGACCTGATCTGCGCCGAGCAGACCAACGCGGAGATCGCCGCGAAGCTGTTTCTGTCCGTCAAGACCGTGGACCACCACGTTTCGGCGATCCTCGCCAAGCTGGGCGTGCCGACCCGGGCCGCGGCCAGGCGCGCCGCCCAGTCCGCCTGACGGGCGCGGAAGAATTCGTCCGGCCCGGCGTTCCATGCGGTAAATCTGGCCGCATCTATATGTGCTAAATCCGCGGTGGCGCTGATATATAGCGGAATTTGATGAAGTATTCGGGTCTGTACAGGGTCGTGACCGTACCGTCTCATTCTAGACGACCTCCGCCTCTTGACCGGGAATGCGGCGCGGAGGTCGAATAGGGAAACAGGACCATATCATCATCACTCGACTAATTCCTTGACTTGCGCCTGGAGCGGGGCAAGGACGTGCACCTGGGGGGGTGGGCGAGTTGGATGAGCTGCAGTCTGGAGATCCGGGACGGATAGGACCGTACTGGCTCGAACGGCGACTGGGCTCGGGCGGCATGGGCCGCGTCTATCTGGGCCGGTCTCCGGGAGGCCGCCAGGTAGCGATCAAGGTAATCCGGCCGGAACTGGCTGAGGACGCCGATTTCCGGGCCCGATTCGCGCGGGAAGTGTCTGCCGCCCGGAAGGTTAGCGGCATATTCACGGCTTCGGTCGTGGATGCCGACCTGACTGGGCCGGTGCCCTGGCTGGCGACGTCCTACATCGCCGGGCCGTCGCTCGCCGACGCGGTGGCCACCCGCGGGCCGATGCCGGAGTCCATGGTGCTGAGGCTGGCCGCGGGGCTCGCCGAGGGCCTGAGCGCGATACACGCCGCGGGCGTGGTGCACCGTGACCTGAAGCCGTCGAATGTGCTGCTGGCCGACGACGGGCCACGGCTGATCGATTTCGGGATTTCCCGGTCCATGGAGACCAGCGCGCTGACTCAGACCGGCACCGTGGTCGGCTCGCCCGGGTTCATGTCACCGGAACAGACCCAGGGCCGCGAGGTCGGACCGCCCAGCGACATCTTCAGCCTCGGCGCCGTCCTCACCTTCGCTGCCACCGGCGAGGGACCGTTCGGGCAGGGGTCCACGGTCGCGCTGCTGTACCGGGTGGTCACCAGCCAGCCCAACACCGCCGGGCTGCCGGGCGGAGTCCGGCCCCTGGCCGAGCACTGCCTGGCCAAGGATCCGCGCCAGCGACCGACAGCGGCTCAGCTCCTGGCCGGGCTGAGCCAGCTCCCGCCGGAAGGGGTGCAGCCGGAAAGGGTGCAGCCGGCCTCCCGGCCGGAGCTGTACTCCGCCTATGACGAGCCGCCGACCCACACGCAGCGCGCCTGGGACCGGCCGGCGGCGGAGCCGGAGTCACGCTTCGACCGGCCGGCGGCATCACCCGTACCGCCCTGGGACAGCCGGGCGGCGGCACCGGCGCGTCGCCGGCCGCCCCGCCGGGGCTGGCTGATCGCCGTGGCCGCGGCCGCCGTGCTGGCCTCCGTCGGGGCCGGGGCCTTCGTGGCCGGGAAGATCGGGCCCGGGCACGGCGGTGCGCCGCCCGCCTCGGGCGGCACCAGTCCGGCCGGTGCCACGTCGCCGGTCACGTCACCCGCGGCCAGTTCCGCAACGGCGACCCAGCTCCCCGGCGCGGCCGCCATGGCGACCCTGGGTACCTACCTGGCCCGGAGCGCCTCCGTGCGGCCGACCATCCAAGCCGCGATCAACGGTGTGCAGGGGTGCTCAGAAAGCCCGGCGAGCGGAGAAGCCACCCTCCAGCGTGCCATCGACACCCGCCAGGACATCCTGAACGCCCTGCCCACGCTCTCGGTGTCCGGGCTGCCCAGCGGAACCCAGCTGGTCAGTACCCTTACCACCACGATGCAGGACTCGATCGCCGCCGATAAGGACTACCAGAGCTGGATGAAAGCTTTCGCCAGCTCGGGGAGCCCATGCGGATCAGACCCAGGCCAGGACTCGAATTACGCCGCCGCCGTGAACGTCTCCGGCGCGGCGACCACGGCTAAGAATGCCTTCGTGGCCATCTGGGACCCCATGGCGCCTCGCTACGGGCAGCCGGTCTACTCGAGTACGGGATTCTGATGCGCCGGATCGCGTGGGCGCTGCCCGCCGCGGCCGCGCTGGTCTGCGGCTGCAGCGCCGGGGCGTCGGCACCGCAGGCCACGGCCCAGCCGCCGTCCTCGGCCCCGTCCTCCGCTCCGTCCTCCCACCGCAGCGATCCGGCTACTCCCCGGGCTAGCGCGAAGCCGGCGCCGGGTAACAACGCAACTTCGGCCAAGGCGCAGCAAGATGCCACCAGCGGTGGCCCGGAACTGTTCCGCCCGACCCGCACCGGGATTCTCAGCGGCAAGGTAGTCACCGTCGACCCGGGCCACAACGGCGGGAACTTCGCCGCCGCCTCGGTCATCGGCAAGCTGATCTGGAACGGCCGGGAAACCGAAAGCTGCGACACCAACGGCGCGCAGACCGACGGCGGCTACACCGAGGACCGGTTCAACTGGGACGTCGCCGTGTACCTCACCGCCGACCTGCGCGCGGAAGGAGCGACGGTCGCGCTCACCCGCACCAGCAATACCGGGGTGGGACCGTGCGTCACCGAGCGCGCCGCGATCGGCAACCAGGTCCACGCCAACGCGGCCATCTCCATCCACGCCGACGGAGGGCCGCCCGGCGGGCGGGGGTTCGCCATCCTGGAGCCGGTCGCCGACGGGCGCAACGACGCCATCGTCGGCCCCTCCGGCATCCTCGGCGCCGACCTGCGGTCCGCATTCCTCAGCGGGACCGGGGAGCCTCTCAGCAGCTACGACGGAACCGACGGTATCCAGCCCCGCGACGACCTGGCCGGCATCAACCTGTCCACCGTTCCCAAGGTGTTCATCGAGTGCGCCAACATGCGCAACGCCACCGACGCGGCCCTGGTCACCTCGCTGCGGTGGCAGGCCTCGGCCGCCCGCGCGATCGCCGCCGGGCTGACCGCCTTCCTCACCAGGTCCGGCTAACGCCCGGCCGGGCCGCACCATGGCGATGGTCCGTGGCGCTTGCCACAGACCCGCGACGATCGTCGTGAGATGGCCGATGGCGCGTACCTCGAGCACGCTTACCTGGGCGCCTGCCTGTCGCATCGGCTCGAGGTACGGCGCGATATCGTCCAGCGGCGCAATCGTGTCGCGCCGTGAGCTGACGAAGACGAACTGGCAGCCATCGAGACGCCCGAACTGCGGCCACTGAAGATCGGCCCATTCCGCTTCGAGCCGGGGCAGCGACCAGCCGCGCAGTACGTGCTGCCGCCGGGCCCCGTCGAGCCGCCACATGCCCTGGGCAATGTCGCCGCCCGTGTTGAACACCCCCCAGCGCAGTGCGGGAAGGGCACCGCCGATGCAGTTATAGAAGATGAACGATCCCAGGCTGCTGCCGAAGAAGCCGAACTCGGTCACGCCTTCCGACCTCAGTCTCGATATCTGCGACTCGATGTCCTTTCGCATCGCGGAGATGAGATCACGGAGAATCGCCGGGTCGGCGGCCATGAATACCGCCGTGGTCGTCTCGTAGGCCATGACGTGGTAACCCGCGCGGCGGAGCCGTCGTATCGCCCATCGCAGCGTGGAAATGGAGGTGCCGTACGGGCAGATGAAGATGATCGCGGGGGAAGCCCGCGAGGCGGCCCTGAACTCCTCGCTCCGGAAGCCATCCGTACCAGGGATCGGAAAGCGGCGGATCATATCCCGGCCGGGCGCAGCGCGCGCTGCACATAGGCCTCCGCCTGCGGCTGCCAGGCCCGCCAGAGCGCGGCGAGCTGCCCGACCGGGTCGTCGTGCCAGTCGACCCGCAGGTCGGTGACCGGCCACGGCACGGATTCGGCGATGACCATTCCAGCCGAACGGACGGGGGAAACCTCGCCTCCCGCGGCCAGGCCCGCCCGCAAGGCGGCGATCAGCCGGTCGCCGAGGCTGGCGCCCGCCGTTTCACCGAAAGCCGCGAGCATCGCCGCGGGCACCCCCCGGTCGGCGAGCAGGTTGCCCGCGGCGGCGGCACCAGGCGCGCAGACGTCGGCCGCATCGCCCAGCGCCAGCTCGCCGGAGTAGCAGGCCGAACCGCCCGCCGCGTCCACCACCGCGAGCTGCCGGTACGCGATGTCCCCGGTGCGGGCGGTCAGGGCGGCGAGCGCGTCGCTGGCGGCCGCGCCCCCGGCCATCGCCTTGAGCAGCGCCGCGCGCAGCCGCGGGTCGGTTGTGCTCTGGCTGCACACCGCGCCGGCCCCGGCCCGGACCGCGGCGCACCGCGCAGCCACCGCCATGCTGGCCGACGCGATGACGGCGCCGACTGCGCCGGTGCGGTCGCAGCGGCCCACCAGCGAGAACGTCATGGCCTGACCGCCACCACGGTCACCTCGACGAGCCATTCGGGCCGGGCGAGAGCGGATACAACCAGGCCGGTGAACACCGGGTAGACGCCCTTGAGCCGCTGCCCGAGCACGCGGTACACCGCCTCGCGGTGCCGGATGTCGGTGAGGTAGACGGTGCAGGACACTAGGTGCTCGATGGACGCCCCGGCCTCGGCCAGCAGCGTCTCGACGTTCGTCATCACCTGCTCGGCCTGGGCGGCGGGGTTGCCGGCGTGCACGCTCTCGCCGGTATCCAGGTCCTGCGGTACCTGGCCGCGCAGATAGACCGTGTTGCCAGCCACCACCGCCTGGCACAGGTCGTTGTCCAGCCGCTGCTCCGGATAGCTCTCGGCGGTGTTGAACGGCCGGATCCGCAGGTGACCGCCGACGGTGATGGGCTCCCTCATTTGCGGACCTCGTCCGCGACCGCGGAGTACCGGGATACCAGGTCCAGCGGGCCGCTGAAGTCGTAGTTGTTGTAGACGGCGAGCAGGTGCGAGAACGGCGGCGACTGCGCGAACAGCTGGAACGTCAGCCGGTGCCCGGCGTAGTCGGAGTTGAGCAGGTCACGGGCCAGCACGAAGAGCTTGCGCCGTTCCTCCGCGGGGATCTCGCCGATGGTGAAATATTTCCGCAGCCAGTCGCCGGCCCCGGGGGAGTCGAACATGGCCTTGCTGGGCATCAGGCTGACCTGGCAGCCGCACAGGTCGCGGACGAGGTGCATGACCGCCGGCAGCTGGGAGGAGGCGAATACCCGGCCCGCGTACATCATCGGCTGATTGGGCATCAGCAGCCCGCCCGGGCTGGGCTCGGCCAGCTCGATCGCCGCGGTCAGGTGCGCGTTGATGCCCTCCCGGTAGCACGCGATCTGCGCGATCTTCTCCCGCACGGCCTGGTGCATGGTGACGCCGGTGGACCGGGCGCTGGCGTAGGCGACGCCGAGGAGGAAATCGGCGAAGCGCAGGTAGCGCTGGACGTACGGGAAGATGCTGTACCGGTGCAGGGTCGCGCGGATGAACGCGGCCGCCTTGGTGTGCCGGTAGAAGAAGACGTTCTCCCAGGGGATTTCCACGTCGTCGAAGACGATCATCGTGTCGATCTCGTCGTACCGGCTGGTCAGCGGGTAGTCCTCCGGGTCGCGCCGGTCGGCGAAGGCGGACCGGCAGATGTGCTTGATGCCCGGGGCGCCCATGTCGGCCAGGAAGCCGACCGCGTAGTCGGACAGGACCTCGTTGTTCCACTCGCCGATCGTCGGCTTCACGAACGCCTGGTTGGCATAGGCCGCCGCGGTCTCGAACTTGGCGCCGCGCACCACGATGCCGTTCCCGGTCTCGCCGACCACGTGCAGCAGCACGTCGGGGTCCTGGTCCTGCGGCCGCAGGGCCCGGTTGCCCTTCGGGTCGGTGTTGGCCGAGACGTGGAACGGGTCGAGTAGCTGGGCGCGCCGGACGTGCTGGGCGATGTTCGCGGAGAACGCCGGGTCGATCTCGTTCAGCACGTCCTGCCCGTCGAACAGCGACCACATTTCGCCGACCGTCTCGTCCCCGACCCGGGTAACTACGCCGCCGGCGTCGTCGAGGATGGCGTCGACCGTGTCCCGTTTGGCCCGCCAATCCTCGCGGGTGCGCGGCGGGCGCGAGGTGATGGCGCAGCGTTCCGCGGTCTCGTCGTCGGTATACGTCAGCAGGTCCCTGGTGCCGGCCTCGTGGCCGAGATCGTAGATCCGCGCGCGGACGCTCACCATCGGCGCGAACGCCGGGTGCGTGGCCACGTCCGTGACCTGCTCGCCGTCGATCCACACCTCCCGGCCGTCGCGGAGCGACTCGATGTAGTCCTTGCCGGTTCGCAGCACTGTTCGTTCCTCAGCTCTCGATAGGGCGGGTCAGGCCAGGATTTCGACCCGCTCGTGGCCGGTGCTGCCGGGAAGCTCCGCCAGCGCCACGGCATCCGCGGCGATCGCTTCGGGATCGCAAGCCATGTCTCGCATGTCACCCTGGCCAGACAAAACTCATATACCACGCCGACCGAACCAGCGTACCATCTCATTAGACCGTTGGTATAGTTCACTGGTATGGGGAATGAGGCTCCGGATCAGGCTTTCCCGGACGTAGGGGAGGTCATCGCGGCGAACCTGCGGCGGTTCCGCACCGCCCGTCGGATGTCGCTGGCCACCCTCGCGGCCCGCGCGGACGTGGCCAAGGCCACGCTGGCCAACCTGGAGCAGGGCCGGGGCAACCCGACCATCGAGACGCTGTGGTCGCTGGCCCTGGGGCTCGGCGTGGCCTTCAGCGACCTGCTGGAAGACCGGCGGGAGACCACGAGCGTGGTGGTCCGGGCCCAACAGGGCGCGCGGGTGCGCGGGTCCACCCCCGGCGGTCAGCTCGACCTGCGGCTGCTCGACCGGATCGAGCGCGGCGGTCTGGTCGAGGTCTTCGACCTGTTCCTGCCCGCGAGGACCGATCACCTGGGCAGCCCGCACGGCACCGGCGTGGTGGAGCGGGTGTTCGTGCACGCCGGGACGATCACGGTCGGCCCGGCCAGCGAGCCGATCACGCTCGGCCCGGGCGACTACGCCCGGTACAGCGGCGACGGCCCGCACGTCTACAGGTCGGCCGACGAGGACGTCCACGGCATGCTGCTGGTCGGATACCCGCCCGCCTGAGCGTCGCGCCGAGGGGAGCGCCTATGACCGAAGTCGAGTACCTCGTGGCCGGGCGGCCCCGGCGAATCCGAACCGATGGCCTCGCCTTTCACAGCAGCACCCGGGGTGCGCGCCGACCGATGGGGTGCGTGGCCCCCCGAACCCGATAGATGGGGGCGGGGGGCCCCGCATCCCAAGCGGCCCGCCGGGCCGGACCCGGGGGTAGAGATCGTTAGCCGGCGGGCTGGGCGTCGTGAGCCGAAGGGAACCGGGGCGTCCGCTTCTCGGTGAGCGCGGCCGCGCCTTCGACGACGTCGGGGCCCATGAAGGTGAGCATCTCGTAGGCCGCGGACTGGTCGAAGATCGGGCCGGCCATCTTGAGCCAGTTGTTCAGCGCCCGCTTCGTCCACCGGATCGCGGGCTGCGAGCCGGTGGCCAGGCTGTCCGCGATGCGCAACGCCTCGTCGAGCACCTGGTCACGGGGGACGGCCTTGCTGACCATGCCGAGCCGTTCGGCCTCCTCGCCGGTGATCATCTCGCCGGTCAGCAGGTAGTAGCGGGCCTTGGCCATGCCGCACAGCAGCGGCCACAAGATCGCGGCGTGGTCGCCGGCGGCCACGCCGAGCCGGACATGACCGTCGCCGAGCCTGGCGTCCAGGGCGCAGATCGAGATGTCGGCCAGCAGCGCCACCACCGTGCCCGCGCCCACGGCCACGCCGTTAATCGCGGAAACCACCGGCTTCTCGCAGTTGATTATGTTGTAGACCAGATCGCTCATCTCGCGGAGCATGTGCGCCACGCGGTCGTGATCGCCAGCCATTCGCCGGACCATGTCCAGGTCGCCGCCGGCCGAGAACGCCCGGCCGGCGCCGGTGATCACGGCGACCCGCGTCTCCGGGTCGGCCGAGACCTCGGCCCAGACCCGGGCGAGCTCGCCGTGCATCTGCTCGTCGGCGGCGTTGTACTTATCCGGCCGGTCCATGGTGATGAGCAGCACGCCGTGGTCCCGGCGTTCGAATCGGAGCTGCTCGTACTCGGAGAACTTCATGGACTGCTCCCTGGGTTCAGCTCATCGTGAGGCCGCCGCTGACGCTGACGGTCTGGCCGGTGACGAAGGATGCCTCGTCCGAGGCGAGGAACGCGACGACGTTGGCCACGTCGTCCGGCTGGCCGAGCCGCCGGAACGGGATCGCCCTGGTGAGGGCCTCCCGCAGCTTCGGCCCCGCGAACGACGCGAACAACGCGGTGTCGGTGGGACCGGGACAGACGCAGTTGACCCTGACCTGGTGGCGTGCCATCTCCCGGGCCAGCGACTTGGTGAAGGCGATGATCCCGCCCTTGGCCGCGGAGTAAACCGCCTCACCGGACGAGCCCACCCGGCCGGCGTCCGAGCCCAGGTTCACCACCGCCCCGCGGCCCCGTTCGGCCATGAGCGGCAGCACCGCCTTACAGGTGTGCAGCACGCCGTACAGGTTGACGGCGATCGCGCGGTCCCAGTCGGCCGGGTCGGAGTCAACGAACGAGCTGGCCTTGTCCCAGCCGGCGTTGTTGACCAGGACGTCGACGCGGCCGAACTGCTCCACGACCCGGCTGACCATCGCCTGGACGCCCTGACGGTCGGTAACGTCGGCGCGGATCGCGACTGCGCCGGGCAGCGCGTCCGCCGTTTCCTTGGCGCTGGCCTCGTCCAGGTCGGTGACGACGACGGCCGCCCCCTCCGCGGCCAGCTTCCCGGCGATGGCCTTGCCGATACCCTGGCCGCCACCGGTCACGATCGCGATCTTGTCCTCGAGCCTGCCCATCAACGGCTCCTCTCCGGGCCCATGGCCGGTCCTCGCCTCCGTCACCGAACCGAATCTATAGTCACGTGTGCGACACCAGCGCAGTCGGCGGAGGGAGAACGGCAATGCAGGTTCGGCTCGTGGTCATGGACGAGGACCGGCGTTGTTGATGAGAATGTCTACTGCTCCCAGCCGCTGGCGCAGTTCGGTGACGGCGGCGGCCGTGGCCGGTAGGTCGGTGACGTCAGCGGCGACGGCGTGCGACGGTGGCCGGAGTGCCTTCAGTTTCCATGGCCATGGTCGCCGGAGCCGGCTTCGCTGGAGGCGCTGGCCTCCTGCTCCACGAGCAGCCGGCGAAGGATCTTGCCAGCCGGGGACCTGGGGATGCTGTCGGTGAACTCGACCTGGCGCACTCGCTTGTAGCCGGCCACGCGCTCGGCCACCCATGCCATCAGCTCCTGCGCCGATGCCGGCGCCTTCAGCACGATGAAGGCCTTCGGCACCTCCCCGGCCAGCGCGTCGCGCTTGCGGACGACCGCCGCATCCGCCACCGCGGGGTGGGTCAGCAGGACGGCCTCGAGCTCGGCGGGGGCGACCTGATAGCCCTTGTACTTGATCAGTTCCTTGACCCGGTCGGCCACATAGAACCATCCGTCCTGGCCGGCCGTGACTATGTCGCCGGTGTGGACCCATCCGGCGGCGTCGATGGTGGCCGCGGTCGCCTCCGGATCAGCGAGGTACCCGCGCATCGCGCCCGCCGTGCGGACCAGCAGCTCGCCCGGCTGGCCAGGGCGCAACCCGGTGCCGGTGCCGGGATCGACTATCCGGCACTCGACGCCGGGCAGGGCGGGGCCGATTGAATCGGGGCGGTCCGGGCCGGCGTCGGGCGCGAAGTGGGTACCGCCACTGACCTCGGTCATGCCGTAGGCCTGCTTGACCCGGCAGCCGAGTCGCCGCGCGCACGTGCGCGCGAGGTCGGCGCCGAGCGGCGCCGCGGCCGAGGTGAGCAGGCGCAGGCTGGACAGGTCGTAGTCGTCGACTACGGCTGCGGTCGCGAGGCCGAGGACCATCGGCGGTACGACTTCGGCCCTGGTGATGCCGTGATCCTGCACGGCGCGCAGGAACGGGTCCAGCCCGAACCGCGGCAAGATGATCACGGTCGCGCCCGCGAGCAGGGCCAGGTTCAGCGTGATCTGCAGCCCGTAGATGTGAAACAGCGGCAGCGCCGCCATCACCACGTCGTCCTCGGCCACCTGGTGGACTAGCCACGTCTGGCACAAGCTGGCCACCAGGTTCCGGTGGGTGAGCTCGACGCTCTTGGGCAGCCCGGTGGTGCCGCTGGACGTCGGCAGGAGCGCGAGATCCGACGCGGAGACGGACTCGGCCTGCCCGGGCGCGGTCGCGCGAAGCGACCAGAAGGGGATCGTCCCGGCGGCGTGATCGCCGATCACGATCGTCTCCGCGATCGCGGTCTCGGCCGTGACGCCGCGCAGCTTCTGCTCGGCCGGGCCGGCCGTGGTCACCAGCCGCCTCGCGCCGGTCTGCCGGAGCTGACGGGCGATCTCATTCCCCGTGCACTGCGGGTTCACGGTCGTCACGATCGCGCCGATCGATGCGGCCGCGAACCAGGCCACCGCGAACTCGATGGAGTTCTGCGCGCACAAGGCGAGCACGTCGCCGCGGCGCATGCCGCGCGCGGACAACCCGGCGCCGACCTCCCGCACGGCGTCGGCAAGGCCGGCGTAGCTGACCTCCTGTCCGGTCGCCGCGTCGACCAGTGCCCGTTTGCTCCCGCGCCGGTACGCGGCGCCGAGCACGAACTCCGGCAGCGTCAGGTCAGGTATGGCGGGCGCGGGCAGAGTCTGCCCCGCCCCGTCACGCTCGATCGTCACTGCGGTCATGTCTCCCGCTTTCGCCTTTGCTCGTCTCCGCCCCGGTAGCGGATCGCCGACGTGACTGAGTCTGAAAGCCAGCCCGCCGGGCGCCATCGGGCAGGCCATCCCCGTCTTTTGCCGCCCGTGCCTTAGGAAATCGGCGCGCTAGGAAGTCCGTTCGGCCCCTGACCTATCGCGGGCCGGCGTCTTGCTGACCAGCGCCTCGGGCAGCTGGCTTCGCCGGGTGACATCGAGTTTGCGGTACGCCCGGCTGAGGTGCGCCGAAGCGGTCTTCGTCGTGATGAACAGCTCCTGTGCTATCTCCCGGTTGGTCCTGCCCGCCGCGGCCAGCCTGGCGACCCGCAGCTCGCTGGCGGTCAGGGCGTCGCGGCCGGTGATCGCGTCGCGCCGCGGTTTGGCGCCTGCTGCGATGAGTTCGGCCCTGGCCTGGCGCGCGATGCGGCGTGCGCCCCAGTGATGCGCCAGGTCGAGTCCTCGCTCCAGCTGAGTCCGCGCCGTAATCCGCTGGCCGGCCCGGCGCAGGGCCGCGCCGTGGTCGGTGAGCGCCCGGGCTAGCTCGACCGGCGCCTGCGATCGCCCGAGTACTGTGACCGCCTCGCCGAGCAGGTCGAGGCCGCGGTCGCCGCCCTCGACCAGGCCCGCGGCGCGCAACGTGACACCCAGCGACCGAGGCCGCCCGAATCCGCGTGCCACCTCGAGCGCCGCCCGGGCAAGCTCCCGGGCCTTAGCCTCATGACCGAGCAAGGCATGCGCGATTGCTGCCTCAGACCGCCAGGCATAAAGGCCATCGATGATCCCGAGCCGCTCGCATCGCTCACCACAGGCCAGGTAATCCTGCAGCGCTTCCTGGCATTTCCCCTGAGCCATGAGCAGCTGGCCGCGTGCCATCAGGTAGCCCGTGACCACGACCGTGTGTGATGTCAGCGGCGGCGTCATGCGCCGCAGTTCGGCGGCTGCGTCGTCCAGCGCATCGCGCTCGACCAGCGTCTCGACCAGGTGCGCGAGCGCATCGATCGCCCAGATCCCGCTGGCGCGCTCGAGGGCCCAGCGCGCCTGGGCCTCGGCATCGGCGAGTTCGCCGCGCCGGTACAAGGCCCAGGCCGAGAAGCTCGCGACCCCGATCAGTTCTTGCACGGCCGAACGTCGCCGCGCCGCGCTCAGCATGTCGTCACACAGCCGTTGCAGCGTTCCGAACGCCTCCAGCCCCAGCAGGGTCACGATGATCGAGGCGGACGCGTTGGCTCGCGGTGGGTACGGCTCGCGCGCAAGCGCTCGTTCCACCAGTTGCTCGGCCTCGTCTGGAGGCCAGGCGCGCCTCATGGCAGCGTGCGCGATGACGATGAGCACACGGCCCGGCGGGTCAGCGAAGTCACTCAGGCTGGCGTGCAGCCGGTCGACTGTCCGGAACGCGGCGGCGGCAGTCCGGTCGTCCATCAGGCCGGCGAGCGCCGCCGCGCCGTCCAGCCGCAGGGCGCGCCGCGGGTCCGTGGGCCGGACCCGGGCCACCGCTCGCTGCAGCACCGGCACGGCGATGTCCGCTTGGTCGGAGATGATGTACGCGTTTGCCAGCGGCCCTGCGGCTGCCGCTATCGCCGTCGCGTCACGAGCTTCGTTCAGCGCCTCTTCCAGGTGGCCGATCGCGGCCGGGTCGCCTGCCGCCCATTCGGCGACGCCCAGGCGCCGCAGGAGCGCCCGGGCGTTCCGCCGGGGTCGCAGGCTCCGCCAGGGCGCGCCGGAGATAGCTCGCCGCGACTTCGGCCGCGCCGCGCTCCCAGGCAGTGTCGGCTGCCGCGCTCAGCCGCTGCACCACCCATGGGTCGCCGGTCGGCCCGGTGGCGAGCAGGTGGGCAGCGACCCGGTCGGCTGCGCCGGCCCGGTCAAGAATCGCAGCCGCCCGCCGATGCGCGAGCCGCCGTGCGCCCAGCGCCTGATCCGCATAGACGGCCTCGCCGATCAGCGGGTGGAAGAAGTCGAGCGGCCGTATCGGCGCGAGGATCTGCGCCGCCGCGAGCCGGTCGGCCGTAAGCTCCGCGGCCGCTGGCTCCAGTCCCGCCAGCTCAGCGGCCACCGCCACTTCGGTCTGCGATCCGAGCACCGCGAGGGCCTGCGCCAGCGAAACCATGTCAGGACCCAGCCGGGCCAGCCGGCCGAGCACCGAGGCTCCGACTGCGGACGAGGCTAGTGCGCGCAGCGCCGTGACCGTGTCATCCGCTCCGGACAGTCCCTCGTTGCGCGCCGCGGCCAGCAGCTCCCTGACATACAGCGGGTTGCCGCCAGCCAGCTCCCAGCAGGCCGAACAGAATCCCGCGCTCGCCGTCGGCCCGAGTTCCGCACGCACCAGCGCGGCGACGCTCGCCACGCTCAGTGCCGACAATCCCATGCGGTGCACCGAGGGATCGTCCGCCGCTGCCGCGGCCGAGTTCACCCGTTCGCGCGGATCACCCTCCCGTACGGTCAGGACCACCAGCATCGCAGACTCGACGCAGCGTGGCCCGAGATACGCCAGCCACGAGAGCGAGGGACCGTCGACCCAGTGCAGATCGTCCACTGTCAGCAGCAACGGCCTGCGCTCTGCGAGGTTCGCGCAGAGCCAGTACAACCCGTGCACCGCCGCGAACTCAGAGGCGGGCGAATCACCAGCGGCCAGACCCAGCGCGCCTGCTCCGGCTCGGGCCGGGCCGGCCAGCAGCCGCCGTCGCTCGCCCGCGGAGGCCGACAGCACTGGCTGTTCCAGCAGCTGACGAACGACCGAGAACGCCATGTCCGCCTCGAGCTCGCGGCCACGGGCACGCAGCGACCGGAACCCTCGGTCCGCAGCAAGTCGGTGCGCGGCCGCCAGCAGCTGCGTCTTTCCGATTCCGGCCGGACCGCTGATAGTGACTACCGCCCCGCTTCCCGCACATGCCTTCTCGAGCAGGGAGCTCAGCCGCGCCAGCTCCGCATCCCGCTCCAGCAGCAGTGGCACCCGCTCGGCGACAGTCACAATGCCTGATCGTAACCACGTGGCGCCGATTTCCTAAGGTACGGAAGGCAAAGACCGGGACTCCGAGCCCGCCGCCCGGCGGATGATCCATGGGCTGTCGGCCACGATTGCGAGGCTACCGTAACGATCTGGTGTTCGATATTGCGTCGGCGGTACACGACGGCCCGCTGAACCCGGGACCACCAGGGTGGAGGATAAGACCATCGGCCACGCTGCGAGGTGAGGATCATGAATGTCTCCCGCCCGGGTGACGGGGACTCCGGCGAACCCGCCGCCTCGGACGGCGGCCCGGACCGGGAGGCATCCGGACCGGTTCACGGCCTGTTCCAGCGACGTTTCGCCGGGGACGATGCGCTACTCGAGCTGGCCGGACTCCGCTTTGCCCAGATGGGCGTGGCCGCCGAGCTCTACGCCGACACCCCAGACGAGCTGGAGCGGACCCTCCGGTTCGTCCCTCCTCATCGGTATCTTCCGACGGTCCACCTGAACCGCGGTATCAACGTGCTCCGCGAGCAGGACCGTTCCCGGGTCGCGGAATTCGCCGACCGTTTCGCGGGCCGCGTCGCCGGCCTTGTCGTCCATGACAAATCCGAGATGGTGGCCCAGACAGACCACTTGGTCGAGGTGATGAGGGAGCTTGAGGCGGGCCTGCGCGAGCGGCCCGGGAGCCCTGTGGTCTTTCTCGAGTACGCGGCGGGCTCAGAACCGGGGTGGTTCATCGAGCTGGCGGAGCGGCTCCTCGACGCCGAGCAGATCAGGTGCTGCATCGACATCGGCCACGTCGGCATGAGGCAGGCTTCGGCCAGGTTCAACCGCTCCCACCCGAGCCTGGGCCTCGGGGCCCTTTCGCCCGAGGACTGGCGGTTGCCCGACCTGGTCGCGGACGTCCAGGATGCAGTGGATGGCGCCCGGCGTGACGTGATCGATGTCATCCGCTCGATCGGCTCGCTCGGCAAGCACGTTCATTTCCACCTGCACGACGGCCATCCCCTCATCCCGGGTCTCTCGGATCACTTCACTTTCCTGAGGCGGCTGCCCATTCCGTTCAGCTATCAGGGACGGCAGTCCCTGAGCATGATGTACGGGCCCGGGGGCCTGGAGACCCTGATCTGGGCGGCCACCGAGGCGTGCCGGCCCGGGGGAGCGTCCTTCACCTTGGAGATTCACCAGGTCGAAGGGCGGCTGCCGCTGGCTGACGCGTCGCGGCTCTTCACCCATTGGCGGGACCTCACCAATGCCGAGCGGATGAACTACTGGCTCTCGGTGCTGGGTGAAAACGCGATCCTGCTATCCGAGTGCCTCGCCGCGAGCGTATAGGCCGCTGAGGCTCACGGTTCAGATGCGGGATGCGGAAGATGTGGATCGACTGGTCCTTGGCCCGGCATCGGGGGTCCTGGTCTGGTTTGGCCTTGTCCGAGACCATGACCACCTGATCCGGTGCCATCCATGACACGCCCTCGGCCGTCCCGTAGGCGATGCTGCCGTCAGCCGGACGGGGCAGCGCGTAGCTCATACCGGCGTCGGTGACCTCCCAGCCATCTGGAGCGAGATTGCCGACCCACAGCGCCGAAGATTCCTGGGACACGACCGCGATCCGGCCGTCGGCCACCGCGATGCCGCTGTAGTCCTGGAACAGCACCGTTTCCGGCAGCCGGATCGTGGCCACGCGGTCCCACTGGCGGTGGCCGCGCCGGAACACCTGGATCCGGCCGCCTCCGGGGACGCGGCCCTCCGCGCCGCCCTTGCACCGGTTGCCCTCGCACAGCCCGAGCAGGTAAGCCTGCCCGTCGCGGCGCACGCATGTCAGGCCCTCCAGGCCCTTGTTCGGCCGGTCGAGCGGAAAATCCAGCCAGGCGCGGCCGGTATAGCGGAAGTTCGCGTCGTGCTCCTGCACCGCGGCCATGAACATGCCGCGGCCGCGGGGCAGCGATTCGATCAGCACGTAGAAGCGGCCATCCTGCGGATCGTGCGCGATGTCCTCGAAGCCGCTGCGGAGGCCACGTTCCTGGACGATCATGCGATTGCCTCCCGCCGCCGCGGACAGGTCCGGGCTGATGCAGGCGATGTGCGGCAGGTTGTCGAAGATGACGTAGAACATCTCGTCTTTGGCCAGCACGCCGCTGGCTTCCAGCCTCGGATTAAGCGAGCCCGGGAGGATGTCGAAGATCTTCGCTTCGCTGACCAGTTCAAGCTGCTGCATCGCGGTGTGCATGCCAACCATGTCTTTACCTCCCGGGTCGTCCCGGTAACGCCGCCGAGGGCAGTGGTTCCACCGTGGCCGGGAAGCTCTCGCTGTCGCTGGCACGCGGTGTTTCCTTCCGCAGTTGCTCTAGTTGCTGGCGCGCGCTGTCACGTCGCATGCGGACATAGTGGACGATGCCCTCGGCCTTTTCCTGGCCGTGCCTGAGCTCGTTCTGTTTGCAGCCGGTCAGGTAAACCTCGTCGTTGGTGAACTGGCGACCGGTGAACGGCTGGCCGTACGGTGTCGTCGACTCGAGGTAGGCGGCCTGGCATATGCGACCCCACAGGCCGTCGTCGGAATCGGCCGCGATCTGCTGGCTGAACGCCTCCGGGTGGAACTGGGTGTCGAGCAATGTCTCCAGGTAATCCAGATAATACTGCCGGTAGTCACGATTGCGCAGCAGGTTCTGCACCAGCGGGATCCGTGACGTCCCGCGGTCCCGGTTATAGCGCCTGGTGTTGCTGGGCCAGTCGAGAATGTCGGTGTACTGCCATTGCGTGCCGAAGTAGTCCAGACCCAGGCAGTTGTCATAGTCCCACGGGATGAACGTGAAATAGGGGGAGCGCATGAAGTCGTCTTCGGCGCCCAGGCGTCCGGAATTGTAGAGGTAATAGTTAGACGGCGTGGCGTAGTAGTTGTCCCAGCTGCCGAGCAGCACGTTGACGGCCGCCCACCTGAGGAAGGCAGGCGCGTTCATGATGCCGTCGACCGACTCGCGGAACGCATCGGTGTCGAAGCGCCTGTCCCCGTCACCGAGCGCCATGCCGTTGATCGTCTGGATGAACAGCGCTAGGTCGTCGTAGGTACTGGCGTCCCGGTCGTCCTCGTTGGTCTTGAGCCGGTAGGTGCGGTCGTCGTCGGCGGCGACCTTGTAATACTGCCGCCCGCTGTCATCGCCGTCGGGACCGGCGCGGTGTTCCAGGGTGGCGCATCCGACGTCCCCGCAGTAAGCCTTGTAGAGATTGCCGCGGTGATTGCCGCCGAAGTGATCCTTCAGGAACCTCTTGTCGACCTGCTCGATGACGGAGTACAGCCCGTAGTAGGTGGCGTCGAATGCGAGCTTCGCATAGGTGTGCCGGGCCGCGGGAACGCCCGCCTGCCGGAACAGCCGCCACGCCAGTGCCTCCCTCATCTGCGAAGGATCGTTATACATCGACTTGAGGTTGACGCACGTCATTCCGGCGAGTCGGCCCGCGCCGCCGGAGGCGTCCTCCAGGGTGATCTTCCAGGATCTCTTCGGCGTGCGCAGGGTCCTGTTGCCGCTGTTGACGAGGGAGAAGTCCGCCGTGCTGAACGCGATGCCCTCGGCGCCCGGGCCGGGAATGTGCCGGTCGCTGGCCGGGTCGGTACGCCATACGTCCAGCCGCGCACCCTGCGGCGCTTCGGCCTTGCGCGTCAGCACATCGGGCGGCCGCGGGAAACCCGTGACGTGGAACTCGTGCATGTCAGCGGAGAAGAACTCGTCTTTGGCGTGCGTTGCCTGCGTCGTCTCATCCATGCTCACTCCTTGGATGATCTTGCTAACCGTCAGGTACGGCGGCACGGTGGTCGCCGCGGATACCTGGTCGGAGACAGCCGCGGTGGTTCTGATACACCGATAGGCGAAGACATGACCGGCGCGATATGCGATAGTCCCACTTTGTGACCGAGGTGATGATCGCCGTTGACGGCGGCGAGGTATGGACCGACGACAGCGGGGGCGACGGCCCGCCGCTCGTTCTGCTGCATCCGGGCATCGGCGACTCGCGCATCTGGGAACCGGTGCTGCCCGCGCTGGCCGCGTCGTACCGGGTCGTCAGGTACGACGCCCGCGGCTTCGGCCGGTCTCCCGCGCCCACCGCGGAGTTCTCCCTGCTCGCCGACCTGATCTCGGTGCTCGGGCACTACGGCCTCGACCGCGCCGCGTTCGTGGGATGCAGCCAGGGCGGCGGCTCCGCGCTCGGGCTGACCCTGGAGCAGCCAGCCCGGGTGTCCGCGCTGGTCCTGCTGTGCCCGGGTATCCCGGGCTACCCGTGGCCCGAGGAACCAGATGAGCTGGACGCCGAGTATGAGCGCGCGCTGGATGCCGGGGACGTGGACGCTCTGGCTGATCTCCTGCAGCGCATCTGGGCCGGCGCCGGCCCCACCCCGGAGGTCATGGAACAGCTGCGTTCGGGGGCCAAGGCTGAGATCTCCACCGGCGACCTGCAGCAGGAGGATCCGCCGGTTTACGGCCGGCTCGGCGAGATCTCGGTGCCGACGTCGCTCCTGGTCGGCGACGCGGACTATCCGCCGCTGATCCAGGCCAACCGGGAGGCCGCGGCCCGGATCCGGGGCTGCGAGCTGACCGTGGTCCCGGGAATGGACCATCTGCCGCCCCTGCGTGAGCCCGGCCTCGTGCTGCGCACGATCACGAGCACGCTGGCCCGGGCCGGCTGGTGACATCCGGGGAAGATATGACAGCCGACGTCGTCGCGCCGACCGTGCAGGGTCGGGTGCGCGGCGCGCGGGACGGCCCGGCCCTGCGGTTTCTCGGCATCCCCTTTGCGGAATCCCCGGCCACCGCGGGCCGGTTCGGGGCGCCGGCGCCGCCGGGCCGCTGGGACGGGATCAGGGACGCGCTCAGCTACGGCGCGACCTCACCGCAGCCAGACCGTGGTGTCACGCTGATCCCGGAACCGATCATTGCCGGCGACAACGAGCTGAACCTGAACGTCTTCACGCCCGATCTGGGCCCGGCCCGGCTGCCGGTCCTGGTCTGGATCCACGGCGGCGGCTTCTTCGGCGGCTGCAACGCCTCACCCTGGTATCGCGGCGGGCCGTTCGCGCGGGACGGCGTGGTCCTGGTCAGCATCAACTACCGGCTCGGCGCCGAGGGCTTCCTCGAGGTGCCCGGCGCCCCGGCCAACCGGGCCGTGCGCGACTGGGTCCGCGCGCTGGAGTGGGTACAGGAGAACATCGCGGCCTTCGGCGGGGACCCCGGCCGGGTGACGATCGCGGGTCAGTCGGCGGGCGGCGCCGCGTGCGCCGCGCTGCTGGGTGTCCCGGCGGCCCGCGGCCTGTTCCGCGGCGCGGCGTGCATGAGCGGCGGGCCGGCGCTCATGCAGACCGCGGACGGTGTCCGCGCCGTGGCCGCGCGGATGGCCGCGCGCCTGGGCGTCCCGGCGCTGGACCGGGCGGCCCTGGAGCAGCTGCCGGCCGAGACGATCCTGGCCGCGCAGGAGGCGGTCACCGCGACGGGCCCGGGAGCGCACGACGTGGAGACCCTCGCCGCCCCGCTCGGGCGCGGCATCACGCTGCCGTGGGCGCCGTGGGCCGACGGCGACATCGTCACCGAGGAGCCCCTGCGGGCGGCGGCCTCGCCGCGGCACCGCGAGGTCGCCCTGCTGGCCGGCGCCACCGCCCACGAGTTCAACATGGCCTGGATACCGGCGGACTGGATCACCGCGGACCTGGCGGCCGAAGGGCTGGCCAGGGCGGGTGTCGCGGCACCGCTGGCCGCCGCCTACCTCGGCCAGGCCGGACCGCGGCCGGGCGCCGCGGTCGGGCAGGCCGTCACCGACCGCGCGTTCCGGGTTCCGGCCCAGCGACTGGCCATGGCCAAGGCGGAGGCGGGCGGCTCGGCCTGGACCTACGACTTCCGCTGGGCGCCGCCGGCCGGGCCGCTGGCCGGCCTGGCCTTCCACTGCCTCGACGTCCCGTTCTTCTTCGACGCACTCGGCGAGCCGGGTGTGGCGGAAGCGGCCGGCCCGGCTCCGCCCGGAGCGCTGGCCGCGGATATGCACGGCGCGATGGTCCGCTTCGTCACCGACGGTGCCCCCGGATGGCCGCCGTACGCAGCAGGCCGCAGGCCGGTCATGGTGTTCGGCGAGCCATCCGGGGTGCAGGAAGACCTGCTCGAGACGGAGCTCAGGGTCTCCACGTCCGGCACCGGCGCACCCTAACTCTCGACCTGCGAAAATAACTTTCGCGACTACTCGTCCCGGTGAGTTTCACTGGGATGGCCGGCGTTGTCAACCGCGGGGAGGGTGACTGACCTGCGGAACTTGGCCATCAGGTGCGGCCCGGCCAGCACCGGCTCGTAGCGCGGTCGCTCGCCCGGCCCCGCGCAGGTCGGCAGGCAGGAGATCTCCGCCGACCAGTTGGCGTTCTGGAAGTACGGCATGCTCTGCCTGCGCGCGGCGGCCGCGGCGGGATCGGGCGGATCGACCACCCGGTGCAGGGTCGACCGCCACCGGTCGCTGGTCCAGCGCGCCATCAGGTCGCCGATGTTGATCACGAACGCGCCGGGAACCGGCTCGACGCCGGCCCACCGGCCGCCGGGGCCGAGTACCTCGAGGCCGCCCACGGCGTCCTGCCGCAGGATCGTCAGCGTGCCGTAGTCGGTGTGGGCGCCCGCCCGCAGCTGCCCGGGCAGCGGGGCGGTGTCCCGGGCCGGGTAGTTGACGGCGCGCAGCGCGTTCGCGGCCTGGCCGGTCTGGCCGGCGAAGAACCCAGGCGACAGGCCCAGGCCGCGCGCGAACAGCGACATCAGGCGGCCGCCGAGATCGCGCATGGCGTCGTAGTAGGCCGTCCACGCCACCCGGAGTTCCGGCAGCGCCGCAGGCCACAGGCTGGGGGAGTAGGCCCAGGCCTCGCCCGGATCGGCGAACGAGCGGGCCGGCCGGACCGGCGGGCCGGCGTTGAAGACCTCCTTCAGGTCGGGCGGGGCCGCGCCGGCGATCGACTGGCTCAGCGACTCACCCGCCAGCGGGATGTACCCGTACGGGTAGTCCGGATCGGGCCGGGCCACGCTCAGCTTGTCCTCCGGCGGCAGGTCGAAGAACCTCGTCGCCGCCGTCCAGGCGCGCTCGGCGACCTCGCCGGGGACGCCGTGCCCGATTACCTGGAAGAATCCCGCCGCGCGGCAGATCTCGTCCAGCTCCGCGCCGACGGCATCTGGGTCGGCGGAGATGTCGACGACGGGAACATACGACACCGCGGCTCCCCTCTCCGGCCCTTCCGCCGGTATTTGCGTGCAGTCCGCGCTGCCAGGACAGCACGCGGCCTCGCTGCAGGACATCGCGGACCGGCTGGGGATGCTGAAGGGCAGCCTGTACTACTACATCCAGTCCAAGGAAGACCTGCTGTTCGACGTGATCAAGGCGAGCAGTCCCCGGCCGATGAGCAGTGTCCGCAGCCCGTTCGGCTCCATCATGGTCCTTCCTTCCTGCTGTATGGACCGTCAGGGATGGCCGGAGGGTGGTTCGATGTCGTCGTAGACACGGGCCGCGGTGAGCAGTCCGTCTGGCCCGCGTTCGTAGACGCCGAGCCCCGCCTGCGGCGGGAGTTGATGGCTGCCCCAGCGGACGCAGTTGTACTCCAGGGCGCAGCGCACCCCGTCGTCGGTTACCACGCAGTGTTCTAGCTCGATGCCGCCGCCCGTGCTGAAGCGTCCGGCGAAAAACGTGCGAAGCTCGGCGGTGCCGCTGTGGGAGGAGTGCGGGCCGATGGGCTCGCGGTAGTACCCATCGGGCTCGAAGGTGCTGACGACCGCGTCGGCGTCACCGGCCTCCAGTGCGGCCTGGTAACGGCCGACGACATCGCCGGGGTGGATGGCGCCGGGCTTGAGGATGGGAGGCCGCAGGTGGCGCCGCCCGTCGACCGGCCACTGGCTGCAATAGGTGCGGAACACCACCGACAGCTCGTCGGGAGATTCGGCTACGACCGCCACCGGCCACGCCAGCTGCTGCCCGTCGCCGTCCAGATGCGCCAGTAGTTCCACCACGGCCCGCCCGCCGGACGACGTAGACGCGACGGTCTCGATCCGGGCGTGGTGATCGGCCATCCAGGCCTGATTCTGGCTGACGAAGTGCCGCAGCTGCCTGTGGCCGCGGACCTCCCCGGCGCGGGGGTCGTAAACCACCACCTCGCCCGGCCACGTTGTCTCAAGACCGTGGGTGTCGCCCCTGTTCAGCGCGGCGAAGAACTGCCCGACTGGATCGGCCTGGCCCGCGGCGCGGGTCTGCTTGCGCGCCAGCTCAACGGCGCTGGCGAAATCCGGAAACCACGGCATGGCGATACCACACTCCCTTACCCACCCGGCGCTCCCGCGGGCTGTCGTCCATTGTCCCCCGGCGACCCGTGCACCCGCAGTGCCGGGCCAGCGAAACGCGCTTCAGTCGTTAGGCTTGCAGCGCAGACAGGAGGTGCGGAGTGGCCCGTCGTACTACCATCGCCTACGCGGCTCTTGCGACGGCTGACACGCTGCTCGCGGCGACCGGGCGTGACCGGCAGCGCTGGCTGACCAAGCCGCTGCTGATGCCGGTGCTGATGGCGGGCCGTGATCGCCCGGCGCAACGCGCGCTGGCCCTGGGCGGCCTCGGCGACGTGGCCTTGCTGGGCAGCGGTGAGACCGCATTCATGGCGGGGCTGGGATGTTTCCTGGCCGGCCACGTGGCCTGGATCACCGCACTGCGGCGGCGCCCCGGCCGCGGCCGCTTGCGCGCCCGGCCAGTCCTGGCCGCGCCGCATCTGGCCGCGTTCGGCGCGGTGAACGCCTACCTGTGGAAGCGCACCGGCAAGAACCGCATCCCGGTCGTCGTCTACAGCGCCGCACTGCTCGCGATGTCCCTGGTGGCGCTGGATTCGGGCTCGTCGCGGACGGCCGTCGGCGGAGCGCTCTTCCTGGCATCGGACACTCTGCTCGCGCTGGAGGAGTTCGGCGGCCTGCACCTGCCCGCCCACGAGGGCCTCGTGATGGCGACCTACACCAGTGCCCAGGCCCTGCTCGCCAGTTATGAGGCCGTCGCCTGATATCCGGGCGGGTTGTGTCGTCGGACTACTGAGGAGAACACACCGGGTTCGATGTGACCAGGAGGAACCGATGAGTGATTTTCAGGCCATCGCTGACCGCGTCGAGATCGAGGCGCTGCGCGGCGAGTTCACCGACGCGGCGATGATGTGCGACTACGATCGCGTGGCGTCGCTGTTCACCCCGGACGGCGCGCTGCGGATGCCCAACGTTCCCGTCGAACTCGTCGGACGGGAACAGATCCGCGCCTGGCGCGAGCGGCGGGAGGCCTTCGTGGAGTACTTCGTGCAGACCGCCCACCCGGGCACGATCCAGCTCGACGGCGACACCGCGTCCGGCCGCGCCTACCTCCACGAGCTCATTGGCCTGCGCGATGGCGGCTCACATCAGAACTTCGCCATCTACCACGACCGCTACCAGCGGACCGGCGACGGCTGGAAATTTACCGAACGGGTCTACGAGGTGAGATACCTGGACACCTCTCCGCTGACCGGCTCAGCGCCCCAGGCAGGGGGATCGCCCGCTGGCCCGTCGGCCGGGAGCAATCCTGCGGCGGAATGACCGGTGACGGCGCGCCGGTCACGCCTCGAGCAGGATTTCCCCTGAATAGGCTGGCTGGACAGGTAGTGACCAGCGGCAACCTAGCGCAAGGTCAGGGAGCCCGCGCCGCGGCCCGCGCCGGTGATCCCCGAAAGCGCCGCATCAGGTTGCCGTGTGGCATCGGTCCGCGGGACCATTACGACGGCTGGGCGGAGCGTGCCGCAAACAGCATGCCGGGCGCCGGGCTTGCTGGCACATGGCCAGCTGCTTCCTATCCCGGCCAGGCTTGAGGGATAGTCATGCACCTGTTCGAATGCGAGGCGACGTTCGAGGCCGACCCGGACGCGGTCTGGAAGGTGTGGACCGACGTGGCCCGCTGGCCCGAGTGGGATGTCAGCAAGGAGATCGCCCAGCTCGATGGCCCGTTTGAGGCGGGGACGCGTGGCTGGGCCAGGCAGCGCGGCAATCTCGGCGGCTCTTTTACCATCACCGAGGTTGACGCCGGACGGCACTGGGTGAGTGAGTGCCCGGTACCGCTGGGCAAGGTCGTCTTCGATCACATCCTCGAGCCGGTGCCCGGGGGGCGTGTCCGGGTGGTTAAGAGTGCCGAGGTCCTGGGCGGGGCCGGTCCGCTGCTGCTGCTGTTCGCGCCCAGGATGCGCCGCGATACCGCCGAGTCGCTGGCGGCATTGCGGCGGCAGGCCAGTCACCAGTGAGGAGGCCCGCATCCAGCTCCCGGCGGAGCATCGCAGTCCCGGCGTCCTTTCGTCTCCACCACAGCCCGCAACCGCGACAGCAGCTCCCGCTGCTCCGCGATCACATCAGCCGGGCCGGGCCCTCAGGCACGAGCACCACGCATGCTCAACCTGCGCAGAAGGTTCAACCAGCCAGCATTCGTCCTCTCTACGGGGGCTGATGTTCGAGGGTGAGGCCGGTCTGGGCGAAGAACGCTTCAGCGGAGTCAGTATCATCGACATCTATGTCGAGTACAAAGCCGGCCAGTCAGCGAACCCGGGGCGGCTGGGTGCCGGCCGGAACGTCGGCCGCGCGCCGCACCGCGCACGCCTCGCGGACTACAGCCAAGGGGCAGCGCACGCGCGAGGATCTGGTGGCCGCCGCCCGGCGGGTGTTCGAGCGGGACGGCTACTTCGGAGCCCGGGTTGCTGACATAACGGCGGAGGCCGGGGTGGCGCACGGCAGCTTTTATACGTATTTCGCATCGCGGCAGGATGTGTTCGTCGCGGTGCTGCGGGAGGTGGGGGAGCAGTTCCGGGTGGCCGTCGCGGTGCCGCCGGGCGAGCCGCGCAGGGGGGTGCTCGCGGCGCTGGACCGCGCCAACCGGCGGTATCTGGAGGCCTACCGGGCGAACAGCGTGATCTGGGCGCTCGCCGAGCAGGTCGCGACGATGGACGAGGAGATACACCGGATCCGGTTGCGCGGCCGGATCGAGCACGTGGAGCGGGTAGCGAAGACCATCCGCCGCTGGCAGGACCACGGGCTCGCCGATCGGGACATCGACCCGCGCACTACGGCCGGCGCGCTGGTCTCGATGCTGTCCAATTTCGCGTACTGGTGGCTGGCCGGCGGGGACAACTACGATCCGGAAACCGCCGCGGCGACGCTGACCGCCATCTGGGCGCGCGCGGTCGGTTTGGCCGAACGGCCTGAGCCTTCCGCAAGCTGAGCACCACCGCTTCGTCGGTCACCACCACCTGACCGCCTGCCACTCCCTTCCGGGCAGGCTCTTGTTGGTCGACATCGATGTCGATTACGATGCGGTCATGCCGGAGACGAGGAAGACGTTCGGTGACGTGAGCGTCTGGCCGAACGGCGACCTCGTGGCAACGGTGGAGATCGGGCGCCCGCCGGACAACTTCTTCGATGCCGAGCTCATCACCTCGCTCGCGGATGCCTGCGCGTGGCTGGACGAGCAGCCGGAGTTCCGCGCGGCGGTGCTGTGCTCGGACGGCAAGCACTTCTGCGCGGGCGCGGACTTCACCGGCCGTTCGGGGCGGACCGGGACGGGCGGTGCGGGGGAACTCTACGCCGCGGCGGCCCGGTTGTTCGAGGTGCGGACGCCGGTGGTCGCCGCCGTGCAGGGCGCGGCGGTGGGCGGCGGGCTGGGGCTGGCCTGCGCCGCCGACTTCCGCGTCGCCAGCCCGCAGGCCAGGTTCTGCGCGAACTTCGCCCGGCTCGGCTTGCATCATGGCTTCGCGCTGACGGTCACGCTGCCCGCGATCATCGGCGAGCAGCGCGCGCTGGACCTGCTGTGCACCGGCCGCCGGGTCGGCGGCGAGGAGGCGGCCAGGATCGGGCTGGCCGACCGGCTGGCGGAGCCCGAAGGCCTGCGGGCGGCCGCGCAGGAGCTGGCCGCCGAGATCGCGGCCGGCGCCCCGCTCGCGGTGTGGTCGATCCGGGAGACGATGCGCGGGACGCTGGCGGACCGGGCCCGGGCGGCGATGGACCGGGAACTGGCGGAGCAGGACCGGCTGCGGCAGACGGCGGACTTCGCCGAGGGTATCCGCGCGTCCGCGCAGCGGCGGCCTCCCCGATTCGAGGCGCGGTGACCATGGCCGTTCCGGATGCGGTCGGCGTGCTCTCCGAGCTGCGGCAGTGGATCGAGGCCAGCTGGGATCCGGAGCTGAGCCTGGTGCGATGGCGCGAGTTGCTGGCCGACGCGGGGTGGGCGTGCCCGGCCTGGCCGCGCGGCTGGTGCGGGCGGTCGCTGCCGGCCGGCCTGGCCGCGCTGGTGAGGGAGGAGCTGGCCGGTGCAGAAGTGCCCGGTCCGGCCGAAGGGGTCGGCGTGGGCCTAGCCGGGCCGGTGGTCATCGAGCACGGCACCGATGCGCTCCGGGAACGCTTCGTCAGGCGTACCGTCACCGGCGAGATCACCTGGTGCCAGCTGTTCAGCGAGCCAGCTGCGGGCTCGGACCTGGCCGGGCTGACCACCCGGGCCGAGGCGGCCGCCGACGGGTGGCTGGTGACGGGGCAGAAGGTCTGGTCGACCGGAGCGGCGACCGCGGACTTCGGGCTGCTGCTGGCTCGCACCGATGCCAGCGTGCCCAAGCACCGCGGCATCACCTGCTTCGTGCTGCCCATGCGGCAGCCGGGAGTCGAGGTGCGCCCGCTGCGGCAGATGAACGGGCACTCCTCGTTCAACGAGGTGTTCCTGGATCAGGCCAGAGTCCCGGTCGGCTACCTGATCGGGGAGCAAGGCGGCGGCTGGACGGTCGCGCTGTCGATCCTCGCGCACGAGCGCCGTCTCGCCGCGTCCCGGCCCGGCCCGGTGCCGCCCCAAAAAGCCGGGGCGGCCGGGCGGGCCTGGCGGGAGGCGATCGCGGAGCGGACCGCGGCCAGCGAGCCGCACAAGTGGTACCCGCAGCGGGCCGGCCGCCCGGATCTGGTCACCGGCCGTGCGATCGCGCACGGCCTGGCGGGCGACCCGCTGGTGCGCCAGGAGATCGCCCGGCTGGTGGAGCTGGCCTGGTCAGCGCGGTGGACGGCCGAGCGTGCCGCCGCCGCGCGGGCGGCGGGTCGGCCGCCCGGGCCGGAAGGCTCGCTGGGCAAGCTGGCCAGCAGCGTCATCGCCCGGCAGGCGGCGCGGGTACATGCGCTGATCGCCGGGCCGCACGGCATGCTGGCCGGGCCGGGCTCGCCGCTGGACGGGACGATCGCCGAGATTTTCCTGTCCGTGCCGGGCATCTCCATCGCCGGCGGCACCGACCAGATCCAGCGGACGATCATCGGCGAGCGGATCCTCGGCCTGCCCAAAGAGCCCGACCCCAGCCGGAGTCTGCCCTTCCGCGAGGTGCCCGGTGGCTTATCTGGACCGAGACGGCGCCCGCATCTACTACCAGGCCTTCGGGCCACCGGACGGTGCCACGCCGCTCCTGCTCACCCACGGCTTCTCCGCATCGTCGGCGATGTGGCAGCCGAACATCGCGGCGCTCGCCGCCGCCCGGCCGGTCATCACCTGGGACCTGAGCGGCCACGGCAGCAGCGACGCACCGGACGACCTGGCGCGCTACTGCGCCTCCGCCTGCGTGGCGGACATGGCCGCGCTGCTCGACGCGTGCGGGGTGGCGCGCGTGGTGGCGGGCGGGCTGTCCCTCGGCGGGTTCCTGTCGCTGGAGTTCTGGCTGGCGCACCCGGACCGGGTCGCCGGGCTGGTGCTGTGTGACACCGGCCCCGGCTATCGTCGGGACGAGGCGCGGCAGCGGTGGAACGACCGGGCCATCGCGCTCGCCGAGCGCCTGGAGCGCGACTCGGCACGCGGGCTGGCGCTCGCCGCCCGCGGCATGCTCACCCAGCGCGATGCGCGCGTGATCGACGCGCTGCCAGCGATCACCGTCCCGGCGCTGGTGCTGGTCGGCGCGCGGGACTCCGATTACCTCGGCGCGGCCGAGTACATGGCGGCGAGACTTCCCCGGGCCGCGCACGCGGTGATCCCGGATGCCGGCCACGTATGCAACGTCGACCAGCCGGACCTGTTCAGCCAGCAGGTGCTCGCCTTCCTGGACCAGCCCGATCTCCGGTAAGAACGCCTGCCTCGGCCAGCCGGGTTATCTGCTCTTCGGTCAGGCCTGCTTCGGCCAGCACCTCGCGGGTATGCTGCCCGGCCAGCGGGGCCGGCCGTCGCACTGATGCCGGGGTCGCCGAGAAACGGGCCGGCGGCGGGATCACCTTGTACCATCCGGCGTCCGGATGCTCGTCCTCGGGCAGCGCATCGATGAGCTCGTCCAGCCCCGGCGCTGCAGCGGCCGGAATCCCGGCGTCCGCGCAGAACACCAGCCACTGCGCGGTGGTCTTCGTGGCGAGCACCCGGCTGAGCGTGGCGTAGCCGAAGCCCGGTTCCCGCCATAGCGCGCGGCTGGACAGCCTGGGGTCCCCGACCAAGTCGTCGTGACCCGCGGCGCGCAGTAGCGCCGCCCAATGCGCCGCCCGGTGCGGCTGCACCGCGATCCAGCCGTCCGCGGTCCGCAGCGCCCCGCGCAGCGGGGTGAGGATGCGCTGGTACCCGGCCGGGCCCCGGGCCGGCCGGGAAATAGCGCCACTGCCGTGCTCGACGAGCAGGAAGGCGAGCATCGCATCGGCCATCGGCACCTCCACCTTCTGGCCCTCGCCGGTTCTCGCCCGGTGGAACAGCGCGGCGATGATCGAGTACGCCAGCACCAGCCCGGACACCTTGTCGGCGAGTAGCGTCGGCATCAGCCCGGGTCGGCCGCTCGCCCGGCGCAGCAGGTCAGGCACACCGCAGGCAGCCTGGATGATGTCATCGAATGCGGGCGCGTCCGCCTGCGGGCTGTCCGACGGGAACCCGTGCGCCTGGCAGTAGATCACGTCCGGCCGGATAGCGGCGATGTCCGGATAGCGCAGGCGCAGGCGGCCGACCGATCCCGGCCGCAGGTTAGTGACGAACACGTCGCCGCCGGCCGCGACGCGCAGCAGCGCGGCCCGGCCGTCCGGGTGCGCGATGTCGAGCGAGATATTGCGCTTGTTGCGTAGCAAGTTCAACGAGACGCCGGACAGGCCGGGACACGGTCCGGAACCCATGATCCGGTTGATGTCCCCGTCCCGGGTCTCCACGGTGATCACGTCGGCCCCCAGGTCGCCGAGGATCTGGGTAGCCAGCGGACCCATCACCACCGAGCTGAGGTCGAGCACGCGTATCCCGTCCAGCGGACCGCCAGATGCGGCCTCATGGGATGCAGGCATGCGGCCTCCTGGTAAATCGATATTGATGTCGATAGTATCAGGGTGCATGCGGCATACCAGGCGTACCGCAAGCACATGCGCGCCGTGCCGACCGGCGCGCACGCCTGGTGCCAGCCGGGAAAAGGGACACAGGCGGAGTCGTTATGCCGAAGTTTGTCTTTACCGAGGAGCAGCAGGACCTGCGCGATATGGTTCGGCGGTTTCTCGCGGAGAAATCGCCGGTCAGTGAGGTACGGCGGCTGATGGCGACCGAGGCCGGGTACGACCCGGCGGTCTGGGCGCAGCTCGGAC
>WNGR01000687.1_pt1 | contig 37617 bp, 47 predicted proteins | sample 5407581 | NCBI WGS metagenome assembly WNGR01 (sample SAMN13153383, study PRJNA577476) | soil metagenome | isolation source: 80 cm soil or saprolite under Garry oak tree replicate 2 | place: USA:California | collected 2016-06-15 | reverse complement strand
GGACCCGCTGACTGTGTTCACTTATAATATCGGGTAGTTAATTATGAGTCAGTTGTAAGAATCAGGAGTCGGCTGTAATTTGATAATAATTACGGTTACAATCGGGACCAATTATAAACCCTTTCCCGATTTTGCGACATAGGCGACAACTCTCGAGTTGCACCAGTGTGAACACTCTCGCTCGAGTTGGTCCGAGTTGTCAAAGTTCGGTCCGAGTTCGAGTTCACACTGGTGTGGACTCTAACTCGCGGCAACACTAGCTCAGTGGCCACATCTTCGGAAAAAAACCGAAGATGAAAAAAACAAGCTCCCAAGAGATCCAGTGGTATAAGAGGCACACCAGGAGTTCGCACGGGTAAGAGGCACCCGGATCAAATAGAAATATGCAGCCGCGGGATCTCTGCAGCGCCGTGACACCGGATGGGTTAGCCCCAGATCGTACTACAGTATGGGAATTTTTGGGACGAAGAACGCCGAGATGAATGGGGGTCATGGATCGCGTTGGATACAAGTGTACTAATGCCTGTGGTTACAGTAAATACTGATGTACTATGATACCACTGGCAGATGTGGTCGCTGGCTCCAGGCCGGAGTTGGGAAAAGTGAGGGAAAGTTGGGAACTCGAAGGTGAGAAAGTCGGGTGCGGTTGCTTACGAACGGCTGATGGACTCACCAAGGGATAGACCCACCACGGGATTATCGGCGATGTGAGCACGTTTTCTAAACCCCTTGGAGTAAGGATTCTTCTTTACTCTTTAGGCGAAATGGAGATCCTTTCGAGCAATTCATCCTTCCTACCGCCATTGGGGGTCATCGACAAGTTATGTGAGTGATTGGACAGACCGTTAGTATATACTGTAACTAACTTATCACTGGCAATACAGGACCGTGGCGAGCCTGCACGGCTCTCCCACGATCATGTTGATGAAGTTGAACTTTTTGTTTAGCGCCTTGTGGCACCATATAGCGGCTGTGCCAAAACACGCGCACCCCGCCACTCGTTCTTCCATTTACCATGGTAGCCTATTGCCCGACTGCACTAGCTGGGGGAATTTGTACAGACGGTCCTTGTCCCAATCGCCATGACATTTCGCGCTGCGAGCCCTGTGGGTGTTCCTTTCCAGCTAGCGAACTCGGACAACATCGCAGCGAGGAGAGACATCGTCAGAATGTTGACGCTAATGGGACCACCAACCCAGTCACGCCTCTCCAGCCTCCTCTCCCGCCATTTGACCTCCCACATCCTCAGCCTATGTCGCTTCCCAATGCATCTTCACAAGCCATCAGCGTACCGGCTTCTATTACTCCTGACCCACGCGTCACGGTGTCTCATGAAGATGACCTGGACTTCATCGTCAAAGGAATAGAAGACGCGGGGCAGCCGTCCTTTTCTCCAATGGAACACACCATCGTCATAGAAAAAACCCAAGTATTGTCCAGTCTCTCTATTCCCATCGTGAGAGTCTTGCCCGCCAAAGGTACCCCGGCTTCATGGTACGGGCTATTCAATGACTCGATTTGAGACTCTCATGTACTTCTTGGCAGTTTTACTGCGTCTGTATCCGGGAAGACGTCGGTGGTTCGGGAGGGAGAGCCGCGCATAATCATCGTGTCCTTTCAGGCGCCACATGCTGGCACATTTCGCATGTCCTTGGAGATTGTGTTCAGCCATAAAACTCGGCAGAGCGACAGAGAGTTTGTTGTGCTCCGTGAGCTTAGTTGGCAAGCTACCCTCCCCAGTAGTCCTGCTCCTGTAGGCAGCGAAGGCACCGGGATCACTGTCTCCCACGACTGGGCGGACGATCACGCAAGCCTTTCCACGGATGAAGAAGAGGAACTGCCTGATGGCGACGGCACCGGTATCTCTGTCTCGGACGAAGACGGGGTGAATTTTGGCATTGTCGAACGCAAGCGCCGAAATGGGCCATTCGCAACACCATCATCTTCGTTCACCATTAATCTCGCAGAGGGCTTCCCAGCTGTCACTTTTGTCGAAGCGAGGGTCAGATCACTGGATGGGAGTGATTCTAGGTAAGCCAGGGTGCTCTCTCAGTTTTGTCGGCGTTCATCAGCCACCGCAGTTTCGTAGCGATTTTCGAAGGAGACAGCCCAACCATCTGTTCTGGTACGGAGAGCGCAGTACGGATCATATTCGACCCGAAGTTCGAGGGGCAGTTCGACGCCACACTTGAGCTAATTTTCTCCCATGGTCAACGTTTGACTCGTTTTTCAGTTTCTAGAAGGCTACGAGCTATTGCAGGTTCACTCGAGGATCATAAACGTTTCGAATTTCTCGACCAAGAAACGTATATTCGACGGTCTGGGACCTGTCGACAAGTACCACCACAGAAAGTGATACCTCTCTGGCCTTCAGACCGTCCCCGGAAGTCTAGGAAACTCCCAGAATATGAACTACCCCCATTGGTCCAGGCAGCAATAGACAATGCTACACTCAAGCACCCTTATGACAAGGAGGCGCCGCGACTTATCGATGCTCTGAGGCCGGGAGCGTTAAATATGGACACATACAAACAGTACTTCAAGGCGCTGTTGAATGTAGAAGACGGGCACCAGCAGTAGGTTTGATATCCCTCCCCTATTATCCCGATAGTGATGTCGGAACAGGCGAGACATGCTGGACCAACTTCCCTTTGAGGTTGACGTTCAAAACCAGGGCTCGAAATACTTGTATGTTTCTCTTTTTGGCGCCTACAAACACATTTATTCAATCCCACATGCGTAGTGTTGAGATTCAGAACAACGACGAGGATCTCCTTCCGGAGGTCATTGTAGGGGACTTTCTTTGGCTAGATGACAGGCAGGAAGACGTACGCTACGAAGCACGCATAATGGATATTGATGTCTTCATGCGGGGCCCATTTGCTGTGCTCAAAATATTCCTTCAAGTGCCGACTAGTTTCAATCTCTACCGTGGGGCGACATTTCTACTACATTTCAGACTCAATCGCATCACACTACGTCGTCAGTATCATGCACTCGCATCATCATTCGCGCATCTGCGTCGCCTCTTGTTTCCCTCTGCTTCAGATATCAAACCAATTCGACGCCTCTCAAAGGCTGAGGTTGCCAAGCTTCCACTGGTCAACGAGAACATCCGCGAAGATGACCAACAACTACAGACGGTGGTTTCAATCCTACAGCAGCCAAAGGGAACCGTCCCATTCATCATTTTCGGACCGTGAGACTATCTTCACGCTTCGACTGAGACCAGTACTGACGATCTCGCCTCAGCCCTGGAACAGGGAAGACCTCCGTGGTTGTTGAAAGTATTATTCAACTATTGAACCGTGATCCCAGATTCAAGATTCTGGCATGCACTCCGAGCAACGCTGCTGCAGATTTACTCGTTGAACGTCTCGCCGCCGCCGGTCTAGACGCGTCCCAACTATTCCGCCTGAATGCCTATTCGCGCTACGAGGAGGACATATCCGAGGATGTGCAAGCATACTCAGTATATGAAAAGCGTGCGAAGCTCCTGGCATTCCGTGTTGTGCTCTCTACCTGCTCCTCAGCAGGCTTCCTCCAGACGGAGAACATTCCAACCGGGCACTTCAGCCATATAGTTATCGATGAGGCTGCACAGGCTGAGGAACCCCTCTCGTTGATACCGATCGCGGCTTTCTCCAATGAAAACACCAATGTCATTTTGGCGGGTGACCCTCATCAATTAGGCCCCGTCATCAAGTCGAGTGCCGCCTCTGAGGCTGGTCTGGGAAAGAGTTACCTCGAGCGATTGATGCGCATTTCCAAGATTTACGGACTCGACACCCAAGCCGGGAAAACGTGAGCAGTCTTGTCTTTCACGCTATTGAATTGAGTTTGTTAACTCAAGGCACGCAGAATCGTTGACCTTCAACGGAACCGTCGCTCGCATGGCGCAATCATCGCATGGCCGAATCGGTACTTGTACGAAGATATCATGCGCGCTTACGCGAGTCCGGACGTTTCACATCTGTTGCTCCGGTCGGACGTGTTGCCGAAGAAAGGATTCCCGGTTGTGTTCCATGGTATCAAGGGCCGAGAGCGGCGCACGCGCCACTCTCCATCGTATCTCAACATCCTTGAAGCATCGGTTGTCCGTGACTATTGTCAAAAGCTCACTCAGGATCGTGAACACAAGATCTGTGAGTCTTGAACATCTTTGATATCACCCCGGCCCCCTTAAATCCAGTCGTAGATGCGGAGGACATAGGTGTTATCGCACCTTACAAAGCACAAGTCAGGACAATTCGAGAGTTATTGAGGCTTGCGGACTTGGGGGATGTTTCTGTGGGTTCCGTCGAGCAATTCCAAGGACAGGTTCGTGCAATGACGCGGTTTTCTGAGGAGGGCGGTGCTAATTCTTGCTTGCATTAACCCAGGAACGAAAGGTGATTATTTTCGCCACCACCCGAAGCAACGAAGAGGTGAACAAGCGGAGAGCAATGGGTTTCTTGCAAAACCGCCGACGAATGAATGGTATGTGCTACCCTTTGAGTACCCTGACTTTACAGGGCTAACGCATGCCCCGTTAGTGGCCATCACGCGCGCACAGGCTCTGCTGATCGTGGTCGGAGACCCGGAAGTATTGGGGAAGGACGAGTTGTGGCGCACATTCTTGAACTACTCTTGCCTACGCGGTGGATGGACTGGCAAAATGCTCACCTGGAAGCCCAAGGAAGACGTTCTTGTGCCCGGATACGAGGTGATACCGAGGCCTGGGGGGGTCGTGTATGGGGAGAGTTATGTAGACGGGAAGAGCGAGAAGATTTACAGGTACCTCTCAAATTACGGGAAGTAGCAGAATGGGAGGGAATGAGGTACGATAAGGTTGGAGTTTGTGTAGACGACTTCATTTTAACCTTGTAGCTACGTGTGCTTCTGTGTGAATCTGGTTTGCTTATACGGGCACAAATCGTTACTCTCCTTAACCATGTTTGCTCTTTGCGCAGCGGGGCGTGTCTAGAACCTCGCACATAATTGACTTTTCTGGTACTCTAGATTCTCGCTGGAAAACATAACTTCCTTGACCCTGTACCTCGAATGATTATGGATTCATCCGCAGTAGGGCTGGAGCAGAGACATCTATTTTTACTTGGTACCCTAGCAGCCTCTCACCATGCTTCCTGTTTCTTCCTGTAGACCTTCAACTCGGCAGAGCTCGTGCACGCAATGATCATCACCATGTCCCGTGGCATCGAAGGAGCTGGGAAATACTGGGTTCCCCAATCTCACATTCGACACGATACTGTCTACTGTAACCCGGGCAATCGCTTCATCTTCCACGGCGAACTTGCGAAGCACCGCTGCGGAGAGGATCACAGGCACAACTGCGGCTTCTCACAGAGTGGAAGGCGTACCCAAAGCAGTCAGCGCGCGAAATCCGTTTGTAACCGTTATCTCTACGTACCCAAACCGAAGCCGCCGAAGAAGCGTACACGTAGACGGGAGAAACCAGTGAGTGCCCGTGAGGGGCATGGAGGAACGGCACCTCTCCGAGGAAGGCCTTGAATTCCGGTCGGAAGTTGGCGTAAGAACAAAAAAGCAACATCACTGTCGTCATCCAGAAAATGGTGGACAGTGTCAAGTTGACACAGGTTGATGTGCAAGTGACTGTAGCCGGTTCACGAGGTTGAGTGATATATGGCTCGGAGCTGTCTTCTGTCGGACGGATCAACGCTGGTGCTGCAGGTTCTCAGCGATAGCAATCTCCCCATAAGATAAATGGGAAGGAGCGGAAAGTCCATGTATCATTTGTGTCCACAGCACCGGCAGGATGGGATGCACGGCTCGTGTTGTGCTTCCTTTACGTTTCGTTGGGGTAACGCGCCGCATTTGCGATCATGCGCAGATTACACGGAGTGGTCACATCTTCGGTAGATAAAAATACAAGTTCCCCAGAGATCCAGTGGTATAAGAGGCACGCACACCAGGAGTTCGCACGGGTCAGACCGTCAGAGGCACCCGGATCAAATAGAAATATGCAGCCGCAGGGATCTCTGCAGCGCTGTGACACCGGACGGGATAGCCCCAGACCGTACTACAGTATGGGAACGTTTGGGACGAAGAATGCCCAGATGAATGGGCGTCACGAGACGTTTTGAGAGACGTCCGAGTCATCATCGAGATCCCCTTCGTGTTGAATACAAGTGCAAAAGTATCCTAAACGTTTTCTGTAGCTTCAGCGAAGATTGTACTAGTTACTTCATCTTGCACATACCGATTTATCGACGAATACCCAATCACATGGCGAATTTGTCGTATTTTTTTTCTTCTTGAAAACGCGATAGACTCCCGACTCGGCGAGTTTGTCACCTCCAGCCCGATGCCAACTTTGCAAATTTTTGTCATGCTTCTCACACCAGTGAGCACCAATGTAGTGAGCAGGCGGAGGTCAACATGGGTTTAAGTTTTTGTGCAGCATGGCAGCTGGGGAGATTGGAACGATGATATCGATGATATGTTACCACTACTAGTACCGCAGGAGATAATTACATGTATGCTCTGGAATAAAGTCCAATATCTGTGGTCAAAGCGCTTGCATAGTTGATGTACTATGATACCACCGGCAGATGCGGTCGCTGGCTCCAGGCCGGAGTTGGGAAAGTGAGGGAAAGTTGGGAAGGGGAGAAAGTTGGGTGCGGTTGGTTACACGCTTACGAATGGCTAATGGATCCACCACGGGATTCAATTATCAGCGACTCGGATGTGCCAGTGAACAACCTCTTTGGAGTATGGATTCTTCTTCACTCTTTATGCGAATGGAGATCCTTTCGAGCAATCCATACATCCTACCGCCATTGGGGGTCATCGACAAGCTATGTGAGTGATTGGACAGACCACCCTAACCGGAGCCTCAAGCTTCAAGCATCAAGCTCAAGCATCAAGCATCAAGCCTCAACTCTTCAATGCTGCAAAGCTTCAAACGCCCGCACGGTAAGTACAGTACTGGTAGATGCCTTCTGGTTCAAGCAAGTTTTGTACGGGACCGTGCGCAATATGCCTTTTCATGAAGCCAAATGACACGAGCTAGATACTAGCATGCTTGGGCTCTACGCTGCTCTGACTCGGAGTCTTGCCAAAAGGAACGAAGACGCTTGCTCTGTTCCGAACCGATGAATGATGCACCGTGACCAGGGCCAGGCTTTCTTTAGCGCCATGTGGCACCATATAGCGGCTGTGTCAACAAACACACAACACGTCGGGCCGCCGCCTCACTAGCATCACTCGCTCTTCCATTTACCATGGTAGCCCTATGTTCGACTGTTTTAACTGGGGGAACTTGTACAAACAGTGCATGTCGAAATCGTCACAACATTTCACGCTGCGAGTCCTGCGGGTGCTTCCTCCCAGCTGGCTCGCTTGAACAGCATCGTAGCGGGAAGAAACACCTTCGAAATGTTGTTGCCAATGGCACTCCCACCCCAGTCGAGTCACCTCCTACCCCGCCATCTGACCTTCCAATTTCTCCACTGGTGTCACCTCCAGGTGCATCTTCATCGGCCATCAGCTCACCAACTTATGACCCATGCTTCACGGTGTCTCATGAAAGTGGCCTCGATTTCGAAGTCGAAGGAACTAAAATTGCGGGGCAGCATTCCTTTCCTCCAGTCAGTCTCGCCATCCTCATAGAGGAAACTGAAGCGGTGTCCCGTCTTTCCATTCCCGCTGTGAAACTCTTTCCCGCCCCGGGCACCCCGGAGTCATGGTGGGGGTTATTCGACTACTCGATTTGAGATTCTCATGTACTTTCTGGCAGTTTTACAGTGTCCGTATCTGGGGAGGTGGTTCTGTGGAATGAGCCACGCAGGATCCTCGTGTCTTTTCGGGCGCCACATACTGGCACATTCCGCATGTGTTTACAGATCGCCTTCAACGATAATACCCAGCTGAGCGATAGAAGGTTCGTTACGCTCCGTGAGCTACGTGGGCGTGCTACCCTCCCAGGCAGCCATGTTGGCGATGCACATCTTAGGGGACCCTTTCCCAGTAGCAACCGAGTGGGTGGTCACGCAGCCCTTTCCACAGAGGCAGGGGAAGTACTTCCTGATAGCCAGGGCACTGGTATCTCTGTCTCTGACGACGATGGGGTGGATGATCACGCAGTCCTTTCCTCGGAGGAAGAAGATGTACTTCCTGATAACCAAGGTACCGGTATCTCTGTCTCGGACGACAACGGGGTGGATTTTGGCATCGTCGAACGCAACGGTCTAAATGGGCAATTCGGAGCTCCATCATATTCGATCACCATTAATCACGCAAAGGGCTTCCCGGCTGTCACCTTTGTCGAGGCAAGAATCAGATCATGGGATGGAAGTGATTCGAGGTGAGCCACAACACTTTATCGTTTTTATTGGCGTTCATCCGCCACAGCAGTTTCAGAGCAGCTTTCAAAGGTCGCGGCCGGACTATCCGCCCTGGTACGAAAAAGACAGTGCAGATCAAATTCATCCCCGAATTCGAGGGACAGTTCGAAGCGATGCTCCAGCTAATCTTCTCCACGAGCCAACAATTGGGTCGATTTGCGGTTTCTAGAAGGTTACGGGCCATTGCCGGTTCACTCGAGGATCATCAACGTCTCGAATCTCTCGATCGAGAAACGTATATTCCACGTTCTGGGAGCGGTCAACAAATACCACCAGAGAAGATTATACCTCTCTCCAACCCTTCCCGACAGCTTGGGAATCTCCCAGAATATGAACTGCCCCCATTGGTCCAGGAGGCAGTGGACAGCGCTACATTTAAGCACCTTTACAATGAGAAGGCGCCGCATCTGATCGCCACTTTAAGGCCGAGCGAGTTAACCATGGATACTTACGCAGAGTACTTCACGGCGCTGTTGAACGTCGAGGAGGGACACCAGCTGTAGGTCTGGTCTCTTGCTCGTTGACCTGATAGTGATGTTCGAGCAGGCGAGATATTCTGGACCAACGTCCCTCCGAGGTTGAAGTTCAAAAGCAGGACTCGAGATACTTGTATGTTCGTCTGTTTTGTCTTCATGTCCATTTATTCCGAACCGCCCGCATAGTGTTGAGTTTGAGAACGAGGACGAAGATCTTCTCCCAGAAGTCCTTCTAGGAGATTTCCTTTGGCTAGAGGATAGGCTGGAAGACGTATACTATGACGCACGTATAACGAAAGTTGATGTCTCCACGCGGGGCATTCTTGCTGTGCTCAGGATATTTCTTCAAGTGCCGACGAGCTTTAATATCTACCGTGGAGCGATATTTCTGCTACGCTTCCGACTCAATCGCGTCACGCTACGTCGTCAGTATCATGCACTCGCCTCGTCGCTCACGCATCTGCGCCGCCTCTTGTTCCCTTCTGCCTCTGATATCAAATCGATTCGACGCCTCTCGGAGGCTGAGGTTGCCGAGCTCCCACTTGTCAACGAGAACATTCGCGATGACGAACAACAGCTACAGACGGTGGTTTCAATCCTACAGCAGCCAGGGGGAACCGTCCCATTCATCATCTTCGGACCGTGAGGACATCTTGATGCTTTAATTGAGTCTGGTACTGACTATCTCGCCTCAGGCCTGGCACGGGGAAGACCTCCACTGTTGTCGAAACCATCATGCAGCTCTTACATCGTGACGACGGGGCCAAGATTCTGGCATGCACCCCGAGCAACGCTGCTGCGGATCTACTCGTTGACCTTCTCGCCGCCGCCGGTCTGACTGTGGACCAACTGCTCCGTCTGAATGCCCGTTCGCGCGAAATAGAGAGTATACCCGAGGGTGTGCGAGCATTTTCTGCGTCCCCAAAGCGTGCAAAACTACGAGCTTACCGCGTTGTGCTCTCTACCTGCTCCTCTGCGGGCCGCCTCCTGATGCAGAATATTCCAGCTGGGCACTTCAGCCATATAATCATAGACGAGGCTGCACAGGCGGAGGAACCCCTCTCGTTGATTCCGATTGCAGCTTTCTCAAACGAAGACACCAATATTATCCTGGCAGGCGATCCTCACCAATTGGGCCCCGTCATCAAATCGAAGCCTGCTTCTGAGGCCGGACTGGGAAAAAGTTACCTCGAACGATTGATGCGTATTTCCCAGATTTACGGACTCGACACCCAAGCTGCGGAGACGTGAGCAGTCTATTACTAAATCGAGTTTGTTAACTCAAGGCACGCAGGATTGTCGACCTTCAGCGGGATCGTCGCTCGCATGGCGCAATCATCGCCTGGCCGAATCGATATTTGTATGAAGACAGTATGCACGCTCATGCGAGTCCGGACGTTTCATGTCAGTTGCTTCAATCGGATGTATTGCCAAAGAAAGGATTCCCAGTTGTGTTCCATGGTATCAAGGGTCGTGAGCTGCGTGCGCGGCACTCTCCGTCGTTTCTCAACATACATGAAGCATCGGTCGTCCGTGATTATTGTCAAAAGCTTACTCAGGACCGTGAACACAAGATCTGTGAGTGTTGGACATCTTTGATATCGCACAGGTTCCCCTAACCCCGGTCGTAGATGCGGAGGAAATAGGTGTTATCGCACCTTACAAGGCACAAGTCAGGGCGATTCGGGAGTTATTGAAGCCTGCAGGCCTGAGTGATGTTTCTGTGGGTTCCGTCGAGCAATTCCAGGGACAGGTTCGTGCAATGGCATGGTTTTCTGAGGTGGGCGTGGCTGATTCTTACTTGCCTTTACCCAGGAACGAAAGGTGATTATTTTCGCCACCACCCGAAGCAACCCAGAGGTGGACAAGCGGAGAGCAATGGGTTTCTTGCAAAACCGCCAACGAATGAATGGTGCGCACTGCTCTTTAAGTGTCTTGACTTTAAGGGGCTAACGCGTGCCTCGTTAGTGGCCATCACGCGCGCACAAGCGCTGCTCCTTGTAGTCGGAGACCCGGAGGTACTAGGGAAGGACGAATTGTGGCGCACATTCCTGAACTATGCTTGCCTAAGCGGAGGATGGAGGGGGAAAACGCTCAGTTGGAAGCCTAAGGACAAGATTCTTGTGCCCGGATACAAGTTGATACCGAGAGCTGGGGGAGTCGTGTATGGGGAGAGCTACATGGATGGGAAGAGCGAAAACATATATAGGTACTTCTCAAATTAGGGGAAGTGGAAGAAGAGGAAAGAACCGCAGTAGAGGCTGGAATTTTTGTAGACGAGTTCTTTCTTGCCGTGCCGCTACGTGTGTATACGTATGATTCTGGTCTGCTTAGACGGGCGCAAATTGTTACTCCCCCGAGTCCTTGTTACCATGCTTTATTCATTGCGTATCGGGGAGTGTCTGGAACTTCTCATATAATGACTTTTCCGGTACTCGGGATTCCTACTGGAAAATATATAGCTTCCTTGACCCTGTATTTCGAATGGTCATGGGTCGTCCACAGTGGAGGGCCGGAGCACAGATGATGTCTATATCTACTTGGCACCCTTGCAGCCTCTCACCAGCTTCCCGTAGACCGTCAACTTGTCAGATTGCGAGCGCGCAATGACTATCACCGTATGTCTCGTCGCAGGGGGATGGGGAAATGCAGGGACGCCCAATTCACCTTCGGCACGATGCTGTCCACTCTAAGCCATGCAAGTGCTTCGTCCTCCACGGCGAACCTGCGAAGCACCGCTGGGGACAGGATAACAGGCACAACTGCAGCTTCTTGCAGAGTGGAAGGCGTACGCAACGTGGCCAGCGTGCGCGATCCTTCCGTTACACTATCTCTATATACCCGAGCCGAAGCCGCCGAAGGAGCGTGCGTGTAGACGGGAGGAACCAGTGGGTAGTGGTGGAGTGGTCCTGAGGAGCGGGAAGGAGAGGCTTCCCCTTGTCTCGCGGGAGGAAGGCCTTGAATTCCAGTCGGAAGCTAGTGTCGACGTTAGTAAGAAAAAGGACCATCAACACCATCCCTGTTATTGTCCAGAAAATGGTGGACAGCGTCAGGTTGACAATGGTTGATGTAAGTGACTGGAACCGGTCTATGAGGTTGAGTGATATGGCTCGGTGCCGTCTCCTGTTAGATAGATTAACGCTATGCTGTAGGCACTCAGATCTCAGTGATAGCAAATCTATAAAAGGAAAGGAGGCAGGAAGTCTACGTGTCGTTTCTGCCGACAGCACCAGGAGAATGGGACGCACGGCTCGTGTTGCGCCTCCTTCATAGTTTGTTGGGGCAACAAATTCACGGGTTCAAGTTTCGTGGGACATGGTGGCAAGTGGGGGAAGTTGGAACAATCATCATAATGATATGTCGGCTCTACCGCGGGAGATGATTTGATGTTGAAGCGCTTGAAGTGTCGATGCACTACCACTGGCAAATGCGGTCGCGCCACAGGCCGGAGTTGGGGAAAGGGGAGCTTGAAGAAGTCGGGAGCGGTCGGTCAAGCTTCAAGCTTCAAGCTTCAGGTCAGGGTGATCATGATCCTCGTCGATTCCCCGAACCTGAAATGGTTGCTCATACTTCTTACAGCCACTGGGGCCCGGGGTCGTCGACAAGCTACGTGGGCGATTGGACAGAACACACTAATTGGAGCTTCAAGCTTCAGCTTACTGAGCTTCAGTACGGTAAGTACTGGTAGATGGCCTCTGTACAGCAAACCCCGTACCCGACCGCGCGTAACCCGCTCCTTTCATAGGGCCAATGACACGATCAAGACACTAGCACGTTTGGGTTCTACGCTGCTCTGAGTCTTGGCTGAAAGGAAAGAAGACGCGTTCTCTGTTCGATGAGGCCATCAACGATACACCGGCTACCCGCCGGCCGTATCGGCCACGTTTAAATCGCCAAACCGATTACCTTTTTTTAGCGCCTCGTGGCGCCATATAGAGGTTGTGGCACCAAACACGCACCCATCCCTCATCCTTCCATTTACCATGGTAGCATATTGCGAGCCTTGCGGTTGCTACTTTTCACCTAACTCGCTCGCACAACATAACAAGGGGAGGAAACATCTTCGGAATGCTGCCGCCATCAGGACCCCCAACCCAGTCACGCCTCACCAGCCTCCTCCCCCTCCATCTAACCTCCCAAATTCTCGGCCTGTGTCGCTTCCGAGTGCATCTTCACCAGCCACTAGCGTACCAACTCCTATTACTTCTGACCCACGCGTCACAGTGTCTCGTGAAGATGGCCTCGACTTCGTCGTCGAAGGAACTGAAGACACGGGGCAGCCGTCCTTTTCTCCAGTCGAACACACCATCCTCATAGAGAAAACCCAAGTGTTGTCTAGTCTCTCTATTCCCGTTTTGAGACTCGTACGCACCACAGGCACCCCGGCTTCATGGTGCGGGTTATTCGATGACTCGATTTGAGATTCTCATGGACGTTTTCGCAGTTTCAATGTGTCTTTGTCTGGGGAGACGTCGAGGGTTCGACAGAAAAAGCCACGCAGAATCCTCGTGTCCTTTCAGGCGCCACATCCTGGCACATTCCGCATGTCCTTACAGATCGTCTTCAGCGATAATACCCGGCCGAGCGGTAAGGAGTTCGTTATGCTCCGCGAGCTACGTGGCCGCGCTACCCTCCTAGGCAGGCATGTTGGCAGTGCACATCCTCGAGAGTCCTTTCCCAGAAGAAACCTGGTGGATGATCACGCAGCTCTCTCCACAGAGGAAGAAGATGCATTTCTTGACAGCCAGGACACTGGTATATCTGTCTCGGACGAAGACGGGGTGGATTTTGGCATCGTTGAACGCAGCGGTCTAAATGGGCCATTCGATAGATCGTCGTCTTCTGTCACCATTAATCACGCAAATGGCTTCCCGGCTGTCACTTTTGTCGAGGGAAGAATCAGATCATGGGATGGGAGTGGTCATAGGTGAGCCACGACACATTATCAGTTTTATTGTCATTCATTAGCCACAGCAGTTTCAGAGCAACTTTCCAGGGTCGCGGCCGGACCATCCGTCCTGGTACGACAAGCACGGTGCAGATCAAATTCATCCCCGGATTCGAGGGGCGGTTCGAAGCAACGCTCCAGCTAATCTTTGAGAGCCAACAATTGGGTCGATTTGCGGTTTCTAGAATGCTACGGGCTATTGCTGGTTCACGCGAGGATCACGAACGATTCGAATCTCTCAACCAAGATAAGTATATCCCACGTTCTGGGAGTGGTCAACAAATACCACCAGAGAAGATTATATCTCTCTCAGGCCTACCCCGACGGTTCGGGGGTCTCCTAGAATATGAACTACCCCGATTGGTCCAGGAGGCAGTAGACAGCGCTACATTTAAGCGTCCTTACGACAAGAAGGCTCCGGGTCTGATCGCCACTTTAAGGCCGAGCGAGCTAACCATGGATACTTACGCGGAGTACTTCACGGCGCTGTTGAACGTCGAAGAGGGGCACCAGCAGTAGGTCTGGTCTCTTTCTCATTGACCTATAGTGATGTTCGAGCAGGCGAGATATTCTGGACCAACGTCCCTTCGAGGTTGAAGTCCAAGAACGGCGCTCGAGATACTTGTATGTTCTTCTGTTTGCCTACATGTTCGTTTATTCAGAACCGCCCGCATAGTGTTGAGTTCGAGAACAAGGACGAGGATCTTCTCCCAGAAGTCATCGTAGGAGATTTCCTTTGGCTGGAGGATAGGCAGGAAGACGTGTATTACGACGCACGTATAAAGAATGCTGATGTCTTCCCGCGGGGCTCTCTTACTGTGCTGAAGATATTTCTTGAAGTTCCGACGAGTTTCAATCTCTACCGTGGTGCACAATTTCTGCTACGCTTCAGACTCAATCGCGTCACGCTATGTCGTCAGTATCATGCACTCGCATCGTCATCCGCGCATCTGCGCCGCCTCTTGTTCCCTTCTACCTCTGATATCAAATCGATTCGACGCCTCTCGGAGGCTGAGGTTGCCGAGCTCCCACTGGTCAACGAGAACATTCGCGATGATGAACAACAGCTACAGACCGTGGTTTCAATCCTACAGCAACCAAAGGGAACTGTCCCATTCATCATCTTCGGACCGTGAGTCTATCTTCACGTTTCGACTAAGACCGGACTGACCGCCTCGCGTCAGCCCTGGAACGGGGAAGACCTCCACTGTTGTCGAAACCATCATGCAGCTCGTACGCCGTGACGCCAGCGTCAAAATTCTGGCATGCACCCCGAGCAACGCTGCTGCAGATCTGCTCATTGAACGCCTCGCCGGGGCCGGTCTAACTGTGGACCAACTACTCCGTCTGAATGCTCGTTCGCGCAACATAAAGAGTATACCCGAGGACGTTCGAGAATTCTCTGCTTCTACAGAGTCCGCAAAACCACGGGCTTACCGCGTTGTGCTCACTACCTGTTCCTCTGCGGTCCTCCTCCAGAAGCTGAAGATTCGGGCTGGGCACTTCAGCCATATAGTCATAGACGAGGCCGCACAGGCCGACGAACCTCTCGCGTTGATCCCGATTGCAGCTTTCTCGAACAAAGACACCAATATTATCCTGGCAGGCGACCCTCATCAATTGGGTCCCGTCATCAAGTCGGGCCCCGCTTCCGAAGCTGGACTGGGGAAAAGCTACCTCGAACGATTGATGCTCATTTCCAATGTTTACAGACCCAGCACCCAAGCCGGGAATACGTGAGCGGTCTTTTCTTTCGCACTGCTGGATTGTGATCCTTAACCAAAAGCACGCAGGATCGTCGACCTCCAGCGGAATCGTCGTTCGCATGGTGCGATTATCGCATGGCCGAATCGGTACTTGTACGAAGACATTATGCGCGCTTACGCAATCCCAGTGGTTGCGCGTCTGTTGCTCCAGTCGGACGTGTTGCCAAGGAAAGGATTCCCGGTTGTGTTCCATGGTATCAAGGGCCGTGAGCTGCGTGCGCAGTACTCCCCATCGTATCTCAACATCCATGAAGCATCGGTTGTCCGTGACTATTGTCTGAAGCTTACTGAGGACCGTGAATGCAAGATCTGTGGGTATTTAGCATCTTTGATATCGCACAGGTTCCCTTAATCCCGGTTGTAGATGCGGAGGAGATAGGTGTTATCGCGCCTTACAAGGCCCAAGTCAGGGCGATCCGGGAGTTATTGAGGCCTGCAGGCCTGAAGGGTGTTTCTGTGGGTTCCGTCGAGCAATTCCAGGGACAGGTTCGTGCAATGGCATGGTTTCCGGGACGCCAGACGGTGTTAATTCATGCCCGCCTTAACCCAGGAACGAAAGGTGATTATTTTCGCCACCACCCGAAGCAACTCAGAGGTGGACAAGCGGAGGGCAATGGGCTTCTTGCAAAATCGCCGACGAATGAATGGTGCGTGCTGCTCTTTGAGTATCTTGTTTTATGGGGCTAACGCATACCCCGTTAGTGGCCATCACGCGCGCACAGTCGCTGCTCATTGTGGTCGGTGACCCGGAGGTACTAGGGAAGGACGAATTGTGGCGCACATTCCTGAACTATGCTTGCTTACGCGAAGGATGGACCGGGAAAGCACCTAGTTGGAAGCTTAAGGAAGATGTTCACGTTCCCGGATACAAGGTGATACCGAGGCCTGGGGGAGTCGTGGAAGGGGAGAGCTACATGGATGGGAAGAGCGAGAACATTTATAGGTTCTTCTCACGATTAGAGGAAGCGGAAGAAGAGGAAGGAACCACATTATAATAAGGTTGGCCTTTCTATAGGTGAGTTCTTTCTGGCCGTGTAGCTACGTGTGTGTACGTGTGAATTTCTGCTTGTCTCCTTACTGTAGATGGGTGCAAGTAGTTACCGGTTACCGGTTACCTCTCCGGTCCATGTTTACCATGTTCATTCATTGCACAGCGGGGCGTGTCTGGAACCTCGCATGTAATTGGCTTTTTCCGTACTCGGTATTCCCACTGGAAAACATTATATTTAGCTTCCTTGGCCCCGTATTTCGAATGGTCATGGGTTCGTCCGCAGCAGGGGGCTGGAGAAAGAACCAGCACAGATGATATCTATTTCTACTTGGCACCTTAGCAACCTCCGACTATACTTCCTGTTCCTTCCCATTGTCTTTCAACTTGGCAGCTCTCTAGTAGCGCGCAATGACTATCACCATGTGTCCCGTCGCATTGATTGGGAAGGGGAAATGCTGGGATGCCCAATGTCACCTTCGACACGACGCTGTCCACTCTAAGCCATGCAAGTGCTTCGTCCTCCACGGCGAACCTGCGAAGCGCCGCTGCGGACAGGATAACAGGCACAACTGCGGCTTCTCGCAGAGTAGAAAGCGTACTCAAAGCGGCCACCACGTGCGATCCTTCCGTTACACTATTTCTACGTACCCGAGTCGAAGCAGCCGAAGAAGCGTGCGCGAAGACGGGAGGAACCGGTGGGTAGTGGTGGAGTGCTCCTGAGGGGCGAGGAGAGGCTCTTTTCTTTGTCGGCCTTGAATTCCAGTCGGAAGTCTGTGTCGACGTTGGTAAGAAAAAGATCAACAACATCCCTGTGGTGGACAGCGTCAGGTTGACAATGGTTGATGCATGTTGTTGTGCAAGTGACTGGAATATGAGGTTGAGTGATATGGCTCGGTGCTGTCTTCTGTTAGATAGATCGAGGGTGCGCTGCAAGCTCTCAGATCTCAGATCTCAGCGATAGAAAATCTATAAAAGGGAAGAAGGCGGGAAGTCTAGTTTCAAGTTTCTACCGACAGCACAATGAGAACGGGATGCGCCTCCTTCATAATTTGTTGGGACAGCAAGTTCACGGGTTCAAGCTTTCGTGGAACATGATGGCAGCTGGCAAGGCAGCCGGGGAAGTTGGAACGATAATGATACCTCTACTGCTGGAGACGATTTGATGAAACCCGGGTTGGAATGTCGGGGACTACCACTGGCAAATGCGGCCACAGGCCGGAGTTGAGGAAAGGGGAGAGCGGTAGGTCATGACTCCGACTCGGAGTCACGAATGGCAGATGAGCTAGCCAACCACAGCAACTTGGCAATGTGAGCACGTTTTCTAATCCCCTGAGAGTATGGATATTTATTCACACTTCAGGCCAGGGTGATCCTCGAACTTGAAATGGTTGGAGCTCTTTTCGAGTAATTCATCCTCAGGCTTATTACAGCCACTGGGGGTCATCGACAAGCTACCGTGACGTGGGCGATTGGACAGAACACACTAATTAGGCCTTCGAGCTTCGAGCTTCAAGCTTCAACTTTTCGAACGTCAGTACGCTAAGTACTGGTAGATTGCCTCTGGTACAGCAAACTCCGTACCGGTCCGCGCGTAACCTGCTCCTTTCTTCGGACCAATGACACGGGCAAGACGCCAGCACGTTTGGGCTCTACGCTGCTCTGAGTCTTGGCTGAAAGGAACGAAGACGCGTCTCGGTTCCATGAGGCCATCCACGATGCACCGGCTCCCCGCCGGCCGTGTCAGCCACGTTCAAATGGCCAAACCGATTACCTTCATTTAGCGCCTCGTGGCGCCATATAGAGGTTGTGGCACCAAACACGCACCCATCACTCTCTCTTCCATTTACCATGGTAGCATATTGCAAGCCTTGCGGTTGCTCCTTTCCACCTAACTTGTTCGCACAACATAACAAGGGGAGGAAACATCTTCGGAATGCTGAAGCCATCAGGATCCCCAACCCAGTCACGCCTCACCAGCCTCCTCTCCCTCCATCTAACCTCCCAAATTCTCGGCCTGTGTCGCTTCCGAACGCATCTTCGCCAGCCACCAGGGTACCAACCCCTAATACTTCTGACCCACGCGTCACGGTGTCTCATGAAGGTGGCCTTGACTTCATCGTCGAAGGAACAGTCGACGCCGGGCAGCCATCCTTTTCTCCAGTCAAACACACCATCCTCATAGAGAAAACCCAAGTGTTGTCTAGTCTCTCTATTCCCGTTTTGAGACTCGTACGCACCACAGGTACCCCGGCTTCATGGTGCGGGTTATCCGATGACTCGATTTGAGATTTTTATGGACCTTTTCGCAGTTTCACTGTGTCTTTGTCTGGGGAGACATCGGTGGTTCGGCAGAAAACGCCACGCAGAATCCTCGTGTCCTTTCAGGCGCCACATCCTGGCACATTCCGCGTGTCCTTACAGATCGTCTTCAGCGATAATACCCGGCCGAGTGGTAAGGAGTTCGTTATGCTCCGCGAGCTACGTGGCCGCGCTACCCTCCCAGGCAGACATGTTGGCAGTGCACATCCTCGAGAGTCCATTCCCAGAAGAAACCTGGTGGATGATCACGCAGCTCTCTCCACAGAGGAAGAGGATGCATTTCTTGATGGCCAGGACACTGGTATATCTGTCTCGGACGAAGACGGGGTGGATTTTGGCATCGTCGAACGCAACGGTCTGAATGGGCCATTCGATACATCGTCGTCTTCTGTTACCATTAATCACGCAAATGGCTTCCCGGCTGTCACTTTTGTCGAGGGAAGAATCAGATCATGGGATGGGAGTGGTCATAGGTGAGCCACGACACATTCAAGTTATCGGTTTTATTGTCATTCATCAGCCACAGCAGTTTCAGAGCAACTTTCCAGGGTCGCGGCCGGATCATCCGTCCTGGTACGACAAGCACGGTGCAGATCAAATTCATCCCCGAATTCCAGGGGCAGTTCGAAGAAACGCTCCAGTTAATCTTTGAGAGTCAACAATTGGGTCGATTTGCGGTTTCTAGAAAGCTACGGGCTATTGCTGGTTCACTCGAGGATCATAAACGTCTCGAATCTCTTAACCAAGAAGGGTATATCCCACGTTCTGGGAGCGGTCAACAAGTACCACCAGAGAAGATCATACCTCTCGAAAGCCCCGCCCGACCGTCAAGGAATCAACAAAAATATGAACTGCCCTCATTGGTCCAGGAGGCAGTAGACAGCACTACATTTAAACATCCTTACAACAAGAAGGCGCCGGGTCTGATCACCACTTTGAAGCCGAAGGAGTTAACCATAGATACTTACGCTGAGTACTTCACGGCGCTGTTGAACGTCGAAGAGGGGCACCAGCAGTAGGTCTGGTCTCTTTCTCGTTGACCAGTCAGTAATGTTCGAGCAGGCGAGACATGCTGGACCAACGTCCCTACAAGGTTGAAGTCCAGGAACGGCGCTCGAGATACTTGTATGTTCCTATGTTTTGCCTACATGTCCATTTATTCCGTACCGCCCCAGTGTTGAGTTTAAGAACGAGGACGAGGATCTTCTCCCGGAGGTCCTTAAAGGAGATTCTCTTTGGCTAGAGGATAGGCAGGAAGACGTGTACTATGACGCACGTGTAGCGGATGCTAATGTCTTCATGCGAGGCTCTCTTGCTGTGCTCAAGGTATCTCTTCAAGTACCGAAGAGTTTTCAACTCTCCCGCGGCGTGAAATTTCTGCTACGCTTCAGACTCAATCGCGTCACGCTATGTCGTCAGTATGACGCACTCACCTCGTCGCTCGTGCATCTGCGTCGCCTCTTGTTCCCCTCTGTCTCTGATATCAAATCGATTCGACGCCTCTCTGAGGCTGAGGTTGCCGAGCTCCCACTGGTCAACGAGAACATTCGCGATGATAAACAACAGTTACAAACGGTGGTTTCAATCCTACAGCAACCAAAGGGAACCGTCCCATTCATCATCTTCGGACCGTGAGTCTGTCTTCACGTTTCGACTAAGACCAGTACTGACCGTCTCGCGTCAGCCCTGGGACGGGGAAGACCTCCACTGTTGTCGAAACCATCATGCAGCTCGTACGCCGTGACGCCAGCTTCAAGATTCTGGCATGCGCCCCGAGCAACGCTGCTGTAGATGTACTCGTTGAACGTCTCGGCACCGCCGGTCTAACTGTGAACCAACTACTCCGTCTGAAAGCCCCTTCGGCCGACACGAAGAATGTACCCGAGGACGTGCGAGCATTCTATGCGTTCCCAAAGCCTGCAAAACTACGGGCTTACCGTGTTGTGCTCACTACCTGCTCCTCTGCGGCCCTCCTCCAGATACTGGAGATTCGGGCTGGGCACTTCAGCCACATAGTCATAGACGAGGCTGCACAGGCGGAGGAACCTCTCGCGTTGATCCCGATTGCCTCTTTCACCAACAGATACACCAACGTTATCCTGGCGGGCGACCCTCATCAATTGGGTCCCGTCATCATGTCGGGCCCCGCTTCCGAAGCTGGACTGGGAAAGAGTTACCTCGGACGATTGATGCTCATTTCCAAGATTTACAGACCCAGCACCCAAGCCGGGAATACGTGAGCGGTCTTTTCTTTCGCACTGCTAGGTTGTGATCCTTAACCGAAGGCACGCAGGATCGTCGACCTCCAGCGGAATCGTCGCTCGCATGGTGCGATTTTTGCATGGCCGAATCGGTACTTGTACGAAGACATCATGCGCGCTCACGCGAGTCCGGACGTTTCACACCCGTTAGTTCAATCAGACGTGTTGCCAAAGAAAGGATTTCCGGTTATGTTCCATGGTATCAAGGGCCGTGAGCTGCGTGCGCTGCACTCTCCATCGTATCTCAACGTACATGAAGCATCGGTCGTCCGTGACTATTGTCAAAGGCTCACTCGGGACGGTGAATGCAAGATCGGTGAGTGTTGAACATCTTCGACGTCGTACCGGTTCCCTTAATTCCAGTCGTAGATGCGGAGGAGATAGGTGTTGTCACACCTTACAAAGCACAACTCAGGGCGATCCGGGAGTTATTGAGGTCTGCAGGCCTGAAAGGTGTTTCTGTGGGTTCCGTCGAGAAATTCCAGGGACAGGTTCGTGCAATGTTTTTGAGGTGGGCGGTGCTAATTCTTACTTGCCTTAACCCAGGAACGAAAGGTGATTATTTTCGCCACCACCCGAAGCAACTCAGAGGTGAACAAGCGGAAGGCAATGGGTTTCTTGCAAAATCGCCAACGAATGAATGGTGCGTGCTGTTCTTTGAGTATACCGACATCTCGGGGCTGACGCATATACCTCGTTAGTGGCCATCACGCGCGCACAGGCGCTGCTCATTGTGGTCGGAGACCCGGAGGTACTAGGGAAGGACGAATTGTGGCGCACTTTCCTGAACTACGCTTGCTTACGCAAAGGATGGACTGGGATAGCACCTAGTTGGAAGCCTGAGGAACATGTTGATGTACCCGGATACAAGGTGATACCGAGGCTTGGGGGAGTTGTGTATGGGGAGAGCTACATGGACGGGAAGAGCGAGAAGATCTATAGGTCTTCTCACGATTAGAGGAAGCGGAAGAAGATGAAGGAACCACATTATAGCTTTTCTGTAGATGAGTTCTTTCTGGCCGTGTAGCTGCGTGTGTACACGTGTGATCCTGCTTGTCTCAGACGGGCGCAAGTAGTTACTCTCCCAAGTCCATGTTTACCATGTTTGCTTGTTGCGCAGCGGGGCGTGTCTGGAATCTCGCACGTAATTGGCTTTTTCCGTAGTCGGTATTCTCACTGGAAGACATTAGCTTCCTTGACCCCGTATTTCGAATGGTCATGGGTTCATCCGCAGCGGAAGGCTGGAGCACAGACGATATCTATTTCTACTTGGCACCTTAGCGGCCTCCCACTATACTCCTTATTCCTTCCCATTGTCTTTCAACTTCACAGATCTCTAACGTGCAATGACTATCACCGTGTGTCCCGTCGCCTTGATGGGGATGGGGAAATGCTGGGACTCCCAATGTCACCTTCGACACGACGTCGTCCACTGTAAGCCATGCAAGTGCTTTGTCCTCCACGGCGAACTCGCGAAGCACCGCCGCGGAGAGGATCACCAGCTCAAATGCGGCTTCGGAAAGTGGAAGGCGGATTCGAGGCGGCCGGCACGCGCGATCCTTCCGTCACCCCGTCCCTACATACCCGAGCCGAAGCCGTCGAACAAGCGTGCACGTAGACTGGCTAGGAGGGAGGAACTCGCAAGTACTGGCAGAGTTCCCGCGAGAGGCGGGGAGGCACAGCATCTCTCCGTCTCAGGGGAGGAAGGCCTTGACTTCAAGTCTGGCGTCGGCATTGACAAGGAGAAAAACAGCACGATCCCTGTTACCATTCAGAAAACGGCGGACAACGTCAGTTTGACTCTGGTTGGTGTGGCAGTGACTGGAGCAGGGTCACGAGGGTAAGCGATAATGCTCGGAATTGCCGGTTGGATAGACCAATGTTGGTGCTGCAGGTTCTCAGCGACAGCAAGTCTCCCGATGAAGATAAAAGGGAAGAAAGAGCGGACGGTACACGTGTCGTTTGTGCCAACGGCACCCGGAGAGTTGGATGCGCGACTTGTATTGCGCTTCGTTCACGTTTCGTTGGGGGAACGCAAGGGGAAACGTGTCACATTGACGATTACGCGCAGATTACACGGAGTGGCCACATCTTCCGTGGATAGGCCACAAGCTCCCCAGAGTCCTAGCGATATAAAATGCACTCCAGGAGTTCGCGCGAGTCAGAGGCACCCAGGATCAAATAAAACTATGCAAATACGAGGCACGAGGCAGCGCCACACCGGACGGGATAGCCCCAAATCGTACTAATTGGAGGAGAGCGCATCTAGGCGGCATTTCGGATTGATGCGTTCGATAGTTACTAAGTATAGTATAAACACGTTTCGGTGGCAACTTGTACCCAGTCACTGACTGAATGGATTCGAGCCCGAGTCATGACCGATCGGTGACCAGATAAGGAAACTCTCGGGCCGAAGAGTGGCCATGCGGCCATTGTTCGACGGGACCGAAAGGGAGTCACGGGACGTGGAACCGCGTATTTAAGGTTGCTCGCAGACGCGTTGGACGTCTCTGTAGCTCTTATTCCTGACCGCGTATGTTCGCCGTTGGGACTGTGCAAATGTCATATCACTATCCGTATAACGGTCCAGGTTTTCCTCAAGATTCAATGTCTCCGACTACACCTGGTGGAGGTAGCAATGCCAGTACCCCCGTGAACAATCCTTGGGACTACGACGTCGCTACCTCAGCCCCCAACCAAGTTCAACAACCACAAGATCAAACCACATCGACCGGTATCACTACACTTCATCCGGCAGATTTCTCTTCACCGCAGGAGCTGTTTTCAGCTTCTGCTACCCCTGCTGTTTCTTCTCCGACTGTGATACAGCTCGAAGAGCGTGTGCCCGTTGTGCCTAGCCAGTATCATCGTTCACGCATTAGAACTGCTAGCGGTGAGAGCAGGCCTCGTACACATGTCCAAACGGACGTGTCGAGTGCCGGTGCAGAGCAGCCTACGGGCACTAATTCATGCTCAGCGCCATCATCAGGGTTGGTGCGGGTCTCCCTCCCAAAACCCCGTGAGCGCACGCGGGTACATCCCTATGGCCGCCCTCACAGCGCCTGCGGAGGACGGGCTGCTACTCACGTCTCTACTGGCGAGGCCGGGAAGACTCCACGCTCAGTGAGCGATCAAGCGCGTGTATCACCATTTACAGAGGACAATAGGTCTGGGTTGACGCGGATGAGGTACGCCTCACCGCAAACCCCCTTCCTTCTCTTTGCTTGTGTTCGTTTGCCCACTGGGCCCTAACGCTCGTGCCGGCCCTGCAGCCCACCGCAAGCCATGCCGCTCGACCAATCGACGTCTCCTTCCAAAGTTTATTCAATTCGTGCCGATATTCATTTCAACATCGACACGAACACTATGGTCGCCATGCTCGAGTTGCCGGGTGTTAAGCTTGGCGAACTCAGCGTGACGCTCGCAACGGAGCCGTATACTCATGCAAGGCAGATAACGATCGCAGGGCGGACGCGTCCGCCATTCGAAGAACCCGCTCCTAAAGAACGGGAGGGAACCAAACGTGAGAGAAAATTTGGAGACTTTCTCCGGCGGCTGCAAGTACCGCCACATACCCAGGTCCGTCAGCAGTTCTTCTTCGTCGCTCTTCCTAATGGCACGGGCTGCATGTCACCGCCAGGCCGCCGACATTGAGGCGGAGATGAAGGACGGCTTACTTGTCCTCACGGTTCGCCTTGGCACACCCGCCATCGTGGAAGCCCCGCAAGTCATCACAATCCACTAGATCATTGCGCTCTATCGGTACTCTTGCTATCTTTCTTTACCCATACCTATTCAAAAGGACGCTTGGCCCGTCGTATGCTGTGTTGCTACCACCCCCCATTCTTGTCGTGCTCTTCGTTAATCAGAACTGATTAAAGGCTGTAGTCCCAGGTCTCCCTATCTAATGTGTTTGCGCGAATCCACAGTATCATAACCCCATATCTATAGTTTCGTCCATACCTTCACTACACCACTCCATGTACATATTGTATCATCATTCCGGCGTTTCCTCGTGTAGCATCGATCCTCACCCCTCAGATATTAAATTTGTTTGTGCATGCGCTTCTACGACCACTCGGCCCCTTCTTGTCTGTCTCAGACCCAAAGAAATAAGAAAATTTCACTACGACAAAGTATGTTGCATCTGCTACCGCTCATGATCTCATGACACATTCGTCAAACGCGATCCATCAAACAGCACGAGAAGAGTAAGTCGGGCAGCAGCGAGACATCGAGTGCCTACCCTCCCTGTTTTTTCTTCCGCGAAGCAGAGTTGAACTGCCGCGGCCCTCGCAATGCGCGTACACTGACGTACACATGGCGAGAAAAAACCTCTTCTCCTGCACTCTCGCTAGCTCTGGGTGTTACTACCCCACCACCCCCACCTTCCTTCCTTCCACACCGCCACCGGTCAGAATAACCAGGGCCCCACTGCGAAAACGACGTCAGCGCCTGCGGGGAGAGATAAAACTGTAGGGGACGGACCGCGGCCCTTGGGACCCTCGGGCTTGATCTGGAGACAACTCTGGTGTATGAGGTTGAGGGCCTTGACAGCGTCGCGGGCGTCGAGGACGCACGAGATGTTGATCTCGTTCGCGCCCTGGCTGATCATCTCGATGTTCACGTTGCCCTGCGCGAGCGTCGTGAACATGCGCCCGGCGATGCCGACCATGTTACGCATCTGCTTGCCCACCATCGACAAGATCGCCATGTTGCGATGCACGGACACCTAAAAGAGCGCGCAAGCACACGCACGGCGCCCGGGGGAAGGGGCGCAAGTAGGCACGCCGGTTAGTGACTTTTAGCTTCGGGGAAGAGAAGCGAGGGAAGGAAGGGGGGTAGACGCACGGTACCGATCTTCTCGAGATCCCGCACGAGACGGGCCTGCAGCTTACGATCGAGCACATCCTCGATCGCCATGCTGACAAAGACCTCACTAGTGCTGATCAGGTCTACGACGACGCCAAAGCGGTCGAGGGTGCCGAATATGCACGCGAGGAAGCCGTGCGAGACGCTCTTGCGGTTCGAATGCACGTTCAGCACGACGATGCGCTCCTTGATCGTCACGGCCGTCGGCAGCCGCTGTCGCTGTCGCGACACCGTGCCCGTGCCGTTGACGTGCGCGTTCGTGAGCATCCCATCAAGGAACGCGGCACCAAAGTCGGGCAGCGGATCGGCGTCCGAATCGGCTTCCGGGTCGATGACCGTGCCCCCGCCGCGCGGGTTCTCGACGTTCTTGATGCGTATCGGGATTTTTCGCCGGATAACCTGCTGCCACGTTCAGAACGGGTTTTCTTCGCTCGGGAAAGGTGCGTGCCTGCTCCATGGTAAACGGATGGACGACCTCGCTGCCGTAGTACGTCAGTTCGGCGGCCTCCTCGGGGGAGATGACCGGAAGGAGGCGCGCGGTGATAACCTTGCGCGGGTCCGCAGTGAAGATCCCATCGACTTCCTTCCATATCTGCAGCTCAGATGCACCGAGGCCCGCTGCCAGAAGCGCGGATGCCAGATCGGTGTACCCGCGACCCACTTGTTTCAGTAATGAGCCTGGTACGGGGCCGAAAAAGCCTGTGCCAAACAGGTAAGCGCTCAGACTCTAGGTGGTAGATTAAGGAAAGAACTACCTGTAACGACTGGCACGCGCGGACCGCATTGTCGCACCCGTGTGGCAAACGCGGTACCAACCATGTCGTAAAAGTCTTGTCCAAGTGTACCATCAACCTGGTCGTAAGGTGGCACAACGTTTTCTAGTGATACATATTCCGCGTCTATGCCCTGCGTCGAGGTTTTAGTTATGAAAGGTCGAGAGCGGGTTGACGGCTGCAGGAGACATACACGGTCCCGGAGTGTGGCAGCGATGATTTTGCACCCGAGCTTTTCTCCAAAGCCAACGATGCTATCTTTGGATCTGGGTGAGATTTCGTCTATGACCTGTAGTAGTTTTCCCGAACATCAGCACACCATAAATAGGGCCACCCGAGAAACGCGCACCTGCGCGGCATACAGAAACGCTCTCAGGTTCTCGCAATCCCTGTCGATTTCCGCTTCCAGCTCGGAAAGATTTTCTTTCCCCTTCACACATCCACGGGCCGCTGCTATATGTTCGGAACGAATCAAGTCGACAGTTTTGTTGAAGGTTGATACTTCGTTAGCATGCTGGTCGGCAAGCAGGTCAGCGATGTGAGGTGGGGAGCCCGTGCGGGAGCCGCGGGAGATGTAGGAAGTTGTGAGGGGTGTCGATGTCCCAGATTGCACGGGCGACGGAGCGCGTTGAAGAGCTTCGGATGCTGCGCGTAAGAGGAGGTTGGTGGTACCTAACGACTTTGTGGAACCAGAACGCGCAGAGCAGACAATCGCGAGCTTGTATCGATCCAAGTAGTCGCTGTGTGTTTCGGAGGTACGTCGGTCTTAGTCCGAAACGGGGGAAAGGAGCAAGAAACTTTGGCGTACGGAACGATGTTCTCCGCGATTCGTGCGGCAAACTTCCCAACGCTTGTGCCTCCATACTTCTGCACGACCCATCTGGCGTTGGGATCGATCGTGTTTTGATGCAAGTTTGGAGGTGTGCCCGGTAGTGGTGGTGTACCGATGGAGGAGGGCGATGGCGACGAGGCAGAGGCGGAAGGGGTCGATGGTTCTGACATAGCGCTCAGCGCTTTTTTGTATTAACAAGATTATAGCAAATATGTGGAAGGTTGAGGGAAAGATTTAAGGAGAGTCACATCAATTTTTTTTTACAAGCGGACAAGACCAGACTCCTTCCCGATTCGATGCTCTGTAGGACACCACTACTTCTGAATTCGGTGTATGTGGACGGATAAGCGTTGGATCCAATCTATACTTACGGGGCGCAAGGTGTTGGTGAAGTAGATAAGATTAGCTCGTGATGGATCCTGGACAGAATGTGGATGATCGAGTCTGCGAGCCACAGGCACTGGTCTGTCCACGCCCACGCTAATTTGAAGAAAATTGACACAATATGCTCTCTCTTATGAGAGTGAGAAGCAGCGTCGTTTATTGCAAGAAGAATACAGTGTTCTCGTAACCCACTCCCTCACGCTTGATGGCTCCATTCAGATTATTCTTGCGGCGATGGTTTCATGACCTACAAAAAGGAAGTCCTAGAGAAATTTCGTCCTCGCTTTCCCAAGATCCGCTCATCTGCGCCCCTCGGGGCGCGGGCGCATCAGCAGCAGAGCGTCATGTAATTCGGATGACGGGCAGGTACCAGCCGGTGACATCCAACACCATCGTCAGCGAACGTTCGAGGTTTAGGAACCCCAGAATACCGGGGAAGGGATAGTCGTGGGTAGATTTGATGATTGTCTCAGTGTAAGCCACTCATATTTATGTGTTCCGAAGCACAAACAATCCTCGCCATCCATCGTCATCGCGTCATCCCTAGGCTCTAACACGAGGCACCCACTGGCAATACATCGGTCAGAACTAGAAGCAACCATCGAATGAGAGGTCTCTCCGGAGAAGCGGTGGGCTCGGAGGGACGAGTGTGTAGGTTGTGCTTGTGCATGACCAACGTGTGCCCCATGGAAATTGCACCTATTCAACGTATGACAACTTACCTTCCCGAACACGGCACATCAAGGGAAGACCACCGATCACGGAGGACACGGACAACTTGAAACCCACCCAGTTCATTCGGCGGACTCTCCCCAAAAGTTCACCTGAGCCGAGCTTTGGAACCGACGAGTAAGTCATTACGTAGCGACCGAAAGCGCCGGACGCTGGGTTCGGGCTTCGGGCACACTTCAAAGGGTCAGCAAAGGGTCGATTTCGGAGGCCCACGAAACCGCCGCCGCCAGGGAAACTCGTCGCGCGTAGGCCTGTTGACTCTTCAATGCGTTCCTGTGCGGTGATCGCCCCTACCAGTATATCGAGGGTCCGCTCCATCTTGCCGAGAAATAAGAGATACTAGTCCCAAGAGGAATGGACGGGTCTGACGACTACGGCTCTGTACTGGTAATAACAGGACAACAACTTCTGTAAATGAGGTGTTTAAAGTGTTTACTAATTGGTTACTGTAGGACCATTTGGTAAACACTCCAGTTATACAGATGAAACAGCTTTTTCCCCCATTTTTCTGAGTTTGGCTTGGACAAGGTAGAGCGGATCTTGCTGCAGTTAAGTCGATGGGGAAATGTCGAGGTACGCGATATACCCGAGGAGTATTGCCCCGCGAAGATGCGACCATTGATTCACAAACAGAAGGAGTTCCGAAATCGAATGGCAGCCTCAGCGGAGAACGCGGCATGGGCAGATTTCAGTTTCAGTGACGAGATCGTCTTTTTTTTAAAGTCCCAAGTCCACTTCTGAGAAAAGAGTGTGCAGATGGCCCAGAAGATAGCAAAGATGATGCCTCGACAAAAAAAATTGACTGATGGGCCCGCGCTGTTCCCAATGATGAAGATGGCAAGATGTATGTCGTGTGCAGGTTCAGGGAACCATTTGCCAAGGGTCGGAAGATGGCCGAAGTCGGCTTTCGACGGCCCTCCCGGGTTTCCACTTTCCAGATTTTGTTTTGTTGTTGTACAAGATCTATCCCAGTTTCAGTTGTCAAATGACACACTCTCCGTTTACCGTATATACACTGGCATCATCTGATTACTGGGGAGGGACAGGTCCCGAGAGGCCCAGGGGCACAAGCCGCTATAAAAAACACACACAATCAACACCTTTATTGGGCTATCAGCCATCTTGATCGAGGTGCTAGTAGTAGGTACATCTCCATGCAGGCATTGTACAACATAACGCCGTTCAATCTTGAGAATCCTGAACCTAATTGATCAATTTGTAGGGCTTGAATTCGACCACATTGTGAAATAATGCCCGTAGTTCTAGACCTTCGCCGTTTGCTCGCATTCATCTATGGACTTTGAGTGGACCTTGGTAGCCCACGAGGTCGATCAGGTTGGTTGTATCGTTTTGGACATCTTCGCTGACCCCTGCCACGCATTGATGCCCCTGATGACTTCTTGGGTGCCAAGTGGCAGACGTACGGGATATATCACAGATGAAACAGGGCCCGGCCAGTCTGAGATGCCTTGTTCCTGCTGGGTGACGATGATGCAATTGTATATTGCGTGTCCTCACAGGGGTGAGTGAATCCAAGGTCACGCAGGTACTACGGACTTCGTCGGCCGATACTTTGGGCCTTCAGCGCCCCGACACCTTCCCATGTCGTGCTCGGATCTGACGCGCGAGTGCGGCACGGTGCTTGAACGCTTCTTTTGGCGTCTTGGCGGGGTGCCATCCGATCCTCTCTTCGCGCGAAAAGTCGCGGACCCGTGGAGCAGGTGCGGGGCACGTGTCGAGGGCAGAAGCGATGACCAGGCAAAAGAACCAAGATGTTACTGCTGGCTGTGGACCGTGCTGGCCAGATAAGTTCGTTCTGCGACGCCACCCTTTCATTTCCGTCTCGTCCCAAGGCATCGTTACGTCTGTCATTCTCAATAAGAGAGGGCGACCCTCCGCGGGGTGTGCCTAGCGAAGACCTGGGCATACAACACGTATAGGATTTGTGAATGCGCATGCCGCGGCATCCACCGCCACGGACGACGGGCAATTCTAATTAATTCGTGCTTGCGCGGCGCTGTTGTCATGTTTCCTGGCCATGGCCAACTCGTTGGGGGATTGTCACCCTCTATACGGTGGTGGACTTTGGTCCATGGGGTGAGAGCTGCGTCCGAATGGAGCACTGGGCACTCACGATTCATAGCAAATCCTATCCTTGGGTGGGCCAGCCAATAGCGAAACGAGTTTCGGTCTTGATCTCGGCCAAAGCCGGGGCAAGTTTCCGCAGTTTCCTGAAACCTGGGATACAAGTAATGAACACCGTGCCAGTGCCAAATCTGGCGCCCTGTGGATTTTCCCACTGTACGCTTGAAAACAGTGGGAGCATTTCATACGACGACCTTTCCGCGGCGCACGCACATGTCCATATCGCGCGGACCCTTTTGCCTACCGGGTCTCCTTGAACCCCTGAGATATATCCGCGGTAGTGAGGCGTTCGGACGATGCTTGTCAGAGCATTACAGCACATTGATCCCTCGAAATGATTAATTAATTGCGCACAATGCCGGTGTGAGATAAGAGGGTACGTTTCATTCGTTTCTGGAAGTTGGGCTTGCGGCTGTACCTTCTAGGGCTACGTTTCGCGCTCGTCGGCGATTACAGTATCGCTGTTAAGATAAGCGGTTTCCTGGTCAGACATGAGTAAGTTATCTGTTGCGAGGCTACGGCTCGATGATGACACATACAGCCACACTTAGGGCCGCTGATAAAGGGGTACCCGCGGTGATACTGTAGTTCATTGATGACTGGTCTGTAGGGCTATCTTTAGCATCTTGGTAAGAACGGTATCACGAGTCTCGGAAAGAAGGCGTGGGGAAAGAAACGCTGTGCAAGGGATGTTCCTGGCGCTGGCACGCTCCCTTTCGTTCCCTAAAGGATTGCTGTGAAAGAAGGGACGGCGGAAGAAAGCTGCAACGGGCGGAGACCGGCGGCGATGGACAGGGATAATGATGATGCTAGATAGGGTATTGGTTTGCTTATTGGGAGAAATAGGGTTGATTCGTGCCTGCCAGTGGGATACTGGGTGAGGCACGGAAGGTTCGTATACGTATACGAAGATTGAGGGGGCAGATGACGCAGATGAAGAGGGGAACGGAGTAGGTGGGTCCAAGGAGCACATGGGCTGGGGGCTGTGAAAGCACGGAAACCCTTAATTGGGCACCAGGCGTCTGAATGTTCTCTTCGTTTTCGGGATTGCGTGCCTGGATGAGGTTTGGACTCAGGTGATGCCGGTGCCTGGCGCACGGGATAAGGACGTGGTGTGCGCCTGTGATAAAATGACCTTTGGTCTGTGTCTGTGGTGAGCGATCAACAGCTCGTCGGACATGTCTAAAGACATTCACAGGACGCCGCCGCACACGTCCAATGAGCTGTTGATTGCTGGATCATGATTTTTGCAGATATTACGATCACAGATTCACAATGGCCCGGGGGAACAACTACGGCCCGGAGAGAACAGGGTGATCAGGGGGGCTGGCGGGTGCTGGGCTTGGCCTGATAATTCTGGTAGTCATGGCGCAAGTTAGTGTCCCACTGTATGGGAACTTGGCAGGTGGTCCGTGGAGAAGAGACACATGGGGGTAGGGGGCGTCTAGGATGGTGCCGTGCACTATTATAGGATGGAGGGACGGAGCGTGGTGGGCAGGCGACGGGCGTGGGGACAAATATACCTATCGGAGACCCTGAAAGAGAGGAGAGGAGATAGGGACAAGAGAGTTCAGTGACTGTACAGTCGGACCCCTCTTAACCCATGGCTCTGATAACCCATAAACCCTGATAACCCATAGCTAATCCATCCACCAAAATTCGCTTGTAGGCTGTAGCATACCTCTCAAAACCCATAACCCCTCATAGCCCATAGCACGGACCGTCCACGGAGGGGGTATGGGTTATGAGGGGTTCGACTGTATATGTCGTTGGCCTATATTCTGTTGGAGGGAGAGCTGCGAGTGCCTGCTGGGTGGGATAGGCGGCGTCTCGGTGCCTGGCCCGAAGGTTCGGCGCTCGATCAGGGACGAACCTGCATTATGCAGGTTATTTCCCAAAAAGAATTCTACCTTTACTTGTTCCGCCGGCCGGGATCAATCATTCTTGTTTTATTATCGGAGGGAAAATGGGAAAAAGAGGGAAGTGTCAACGTAAGAAAGCGTGGTTGTTGCAAGGGACGGACCTTGGGAATCTGGTAAACTCAAATTCACGCCCCGCGCAACTCGTTTGCTTTTCTTATTTTAATATTTGGTGCGTCCCTAGTATCCCGTTACCCCGTTCCTGTCCTGTTCTCTTCTTCATATCTGCCCGCTTCCTTGTCTCCTTCGCCCAGTTCTCCTTCCTCTCCTTCAACTTCTCCTTTGTGGAATTCTAAATATTTCGTCTCATGCGCGCCTCCCCAGATGATGAAGACCCCCTCGCTGCTGCTCTCCGTCCTCCCTCTGATGAATCACCCGAGGCTAGAGCAATACGCATTGCCCGCGAAGAAGAAGCTGCTCGTGTCTCTCAGGCCATCGACGAGGCTATCCGCGTCGAACGGCAGGCCAATAAGAAAAACAAAGTAGTTCGTGTACTCCTCCTGGGCCAAAGCGAGTCTGGTGCGTCTCACGCGTCTATCTCGCACCCATAAGCCCCCGTTGCTTACCTCGTCCCAGGCAAGTCCACGACACTGCGCCGTGCGTAATGTCCCCTCGTGCCTTCGTGCGCCTATGTAATCCCCCGTCGGTTTTCTACCAGAGTTCCAGCGTATCTATACACCCACAGCATTCCGAGAAGAACGCATACACTGGCGCGTTATCATCCAGCTCAATGTCATTCGCTCCGTGCACACAATCCTAGGAGCCGTCGCCACCCATCGCCGACACACCTCCCGTACTCGCGTCCGCACCATCTCCGGCCCGCGCTGGGACTCACGCTCCTCCGTACGGACAGGCGGAAAGGGCAAGGGCAAGGGCAAAGGCCGTGTGGACCTCGAGTCTGACTTTGACGACGAGGATGAGAGGCCCATCGATCCAGCTTCTCGCTCATTCTACGCCAACGCATATTCTGAAGACGAGTCCCAAGAAGATGTTGAGCTTGATGCCATCTCGCAGCGCCTGATGCCCCTCCGGCGGGTCGAGGCGATGCTCAAGGAGCGCCTCGTTCCACCTTCCGAAGACGAACCTGCCGATCTCGGAGCGGGCGCCCTGGGTTTAACCGTTTCCGCTCTTGGTCTTGCTAAGGAGGTGTTTGTGCGCCCTGGGAAGTGGCGCGCCGGTGGCGCAGGTACACGTCCTGCAAGTGCCGTCGCGGCCGAGGCAGCAGACGAGGGCCAGCGTGTGCTGTTCGAATGCCGGTTCGACTTGATGCGGCTGTGGTCCAGCATGCGCGTGCGTGAAATTTTGGCACTGCGCCGCATACGACCTGAGGAGGAGAGCGGGTTGTGAGTGTTCTCCTTAGTTTTCCCCACGCTCGGTGGGCCTGACGGAATTCCCTGCTCTCATTTCAGTTTCCTTAATGATTTGGACCGGGTCACCGGGTACAATTACGTCCCCACGGACGGTGCGCGGCGCGATACCCTATCTTGGACGCCGGTGCACTTAGGTTAACAAGCTTTGGGCAGATGACGTGCTCAGGGCGAGGTTGAAAACAATCGGCGTCTCGGAGTACAAGTTCGAGATGGAGGCGGGAGATCAGGGAACGCAATGGCGAATTGTGGACGTCGGTGGATCACGTTTCCAAGTGCGCCTGCATACCTCTGGCCTGCCTCATGACCCAGACTACTGACAGCTCGACTGCAGCGGCGTATGTAGCCCTATCCTTCCATCCGGTTGTCTCGGTCTCTTACATGTTTACGTTTTTTTTTCACGCGCTGGTGGACATAGCTACATGGGTGCCTTTCTTTGATAATGGTGAGCGCGTTTCCCTGGTGTGCGCGGCCATCGCGTTCCGTGTTGACGGAACACGTAGTGGAGGCCATCATCTTCCTAGCGCCCATCTCTGCGTTCGACCAGGTTCTGTCAGAAGATCCCAAAGTGAACCGTCTGGTACGTTGCTTGTAGCTGGTCCTTGGGTCTGATCCTTTACGTCCTCGTAGGAGGACTCGGTATTATTATGGAAAGGTATTTGCCAAAACAAGCTACTAGCCAAAGTCGATCTCGTGCTCTTCCTCAACAAGTGCGACATCCTCCAGCGCAAGCTTGATTCTGGTATTCGTCTCGCACGATATGTGAAGAGTTACGACGATCGGCCGAACGATATGGAGACAGCTTCCAAATGTACGGCCGTCTCTCCTTGTGACCTTCTCTTACTGATCGTTGTTTCGGGTATACCAGACTTCCGCGGGAAGTTTAGCGCCATCCAAAGAACCTATTCGCCAGCGCCGAGGCGATTTTATGGTTACTGCACGTCCGTCACGGTGGGGATTTCTCTCGATGCTCTGCGACATACTGCCTCCTGATAGAAACTATATAGGAAAGCACGACGACGGCGGGCATCCTTGCGAGTGGTAGGTCCAATGTGCCTAATCCTTACATGACACCTTGCTGATCGTTTCCAAGTTCGAGATATCGTACTACGGCAGAACTTACGTTCGCTGAGACTCGCCTGACTGCTTTTTAAGCGGCTAGCACAAAACTGCGAATCGCGCGATAGGTATTCCTTCTGTTGCCCTGAGTACCTTTCAGGCAGGCTTGATGACAGCATTTACTCAAGCATTACACAAGTGAACAGCAGGGTACCTTGCGATTGCGATCGAGAGTGATATACATGACACCATCTCATTATTTTATGTCTACATTGCTACAGTACACGGGTACACTGACGCCATCATCATCATGCAAACGACTCAGAAATGATTACAGTATTGTGCGGATTAGCATTGAGCGTCGATTGCGTTGATTACTCAGCAACAAGCACCATTGACTCACGACGCCAACGAGACTTCGAGACCCTAAATCAACGAATACGATTACTTACTATACCACTCACCTTTTCGTTGGGTTTCCTATGGTCAAGGGCAGTTCAAAATCATCCGCGTCGTCTGCCACGCGTAAGAAGCACGCACGCAAGGCCGCAGGGGGCAATGACGGCCCACCCACAGATGTCTCGAATCTGCCCAAGGACAAGAAGCCCAAGGGCAAGGACAGGGGAAAGAATAAGGAGCCGCCACGCAAGAAGGCGTATGTCCCACCCGCCAAGCCGCAGCCTGTGCAGCAGGACCCGATCGACGCTCTCGGGCTAGCGCAGCGCTTGCCGCCGGACTTGCTCGTCGTGCTGCGTGGGCTAAGCAAGAAAGACACGGTGACGAAAACCAAGGCGTTGGAGGAGTTGCGTGTGGGGTGGATCGATCGTGTGCATCTTCTAAGCGATAACGACGATCAGGACGCAGACGCGTATGCACGGCTCGAGGCACTCACGCTCTCGCTGCCGATCTGGGTACGTCCCATCTCGTGTCTGTCTTGTCGTCCCTGGCTTCTCACACATTCTGGTGGATATGCGGGCGGCTGGTATTACCGCATTTTATTGTAGATGCACCACGCGCCCGCGCTCTTCCTGCACCCCTCCCGCCGCCTGCGTGCGCTCGCGCTCACGGTCCACGCCGAGATCCTGCGCGCGGAGCCTCTGCGCACACAGATCCTCTTCCACCTCCGCGAAGTCGCGTCCGCGGAGCAAGTCGAGTGCGTCCTGGGTAGCTGGTGCATGGCCGCGCGCGACGCCGAGCGGCACGTCGCGCTCGTCGCGCAGCGCTCCTGGGACGCGCATGTCCTCCTCCCCTTCGCTTCCGCGCCTTCTCCCTCGCCTGACGCCGACCGAGACTCCAACGCGAGCGCGGACCGACTCGTACTCGACGACACGCAAATGGCCGCTCTGCTCGCATTCGCGCAGCGCGCGCTGATCGACCCCCTCGCGCTGCACGCGTACTTGAACCCCGTGCAGGTGCCCGTCGACGTCGTCGTGCCGCGTACCGTGCGTGGACGGCCGGTCCCTCCTCCGGTGGCGACCGTAGCGGCGCAAATGCGGAAAGCGGGGGAGGAAAACGGGGCTTCTGCGCGGGCGAGAGGCGGCGAAAGCGAGGAGGAGAGCGAGTCGGATCGGAAGGCACGGTTGCGGATCGGGGCACTCGGCGCGCTCCAGTGGGTTCTTGGTGCGTGGGCGTTACTTATTTCGGATGCCCTTTTTTTGTGGGGGGGGCTTACGAGCGACGCACGTCCAGATGTTTGCGCTCAGAGACGTGGGCACAAGTTGCCCGAAAGTCTACTCGAGATTTTATCTGACGCGCGGCTGTGGAGCTCTCTTTGTCATGAGCAGACGTGTCCGTTTGCGGAGGTCGAGAGCTTTGGATATGCGCAGCCCGGCGTTCGAAGTTATGCCTGGGCGTTGCTCCTCGCGCTGCTTGAGAACTGGCCAGGTACGCCACCAGCCAACCGGGCCTTATTACAATTGACAATGTAGATATTTAGATGAAACTGCCGGCTTGTTGCCGTTGCTCAGCGTCGCCGTGCTTCGCTCCTCTTTTGCTGAGCCAAGCGCGCAGGTCAGAGGAACAATGTGGCGGCCGTGGCTAAAGTTTCTCAAGGGTACGCTCTGGCCTAGGTTCTGTTGTCTTGGGGTCACTCATTATACGGTAGAGTTCCCTCGCGCCTGGGAGATTGATGCTGCGTTTGAAACTCCCAAAGCGACCGAGAGCGGCTCTGACGAAGACGAAGACTCTGATACGGAAGATAATTCAAAGCAGCAACCGGCAGCTCCTGTACTACAGGGCGGTCGATCGCCGGGCTTCGCGGATTTCTTGCGGTTCTTAGAGCTCGGTTGTGGTGGCTTGCCATTACAAGGCTACCCAGCCGTTCTCGCCTTTCTCCACTCCATCCCATCGTCCGTTCGTGCCCAACCCGCCACCCTTCCATATTCCATCGTAATGCTGAATCCTTTCT
>WNGR01001035.1_pt1 | contig 37754 bp, 40 predicted proteins | sample 5407581 | NCBI WGS metagenome assembly WNGR01 (sample SAMN13153383, study PRJNA577476) | soil metagenome | isolation source: 80 cm soil or saprolite under Garry oak tree replicate 2 | place: USA:California | collected 2016-06-15 | reverse complement strand
GGCGTGCCGCCTGGCGGCGTGGGGGCCAGGGCGGGGCCGGAGCGCGCGTGATCGGGTGGCTGTCAGTCGCGGCGGCGCGCGATGTGCAGTACCGCTCCCCAGTGACGCCGGGCAGCGTTGCCAGGGCGCCGGCCAAGGCGCAGACGGATCTCGCTGTAGAGGCGCTCGCGTTTCCAGTCCTCCATGGCGATGTGGCCGGAGAAGGTGCTGAGCAGCTCGATGTAGCTGTCGGCGTCGTAGAGCCGTTCCCAGTCGAAGTGGCGGATGTGGACTACCTCGAACAGGCCGCTCGCCTCGATCTCAGCCGCCTGGTCGGCCAGCTCGCCCGGGCGGGGCCAGGTGCTGCCGGGCGGCAGCCCTTCGCCGATCTCGTCGTAGGCGTCTTGGATCTCGCGGAAGAACGGGTCGCCGCCGTCGGGAAACACGTGGAGGGCGTTCCAGAAGGCGAGGTGTCCGCCGGGTCGTAGCGCCCGCCATGCCAGGGCGTAGCGGCGGGCGGGATCGATCCAGTTCCACGCCGTTGCGGCGAAGACCAGGTCGAAATGCTGCCCGGCGGCCGGCCGCCAGTCCTCGAAACGTCCCTCGATAACTTCCACGCCGAGCCCGTCGAGGTTCCGGCGGGCGAGCGCAGCCAGGTCTGCGCCGAGCTCGATGCAGGTGACCTGGAAGCCCCGGCGGGCCAGGGGGAAGGTGGCCTTGCCGGTGGCGCAGCCGATCTCCAGGAGACGGTCACCTGGTGCCAGCCCGGCGACGGTGACGAGGTCGTCGAACAGTTCGCCGGGGTAGTCGGGGCGTGCCCGCTGGTAGGACCCGGCTGCCTGGTTGAACGTCTGCCGCAGCCCCTCCCGGTCCTCATCGGAGGCTTTCATGACTGCTGTGCCCGTCCCAGCAGCATGGTCACGCGGACATGCTCGGCAAACAGCGGTCGCTGATCTGGCGGAGGCAGCTTGTGGGCCGGCAACGCGGAGTAGAGGCTGCCGGTGAGCCGGTCGAGGTCCATTTCGTCTGTGTACTCGATCCTGGTTTCGGTCACGTCGAGCCCGGCTGCGCTCAGGGTGTCGCGGTAACGGCGCTGGCTTGCCTCGTCCGTGCCGCATGTCCTGGTGAGCTTCTCACCCAGCCATTTCTCCAGGAAACCGTGCAGCGCACGCGACCAGGCGCTGTCCTGCAGCCACAACGGCGTGCCGTTGGTGATCACGGTGGCCCCGCCGCCCGGGCGCAGCAAGGGGACCAGCTTTGGGAACAACTCGCGGTAGCGCATCCAGTGCAGGGCCTGGCCGATGGTCACCGCCCCGGCACGGCGGTCACCGAGCAGCGCCGCCAGCGCAGGCGTGTCTGTGTCGGCGCCGAGCAGCCAGCTCACGTTGGCGATGCCCTGCTCGGCGGCGGCGCGGCGGGCGCGGGCGAGCATGTCCGGCTCGGGGTCCACCCCGGCGACGGCACGCACCGGTGTGGCGATCGGCAAAGTCAGCTGGCCAGTTCCGCATCCAAGATCGACTACGATGTCGTCGCCGGTAAGGCAGAATGTGTCCACGAGCGTGTCGATCACGGCCGGCGGGCAGCCGCGGCGGTACTGGTGGTAGAAATCGGCCACCTCGCCACCGAAGCCCAGGTCCACAGTTCCAGCCTGCCCGGCCGGGGGTTCGCCGCCATAGCGGTTCAGCGCATCGCGTAAGGCGCCGCCGGTTCCCGTGGCTGGGTCAGGCGGGTATCGTTCCGGCGGCCTGGCCGCGGGGGTGATGGCGCAGCTGGACCTGCCGCCCGGTCCCGGCGAGCAGCTGCCCGGCTGCCTGCAGCAGGGAGCCCAGCTCGGGCCGGGCGAGGCGGTAGTAGACTGCGCGGCCTTGCGGGCGGCCGGTGACCAGGCCGCACTCTTTCAGGATGGCCAGGTGAGAGGAGATGTTGGCCGGGGAGCCGCCGAGCTCGGCGGCGAGGTCGACAATGCGCCGTTCCCCGGCTTGCAGGGTAAGCAGGATGGCCAGCCGGGTGGGGTCAGCCAGGGCGCGGAACAGCCCGGCGGCCTGCTGCGCGGGCGCGTCGCCGGGTCCCCGGCTGATGGGCATGCGCTGACGATAACGGCCGCTGCCGTCGGCGGGACCGGATGCCTCGGGGGCGTGCTCGGTGGCGAGGGCCTGGATGTCTGGCCGGGCGATTGCGGTGAGGAGCGCGGTGCCGCGCCGGGTCGGCCGCATCGGCTGGCAGGGGGCTGAGGGCTGGTAGAGCGCGGTGCCGATGTCGCGTTCGAGCCGCCGGAACTGGTGGATGAGCGCGGACTGGTGGGTGCGCAGGTGCGTGGCGGCGGCTTGGATGGTGGGGTAGGTCATGGCGATCTGGAACCGGCGCAGCCGGTGCCAGCCTTTCAGGCCGCCCTCGACCGCCCGGCGGATATCACGCGGCACGTTCCCGGGGAGTTTGGTGAGCATCTCGGGGCGGCTGTGCACGCCTTGGGGCCGGGAGGGGATGCCGTGACGGCGGGCGGCGGCGATCACGGTCATGTCGATGACGCCGAGTTCGGCGGCGATGTCGGTGTAGGAGCGGCGGCGGGCCAGGTACTGCTCGCGCAGCCAGCCCGGGTCGGTGCGGGCGGTGCCGTCCACCGGGATCTGGTGCTCGCGGGCGCGCTCGGCCAGGAACTTGCGCGGGAACCCGGTCTGGGCCTGTAGTTCCCGCAGCGTCTTCCCGCCCTGAAGGTATTCGCGTTCGAAGAACTCCCTGGTAAGGACCTGGCCGGCCCGCTGCCGCCATTGCTGCACGACCGGCGCGGCGGCCTTACCCCAGTGGCGCGCTGGCCGGGGAACGCGTTCGAGCGCGTACCGGATGTGGCCGATGCTGGTGCCCAGCCGCGCGGCCACCTCGCCGGCCGGGAGCTTTCCGGTGACGGCGAGCTGGCTGACGGCACGCAGGTCGATGTCGTCCGGGTCGCGGCCGGGCAACGCCAGGCCGGCGCAGCACTCAGCGGGGGGCTGCCAGGTCAGCGGCTCGTTGATGCCCAGCCCGGCGAGGTAGCGGGTGGCGTGGGCGTGCAGCGCGGCCCGCAGCGGGGTGGTCAGGGTGTCGGCGAACTCATGGTAGCGGGCGCGGTCACCGGGAGAGCGGAACGCCAGCGCGTGGCGGGGGTCGTCCAGGTCGGCGCCGGTGAGCAGCTGGTAGAGGTAGCGGCGGGCGTGATGGAGCCGGCGCCCGCCGCCGGGGTGGGCGCTGGCCTGGTAGCACAGCTCCCGCCACTGGCCTGGCGTGATCATGTCCGGGGCGATGGCCTCCCGGCGGCGCTGGTAGTCGACCGGGCTGCCGCAGGCATCCAGGTAGCCGGCGAGGTAGCTGGCCGCGGCGAGCACCGGGCCGTGGCCCTGGCCGGCGAGTTCACGCAGGACCGCGCCGATGGCGAAGCTGCTGCGGTAGGCGTGCAGGCCGGTGATGACCTGGCGGATGCTGCGGGCGGGATTGCCGGGCACCAGCAGGCAGGCGGCGATCGTGCTGCGGAAGGGCTCCGGCCGGAACCCCTCCGGCGGGGTCAGCCGGATCGCCCATTCCGGCCACAGCAGCTGCGGGATCTTGCGGGCCCGCCCGGCCAGCGCCCCGGCGCTGGCGTCAGGGATGCGCGCCAGCGGGGTGGCCGAGCTGTGGCGGAGCCGGTCGGCGGCGCTCAGGCTGGGGTCCAGGGCGCGCAAGAACCTGCCCCGGGCCGGGCCAGACAGCCGTTTCCACTGCTGGGGAGTAAGGCCGGCCGGGCGGACCAGCCGGTGACCGGGCTGGTGGCGCAGCAGCCGCCGGATCGCGGAGATGGCGTCCTGGTCCTCGCCGCCGAGCAGCGTCATCGCCTGGGCGGCCAGGCCGGCGGTGCGCACGGCGCTGGCGGGCGGGAACCGGCCCGGCTGCTCGCGGGTGGCGGGTGACTGGCGCGCCAGCCAGCCCGCCACGATGCCCAAGTCAGCGAGCTGCTGGGCGGGTGCGGCGGCGGTGAGCAGGGTAGCGATCCACTTCTGGGCCGCCAGCAGCCGGCTGCCCGGCTCGAGCCGCTGGGCGGGAACGGCGGTCAGGTCAGTGCCGCAGCACCTGCCGTGCGTGATGGAGCTGGAGCAGCTGCCCGGCGGGTTGAGCCCGGCCGCGCCCGCATACTCCCGGGGCATGCGGCCGCAGCCAGGACAATCGTCACATAGCAGCACCCGGTGGCGGGTGCAGGCAAAGGTCCACGGCAGCCGCCAGGCCAGCAGCCACCGGCCACCCGGCCCGGCCAGGCAGCAGGGGCAGTATCGGGTGCCGCGGCGGCGTACCGGGCCCAGCGGCAGGTAACGGTCCAGCACCGCGTCATCGAGCCGGCCGGGCGCCAGCCCAGCCTGCCGCTCCATGCGGCGCAGAACCCCGCCCGGAACCTTGACCACCAGGCCGCCTGGGGCGTTCGGCACCTGCCATCCCAGGGCTGGCAGCAGCCGGCCGGTGCTCATGCCGTTGCGCCGGGCCAGGGCCTCCAGCCAGCTATCCAGGCTCTCACCAGGAACGATGGGAACCCGGATAGGCAGTGCCCGTTCCGGTGGCGGCACGGTCAGGACGCGGCGGCCCTGCCCGGCTTGCGCCTGGCGGGGACGGCGGTGGTCAGCCTTCTGGCGGCGAACGCGGCGGCGAGCTGGCTGCGGGCTTGCTCGGATGCCTCGTCGATCCGCACTCCGTCCAGCAGCCCCGACGTCAGCTGCTCCTCGCCGGATCGGATCGCCTTGTAGCAGCCGCGGGTGATCAGGGTGACGAACGAGCCGATGTGCCCGGTCGTGCGCTCGAACGGGTAGTCCGCCAGCATGGTGAGCATGCCCGGCCGGGCGCGGGCGAGCACGAGCTGGCGTTCGGCGGCCTTGAGCAGGCTGCGCCAGTGCTGCCGTCCCTCCTCTGACACGATTTCGAACGGTGGCAGCTCCAGGCGTGTCCAGCGTCGGCCGGTCTGGGCCAGCACCGCGTTGTCACCGGTCAAGCCCTCGGCGAACAGCCGCCGCCCGGCCAGCCCGACGCCTGCGTAGATGAAGGTCACCGGCAGCTCGTTGGCCAGCCATTTGAGGTGGTTGCTGACGTCTAGGCCGTCTTTGCGGCGGGGGTCGATGAAGTGGACGTCATCGATGATCCCGGCACGGGTCTCGCACGACAGCACGCAGTCCAGGGCGTGGCTGGCCAGCTGCGCGGCGCTGGCCCGGCCGGTGGCGGGATGGCCGTAGAACTCGCAGATCATCCGGTTGAGGGTGCGCAGCGTGGTGTTGGAGGTCAGCCCCACCCGGAACACCGGGATACGCTCATGGCCCTCGCTGGTGAGCGGGCCGTGGCGGCGGATCTGCGCGCGGTCGAAGGCGCGGGCGAAGCTGTTGGCGGCGGTGGTCTTGCCCAGGCCGGGCAGCGCGTCGATGACCGCGGCGCCGCGGACCCGGTCGGGGTCGCACCGCCCGGCGGCCACGATGACGTCAAGCTCGTCGTGGACGGCGGCCAGCTGCGGGGTGCGCAAGATGCCGAAGTTGGCGTGCCAGTCGTGGCGGGCCTCGTCATAGTCTTCGCGGGCCTCGCCGCCGAGCGCTGCGAGCTGCCCCGGGGTCAGCGGTTCTGGCTGCTGGCGGGCCGGGGTGTTCACGTAGCGGCGCCAGCCTTCCTTGCGCGACAGGCTATAGAGCGCCCCGGTCACTCGAGGACCTCGAACGCATCAGCGTAGAAGCCGCTGTCACCGGGCGCGTCGAAAATCTCCTCCGCGTCATCGTCGTCGCCCTCTGTGCCGCCCACAGCCCGCAGCAGCTCCGGGCGTTCCCGGTCACCGGTGGCGGCGATCCCGGGAAGCGCCACCACCTGGCCTTCCGGCTCGGCTGCACCCGGGACCGCCAGCGCGGCGTGCCCGGCGGCGAGCCGGGCCGCCATCCGGCGCTCGCGGCGGCCGGTGACCATGCCCTGATCCCAGCGGGCCAGCAGCCCGGCCAGCGCGGCCTCTGGGTCTGGCCACCGGTCCTGGCGGGCGGCCAGCTGCCGGGCGTACTGGGCAGCCTCGGCGCTGAACGGCGTTCCCAGCCCGGGCGCGTGCTCCCACTCCAGCCGGTGCCAGGAATCGTCGGCCGGGTCCTGGAAGTAGACGTAGCGCACGTCGTCGGGGTTCACCCGGACCGGCCACTTGCCCCCGTGCACCCCGACGTGGGGGCTCTCAGCATTGCGGTAAGGATCGAGCGCGGCGCCGTTGCAGCGCAGCCCGCCGACCTCGACACCGTAGTGCTGGATGGTCCGCCACTCGGTCGCCAGGAAGTCGTAAGCCAGCTCCGGGAAGGCCGGGATGCGCAGCAGCCCGGCCTTGGCGATCCCGATCTCATACATCTCATCCGGTGACAGCCGCAGGTGCGGCCACTCCGGCACCGCCAGCCCGTCCTGCTTGCCGCGGCTGTAAACCAGGGCCACCCACTCCCGGATCACGTCCTCCAGCTCGTGGAGGAACAAGAACGCGGCGTCCTCCAGATCCTCGCCGCGGCTGTAGGTGTCCGGACCCTTGCAGGCCGGCAGGTACTGGATCAGTCCTTCGCGCAGGGTTTTGAAAAACCTCTCGCAAGTGGGCTTATCCGCTGGCTTCTTCGGCTGCGCGGGCTGGATCGAGATACCCAGCCGGATGCACACGCTGATCACGTGCGCCGACAAGAACGCCTTGCCGTGATCGATCACCAGGGTCTCCGGCGGGCAGACCGGTATCCCCGGCAGCCGCGCCTGCTCGGTGAAGACCAGGTGCTGCGGCACCCCGTGATACCGCCAGCACGCCTCATCCGGCCAGTCTTCTGGCGCGGGCTGCGGCACGATTGCCTGGTAGAGGACGCCGGCGACGTCGACCGCCTTGGCGGACACCGGGGTGACCCGCAACCCGGTGATGCCACGGGTGAACAGGTCCTGGGCCACCGTCAGCTGGGCCCGCACCCACCGGCAGGTCACCGGCTCCATCGCGAACACACCCAGATCCTGGGTGTCCAAGACCGCGTACTCACCCGGCCGCACCGCGCGCAGCCTTCCATAGGTGCCCGTCGGCCGGTCCGCGATCGAGCGGCGGCCCTTCGCACTGCCCTTCAGCGCGTTGGTGCCCTTCGTCAGGCGGGCCAGGTGCCGGTAGGCGGTGGCCGTTGACGGCCGCGGCACCACGCCGGGGCCAGACTGTTCATCCAGCTGAGCGCCGATGAGCCGCAGCAGGGCACCAGCTGTTGGTGTCGACGCGGTGACCTGCCCGGCGACCACCATCCGGCACGCTTCCTCCCACCGCGGGTCGAGGGCGCGGTGGCGCCCGCTGACCCGGCGGGCGTCGGCCAGCCCGGCTTCCCCGCTGTCCCGGTAGGCGCGCACCCAGCGGCGGATCGTCCGGCCCGTAACCCCCAGTTCGCCGGCCTTCGCCTCCTGCCGCCCCGACAGCGGCCCAGCAGGGTCGTAGTCCGGGCGCGGCTCGCCTGGCCGGGCCACCTCCGCGGTCCCGGACCGGTAACCGGTCAGCACCTCCCGGACATGACCAGCGCGTTCCGCCAGGGCCGACCGCTCGCTGCCAGACAGGCCGGCCAGCAGCGGCCCCACCAGTGCCGGACCACCATCTGGTGCCTCCAAGGGAACGGCGCGGGCAAGGAAACCGGCCAGCCCCAGCGTCCGCCAGCGGTCACGGGCGTCCCGCACCGTCACCCGGGTGCCCCCGAACTGGGTCACCTCCACGACCTCGCCGTCGAAGGCGAACCGCGAGCCCGGGCAGACTACGACCGCCTGGCTCACGCTGCCGCCCCGCGCAACCAGATCATGCTGTCACCGCCCAGCGGCCTGCCCATGTCGGTGACCAGGTCGCCGGACCACAGCAGGTGCATGACAACCGGCCGGACCAGCGCCGGATGAGCATGGCTGACACGCCGCTCCACATCGGCGACCGGCGGCGGCTCGCCGGCCACCTCCAGCACCACGGGAATGAGCTCTTGGTCAATGAGCCCGCGGCGCCGGTAGCCAGCCAGGAACGACACATTGTCCAGCAGCCGTGGCGGCGCCCCATACCACTCCTCGAACACCCAGCCCCGCAGCCCAGCCACCCGCCTGGTCCACTCCATGACCGCCCGCACCTCCGGGTCGGCACGCCTTCCCGGTGCCTTGACGTCGACGACCGTCACACCACCATCAGCGCCGGCCAGCAAGACGTCGGGCACATGACGGCGCACACGCGAGCCATCCCGGCCAGCCAGCCGGAACGGCTGCGCCGCGATCGCGGTGACCGCCGGGTCGAAATCGCCCAGCATGATCCTGGCCAGCTCCAGCCTGCTCTCATACGCCACCAGCCGGGCCATCGTGGACGACCAGTACCAGCCCGAATAGTGACGCCGGCCCTTATGCCAGCGGAACTCGCGCACCGGCAGCCCTGCGATCACCTCATCCGTGCGCAGGCGACCCAAGGTCGTATCCACCACGGCACCGCCGCTGGCCCGGTAGGTCACCCGAATCCCGCCGGCACGCAGCTCAGCGTCTAAGGCCACCCGGTGATCGTGTCACCCCGGAGCGTCACCAAGCGGGCGCCACGCCGGCAGGCTTCTCACCGAAATGTCCGAACGGACAAGTCAAGGACATCTTTTCTGAGAAGGGGACATCCTCAGTGAGAACCTACAGCCGATACGCCGCGCGAGATCCTAGCCGGGACGGGTAAAGCCGACTTCGCCGTTCACCGGATCGAGGCGCGCAGGCATACCGGCATAGGGTGCGTCGATCATCAGGCTGGGGCTGACGAGTATTCTGACGCCTTCCGCTGTACAACTTCGGCGCACCCAGCAGCGTCAAGTCCTGGGTCGACCACCTCATCGCCCCCGGGCTGTCGCTCGATCCCGAGACCCACGCCCCCCGGCACGGCTGGGACCACGCGAAACCATGGCTCCCGCACGCCATCTCGTCCCCGGGGCCCGGAACCGCGCTTCATCACCGCCGAGCTAACACTCGCCGAGGTAACGCCGGCCATGGCCGAGCTGATCTCGCTGGCCGCCAAGGGCCTCGCGGCGGCCGAGCAAGCGATCGACGGTCTTTGGGCCCCCGGTACCTGCACTGGCCTAAGGCATCCCGGCGGCACCTCAACCGAGGTGCCGCCGGCACATCACACGCTCTCCGCGACGGGATCGTGACACCACCCGCTTCGCCCTGACCGACCTCGATACCGCACGAATCAGCCGAAGACCAGTCCTGGGCGGCCCGGTTACACGAATACACGCACGCAACCTGATCCACCGAGAACCCGCAGGTCACCGGGCCGAATCATATTTTCGAGCGGCGTAGGGTGCATGGCGTGCGGGGCCTTCGCGTCACTGACGCTTCGGTATTCCCTCAGCTTCCGCGCGCCACGCCGGCTTTGCCCACAGCAGTCATCGGAGAACGCGTTGCCGACCTGATTCTTGAGCCGCGCCAGGGCTGAGCACGCCTGCCGCAGGGGATGGCACCCAGGCCGGACGCCGGGCGGGCCTGCGCACATCTGACCTGCTGGCATCGCCACATGTGGAGGTCTGCGGCACCCGTCATGCCTGCTGCAGGACGGTGCGCGGCTTGCTGCGCCGGCCGGGCGGCAGCCCACGGCTAGGCCTACGGGCAGGCCGGAGCTGAAGGTCTATCCGGCCAGTTCAGGCCCCGAACGTGACCGCTGAGCGTGCGCGGGCGCTAGGGCCACCTCCGCCTCCTGCTCGCGGGCCGGCCGGCCGAGCCAGTAGCCGATGACCGCGAAGGCGATGATCACGGCCAGCGTCCCCAACGTGAAAACCTCGAAGCGGAGCCGGGAGACTCCCCACGTGCCCTTGAAGTTGTACCCCGCGATCACGACGACAGTTCGCGGCCGGGGATCTGGTCCGCGGCGGTGCGCCGCCCGTCCGTCACCGGCGACTTCACCGCCGCGGGCTGGCGGACACCCGACGTCGGCCTGCTGGCCCGCCAGCACGAGGCGTTCGGTCAACTGCTGACCGATCTGAGCTGCGAGGTCGAGGCCGCGGCGGGTCGACGTCGACGCCACCTACGTCCGGGACCCGGGGCTTGTGACCGGCGCTGGTGCGGTCCTGTTCAAGCCGGCCCGCGCGGCGGAACCGGCCCTGCTGGGCGACGCGCTCACGGCCGCGGGCGTTCCGGTGGAAGCACGGCTGGCCGGGGCTGCGCGGGCGGACGGCGGCGACTTCATCCGGCTGGACGAGCGCACCATGCTCGCCGGCCGCAGCTACCGCACCAACGCTGAAGGTCTGCGCCAGCTTGTCCAGATCCTCGCAGCCGAGGGCACCTGGAGTCAGTCGACCTCCCGCACGACCGCGGGCCAGGGCACGTGCTGCACCTGATGTCGCTGATCTCACCGGTCGCCGACGACCTCGCCGTCGTCTACCCGCCGCTGGCGCCGGTCGCGCTGATGGAGACGCTCGCCGAGCGGGGGATTCGGGTGATACCCGTCGCCGTCGGCGAATACGAAACGATGGGGTGCAACATCCTGGCGGTCGAGCCAAGGCGGGTGCTCATGCTGAACGGCAACCCCCGGACCCGCGCCGCGCTCGAGTCGGCCGGCTGCGAGGTGCAAGGGTACGACGGCTCGGAGATTTCCTCAAGGGCGACGGAGGCCTCACCTGCCTGACCGCGCCGATCTGGCGCGATGCCGGAAGGTAGTCCGGGCGCGGCAGCTCTTCATCCTTGCCGACACCCTAGCCACCGACGGCGCAAGCCAGTTCCGCGTCGCGGCGCACATCACTTCCCGCCACTCCAGGGTTACTCGTCTCCTGGGACCCCGTAGCTCGCTGCGGCCGTGGGGTCGAGTGCGCGCTTGACGTAGTCGGCTTCCTGCGGCTGCCATATTGCCCACAGGCGTGCCAGCTCGGTGATCGGGTCGGCGTGCCAGTCGACTCGCAGGTCGGTGATTGGCCAGGTCACCTGGTCCACAACGAGCAGCCCGCAGGAGTGCACCGGGCCTTCTTCGCCGCCTGCCGCCAAGCCGGCCCGGAGGGCGTCGAGGAGCCGGCCGGCGAGGTGGTCCTGGGGCCGGTGCTCGAAGGCCTGCACCATGGCGTGCGTGACTTGCTCGTCGTCCAGGAGGTTGCCGGCCGCCAGGCAGTCTCTTCCGGCGCTGGCGGCGTGCCTGCCGAGGGTGCGGGCTCCGGAGTACGACGCTGTCCTGCCCGCCTCGTCGATGACGGCGAGCTGGCGGTAGTCGGCATGGGCCGCCGTTGCCATCACCTCGTCCAGCGCGACGGCGGCCGGGCATCCGGCCTGAAGGAGGTCGAGGACCCGCGGGGCAAGCGCGGGATCGGTGACGTTCTGGGTGGCGACCGCGCCCACGCCGGCCCGCGCCCAGGCACACCGCGCCGCCACGGCGGGACTGGACGAGGCCACCACCATTCCGAGCATCCCGGTGCGGACGCACCGCCCCACCAGCGAGAACGTCATGGCAGTACCGCGACGGCGGTCATTTCGACCAGCCACTCCGGCCGGGCAAGCGCCTGGACGACCAGGCCGGTAAAGCAGGGATGCACGCCCCTCATCCGCTCGCCAAGCACGGTGTAGACCGCCTCACGGTCGCGGATGTCAGTGAGGTAGACGGTGCACGTGACGACGTGGTCAAGCTGCGCCCCTGCCTCGCCGAGAAGGAGTTCGATGTTGTCCATCACCCTGCGGGCCTGACCGGCCGGATCGCCGATCGCGACTGATTCCCGCGTGTCGAGGTCTTCTGCCACCTGCCCGCGCAGGTAGACAGTGTTGCCTGCCACAACGGCCTGGCAGAGGTCGTTGGAAAGGTGCTGCTCGGGGTAGGTGTCCGCAGTGTTGAAGGGGCGGATCCGGCGGTGCCCGCCGGCGACGATCGACTCCGTCATGCAAGTGTCTCCTTCCGGACGTGCAGCGGGTCATCGAGTCCCGCGGACTTCGCCATTCTCTCCACGGCCAGCCCGAAGTCGTAGTTGTTGTAGACCGCGAGCAGGTGCGAGAACGGCGGCGACTGGGCGAACAGCTGGAACGTGAGCCGGTGCCCGGCGTAGTCGGAGTTGAGCAAGTCGCGGGCGTAGGCGAGCATCTTGCGCCGGTCCTCGGCCTCGATGTCGCCGACTTTGAAGTACTTCGACAGCCATTGAGCTGAGCCCGGCGCTCGGAATGCCGCTGCGCTGGGCACCAGGCTGATCTGGCAGCCGCACAGGTCGCGGACCAGGTGCATCATCTCCGGCAGCTGCGAGCACGCGTGCACCCGGCCGGTATAGAGCAGTGCCTGGTCCGGCATCAGCAGGCCACCGGGGCTGCGCTTCGCCAGTTCGATCGACGCGGTGAGGTGCGCGGCGATGCCCTCGCGGTAACACGTGAGCTGTGCGATCTTCTCCCGCACGCCTTGGTGCGCCTTCACCCCGGTCTGCGAGACGTTGGCGTAGGCGAGGCCGAGCAGGAGATCGGCGAGACGCAGGTGCCGCTGGACGAAGGAGTACATGCTGTAGCGGTGCAGTGTCGCCCGGATGAAGGCAGCGGCCCGGGTGTGCCGGTAGAAGAAGACGTTTTCCCAGGGGATCTCTACGTCGTCGAATACGATCATGGTGTCGATCTCGTCGACGCGGTTGCTGAGCGGGTAGTCGTCCGAGCCCAGCCGCCCGGCGAATCCGGAGCGGCAGATGTGCCGGATGCCGGGCGCTCCCATGTCGGCGATGAAGCCGACGGCGTACTCCGAGAGGGTGTCGTTGCCCCAGTCGCCGATGGTCGGCTTGACGAAGGCCTGGTTCGCGTAGGCGGCAGCGGTCTCGAACTTCGCGCCGCGGACGACGATGCCGTTGTCGGTCTCGCGGACGACGTGCAGCAGCACGTCGGGATCCTGCTCGCGCGGGTGCCTGCTGCGATCCCCCTTGGGGTCGGTGTTGGCCGAGACGTGGAAAGGGTCAAGCAGCGCAGCGCGGCGCACGTGGTCGCGGATGTTCGCCGAGAAGCTCGGGTCGATCTCGTTGAGCACATCCTGGCCGTCGTAAAGGGACCACATCTCGCCGACGGTCTCGTCGCCGACGCGGGTGACCACGCCGCCGACCTCGTCGAGTACGGTCTCGACGGCTGCGTGCTTGGCGTGCCAGTCCTCCTTGGTCATGGGCGGCTTGCCGCCGATTGCACATATCTCGCCGGTCTCGTGGTCGGCATACGTCATGGTCGCGGCAATACCGGCCTCGTGCGCGAGGTCGTAGATCCGCGCGCGCACGTCGACGATCGGCTTGAACGCCGGGTGCGTGGCGACATCGCTCACTCGCTCGCCGTCGATCCACACCTCGCGGCCGTCAGCCAGGGATTCCTCGTACTCCTCGCCGGTCCTGATCATGGTGCTTCCTTCGCCTTGCCGGTAGTCATCGGTTCGTCGTCGTCGGCGAGCAGCCTGCGCAGGACTCGCTCCAGCTGCGCGGCCCCCAAGCGCACCGACGCGACCTCGGTGCGCTGCCGCAGGGAGTGCATGTCAGTTCCGCGCATGCAGCCGAGGGCGAGGGCGGGTGTCCCAGCCGCGAGGGCAGCGCTGGCGGGGCGGTCGCGCCCGTGCCGGTCGCGGCGTTGCTCATGCCGGGTCCGCGTGTAGCTGGGTGACCTCGCGCCGGAACGGCACGACGTCGTTGCCTGGCAGTTCGGCGTCGAACTCCTCCGCGTAGCGGCGACCGGACCAGACGGCTGCGGCGATGGTGCCAGGGGCCCAGGCGTCGCCGATGGCGCGGACTGATGCGATCTGGTCCTGTTCCCTGCGGGCCAGCAACTGCCGGCTGAGGTCTTCCTCGGGCAGCCTCGCGGTCACCATGACAACGCTGTCCGCCGCGGCCTCGCTGAGCTGGCCGGTGTAGACGTTCGCCACGGTTACCTTGCCGGCCCCGACGGCGGTGAGCGCGGCGCTGGTGCGGAGCGCAACGCCGGCGAGCAGTAGCCGGCGCTGGACCTTGTCGACCTCCATCGTGTTGACTGTCCAGGCCGATGCCTGTGCGGCGGGCGTGACGATCTCCACCTCGAAGCCCTCGCTGCGCAGCAACTCCGCAACGACGCCACCCATGTAGTAGTGGTCATCGTCGTACACCACCACGCGGGGGCCTCGCGGCCGCAGCCCGCCAATGAGGTCGTCGGGGGTGAGCACGTCGGCGCCGGCGTCCACGGGGATGGGCTGGGCGTGCCAGCGGGCGACTCCGTCCCGCCGCCATGTCGCGCCGGTGGCGACGGCGATGTGCCGGAACTCGAAGCCGACGATGTCGTCGGCGCTCATCCGGCTCTCACGGTAGACCTCGACGTTAGGCATCGTCTCGATCGCCTGCTGCCTGTAGTCCAGGACTCGCACCCAGGAGGCCAGGCCGGGCAGCCCCGACTCACCGGCGACGCGGCCGCCGAGATCGCGCCCGGCCTCCGCGAGCACGACGTCGTAGCCGCGCACGCCCAGAGCACGCGCCGCCTCGAGCCCGGCCGGACCCGAGCCCACCACCAGGATCCGCGAGTCGGTGCCGCGCACCCGGATCCGCTCGGGATGCCATCCGCGGCGGAACTCCTCGCCCATGCTCGGGTTCTGCGTGCACCGGATCGGCGACATCGTGAAGTCGCCGGAGACGCACACGTTGCAGCCGATGCACTCACGGATCGTCTCCAGACTGCCGGTGCGGATCTTCTCCGGCAGGAACGGGTCGGCGATCGAGGGGCGGGCGGCGCCGATGAGGTCGAGGATGCCGCTCTTCACCTGGCGGACCATCAGGTCCGGTGACGTGAACCGGCCGACGCCGACGACGGGCTTGCTGGTCAGCTGCTTAAGCCCTGCGACGTACCGCTCCTGCTCGCCTTCAGGGCCGAACCGGGACGTCATGGAGTCGGCATCCCAGCTTCCCCGCACGAAATCCCACAGATCGGGCAGCTCACCGAGCTCGCCCAGGATCTCCTCGATGTGACCGCGGCTGATCCCGGTCCCGGCGAGTCCCTCCTCCACGCTGATCCGGCAGGCCACAGCGAGGCGGCCGTCGGCGACTTCCAGCGTGTCCTCGAGGAGCTCGCGCAGCAGCCGCATCCGGTTGCGGGCGCTTCCGCCGTACTCGTCGGCTCGCTGGTTGAACCTTGGCGACAGGAAGTACTCGATGCCGCCGAAGGAGTGCCCGGCGTAGACGTAGACGAGGTCGTAGCCGGCCGTCATCGACCTGGCCACGGCGTTGCGGTGCCAGCGGCGCAGGTCGGCGATGTCCTGCTTGCTCATCATCCTGGCCTGGACCGGGTGGTAGCCGTAGGTGGCCACGGGCAGGTGATGCGGACCCAGCGGGATCTCCCGGCTGTAAAGGTTCGGCGCGTTAAGGCCGTTGTGTGCCAACTCGATCCCGGCCAGCGCGCCGCCCTCGTGGATCGCCTCGGCGATCCGGGCCAAAGACGGCAGGTCCTCGTCGTCCCAGATCCGCAGCTCGATGAACGGCGTGATGTCCGAGGTCGGATGGATCTCAACCTGTTCGGTGCACACCACTGCCCAGCCGCCCTCGGCCTTGACCTTGCGCATCGCAGCCTGGGCGCTCGGGTCGCGGTAGCCCATGCCGTTGCAGTGCGGTACCTGGAAGAACCGGTTCCTGGTGACCAGCGGGCCGATGGCGACCGGCTCGAAGAGGATGTCGTACGGTGCCGGCGGCGCGCCCGCCTCGGGGTTGACCATGACTGCTGCTGGCCTTTCTTTGCGGTTGAGAGCAAAATATGCTGGAGACTGGGACGTGTCCAGGGCCACGGCCCCCGGCTCTGCCGAGACTGCTATCGGATTAGGCGAGGGATGGCGCGCAGGAAGGACCAGGCCGCTCGTCGGCTGCAGCTTGTGTCCGCCACGATCGAGCTCATCGCCGACCACGGCATCGAGGAGCTCACCCTCGCGGCGATCGCCGAGCACGTCGGTGTCTCGCACCGCCTAGTGGCCTATTACTACGCGGACCTGGAGTCCCTGGTGCACGAGGCTCACGAGGCGGCCGCCGAGCGCTACTACTGGGCGCGCCTGCGGGCTCTGGACGAGACCGCCGATCCGGCGCGGCGGCTTGCGCAGCTGATTCGCTCAGGTCTGCCCAGGCAGCAGGACCGCCGGCTGAGCCAGGTGCTCAACGAGCTGAGCGTCAGCGCCAGCCGCAGCCAGGCCCGTGCCCGGCTGATGACCCAGCTCTTCGACCGCGAGGTCTCGCTCTACCTCTCGGTCCTGCAGGACGGTCAGGCGGGCGGGGCGTTCAGGCTCATCCAGCCGGCGCTGACCATCGCACGCAACCTCGTCGCCCTGGAGGATGCCTACGGCTTCCACCTGCTCGCGAAATCCTCCTCGGTCGACGCGGCCGCGGCGCTGGATGCGCTCGCAGGCTATGCCCGGACCGCCACAAATGCCGCCTTGCTCAGCCCGGCTTGACCGAGGCGAACGACTCCAGGCACTGGACCAGGAAGGCCTGTGCCCCCTCGGCCGGGTCGGGCGGCCTGCGCCACAACGATCTGGAGTGGGCGCCTGGAACAAGCGATGGCCACTGCCGACGACCTGACCGAGGCGGCCGAGCGGGTCCACGACGGCGAGGGCGTCAGCGGGCCTGCCGCTGGCCGCTACATCGCCGCCGCCCGCGAGTTCCAGGCTTCCTACGCCGGCGGATTCGTCTCCAAACGCCAGCACAAGGCCCTGCTGGGCAACCCTCACCTGCAGATCTTCGACCACCCGCAGGGGCTGCTGACCTGCAACCACGACCCGCTCAAGGCACTGCGTGACCCGGACCTGGGCCAACCCGGCGACCAGATCGAAGCCGAGATCAACGACAGCTCGGTCCCGCTCCCGATCCAGCAGCGCGACAGTCACATCGCGCAGCTATAACCTCGGGGCACTGTGCACGTCGTGCCGCTTCGGCCGGGCCGACCACCGCGATACAGCGACGCCATGCGCGCCCAGCTGGATGCCCGGAGGTGATCCGTTCGTGGACAACGGACTTGCGCTGCGCGCGTTCTGCGAGGACGACCTCGGCTTCCTCGACCGGCTCTGCTCGGATCCGCAGGCACTCGGTCCCTTCGAGTGGGCCGGCTTCGGTGATGTCCGTGCGCGCCGGCGCCGCTGGGAACAAGACGGGTACGTCGGCCCGGACTCCACGGCGCTGGCGGTCGTCCTGGCCGACGGCACCCTCGCCGGTATCGCGAGCTGGAAAGCGAGGATCCGCAGCGACCCGGACAGAGGGATCTGTTACGAGATCGGGCTCGCTCTTCTTCCTGAGCACCGCGGCCACGGGCTGGGGACCGCGGCTCAGCAACTCCTGGTGGACTACCTGCTCAAGTCCACCACCGTTCACCGGCTGGAGGCCTTCACCGATTCGGAGAACATCGCCGAGGCAGAAGGCCCTGGAACGCATCGGCTTCCAGCGGGAGGGCCTCATGCGCGAGGTGGTCTTCCAGAATGGCTCCTGGCGGGACGCGGTGATCTACGCCCTGCTGCGCGACGCTCAGTAACCTATGCCCCGCTCGCAGCTCAACTGCCCACCGGTCCGGACCCAGGGAGGTCAGGAGGCAACACGCGCAGACTTGACACGGAAGGTCACTTCCGCACCGACGTCTCCTACAGGCCGGCGCAGACCAGCCGTGGCCGGCGAACCGGGACAGGCTCGGACGTCGGTGTCTGTGCCGAGGGTTGTTGCGCGAGCTTGCAGGTCGCGCAGCGCCGCGTGCGCTATCTCGGTGAGTGGTTGCCGGTTTTCGGGCGCTGCCCAGCGCGCATAAGCGGTACTGAATGCGAGTACGCCCATCTCGGCAGCTAGGCGCGCGGTTGTGTCGTCGGCTCCGCGTGCGCGGAGCGCATCCGCCATGGCCGAGGCGAAGCGGGCCCGCTTGAGCGGCTCGCGTTCCTGCAAGTCACTGCGGCCAGGCCGGCCCGGTCCGCGGCTGCCGCTGGCCGGTGTCAGGCTCGGGGCCGCAGTTTCTGCGGGTCCTTCACGGACAGGACGTCGACGATGGCGCGGGCGGTTCCGCGGGCGTGGGCGACCTCCACCACGGCGCCATCGGCGGCGTGGCCCGTGTCGAGCTTGGCCAGCGCGAGCAATCCCATCCGGGGGCTGACGGCCGGGCTGGTCACGTTGCCCACGGTCACGCCGTCCGCTAGCACGTCGGCGCCGGGCTCGGGCAGGCGGTCACCAGCGATCCGCAGCGTCTTCAGTCGCCGAGGCGGTGCGGCGGCGATCTGCCGCAGGGCATCCTTGCCGAGGAAATCCACGTCCGCGTCGAGGTGAACGTAGCGGTCCAGGCTGACGTCGTAGGGCGAGTCCAGGCCGGGAGAGTAGTCACTGTCGTAGACGATCAAGCCGGCCTCGACCCGGACCGGCTCGAGGACCGTCAACCCGAACGGGACGCCGCCCGCGTCCTGCAGCGCGTTCCACAAGACTTCTGCCCCGGCAGGGTCGGGGATCAGCTCGAACCCCAGTTCGCCCGAGAAACCCGTGCGCATCAACCAGGTCGGCACCCCGGCAACGGGCACCCGCTCCGGGATGAACGTGTAGTAGCGCAGCGCGGAAAGGGCGGCCGGGGTGAGGCTCTGCAGGATCGCCCGGGAACGCGGGCCCTGCACGGAGATCAGCGGCATCTCCAGTGTGCGGTTGGTCACCGTGACGTCCAGCGCGGCGGCGTGCGCGCGCAGATGCTCGCCGGTCTCCTCGGCGTTGGTGCAGATCCAGAAGAGCGGCTCGGAGTGCTTGAACACCGTGCCGTCGTCTACCATCAGCCCGTTCTCGTCGACGAACGCGCCGTACTTGACGGTGCCGGGCCGCTGGCGGCTCAGGTCGGCGGTGAAGACCCGCTGGATGGCGGCGCGGGCATCCGAGCCGGAGATCTCCCACTTCACCAGGGGGTAGATGTCCCACAGGGCCAGCCCGTCCCGGACCGCCTCGTACCCTGCCACATCGCTGCCGATGCTTTCCGTCCACAGCCAGCCGTCCTCGTCCCGGAAGGTGGCACCGGCCGCCGCCTGGACGTCATACAGCACCGATCGCACAGGTTCGGCCATCACCGGTCCTCCTGCCGGGGCGGGTCCGCTGAGCATAGGCCCGAATCCACTTGCGGCACCACGCCCGCCTGCCGACAGCGCCACCTCCGTGAACGAGCGGACAGAGGGAACCACCAGCACAGGCCAGGGCTGCCTCTGCCAGCATCACGGAGTTCATCCAAGGCCTGCCGAAGGCCGGAATCCACGCGCATCTGCCGGGTGCTGCTTCGGTGGCGACCATGCTGGAGCCGGCGCGGCACACCGGCTCAGGTTAAGGCCGCCCCCGCGCGTCGGCGCGCTCCTCAGCCTGTGACGCCTTTGATCATTCCGGCCCATTCGCCAGGGGACTATGCAAGTCTCGGTCGGAGCCGTGATCGTGCGCCTATGAGCCGGAGACCATATGTCATCAGACGCCGCGCAAAGGAACAGGGCAGGTGGCGCTCTCGATCCGCCCCCCGGGCAGGTCCTGGTCGCGGGGGACTGGCACGGTGACCGGGAATGGGCGCTGAGCGTGATCAAACGCGTCCCTCAGCTGCTGTCTGGCGAGCAGACGCGGCTGATCCTGCATCTCGGGGATTTCGGTATCTGGCCGGGAGTTGAGGGCAGGCGTTACCTCGACTCAGTCAGTGCAGTCCTGGACCTGGTGGGCGCGCAACTATGGTTTATCGACGGGAATCACGAGGACTTCCCGCAGCTCGCCCAGATGGCCAGCGGCACCGTTCCCCACGGGCGCGTCGCGGTCAGGCCGAACATCTGCCACCTGCCGCGCGGTCATCGCTGGCAGTGGCACGGCCGCACTTGGCTGGCCTGCGGCGGCGGCGTGAGCCTGGACAAGGCGGGCCGCACCGAGGGCATCGACTGGTGGCCGCAGGAGGAGATCACCAGCGGGCAGGAAGCGGCCGTGATCGCGGGCGGCCACGCGGACGTGATGGTATGTCACGACTGCCCATCCAGCGTCGCCCACGCCTTCCCGCAGCCACCGTCCTGGTGGGCACCAGCGGACCTCGCGCGCAACGACGCACACCGGGAACGGCTCCAGCACATCGTGGATGCCGTCCGGCCAGCGTATCTGATGCACGGCCACTTGCATCGCGCCTACCAGCGCAGCGGCGACTTCGGGTATGGACCCGTCCAGGTCACCGGGCTGGCGGCGGACGGCAGCTTGCGGAACTTCGCCGTGCTGGACGTGGAATCGATTACCTGGAAGCTGCGGCGCCGGGGCCTGCTGGATGTCCTCGCCAGGCGGACTCAGCGCAGTGCAGCCGCGTTCGCTCACCTCGGGGCCGTATGAATCGGCAGTGTCGATCAAGGTCGCGCCTAGCTCGAGTGCGCGGCGGAGCACGCGGACTACGTCGTCGCGGTTGCGCTCAGGGCGATGCTCCCGGCCCCTGCTCGAAGACGCCCAGCACGGTGGCCGCATAGCCGCCGCCCCACACCAGGTCACGACGAGCGACGCGTGCTCGTCAGCTGCGTCCTGCCAGGTGAAGTGCCCGCGTTGGTGATGTCGGGCCTGCTTGGGGCAGCCGCTCTCGGAGAAGCCGCGCACGCCGGCTCGAAGGCGACCAGTTCTCCTGCCACGGGTTCAGCAACAGACCCAGAGGACGTCATGCCTCATCGGTGCCGCTGACGGCTGCGGCCGGCCAGTCGCGGGCAATCCTACAACGACGCGGCGGGCCGCCCGGTCGAACCGCGTTCACGCAGGTGCGGTGGCTGGACGATGCGGCGGCGGCGGGGTTTCCGTTCGATGGCGGCGAGGATGAGCCGGACGGCGGCGCGAACGATTCGCTCAATATCCCAGTCCACCGTGGTGAGCGCCGGCGTCAGCAGTGCGGACATCGGGTGGTCGTCGTAGCCGGAGACCGAAACGTCCTCCGGGATCCGCAGGCCGAGTTCGCGGGCGGCCGCGTACGCGCCGTAGGCGATGGAGTCGGCGAAACAGAACAGTGCCGATGGCCGGTCTGTCTTGGAGAGCACCTCGCGCGCCACCTCGGTTGCTGCCGTCAGCGCAAGCGGCGAGCTGATGATGCTCACCTCGAGGCCGAGTCGCTCAGCTTCCGCGGTGACGTGGATGTCGGCCGGGCGATCCGGTGTGCTCGGCTGGGTCGGGGTCAGCACGCCGATCTGGCGGTGGCCGAGGCTGTGCAGATGCTCCAGGGCGAGGGTAACGCCGGAGCGGTTGTCGAACACCACCTCGCCGGCGGCACGCCCGCCCTGCAGCGCGTCGCCGATCGACACCACGGGCAGGCTCTCAGCTAGCTGTGACCATCCCTCATCTGACGGATTGAGCGGCTGGACGATGAGACCGTCTACCCGCTGGTCGCGGAGCTGGCAGGCAAGAAGCAGCTCCCGTTCGGGGTCACCGGCGGAGTCCACGAGGAGGGCGTAGTGGTCACGGGCCAGCAGCGCCCTGCCGATCCCGACACCGAGCAGCTGCTGCCATAGATCTTCCAGTGACCCGGAGAGCAGCCCGACTGTGCCGGTCCGGCCGCTGGCCAGGGCGCGCGCGATGCGGTCGACCTTGTAGCCAAGCTCGGCCGCGGCGCGGCGCACTCGCTCCTGTGTCTCTTCTGAGGTCTGGATGCCGCGCAAGGCGTAGGAAACTGCGGCGGGCGACAGCCCGGTCGCGGTTGCTACCTCGCGGATCGTCGCGCGCTTGCTGTTCTGCGGCACCGTTCCAGCCTACGATCTGCCGGCCTACTGCCAGCGTAGTTCCAGCGGCGGCCGTGCCAGCTCGCCACGCCGTTACAGAAGCCTAACGGCGGACCGGCCGTCCGCGGCCCGGCTGGCGGCCGGGGCCTTGACGCGGACAGCGCTGAAGCGGTTCACTGAAGCGGATAAGTGAACCGCTTCAGTGAACCGATCCGGTCCCGGCCCCTTTCTGCCGGTCCGTGACCCGAGCCACGGCGAGCGGCCCCGAGTCACCAGCGGAGGTGCGCGGTGCATGTCGACATCCACCAGCACGTCTGGCCGGACGCGCTCGTCGAGGAGCTGCGGCGGCGATCGCGGCCTCCGCGGCTGGACGGCTGGACGCTCCTGACGGGCGGCGAGCCGCCATTCGAGGTGAATCCGGCGGACCACGACGTCGGCGGCCGGGCGCGGCAAGCGGCCCGCGACGGCATTGGCCTGGCGGTCGTCGGCCTGTCAAGCCCCCTCGGCATCGAGTACCTGAGGCATGAGGACGCGGAACCGCTCCTTGACGCCTACCACGCGGGCGTCGCCGCCCTGGGCAGCCCTTTCGCCGGCTGGGCCGCTGCTGGCCTCACGGAGATCGATGCACCCGGTCTCGCAAAGCAGCTTGACCGGGGGCTCGTCGGACTCCAGCTGCCAGCAACTGCGGTGGCCGACGAGTCCGGCTACCGCTGGTGCAGCCCGCTTCTCGACGTGCTCGCCGAGCGGCATCTCCCGCTCTTTATTCACCCGGGGCCGGCGGCCGCAGCGCCGGCCGCCGGCCCGGCGTGGTGGGCAGCGCTGGTGCCCTATGTCCAGCAACTGCATGCGGCCTGGTTCGCGTTCCATGCCTACGGCCGGCCGGCCTACCCGCGGTTGCGGGTCTGCTTCGCCGCGCTCGCCGGCCTGGGGCCGCTGCACGGCGAGCGTCTCGCCGCCCGCGGCGGAGCCGACCCGCTAGCGCGGGGGGTGGTCGATCCGGACGCGTACGTCGAAACATCCAGTTATGGCAGCCGCGCCATCGATTCCGTGCTGCGTGTGCTCGGCGTCGACGTGCTCGTATACGGATCGGACCGGCCGTACGCGCGGCCAAGCCCCGACCCTGGTCTCGGCGAGGCTGCACGCCGCGCGATCCGCGCGACAAACCCAGCCCGTCTGCTTCAGGGGATGACCGGCTGCTCCGAAAAGACGTGGCACTGACTGCTGGCATCAGGAAAGGAGTGACCGCAGTGACCATTGCTTCGCTACCCGCCCGGCATCTCGACGAGCGCGAGCTGGCTGAACTCGTCGAGAAGCTGGCCGCCCGCCCGGATCTGTGGACCGGCCAGATTGCCTGCTCCTCCGCCGGGCACCGCCGCTACGCATCTATCCACCGCGACGAGTACGTAGACGTCTGGCTTATCTGCTGGTCCCCCGGGAATGACACGGGCTGGCACGACCACGACATCTCCTCCGGAGCGGTCCGTGTCATCCATGGCGCGCTCGTCGAGTCGAACCCCCGTATCGGGGGCGCGCACGCTCAAGCGGTCGTCGCCGCAGGCTGCTCAATCAGCTTCGGGCCTGACCATATCCACCGGCTGACCGGTCAGGCCGAGCAGAGCATCTCCCTGCACGCCTACTCGCCGCCGCTCTGGCGGCTCGGCCAGTACACCATCGACGACAGCGGCACAATGCGCCGCCGGTCAGTCTGCTACGCCGACGAACTCCGCCCGCTCGACTCCCCGCCCATCGCCCAGACGGGGTAGCCGCGGTCCGGGCGCCGATGCCAGAAGCCAGGCACGTCACCATGCGCCAGCGAGGCTACCCAGATGCGGCGTCGTCCGGGATGGGAAGCAGATTGCCGAGCTTCTCCTCGATAGCGAGCAGCGTGTCTAGGATCGCCATCTGGAGCACGACATTGCCGTAGTCAGACCAGCTCTCGGTCCCGACAAAGCTGGCGAGAGCGATCTTTCCCCGGTCGAACGGCCTGGCGTACTTCTCGTTGCCCTTGGCAATCGCGTTCAGGATGTTCCTCCGCGTCTCGGCCGAGGACGGGAATCGCGGTGGCGGGGGGCGCCAACAGTACACCATCGCCCCCCGCAGACTCGCTGCGCGCGAGAACCCCGAGCATCAGTTGAGCGGAAGCAGCATCGCGCTGCACGAGGCTGGCCCAGGCGTTAGCCCATCCGTCCTCCGTGAGCGGGAATCGGTCCACCACTCTGATGCCCGCCATATTGCTCAGCCGGCACACAGCGAAGCACGCACGGCCCTCGATGCCTGCCCATCGCTGCCAGCCGAGCGTGTGCCGCAGCCTGTCGTGGTCCACGAACAGGGTCGGATAGCGGCTGAGCTTGCCCACGTCCACAGTCGGCATCTCTGGCGGCTCCAGTCCTGCCCCGGGTGCCGCGCCCAGATCCGGCGGCGATATCTCGTCCACAGCGCCTCGTGAAGGGCCTCTCGACGATCAACGGCTACGAGCGTGTGGAGGACAGGCCACTCCCGTCTATTTGGAGTAGGCCTGGCGCCCAGCACGCGTGGATCTTGGTCAGTATGGGCCCAGTGCGGCGCTCCGCTGACGGGCGGTTGCCAGGGTTCAACGGGCAGCACCGTCTTTGTTCCTCGATCGCCGGGACAGTTCTCCGGTTGGACGGCCCAGGCCCGGCAGACTCATCGCGCCCCTTCGCGGGGTGCCGACCTCCGTCAGCCACTAGCGATCCCGCCGAACCACGATAGCCGCGATCGCCGCACCTCATCGCTCAGGCGTCTCGCGCGAGATCGCTCATGCGTCTCGCGCGAGCTTGAGCAGCCAGATCGGGCTCGGCGTTGTTTCACGGTCGCCTGGAATGCGCTGGCGGCGGCCGCTGATTCTGCCATTCCTGATTGGACGAGCTGTTCTGGTCAGCCGGGCAGGGCTGCGAGCGTTTCTTTGACGCCGCGGGCGGCAGCGGCTCCGATGCGCTGGTAGATGGCGAGCGCTTCCCGCAGGAGGGTGGCGCCTGTGATATCGCCGGCCGTCGTCTGCGGCAGCGAGCCTGAGCGAGAGTTCGCCGAGGCTGTTCAGCACGTCGGCCTGACCGGGCGGGTCGAACTGGCAGCGGCTCGCCCAGGCAGAACGGCTCCCGCCCCGCCGCCAGCAGGCCGCACGTCGTCACGCAGCCCGCCGCGCACGCCGGGCACCACAGCAGGCTGTTCAAGCAGTCCGCAAAGCGTTCCAGCTGCGCGCATGAAATCACCGGGACCTGGGCCGCAAGCCGGACCCAGGCTTCCCGACCAGCAGCAGCCGGCCTAGCGGGGTTCCTGGCGCTCCCCAACCCCTTGCGGAGAGCGCCAGGACCCATGCCGGCTAAGAGCGGCCAGCATGCCGCTGCCGCGGCCGAGGCCAGCCGGAAACCAGACCGACCACCGGTCACAAGACGATGCCCTCAAGCCGCGACAAGCTCGCCCACCAACCGGCCCGATCCGGGCGCAGATTCGCTCTCCCCCGCGGCAATTCCGGCGCCGGACAGCACCTGAACCTGACAACGCATATCAGGCGGTTATGGCGACGGCGCCGACGCGGGCCGAATCGCATTTGGGACGCGCAGATCGAGCCATATCGGCGGCTTGGCGCGCTCAACCGTGGTGAGGCGTGGCCACGGCCGGTGACAGCTTCACCGCCACGCAGGCGCAGCCGAGGCGGTATGGGTTGTGATCACTGGCGTCGCGGTGTGGCGCGTTCCCACCAGTTGATGGTTTCTGCGTCAGCGGCCATGCGGTCGAGGATGCCGGCGATGAACTCGGCGTGGCGGCCCCCGCCGCGGGAGAAACAAAACTTCCAGAGTTCCCCGGCGGCGCGGTGGTAGTGGTGGATCGTCTCATCCACGGCGCAGGCGTCGATCTCGCCGGCCCGGTAGCGGTCGATCGCCGCCGCGACCTGGCTGAGCAGTTCGGCCAGCTGCGCCTGGTGGTAGGCGCTCACCCGTTCGCGGGCGGCGCGCCGTTCGGCCTTGGCGCCCATGATTCGGGACGGTATCGTCTTCCAGCCGGATCCTGCGCGGGTGGCCGGTGACCGGGCACCGAACAGTCGCCATCTGCGCGCCCAGCTTGCCGCCGGTGCGCTGACCGACCGCCACGCAGATCCTCCCGTTCGGCACCGGCTTGGATTGCCCTGCTACCGATCGGAGTGCGATGATCGGCGGGATTGTCCGGCTGACGAACGCTGCGTCGGACCACGAGGCGGTTCCCATGGACGTGCCGGCATTATCGGTCGCGCGCGCCTAAGTGGGTGACCAATCATTGACGCATGCCGAAGCTCCCGTGCCGCTGCGGATACGTCCACAACCTGTCGCCGATCCCGGATGACGGGTTTCAAGTGCTCCCCGACTGGGCCACCAGCAAGTTGCTCTACACCCTGGAAACAAAGCCAGAGGACTGGGAGATTGACGAGTTGCGCCGAACCGCGCTCAGCCGGCTTTACGCCTGCCCCAACTGCGAAGCGATCATGTGGGACGGCGCTGGCGACGGCCACTACAAAACGTACGTGCCCTCCGAACGTCTGATCAGGATCTATGCCGACCTGGACGACCGCGATCCGCTTGGGCGCATATGGCTTCGGCACGCGCGGACGGTGGCTGACATCGAGGCGCAGCATCTGCTGGCGGCCCCGGGCGTCTACATCGCCGTGCAAAACGACCGGCAAGAGATCTACGCATGCCTGGAATGGGCGCTGGACGACGCCGGCAACCTCATATATGACGCCTGGGTGGCCCGGCCACTGGGTCCAGAGGAGGTGGCCGAACTGCGCGCCCAAGGAGCCTAGGGAGCCGACGCGCGACGCTTCACCTTCATCCCGACGCGCTCCGAAAGAGCGTGCCGCCAGATCGCACCGATCTGCGCGCGTTAGCTGATCGGCGTGGGCCGGTCTACCGCCCGACCATATCGGCGGGGATGCGCGCCTCGACGGGACGGAACGCCTACCACGCAGCGTGAGATGAGAAGCGGGGCCTGCGGCTTGGACCGCATAGTTTGAGCGTGTCGTGGGTGCGCGCCGAGATCAGTCAGCGTAGCGAGACGCTGTGGCGAGACGAAAGTGAGAAGGCGCCCCGCCGGGAAGCCCGCACCCGTCCCGGGCTAGGCACGCGGTCATGGCGCGTACCATGCGGGCTGGCGGGTAGGACTGGCTATTCTCTTCCTGCTCCCCGGGGAGAAAGCTCACGGAATGGAGCGACCCGCGATGCGAGCCACCGTGGTGTATGAGAGCTTGTTCGGCCGCACCCGGGAGGTAGCCGAGGCGGTCGCGGAAGGCCTGCGGGCCGCGGCAGCGGGCGCGGCAGTGGACTGCAGGCCTGTGGAGGATGCCGGGCCCGTTCTCGGCCAGGTGGATCTGCTCGTGGTGGGCGGGCCGACACACTTTCTGGGGATGAGCTCGACGCGCAGCCGGCGCATCGTGCGCCAGTATCAGGAGCGAGCCGCCGGGCATCATCCCCGCCAGGGGCCGGGGAATCACCAGGCCAGTCGCGGGGTGCGCGAGTGGCTGGCGGCCCTGCCCCAGGCAGCAGGCCGCAGCCGGGCGGCGGCGTTCGATACCAGGCTGACCACCTTGTTCCCCGGCAGCGCCGCCCGGCTTGTCGCCCGGGGCCTGGAAGAGCACGGCTACGAGGTGATCACCCGGCCGGAGGGGTTCCTGGTGGAGAGCATGCTGGGGCCGCTGAATGCGGGGGAACGCGACCGGGCGCGGGCGTGGGGATCGGAACTCGCCGGGTTGCTTCGACCGGCACACCAGGGGTCATCGCAGAGCTGCGGAGAACCCGCGCCGCCGGCGGGACGTCCTGTCCGGCCGGGCGCATGACCGCGGCCACGATCACCTGCACAGGCGGCCGGAGGTGACCGGCAGCCCGCAATGCCCGACAGGGGATCTGGCGGCGGAGCCCCGCCGGTGATGCCCCGCCGTGACTTCGATCAAGCACGTTTGGCCAGGTCAAAGATGCCATATGAGGGGGACCTCCCCGGCGTCAGTCGTAGCAGTATCTACGACTGGGCTTGGGGAATCAGGTCCCTGTCCCAGTTCTTTACAGGAGCTCGAGGAGGTCCCTCACGAGCATCGTAGGCGCGTTTGACGTGCACCGCCGGCAGCTGACGTTCGATTACGTAGACACCGTGACCGGGGAGGTGAAGCGGGGCCGGGTGGTGCCGGCTGACCGGGAGCATCTGCGGGCCTGGCTGGCCCGGTTCGCCGGCCAGGGCGACGTGCATTTCGCCGAGGGCCTACGCGGACGCGACCCGCATCGCTGATACCCGGCCCGTACTGGACGAACTGGCGGCGCTGAATTCCGGCGTCAACCCCGACGCCGAGCAGCGACCGCTGCCTGCCGGGCTGACGCAGGCACTCGACCTGACGGAAATCGGCATGTTCGGTCACTCGCTGGGAGGCGCCACGGCAGCCAAGGCCATGGCCGCTGACGCCGGGATCGACCTCGACGGCAGCCTCTTCCTCACCAACCCCTCCCTGCACCTCGACCCGGAGAAGCTCGGTGCCGCCGTCGGCAGGCAGATCGGCGAACGGCCATTCATGATGATTATGAGCAGTCATGGCGCCGGGCCCCGGGACGACCCATCGTGGCGGGGCTTCTGGCCGAACCTGCGGGGCTGGCGGCTGTTCCTGACCATGAGAAACTCTCAGCACTACACCTATACCGACCTGGAAGTTTTCCTCAGTCAGCTGCTGGCCGCCGGGATCATCCCGCCCAACCTGGCAGGCCGGCTGGTGACCCTACGATCGGTACCGTGAATCCGGCGCGGGCCGTCGCCGCGGAACGTGACTACATCAGCGCGTTCTTCGACCTGCGCCTACGCGGCCGTCCGAGCAAGCTGCTCGACCACGCATCCCCCAACTTTCCCGATATCCAGTTCCTCGGCCGCTGACCTGCCGCTCGCGCGACTCCAGAAGCAGCAAATGGCGACGTAACTCATCCCGGCACGCAGCTGCCCACGCCTCGGCGCCAGCGCGATCGTGGACATCGACGGCCCCAGGCTGCCCGGTCTCCGGTCTCAGGCACTGAAGGACGGAAGGACTGCCAGCGCGCAGACGCCGAACACAGATCGTGCTGTTCGGGTGCACTGACCGTTAGATGGCCCCGGGCGCCGGCGCGGGTACAGATCGAGCCCACTGGGCGCGCTGGAAGCATGGGCCATCCGGTTTGGAGCGCGACCGGTCGTGGCACGCGTCGCGCGCGAGCCATGCCGCGTCTTCGTGTGGCGTCATCTGCTCGCGCCCGCCGGGATCAGGTCAGCCGGGTGGTGCGGCGACATGCCCGCCGGGGCCACGCCCGTTCACGGGCACGTCACCGGGACAGGCACCGGCCGGGCCAGCACGCACGCCCGGTCCAGCTGGGTCACCGTCGGCGCAGGCGGCATGACATCGATGCCCGCCGGCCTGGGCAGGCGGCTCACTCGTGCTGCTATGCGGCGCGGTCTATGCCTGTGTCGTCCGCCCGGACCAGCGTGGGCCAGCGTTCGGCGGGTCGCAGGAAGTGCTGCAGGTTGATCCAGGACTCGCGGGTGTCTGCGGCGTTCTGGTGCGCAGAGCGGAACAGGGCGAGGTAGCCACCGATCTCGGCGAGGTCCCACCCGAGCCGGTACAGGGTCAGGGCCTGGCCGTCGATCGCGGTGCCGGTTGCCGCGGCGTAGCGGTGCAGCACTGACCGGTCGTCATCTGCCAGGTGCCAGAGGTCGCGTTCGGGAGGGGCGAGCAAGGTGGTGTCCCAGTCGACCATGACCAGTCCGCCCCCCGTCGTCAGCACGTTGCTGGCGTGGGGCTCCCCGTGGGTGATGACCATGCGCTCCGGGCGTGCCGCGACCCGGCTGGCGATGCCGTGGTAGGCCCGGACCAGCGCGCCCAGGTCACGGGCGTGAGCGTCGAGCAGCTCCCGGGCGGGCCGGGCGTACGGCCCGGAGCCGCACTGCGTGCCGGCCTCGCCGGTCATGGCCTGCAGGGCGTCGAGACTCGGCACGACGAAGTCGTCGGCCCGCGGATGGCCGGCCCGGGCGCCATGGATCTGGATCAGCATGTCCACGACCGTGCGGCGGTCCTCGTCGCGGGCGAACTCGCCGTCCTGGCCCGCGGGCTCGCCCGCGACGTACGGGTGGACCACGAGGCAGTACCGATCCGAGAGCCTGGCCACAACCTCCCCGCCGGCCGCTGGCACCGGCGCGATCACGAAGGACAGGCCGGCATCGGCGCGCAGCGCCCGAGCCGTCGCGAACGCCGCAGCGAGCCGCCCGAAGGCGGCGTCCGTCGTGTCACGGGCCGTCCGCAGCTTGGCGGCGAGGTCATCGACGGTCACGAACAGCCGCTGGCCGGCCGCGCCGCCGGCCAGCCAATGGTGGCTGCCGAAGCCCACCGCCTGATACACCAGCGACGCGGCCCGGAACCCCCACAACCCGCTCAAGGGCATCAGCGACAGCGCTTTCCGCGGCAAGTCACCAGGCCTGGTAAACACGCCAGCAAGGCTACGTGACCACCGTACGGCCAGCCCGTCCTGGCACGCCCCGCCATCCAGCAGGCACCATCTGAGGTCACGCGCCAGCAGCATCACTCCACGTGACAGCCGCCGAGGCACGAGCAGAACCGAATGGTGCCGGTAGCTCACAAGACACCCACGACAGCACCCCCAGGTACCCGTCGCCCGCGGCGTCCCGCCGCGCGTAATCGAGGCCTGCCCCAAGAACACAAAGCCACGCACGGACCTACCAGCGCCCCCAGCGCGCCGTTGCTCAAGCACGTCGGCACCGCCCGGGCGGGGACGCCCGGTCACAGACATGTGAGCAGCGGTTCAGCCGTCGCCGACGCAGGCGTCGGCTAACAGAACGCCCAACTATGCGCTACCAGGTCGCCGGGCAGGGCGGCGCCCTCCTGCGTCAGAACGGCGGGACTGCGCGCGTTCTCGGCAGGTTGTCCCGTCACTCAGGGTGATACCGCTCGACCGACGCAGCCCGAGGATGACTACCCGTTCAGCCCGGTATGACCGTTCTGCCGGAGTCACCGTCGATCGCTGGCCGAACAGCTTGCCGATCCGGAACCGGGTGCCAAGTGGCTGCATCGTGCTTGACCCGGCCGCGTATGCGGCATGACCGGATGGTGCTCCGGCCGTCTTCAGGCCGGAGATGGATGTGGCAGCATTTACGGGACGGTCACGACTGGAGGCTTGCCTGGGCGGTCGTCCGGGCCACCGGGAGGTAGCTGATGTCGGTCATAGCCGGGCAGTTCGCCCGTCCGCATGGGCCGCTTGGCAAGTTGATCGGGCGTGGCATGGCCCGCCGCAACGCCGCGTTCAGCCGGTGGGTGATGCAGCAGGCCGGCGAGCACTGTCCAGACCCCGGGAAGATCGCCGAGCTCGGGCCCGGGCCGGGCATCGGCCTGCAGGAGGCGCTGCGGCGGTTCGATGCGGCGCGGGTGTGGGGGATCGATCCCTCGCCGGAAATGCTCTCGCAATCCAGGCGACGCAACCTGGCCGAGGTCAAGGGCGGGCGGCTGGCGCTGGTGCACGGCAGCGTCGCCGCGCTGGCCGAGATAGCGCCCCTCGATGTCGTCACCGCAGCCCGCAGACGAACTGCTGGCGATACACCGCTGTCTGCGGCCCGGAGGGCTGCTCGCGCTCGGCTACCAGCTACGCCAGAACATGCCGCCGATGGCCCAGAAGCACTTCCCGCCCCAGGGGCATGTGCTCTACGAATCTGACGACCAGGTCGCGCGACTGTTGCGGTCTGCGGGCTTTGCGGCAGTCAGCTTCCAGGTGAAGGGCCCGCCGGCAGCCCCGGAAGGCCGAGTCGCCCTCGCAACCGCCGGAGTCCAGCACGGACCAGCCGCCGCGGCCGTCTTATGACACGCCTGCGTAATTCATCACGAGTGGGTGCGGCGGAAGCGTGCCTCAGAGACTGGCGGCGCCGGGTCTGGCACGGCGTTCGGCCCGGGCGCAACCGGTGCGCGCAGAAACGCCCATTCGGGATGCAGTTGAGGCAGCCAGGCCGACAGTTGAGTTGCCGACCATATCGCGGCTCGGTGCGGGCCGCGTTGCCGCGAGCGGGATTGTTCAGCCGTCGGCGCTAGGGGCGGCCTACGACGAGAGCCTCGCGAAGGCCTGGCTCGAGCGCGCGGTAGCGGGAGTCGGGCAAGACCCCGAGCGCGTCGAGGGTCGTGGAGAAGAACACCGGGCCGATGCGGCCAGGACGACATCGATTATCTCATCCTGTGACTGGCCGAGATCACGCGATCGCTGCAGTTCGCGCTCCGTGACGGAGGTGGCGTCATCGGCAACCTGCTCGGCGAGGTCCATCGCCGCGACACCGGCCTGGCCCAGCCCCGCGACCCGGTGGTCGGTGGCGATCTGGGCTGCCGGCCCGCCGGATCGTTCGCCCGGCGCCGTCCGGTGTGCCAGGGCAGCAGTAGCTCGAACGCAGCCGCCTGGCCGTGGCCAGGGTGGCCAGCTCGCAGCGGCGCAGATCTGTGCCCGCCTTGATCGCGCTGTTCAACTGGACCCAGGCTGCATACACGTCCGGCCGCTGCTCCAGTTCCAGTTCAGCGATCAGGGTGACGGGGCGCGAGCTTGTGAGGAGCCTGATCAAGTACCTCATCGTTGGGAGTGGATGTGACGAAGTTTCGCGGTCTCCGCGCGGCCCGGATGCCGGTGTGCTGTCGGCAGGCGGGCTGGCTTGCCTCGTGTGGATGTGGTGGATGCGCCGCAGCGGCATCCGTACCGAGGGCGTGGTCGTCGACTCCGGCGAGCGTTGGTCGAGCTTCCTGCCCGCCACGAGCTTTGGCTGCAGGAGCTGGCGTCCGGTGGTCCAGTTCACCGCGGCTGGCGGCCGGATGGTGGAGTTCCGGTCCAAGTTCGGCACTCCCGTCCGCTACGAGCCCGGCCAGCTGGGCGCGCTCAATGAAATGGTCGAGTTTCTTGCGCATCACGGAACACATGTCGGCGGGTACTGGAATATGGGCTGGGATCTGGTATGCAACTTCATCGGGGCAGTGAGCCATTCCGCGCAACCGGCTGACTACTTGAGGTGTTGGTGTCCCGAGGGGTCCGAGACTGGCCGGAAGTGGCTCCCGTGCAACGAAACGCTCTCGAGGATCCCTGTATGAAGTCGCTCTCTCCGGCTTGGCGCATTCGGCTGGACGCCGAGTTGTTTACAGGGCGTCGTCCGCGTCGGTGATCAGGCCGATGTATCCATCTGGGCGTATGAGGATCTGGGCGTCCTGGCCGTATGCGTGTGCCGCGTGCCCGGCGTCGTCGATGAGGCCGCCTGGCCCGATCAGGTAGGGCTTGACGATGTCTGATTTGAGGTCGTTGAGTGCGGTGGCGCAGCGTTCACCGAGGCCGAGCAGGGTGAAATGCGGTCCGCGGAAGACGTCGAACAGGCGTTTCGGCGAGCCGGTGAACGGGTCGCGGCAGGGGGCGTCTGGTGCCCGGTCGCCCGGCCGTGGTCCGTTGGATCGGCTCCCGGCGTTGCGGGAGAGCCGGCTCCACCGGTATCCGAGCGTGAGCTGGGTGAGTTCGGCCGATGCAACGGCGTCCACGCCGCCGCCCAACTCCTTGATCGCGGCGAGGACGGCGTTGAGCCGTTCCGAGGTGATGTTGAGTAGCCAGCTCGCGATCGGTAGCCGTTCCTCGTCGTAGGTGTCGAGCAGACCCGGCGTGGCAGCGCCGGCCAGCACGAGGCCGAGTTTCCAGCCGAGGTTGTGGGCGTCCTGGATGCCGCTGTTCATGCCGAGGCCGCCGGCGATCGGGTGCACGTGCGCGGCGTCTCCGGCGAGGAACACTCGGTCCACGCGGAGCCGGTCGACCATCCGGACGTTGACGCGGTAGCTCGAGGACCAGGTCAGATTGTGCAGTCGCACGGCGGGGATTCCGGCGATGCGGTCGAAGGTCCGCTGGAACGTTTCCAGCGTCGGCTCCAGCGGTGATCCGTCCTGGCCAGGCTCGTGCGATGCCTGGACCTGGAAGGCGGTCGTGCCAGGCAGCGGGCAGAGCATGATCGCGCCGTCGCCGGCGAACCACTGGTGCCAGGCGTCGCGGCCGAGCCCGTCGACCTCGACATCGCCGACCGCCATGAGCTGGATGTCCGGCGTCTGGCCGTGCAAACGCAGGCCGAGTGCCTTGCGGACGGTACTGCGGCCACCGTCGCAGCCGACCAGGTACTGCGCCCGGATCTGCGTTTCTCCCACGGTTGCGGTCACGCCGTCGGCGTCCTGGCTGATTACACGCAGCTCGGCGCCCAGTTCGACAGCGACGTTGAAATCGGCAAGCCGCTCGCGCAAAGTTTGCTCCACCCGCCACTGCGGGATCATCAGACCGGTTGGGTAGGGGGTGTCCGGCGTTACCACCCGGTCGGCCTCCGGGTCGATCTCGGCGACGACTTCCGCGCCTCGGTACTTGCGATGCGGCAGGTGCGTAACCCCGAACTCCAGCAGCCGGTCGGCCACGCCGAGGTCGTCGAACACCTCCAGGCTGCGTGGGCTCAGCCCCTTGCCGCGTGAACCGCGGGAAACTCGGGCACTCGATCGGCGATGCGTACCGCAACGCCACGTCGGGCCAGGTCACACGCGAGCGTGAGGCCGGCCGGGCCGGCGCCCGCCACCAGGACATCTATCTGCGTCATGGCAAGCATCTAATCGTTACCTGGTTAAAAAAGCAACCTGGTAACTAATGTTACCCTGTTCGGGTGGCTGAGCCGACAGGGCTGCGGGCCCGCAAGAGGGCGCGCACCCGCGACGCCATCGCCGACGCGGCGATTTCGCTCTTTCTCGCGCGCGGGTTCGACCAGGTGTCAGTTGCCGACATCGCCGCCAGGGCCGAGGTTTCCAAGCCGACCCTCTTCCGGTACTTCACCGCCAAGGAGGATCTGGTCTTGCACCGGATCGCGGATCACCACGGTGAGGCCGCGCGGGTCGTGCGCGACCGCCAGCCCGGCGTCTCGCCGCTGACCGCCTTGCACCGGCATTTTCGGGCCGGGCTCGACCGCCGCGACCCCGTCACCGGCCTCAACGACCATCCCGAGGTCTTGACGTTCCACCAGCTGGTGTTCACCACGCCAAGCCTGGCCGGACGGCTCATCCAGTACACGCTCGACAACGAGGAGACCCTGGCCGCCGCCCTCGGCGGTAACTTCACGGCACGACTCCAGGCGGCACAAGTGATCGCCGTCCAACGCGTGCTCGCCCGGACCACCTGGCAAAAACTCGTGGCCGGGCAAACCGCCGACGACGTGTATCCCGAGGCCGTCGCGGACGCCGACCGGGCATTCGCGCTTCTCCAGACCGGAACCCGCGGCGCCACCGACGCCGGTTCGTAGGAAATCCCACCACGAGCCACGCACACACTGAGCTCTCTATGCAACGGTTGCTGGCCTTGGGTGATCAGGTGGTGCGGCCATGTTCGACGTGCAGGAGCACTAACGGGGCTTCGCCCCAGCCCAACGAGCCATTCGAACTTGACCTTCGAACAAAACTTGACTCATTCTTGACGTCTTTGGCCGCCCAAAATACCTACGCTCCGTCCGGGACTTCGCCCGGAAGGAGTGGCCCTTCGGGCAGTTCGGCTGACGGGCCGCGATGAGCCTGGCACGTTCGGTGCGTGGCTGATGACTTCTGCGAGCGGTACGGGGATCTGCTGACCGGCACCTATGACTGCGCGGACCGGATCGTGCTGAACGCCTGCTTCCCGCTGGGGCACAACCCGGGCGGGTTCCGGACCCTGGTGGCGGCGGCTGCGCGGCGGCAGTGACGAGTTGCTGGACGACACGCACCTGATGCGGTTCGCGGGCCGGTTCGCCCGCCGCCTCAAGGCGTGGGCGAACGGTGTCCCGGTCACCTGCTGCAAGGCCGGGCAGCGCAAGCACCTGATCGCCGAGGAGTACTACCTGGCCGCGCACGAGGTGGGCACGGGGGTGTTCCTGGTCCTGGCCGCGAAGGCGCCGGCGAGCGTGTGGGAGGTCCGCCGCTGACCGGGAAACCTCAGTACGGCCTGACCTGGTTCCCGCTCATGCCCTGCTCGGCGGAGTCCAGGCCGAAGCACAGGCACGCGGTGCAGGTCCACCGCTCGCAGACCTGGCCCAGGCGCCCTGTAGCCGCGTGCTGCGACAAGGCATCTGCGACCGGGCCAGGCCCTGCGGATCCGCGATCTCAGCAAAGGTCGGGTACGCGGTCGCCGACATTGAATCCGCTCGCGACGATCTTGTCTCTGGGGGTGTGCGGCCGGTCACCGAGATCGAAGGGGACGCTCAGGCCGGCGGTCGCTGGTGCTACTTCCGCGACGCCGAGGGCAACATCTTCGAGATCAAGGAACGCCGCGAGCAGCGTCCGCACTGAGGCCCGGCAGGACAAGCAGCTGCATCAGCTCCAGCCGCGCTGCGGACCTGATCACCCTCGAAGCCGCTGTCATCAGAGATCGGCGTCGTCAGCCTCCTTGCGGTCGTGACCCTGCGGCAGGCTGGAGCCACCGGAGCAGAGGCGGGCTCCCTGGTCACCACAGGTCAGGCGCTTGTCGCGGTCCGCAACTGGACGTTCATGCTCGGCCCCGACCTCATCCCGGCCTTGAACGCACTCCTGCTGGGTTACCTCATGTACAGGTCCGGACTCGTGCCACGTCTGATCCCCACACTCGGACTCACAGGAGCGCCCATGCTCATCGCTTCCACAACCACCACGATGTTCGGCATCAACCACGAACTCTCCGCGTGGACGGGATCGCGACGCTCCCGATCGCCGCGTGGGAGCTCTCTTGGCATCTGGCTGATCGTCAAGGGATTCAAGCCCTCGCCCATCACAGTGGGAATGGTCGCCGTCGGCAGCCCGCCCGGCCACCGCGACCTCGGCATCTGACCCTCACGCCGGCCGGGCCAGGCAAGGGCCCGGCCGCCAGGCGGCGCAGGGCTGACCGGTCTTGCCGAAGTAGGCAGCTGGTGGGCACCGCGCTGTTATCGCCATCAGGCCCCCGGAGCCGCAGAGTCAGCGGCGGCGGCTGGACCCGGCCGTCGACTCCGACGGCATGAGCACCCAGGGATCGGGCAGACCAGGATTTGGCTGCCGGGATAACAATGAGCAGCAGCACGAGAGGGAGTGCGTGCCGGTGCGCCGCAGAAGGGTCAGCGCCGCCAGGGGCGCAGCTCGCCAGCGCCAGGGCTGCTGGATCGTTGACCGGTAATTATGGGCAGGTCAGTGGTCGTAGGCGATGAGCGAGCGCTTGACCGGCTCGCCGATGGCCCAGTTGTGCCAGATGGCGGCGTTGAGCGCGAGGAGCCGCTGGGCGATGCGGGCCCACAGCCCGGCCGGGACGCGGCCGCCGTGGCGTTCGAGGCCGAGCTGGTTCTTCAGCGTCCAGATGATGGCCTCGACCCGCTGGCGCAGCCAGTTCGGGACCGGCCTGGTGTTGCGCTCGTCTTTGCGGGCGGGCCGGATGAGGGTCAGGTCCAGGTCCGGGCCGGCCAGGAACTCCTCGAAGTCTTCGCCGGCGAAGCCCTTGTCAGCGACGATCGCGCTGCCGGGGGCCGGGCGGTTGGCAGGCTGTCCGGTCAGCATCTGCCGCACCTGGTCGCGCTCGCCGGCGAGCTTTGGGCTGGCCAGCGCGAAGCCGGTCACCGTCCCCTCGCAGGTGCAGATCAGCATGAGCTTGGATCCCCGGTACCAGCGGGAATGGCTGGGGCAGTACCCGTACCCGGCGTACCCGAACGGGTCCGGGCGCCGGGCGGTGACCGCGGACTGCCCGCACGTGACCGGGGTGCCGTCCATCAGCCGCTCCGCGGTCGCGGGCGTGTGATCGGCCAGCCACCGCAGCGCGGCCTCCATCAGCGGCGCGGCCCTTTTCAGCCGGGTGTTGTACGCGGACTGGCCCAGCAGCCGGGGGAACAGGTGCCCGACCAGCCGGGGCGCGGCCCGCAGCCAGTGCCGCTCCTCGTCATGGCGCAGCAGGACCTGCGCGGCGGCCAGGCAGACCAGCTCGGCGTCGGTCACCTCCGGGGCTTGCCCGGGCCGGACCGGGTGACCCCGCGCGCGGGGATGATGCGGTCGGTCAGTTCCACGTAGAATGCGATCAGGAGGGTGTCCAGGTCGGCGATCACGGCGGGCTCCAGGGTCCGGACGTGTGTGAACACGCCGATTCTGGACACCCTTCATCTAACAGTCACGGACCGTGAGCAGCGTGTCGCGACCACGGCCTCACCAGCC